>JAEEGL010208886.1_pt1 | contig 13562 bp, 8 predicted proteins | sample 9134231 | NCBI WGS metagenome assembly JAEEGL01 (sample SAMN16246548, study PRJNA631951) | gut metagenome | biome: gut microbiome; feature: rumen; material: fiber-attached | host: Bos | place: Iran: Karaj | collected 2018-10
CCATTTTCTTTAATATCTTTTAAACAATAATATCTATTTAAATAAATATCTTTTGATACAACAATAAAATCTGGATTAGTTAAGAAATATGGTGCATTTATTTTACTTCTACCACATCTTAAGTGAGATATTGTAACTCCACCACTCTTTTTAGAATCATATTCAAAATATCCTTGAACATAATTTCCTTCTATATCACCTAAAACTTTCATAAAGTTTTTAGATGCTCCGACCATTCCATCACTACCAAAACCATAAACTTTTATTTCTTTATAATCTGGTTTAATTGATAGTGGAACACTTTCTAAACTTAAATGTGTTACATCATCATCTATTCCAATAGTAAATTTCTCTTTACCATTTTTAAACATATTATCAAATACTGCATTTATATCAGCAATAGGAACATTCTTAGAAGATAAACCATATCTACCAGCAAATATTTTAATATTTGTTTTTCCTTTTAAAGCTTCAACTATATCTAAGTATAATGGTTCTCCACTTGCTCCTGCTTCTTTAGTTCTATCAAGAACACTAATGTAATTTACACTATGTGGTAAAACACTTAACAAATGTTTAACACTAAATGGTCTATATAAATGAACTTCAATTAAACCAACTTGTTTATTATTTTTATTTAATTCATCTACTACAGTTTTAACAGTATCACAAACACTGCCCATAGCAACAATAACATATTTAGCATTTTTATCACCATAATAATTAAATGGTTTATAATTAGTACCTGCTAATTCATTTATTTTATTCATATATTTTTCTACAATACTTGGCATTTCATTATAATATTTATTTCTTGCTTCAGTATTTTGAAAATATACATCTCCTGTTTCACTAGTACCACGTGTAATACTCTTTCCAATATTTAAAGCTCTTGATTTAAAATCATAAACTTTATCATAATTGATTAATTTTAATAATTCTTCTGAATCAAGTAATGATACTTTATTTAATTCATGGCTTGTTCTAAATCCATCAAAGAAATGTAAGAATGGTAAGCTTCCTTCAATAGCACTTAAATGAGCAACAGCACCCATATAATATGCATCTTCTACATTAGATGACGCTAACATACAAAAACCTGTTGATCTTGTAGCATATACATCTTGATGATCTCCAAATATTGATAAAGAATGTGTCGCTAAACTTCTTGCTGCTACATGTATAACGCCTGGCAACATTTCTCCTGCCATTTTATACATAGTTGGGATCATTAAAAGTAATCCTTGACTAGCAGTAAATGTTGTTGCTAGAGAACCTGATGCTAAAGCACCATGACAAGCTGCACTAGCTCCTGCTTCACTTTGCATTTCAATAACTCTTACTGTATCATCAAATAAATTCTTTTTACCTGTACTACTCCATTTATCTACTAGAGATGCCATTGTACTCGCAGGAGTAATTGGATATATTCCACATACTTCTGAAAATAAATATGCACTCATAGCACATGCTTCATTACCATCAATAATATAATCTTTTTTCATATCATCACCATTATAATTTTATCACAAATAAAAAAGCACTTAAAGTGCTTTTTATTATTTTGGAATTATCATATATGGATTTGTTGAACTACCTGTTCCACCAGCATATGTTATGTTAGTAGAAATATAGAACACTGGTCTTACATAGAATTTTCTAGTTAGTGTTGCATAACTAAATGATACATATTCTTGTGTTATACTTTCATGTCTAATATTAACTTTAGATTCAAATCCCATTGCAGAATAAGCATTAGAACCTAAACTTTGGCTAACTTGGCCTCTATAGCCCATTCCCCATTCAATCATTCTAACTTGAGTACCTTGTTCAAGATTATATTTATCATATCCATAACCATTGCTAGAAAGACTTAACCAAGATGATCCACAGCCAGTATCAGTACATAATACTCCTCCAGAGTATGAATAATTCAAATCAGTTGCATTCATTAATCCAATTTTAGCATTTACTGAAGCAAGACCTCCATCTCCTGTTGCTTTTTCTTCATATAAACAATTAAGTTGTAAATCTTGCCATATATGATTTGGACATTCTGAAGTTGCTCTTCTACTACACCATCCACCATTAGAATTTACATATACATCTCCATAATTAATACCTTCACATCTATATTTCCATGTATGTGTTTCAATTGTATTTTTCCATCCTGATGGTACATATTTTGTATTATTTAAGAAATAATTATTATTAAGTCCAGTATATAAAGTACACGTTGTATTATTTACTCCTGCCTTGCATTCCCCTGCCCAAGCAGCATGCATATTACTACTATGATATTGACGTTGTTCATCTAATGGCACTTGTTTAATAACTTTAATATAATTGTTATCAAATCCAATAATTCTATACATATATTTATTCTTATTATTTATGCAAGTATCTTTATCAGAAGTACCAAAACAAATGAAGTTATTAGCAGAAGATCCTTGGTATCTATTCATATTAACACAATCTTTTGATGTTAAAGCTGGTAGTACATTTTTTATACTAGATGCAGACCAATTAACACCTAATGTAACTTCACAATTACCAGAAGATGCATCACAGAAATCACTTGCTGCATATGCTGTAGCTTGATTATATTTTTTACTTGTATTATTAAGATTTACCCATTCAGCATTTGAAACACCAGTATAACCAGGCTTACTAATATTCATATAAGTACTATTATTATAATTTGCAAGCCCACTTGAATCTAGGCTTTCTCCATAATTAATTGTTTGAATGTACATACTTCCATTTAAATAAATATATCTATTACTATCTGTTGTCCATCTATATGTTGTTCCACTAGAGCTACTTGTTTGAGCTTGAATAGTTTCACCACTACCTAATCTATATTTAATAGTTACAGTATTTCGAACACATTTATTATTAGAAATATGATAACCTGAATTACATGATTTAACCTTACAATTATTACTTACAGTATTATTACTATTCCATACTGCTGTTTCCCATTCCTTAACATTTGCATTATTTGAACAATTTGTATTGCAAAGACTACTTCCGTTTGAAGTATTTGTTTTTCCATTATTACATGCTATACATTCTGTTAATCCAACCATTTCTTCAGTTGTACCATCAGAAGAAGGACCATTTCCCTTCATTTCAGAATAAGATTTTGCTACACAATTTATGCATTCTTTTTGTCCTTCTTCAGGTTGATATGTACCGCCTTCGCAATAATAGTATTTATTATTTCCTGGACATTTTGAACCCCTAGGACATTTAATCCAATTTGCATATAATGTATAAGTTGTTCCATTTAATGTTGCTTTTTCTTTTAAATCATTTGTAATAATTGAACCTTCTACAGAAGTAATTAATTCATTTAGTTCATTATGAGTATATGTTTTTGTATTGCTGTATGATGATGAATATTTATAGAATGCACCAATTATCTTTGTGCCTTTTCCTTCTTTCATAGTATAATATCCATCAAAATAATATCCTTCTCTTGTTGGTATACTTATAGTATTTGATGTACTTGCTGTTGGAATATCATCTACATATTTTATTGTGTATGAATCAATACCTCCAGTACCACCTTGTTTATCTAATTTAACAGTATATTGAGCTGAATTTGATGTACATGTTGTGTTATATACCCAATCTGCTTCACATTTATCTTCTCCAGAATGACATGCACTACAATTAGTATCATAACAATATTTAACTGTATAATATGCTGCGCAACTACAATTACCAGCTGTTACACATTGGCTACCATTCCAAGTACAACCTGTATTTGTACAAGCAGACCATGAACAATATTTTTGATTATAACAAGTTTGATCACATCCTGGAATACAAGTGTATTCTCCTCTAGCACACCTACTCCAATACCTACATTCTGCACATTTCGTTGATGTTGTAGTTGCTGTATCTTCAAATCCAGTTGGGCATGAATATGCTACATTATCTCCTGGACAATAATTTCCTTTTCCACACTCTTTCCAATTTGCATATAAAGTTAAATTTCCTGGTGTATTTGGATTAAATATCCTTGATGCTTTTCCATTTGTATTATAATATTTATCTCCTTCACCATTTGCTTTTGTATAGTATCCATCAAATGTATATCCTGGTCTTCCTGGTATATCTATTTCTGGCATATCATGTTCATATGGCCAATTTTCTACATATGGTGTTCCACCAGTTCCACCTTCTATATTAAATGTTATTTTATATTTATTTGGTTCTATACTAAATCCTATTACTTCTTTAGTAGTATTATCTTTTAATAGTCCATATGTTGTTTCAAAGAATCCTTTATTATTTATTAACAACTCATCAGTAGATGTTATTTCATCTAACTTACTATAATTAGATCTTTTTACGTAATATCCATTAAATGTCCATCCTTTTCTACTTGGTATATTTGTTAGTTTTCCAATTCTTGTTTTTAATGTATCGTCTGTATAATATCCATTTAAATATACTGCAGAAAAAGTATTTGGTGATGGACTTGGATTATCAAATCTATATGTTACATCACTATTTGTTAAATTTATATGTACTACTTTATATGGTACTGGTAATGTATTTGAATACTTTGATGCTTCAAAAGTTACACCACATGTAATATCTTTTTCCACATTCTTAATTGTTAATATGTTTCCTATTACTTCAGAAGTAGCACCACAATTATTATTAAGATACTTATATCCTGAATTTGGTTCTATAGTAAATGAAACGTTTCCATTTGAATCAACATTTTTAGTTACTGATTGTTGACCATCTATTGTACCATTTGCACTTGTAAACACTGTAACTTTATATGTGTCAACAAATATCCAAGGATCTGTAAATTTACCTGTTCCTTTGACTTTTGTATCATGAAGAACAATTTCAGTTACTTTTGTTTTAACATCTCCTTCAGCATACATTTCAATTTCTTCACCAATGATATATTTATTTTTAGCCCAGAATTTTGTTCCATCATACATATATGAAGAGACTGTCATTCCAGGTCTTACTATAGTTCTTTCTACTTCTTCTTTTGATATTAAATCTCCACTATTCATTTTAATATATCTATTTGGATTCAAAAAATTATTTATATATCTACTAGCTATACCAGTAGCACTATTAAAACTACTAGCATTTACTAGTATTGGTATTAATAAAAGAATTGTTAATAATAAATTAAATACCTTTTTCATATTATTTCTCTATTATTTAGTATAACAAAAAATCACTTTAATAAAAAGTGATTTTATTAATAATTTTTATATTTTCCAAGAATTAATCTACTTTGTTCTTTATCAATTATCTCATGTCTTTCTAAAACATCATATGTTAATGTTGGTTCTCCTTTATTAAGCGGCCATTTAAATACATATCTATCACTAAATAAAAAATTGCCTTCACCCTTTTTTATATATCCAATATCAACTTGATTACCATCATAGTAAAAAATATATGCATGAGTACATGGTATATTATCTAAATTAACATCTTCAATTATTAATACTGCTTGTTCATTTAATATAATCATATTTTTCCCTCAGGAAATATTATAATTAATGTTTAAAAATTGTCAAATAAAAAATATCTCTAATGAGATATTTTTATTTCTTTTTAGTTCTATTTGGTTTATGTTCTACATGTTCTCTTTCAACAACTTTATGTTGATTTTTTTCAATTGCTTCTAATAATTTATTATTTGAAGAATTAATATAACATACAACAATTATTGTTGCTAAAGTAACAAATATAAAATTCCAAATAATTGGTTTTAAAGTTGCTGATCTTTCAGCTCTTGCTTGTTCTTCTAAACTAGCATTATAAGCTTCAAATACATCATATCTTTGATCTTTAGCAGTATTATATAATGTAGTAATAGCATCTTTAATACCTTGGTCATAACTTGAAGCATATCCTCCGAATACTTGATCTCCAATAACAATGTATGGAACTCCTCCAGGTTCTTGCTCTAAGAAACTTCCAATAGCAGCTAATAGGTCTGCATTATCACTATTATACCAAGTTTCAAAAGCAACTAACTTAAAGTATTTACCATATTCTTCAGTAATACTATTTAAGAAAGTTAAAAATGCACGACAATATCCACAACCATTTCCTCTAAATAAATAGATAGGAATTTGATCTTCAGTTTCAGTATATTTGTCATATGATAAAGTCATATTTTCACTTTCTAAAGTTTGTTTTAAATTTGTAGTTTCATAATTAGCTAAATCAATTTTTTCAACTGCATATGTAACTACAGGTATAATTACTAGTAAAGCTGCAACTATATATACTAACCATTTTTTCATATCTTACCTCCTATAATCATTTTATAATAATAATGTTTTTTTTACAATATTTTTGACTATTTTTTTGACATATAAATCTCATAATCCTCAATTCCATAACAACAAACTATTGCAGTTATGTTTGGATAATTTTCTTTTTTTAATAAATTCATTACTATACTAGCAGCCTTCTCTTTAGGAAATCTATATACTCCAGTACTAATACATGGAAATGCTATTGTTATTTCATCTAAATTATTTTTTACTCTATATTCTTCTGCTAAAGCTAAACTTCTCTTATAACAACTTTCTAATAATTCATCTTCTCCATGATTTCCATCTCCATATACTGGACCTACTGTATGAATTATTTTTTTACATGGTAAATTATATGCATCAGTCATCTTAGCATCACCAGTTTTACAACCACCTAATGTTCTACACTCTTCTAATAATTCTTTACCTGCTTTTCTATGAATTTGTCCATCTACTCCGCCACCACCAAGTAAACTTTCATTAGCGGCATTAACTATAATATATACATTTAATGTTGTTATATCATCATTTATTATTTTTATTTCTTTCATATTAACTCCTTTAAAAAAAGAGGCTTAGCCTCTATATAAATCCCTTAAACGATTTCTCATATCTTCCATGCTAAGTGGACCATTCAATTGTTCATAGAATCTATATCCATCAATTAATATATCATCAAAAGGTTTACCTTTCTTAGCTAAATTAATTGCTCTATTTAATTTTAAGAATGTTCTTCTTAATAATTCAAATTTAGTATAAACTTTAACATCTCTTACTAAAGTATTAATATCTAAATTTAAAGTTTGACTAATTCTTTCAAACATAATAGTTTTTTGTTCATCATCATATTCAAAGAATATTAAATGCATAGCTATTTCATAAGCAATATCACCATAAGTTGCTAGTTCCCAATCAATAATATAATAATCATTACCTCTCATTATAATATTACCAGGACTAAAATCTCCATGTATTAATGCTAATGGTCTAGTATTATCTAGTTCCATGCTTTTTAATGCTAAAATATTCTCTTTTCTTAATCCTAATTGTCCTAACATATCATAATTATTTAATCTATCTAATACAAGAATTAAATTATTAACAATATCATTTAAATATCCATTATTATCTCTATATGGAATATATTTCATTATACTAGAACAATCTACTGTTCCAAGTTCAAATAATGTTGTACAAAATAAATTTAACATTAAACTTTTCTTAAAGTTTTCAGGTAAATTACTTCCTTCAATAAACTCAATATCTATATAAGTTAATCTATTTCTTAATACTCTTGGATGTTTAATATTGCATCTTTCTAGAACATCATATACTTTTTTAAGTGGTATATATCTTTTATATCCATTAATACCACCTCTTTTATATGTTCTAACAAATCTACCTTTGCTAATATCATCCATGATCCATGTGAAAGGACTACTTGTTTGTATCTTTTTCATACTATCACCATATTAATTTTAACATACTTTTTTATAAATAAAAAGTAATAATAAAATTATTACTTTTCAATTATTGGATAAAATGAACTAGTTTCACCAACAAGATTTATTTTATAACCATTTTCAAAACTTATTTCTAAATTTATTTCAGTGAATGTATCATATGTATCACCAGTAATATTATCAACTTTAAGACTATATTCATATAATTTATCTAATTCACTAGTAATATAAATTAATTTGTTATCCTCAGTTAAAATAGCTATTGATTTATCTGGAATAAATCCTTTACCATCTAGTACTCTAAAAGCACCTTTTATTTTGTAGTTATTACTATTAGAATCTTTAAATGTTTCTCCAAATGGTGTTGATAAACTCCTATCTTTTAATACATATACATCATTATATATTTCTCTTATATATTCATCATATGGAATATCACTAAAAGCATCAACTATTCTACCATCATCAGTTTGAACAAATACTGTCCATTTTGATGGATATTCAACTAATATAAATTCAATATTAACAAAGTTTTCAGCTTTATAATCTATATCAAATTTAACCATTTTATTGTCTAATTCGGCAGATGTTATATTGAAATAATATAATTCTTTATCTTCAGAAATAGCAAATACAAATGATCCATTTCCATATTCATAAGTTTTGATAAATAAATCTATAAAATTAATATCAGAAACTATTTTATCTTCTCCACTATTTTCATTTTTAAAGTGAAGTTTCATATTACTATCTATATATGCTTTACCATAAAAATTCTTTTCTTCTGATTTAAAAGATAATTCTTGTTCAGTGCTCCTTCCAAGAACATATTTACTGTATTTATCAAAGTTTGCATTCGCATCTCTTTTTTCATATATTAAATATTCTTTTTTGAAAGTTCCTTCAGGAGCACTACCAAGACTTGTATTTTTTAAAACACCAAATAGAACAATTCCAATAAGTAAAACCGACAAAATAATTATTATAATTATTAACGCCTTTTTACTCATAAATACCTCATCTATTTAACAATTCTGTTGTGTACTAAAATTGCATTTTCTGATACAAAGTAATTATGATTATTTTCTACACTTAAGTTATATACTGTTCCATTATGTTTATAATGTTTGATTTTTGTAATTGGATAATGTCTACCATCACTTTGTAATAATTGATATCCAACTTTTAAGTTCTTAGCATCCATCCACATATAATCATTATCACTATCATTTATCATAACTCTTGATAAATCTCTACCAGTAAATTCTTTATATAATGGACCTTCATGTAATTCAATTTCTGATTCATCAAGTGTTAATTTTTTATTAACATAGAATGCATGAATTGCTGTTGCATAAATAACTTTTCCATTAACAGTTATTTCATATACATCTTCTTTATCATCATTGTGAACTAATGGTTTAATTACTCTATTATATTCAGTTGTATTATCATGAATATTATATGTAAGAACTAATTCATTTTCTTTAATATCTTCAATATTTTTAAATCCTGTACTAGTTAAGACTTTAGTTCCTGCTAAGAAGCAACCGCCGCCTCCACCACTGGATCTTCCACTGCTACCGCCGCTAGATCTTCCACTGCTACCGCCGCTAGATCTTCCGCTGCTGCCACCAGAGCTTCCACTGGATCTTCCGCTGCTGCCACCAGAGCTTCCACTGGATCTTCCACTGCTGCCACTAGAGCTTCCACTAGATCTTCCGCTACTACCGCCACTAGAGCCACCAGAGCTAACTCCATAACTACTTCTTCCACTACTGCTTGTGCTTCCTCCTTTAAGATTATAATCATCTCTTCCTTCAGTTACACCATATCCATAAGGATTGCCACTTGCTGAATAAACAGTTCTAATAGCACCATCAGTATTTTTTTGAATTACATATGTATGGCCATCTTTTCCATCTGCATACTCTTGTAATTGATTTTGATTAATAACAGTTGAGTGACCTTTTTCATCATAAGCTACAAAGAATACTCCACCACTAGCACCAGAGTAGCCACCACCACCATTATTACTTGATGGACCATCCGCAGGTATTCCTTTACATTGACTAGCACTTGTTGAACCTGCACTAGACATTTTTCCTGCACCACAGTTTTTACAAGTCGACTTTCCTTCTTCATCTTGATATGTATTTGCTGGGCAATCTGTACAGCTTGTTTTACAAGTAGCACTCTGATATTTTCCTACACTACATTTTTTACAAGAAGATTTTCCTGTTTCATTTTGATATTGACCTGCAGGACAACATTTACAAGTAGTTTGTCCTACAGCATCTTGATATGTTCCTGCTGCACAGTTTTTACATGATGATTGTCCTACAGCATCTTGATATGTTCCTGCTGCACAATTCTTACAAGAAGATTTTCCTGTTTCATTTTGATATGTTCCTGCTGCACAGTTTTTACAAGATGTTTTTCCTGTTTCATTTTGATATGTTCCAGCACTACAATCTTTACAAGATGTTTGAGCTATTTGATCTTGATATGTTCCTGCTGCACATGCAGTTTGAACGTTATCCCCTGGACAATAATGTCCTTTAGCACATGGATCCCATTTTGCATACAATGTTGTATCTTTAGCTTCATTCCATGTTTCTGTTCCAGTACCATTTTTATTATAGTATTGTGTACCAGTTCCACCTTCTCCAGTATAATATCCTGCGAATAAATATCCTGGTCTTTGTGGAACAGTTATATTTGGCATATCGTAATCAAATGTTACAACAATTGAATCTGTTCCTTTGCTACCATATGCTTTATTAAATGTTACATTATATTTATTTGGATGACCTTTAGCTGAAATAGTATGTTCTTTGTCATCAAATAATCTATATGTTGTTTCAAAGTGACCATCACTACTAATTAATATCTTAGTATCATCAACATAGTATCCATCAAATGTCCATCCTCTTCTATATGGTACATGTGATAAAATTCCTAATCTTGTTTTTAAATCACTTTCTCTAAAATATCCTAAATCATATCTTACATAGAAGTTATATGGTTCTGCATTATCAAAGCAATGAGTTCTCTTACCATATTTAGCTGTTGTTACATCAAAACATGGTGTCTCAAGTGATTTTGAATATCTTTCTTCATCAAATGTTACATAACAAACTATGTCTTTCTCAACACTGTCAATTATTAAAGAATTTCCAACAATTCTTGCACTAGCACCACAATTGTTATTTAAATATTTATATCCTGAAGTTGGAAATAAATAAACAGTTGCAGTTCCTAATTGAGTAACACTTATTGTTTGTGATTCAGTTTTTTCACCATTGCTTGCTTTAGCAATTAAACCATTTCCATTACTTTTTACAGTTACTCTATATGAATCTACAAAAATCCATGGATCAGTATATTTTCCTGTTCCTTTAACTTTTGTATCATGTAGAACTAATTCTGTTACTTTTGTTTTAGCATCAGTACCTTTTGCTATTTCTTCTCCAATAACATATTGTTCTTGAGCCCAGAACTTTGTTCCATCATACATATAAGATGAAGCTGTAACATTATCTTTAACTATAGTTTTTTCAACTTCACCTTTAGTTATTAAATTACCACTATTTGTTTTTAAATATCTTTCTGGAGTTAAAAAATTATTAATATATCTTCCAGCTGTACTAGTAGCACTACTATAACTACTAGCATTAACTAATAACGGTATACATAATAACACTAAAAGAATTAAAACGATTTTCTTTTTCATTATTAATATCATCTCCCATATTTTAATTATATAAAAAAAATACTTTTATTTAAAGTATTTTTTTATAATAATTCATTTTTTATTTCTTTTAAATCAACTATCTCAATATTATCAATAGCTTCTTTTATTAAAGGAGCAAAATCATACTTAGATTCTTCTTCGTAAATATGCTTTAAGTTTGGATTAATAACTGGATGTCTTGGTACAAAAACTGTACAACAATCTTCATATGGAAGAATTGATATATCATATGTATCTATCTTTTTAGCTATATCAATTATTTCTAATTTATCGAATGAACATAATGGTCTTAATATTGGATAGTTTGTTACTGCATTAACACAAATCATACTATTTAATGTTTGACTTGCTACTTGTCCTACACTTTCTCCATTTATTATTGCCAAACATTTATGTCTTTTAGCAACCTTCTCTGCTATTTGATACATCATTCTTCTCATAAATGTTATTAAATAATCTGTATCTAAATTCTTATATATAGTTTCTTGTATTTTAGTAAAATTAACTACATATAATTTACCATTTGAATTATATCTTTCTAATTTTCTAGCAAGTGCTATTACTTTATTTCTAGCTTCTATACTAGTATGAGGTCTGCTTTCAAAATAAATATAATGTAATTCCACACCTCTTTTAATTATTTGATATCCTGCTACTGGAGAATCAATTCCCCCACTTAACATTAATAGTCCTCTACCAAGAGCACTAACTGGGTATCCACCACTTCCTGGAATAGTTTCATTATATAAATAAACTGCATTGTTTCTAATCTCTATGTATAAATATAAATCTGGATTATGAACATCTACTTTAAAAGATGTATTTCTAAGAATATGAGCTCCTACTTTAGCACTAACATCCATTGATTTAATTGGATAACTTTTATTACTTCTATTTGTTTCAACTTTAAATGTCTTAATATCTTTATCTTTCATTAAATCAAGAGCAATATTCTTAATATTATCAAGAGAAGTATCTTCACTCATATAAGCAATTACTATACCATGTATACCAAATATATCTTTTAGAACATCAACAATTTTATCAATGTCTTCTTCTTTTGGATAAATAAACATTCTATAATAATCTTCTTCTATATCAAAACTAAAAGAAGATAATTTATCAAATATATTTCTTTTTAATAATCTAATGAAATAATTTCTATTATCTTTTTTAGTAGTTAATTCTCCATATTTTATTAATATAACTTTTTTCATTTTAATAATAACTCATTCCAACATTTTTCAAATATTTTTAAGAATTCATCTATTTCTTTTTCAGTTGTTAAGTGAGATAAACTAACTCTAATAGATGTTGTTGATACTCTTTTATCTCCATGAGATAAACTTGCAAGAGCAACACTTTCACTTCCACTTGAACATGCAGTTGTTGTTGAAACATATACTTCATATTTTTCAAGAGCATGTAAGAAAGTTTCTGATTTAATTTCTAATAAACTAAAGTTAACCATATGTGGAACACATAATTCATTAGAATTAATTTGTATTGGAAATTTTTCTAATCCTTTAACTAATTTATCTTTTAATTTTTGAACATGATCAATTTTCTTATCTAAGTCTTCATACATTAATCTAATTGCTTTAGCAAAAGCTACTACTAATGGTAAAGCAGGAGTACCACCTCTAAATGGACAATTAGCTGTTGTACCATATATTAATGTATCTATATTAATATCTTTCTTTTTATATAATATTCCACATCCTTTAGGAGCATATATTTTGTGACTTGAAAATGATGCTAAATCCATATCATTTAAATCAAATCTCATTTTACCTAAAGCTTGTGTTAAATCACTATGGAATATAGTATTACTATTTTTCTTTTTAACTATTTTACTAATTTCTTTTAATGGTTGTCTAAAACCTGTTTCAGAGTTAACAGCACATATACTTACAAGAATTGTATCTTTTCTAATTAATTTTTCTAAACTCTTTAAGTCTATTTGACCATTACTATCTAAATCAACAAAGTCTACTTCATATCCTTCATTAGATAAAA
>JAEEGL012401144.1_pt1 | contig 13562 bp, 10 predicted proteins | sample 9134231 | NCBI WGS metagenome assembly JAEEGL01 (sample SAMN16246548, study PRJNA631951) | gut metagenome | biome: gut microbiome; feature: rumen; material: fiber-attached | host: Bos | place: Iran: Karaj | collected 2018-10
GAAGAGGCGCCCCTGCTAAGGGTGTAGACCGGGAAACTGGTGCGAGAGTTCAAATCTCTCCTACTCCGCCATTTTATAAAATTAACCCATTTGGGTTTTTTTTATTGTAGAATTGTATTTATTATTATTTTATGTTATGATATCAAATTGTTCAAGGAGTGATTTTATGAGAGTAAAAGAAAAGAAAGATTCAATTATACTAAATGATAAGGTATCTATATTATATAATCATAAAGAAAATAAAGAATTAGAACAAACAATATTTACTATTAAAAATATTAGTAATGATAATAAAATTAATCAAATAATAATTGATTTTTACAAAAATGACATTGATTATAGTATTTCTGTATATTCAAAAGAAAATAATACAGTAAATAAGACAAAATTATCATTATATAAATGTTCAAATGAACCAATATTTCCTATCTATAAATATTTAAATTTAGAATTAAATGATGGAGATGAAAAAGAATTCAATGAATATACTGGATTAAATGAAGATGAAGTTTTAGAAGAAATATTTTTCATTATCTATTATGGAAATTATTTTCAAGAAAAAGAAATATTAAGATCATTTAATATAATTACACCATTATTAAAAGATCTAATAAATGATTTTATGAATTTTAAAAGTAAAAATTTATTATGGAATAACAAAAAATTAGTTAAAAAATAACTAATTTTCTCTTTTTTATAGTATAATAAATATTGGTGAAAATATGAATAATAGATTAATACAATATGGTAATCGTGGTATGACATTAGAAAATGATATTAATATTACTAACGACTACTATAGATTAAATAATATAGCCCTAATATATAAAAAACCAACTCCAATAAAAGTTATCAAAACAAATTATGAAAAAACAAGAATACAAGACGCATTTTATGAAATGAAATCGACACTAGATTATAATGGAGTATATAAAGGAAAATATATTGAATTTGATGCAAAAGAAACTTTAAGTAAAACAAGTTTCCCATTAGCAAATATCCATAAGCATCAATTGGAGCATATTAAAAATGTAATATTACATAAAGGAATAGTTTTTCTAATTATTAGATTTGTTTCTTTAAATAAAACATATTTAGTAATGGGCAATGATATAATTAACTATATAAATATAAGTAAAAGAAAATCATTACCACTAACCTTTTTTGAAGAATACGGACATATAATTAATTTAAAATATAATCCAAGAGTAAACTATATAGAAATTTTAGATAAAATTATATAGATTAATTGATATTTAGAAGAATATATATTATAATTATTTAAAAAGAAAAGATAAGGAAGTTGATTATGAGAAAAGTTGTTAACAAGAAAGTAAAAAAGAAAAAAAATGAAAACAAGTTTGAACATAAAAAAGAAAAAAAGATTAATATAAAAGAAAAGAATATTAGCAAAAAAGAAAATAATATTACTGAAGAAAATAATATTACTGAAGAAGAGATTATTAATATAAATGAAGAAAAAGAAGAATTTATAGATAAATCTGAAGATAAAAAGAATAAAAGAAAAACATTTTTTATCAAAAAGAAAGATAATAACAAAAAAGAAAAACATAAAGAAAAGAAACATTTAAAAAAAGAAAAAAAGAATAAAGAAAAGAAAAACATTTGGAAAAAATTATTAACTATTATTCTTCTTTTAGGAATTGCTGGAATACTATTAATAATGGCTTTCTTTGTTTTTATTGCAATAAGTGCTCCAGAATTTAAAGAAAGTGCTTTTGCTAATCAAGATCAAACCGTTATATATGATGTTAATGGGAATTTAATTACCGCTATTGGTATAGAAAAAAGAGAAAGTATTTCTTATGAAAAATTACCACAAGTTTTAATTGATGCTATTGTAGCTACAGAAGACTCAAGATTCTTCCAACATAATGGCGTTGACTTACCAAGATTTTTAAAAGCATCTTTCTATCAACTAATGGGAAAAAGTAGTGCTGGTGGTGCTTCTACCCTAACCATGCAAATAGTTAAAAACAATTTAACGTCAAGAAATAAAAGTATCATAAGAAAATTTCAAGATGTTTATTTAGCAGTATTTAAAGTAGAAAAAAAATATAGTAAAGAATCTATAATAGAATTTTATGTAAATGATAGTTATTTAGGTGGAGGCGTATATGGTGTACAAGAAGCATCAAAATACTACTTCAATAAAGATGTCTCAGAATTAACACTTCCTGAAGCAGCATTAATAGCAGGATTATTTCAATCTCCAACTAATGATAATCCATATAATTATCCTGAAAATGCTGAAAAAAGAAGAAGTACTGTTTTATCTCTAATGAAAAGACATGGATATATTACAAAAGAAGAAGAACAAATTGCTAAATCAATTCCTATTGAAAGTTTACTAGCAGGACTTAAAGAAAATGAATCAATTTATCAAGGATATATTGATACAGTCGTAGATGAAGTAATTGATAAAACAGGAGATAACCCATACAAAACAGCTATGAAAATATATACCACTATGGAAAGAAGCATTCAAGATGGAATTAATGGTATAATGAATGGCGAAACATATAAATGGGAAAATGATGCAGTTCAAGCTGGTATTGCTGTAGTTAATGTTGAAACTGGAGCTATTGCGGCAGTTGGAGCTGGACGTAATCGTGAAGGTGAAAGAACATACAATTATGCAACACAAGCAAAAAAACAACCAGGATCTACTGCAAAACCACTATTTGATTATGGTCCTGGATTAGAATATAACAATTTTAGTACTTATACCCTATTTGTTGATGAACCATGGCACTATACTAATGGACCAGAAGTTGGTAACTGGGATGGTGGATATTCAGGACTAATAACATTAAGATATGCATTGCAATGGTCAAGAAATATTCCTGCCCTAAAAGCATTTCAACAAATAAATAAGAAAAACATAGTTAATTTTGTAAATGGTGTAGGATTAGATGTAGCACTTAATGAAAGTTCAGAGAATTATAAAGTATACTCGAATGGCGTAGATAATACCATAAATGAAGCCTATGCTATCGGAGGTGTTGCCGAAGGATTCTCACCATTACAAATGGCTTCTGCATATACAGCATTTGCTAGTGGTGGATATTATACTAAACCATATACAGTCACAAAGATAGAATATCGTGATACAGGAGAACTAAAAGAATTTAAAAATACAAAAGAAAGAGTTATGTCAGATTCTACAGCATATATTATGAATAACGTACTAGAATCTGCTACTACTGGTGGATTTAGTGGTGGTGCACAAGTATATGGTAGTCACGTAGCAACTAAGACAGGAACATCTAACTTTAGTGAAGAAACTTTAAAAGCACGTAACATCCCTTCTTGGGCAGTAAATGATCTATGGACCGTAGCTTATACATCAAAATACTCTATTGCACTCTGGTATGGATATGATAAACCATCAAGTGAACATTATAATACAAATAATTCACCAAAAGGTGTAGTAATGTCTAATATAATGAAATATATTCCAAAAGATCCAGTTGGTTGGAAAGCACCTAGTTCAGTAGTAGCTTCTCAAGTAGAAATGGGAACATGGCCTGCTAAACTTCCAAGTGAATATACTCCAAGTGATTTAATTAGAACTGAATATTTCAAACGTGGAACACAACCTACTGAAATATCAGAAAGATTTGCAAAATTAAATGATATTTCTAATGTAACAACAAATAAAATAGATAAAAATACTATTCAAATATCATGGAATTATGAAACTCCAAATGCATTAACTGATAAATATATTAATGATTATTTTAATCAATCTGTATTTGGAAATAGCAAAGGAAAATATATTGAAGAAAGAAAAAATTATAATAATAATACTTTAGGTAATATAGTATTTGCTATATATAAACAAGAAAATGATAATACATTAAGCCTAGTTGATATAGCCAGTGAAAACACTTATACATATACTGGAACAGGAAATACAGTGTTAATTATAAAAGCACAACATAGTAAATTTACAGCTAATCAAAGCAATGGAATGAAAATCACAGTATCACTTGCTGATACAATTGCCAAAGGTTTAGAATTATTCCTAAATGGTGAAAAAAATATAACAGCTAAAATAGGAACATATAATGATCCTGGAATAACAGTATGCTATGATGAAGTAGATATTACTACAAATGAAAACACTAATATAAAATATCAATTAATTACAGGAAATAAATTAACGGATTATACAAGTCTAACTGCCCTATCATCCGCTGTAAACACATTAGGAATTGGAGAATATAAAATAAATTATATAGTTGAATATAATGGTGAAAGTGATCATCTATCAAGGCAAGTAACAATCATAGGATTACCATCAAGTGATACAGCATTAAGTAGAGAATAAAATTCTCTACTTTTTTTAGTAATTTGACACACATTAAATATTATGCTATACTTATCTAAATTTTATGGGGCTGCCTATGGCTTCGACAAAAATAATTAGTATTTATTTTGCAAGTCGGATTGTTACCGTTAACAACTAAACAAAAAATAACTGGAAACAGTACAAGAAACGCTGTAGCATTTGCTTAATATAGCAAGCACAGGATTCTCTATTTCTTTGCTTACGAGAAATAAAAGAATCTTATAAAGTAAGCTATATCATATATGTGTCTAGATTATATGATGAATATTATAGACTAGTAAATATTTTAGTTTGTTAGTTAATATGATATTTATAAAACTCACTAACTAACTAAACTTGTAGAAGGATAAATATGAATATTTTTGGACAGGGGTTCAACTCCCCTCAGCTCCACCATTAGAAAAGCATAATTGAACCTATGGTTCAATTTTTTAATATCTATAACAAAACGATTGTTTGACATTCAATCATTTATGTGCTAAAATATTTGACTAACAAAAAGGAGGGATATTATGACCTATAGTGAAGCAAGAAACGAATTGGATATACCATTCATTATTAATCAAGTTTTCCTTGGCTATAAATATCTAAAAAGAGAGGGAAAATTATACGAAAAAGATAGTGAAGTACCAACAAAATTAATACAATTGTACTATAATATACATCCAGGTGATGTTGAATTTAATATATTTAAGAAATCATTTATGACAAAATATGTTAAAAATGAAAGTAATATCGAAGGAGTAAATGATAGCAATATTCATAATAAAATGGAAATTGCTGGATTAGTAGACATGTATGAATACCTATACTCAAAAGAGTTAGATGAAGATTTTAACATCTATTCACTAAATGAATTAAATAAAAAATTATTTATTCATACACCATTTCCAGAATATGCTGGATCATTTAGAAATGAGCCATGTACACTTGCTGGAACAGCTATAGATGTATGTGATTATAGTATGATAAGTCGTGAAATATACTTTTTAAGTAAATATGTAGATGAATTACATAAAAGAGGTAAAACCATTCGTAAAAATGAAGATATTGATGCTTTAATTAAGTATATTGATGAATGTGTAGAATTAAAATGCAAATTAATATGGATTCATCCTTTCAAAGATGGAAATGGTAGAACAATTAGAGCATTTATAAATAAACTTTTTGAAGATGCTGGATTACCACCAGTATATATTAAAACAAAAGAAAGAGATGAATATCAAAAAGCTATGAAATTAGCAATTGGAGATAATGATTACACTGCAATAAAAACATTTTATAAATATAAAATTTGTGATTCATTAATAGAATTAGATATTAATGATCGTATCAAAAATCAAGTTTCAAATGGTAAGAAAAAAGTAAAAACAATCGAAAATAGCAATAATATATAGTATAATGATAAGGGAGGATAAAATGAATATAATAGGTATAATAGCAGAATATAATCCCTTTCATAATGGACATAAATATCAAATAGATAAAATTAAAGAATTGTATCCAAATAGTATTATAATAGCAATAATAGACACTAATTTTACCCAAAGAGGAGATATTTCTATTATAAATAAATGGAATAAAACTAAAATATGTTTAGACAATAACATTGATTTAGTAGTAGAACTACCCTATTCTTATGCTGTTGAATCAGCTGATATTTTTGCTAAAGGGGCATTATCTATTCTAAACCAATTAGAAATAGATACACTAGTCTTTGGAACAGAAACTGAAGATATTAATATATTAAAAAGTATAGCAAATACACAATTAAATAATACTAATTTTGATAATATCCTAAAAGAATACTTAGATAAAGGATTAAACTACCCTACAGCCTTATCTAAATCAATAAAAGATATAACTGGATATGAAACAAAAGAACCAAATGATTTATTAGCTATATCTTATATAAAAGAAATCATCAGAAATAATTATCATATTGAACCAATAAATATCAAAAGAACTGTTAAATACCATGGAACAGAAACGATAAATAATATAACTAATGCTAGTAATATTAGAGAAATGTATCTAAATAATAAAAGTATTAAAAAATATATTCCATATAATCCTAACGAATACTTTAATAAAATTGATTATAATAAAGTATTTTCTTATCTAAAATATAACATAATTAATAATATAGATAATTTAAATAATTATGTTCTAGTAGAAGAAGGAATAGAAAATAGAATTAAAAAATATATTTTTAAATCAGAAACTTTAGACGAATTAGTAAATAATATTAAAACAAAAAGATATACCTATAATAGAATTAATAGAATGCTAATTAATATCTTAAATAATTATAAAAAGAGAGATCATAATATTGATAATATATACATTAAAGTATTAGGATTCAATAACAAAGGGAAAAAATATTTAAATAAAATCAAAAAAGAGTTAGATATAATACATGGATATAAAAATAATATATCTAAATTGTTAGATATAGAATTTAAAAGTACATGCATATATTCTGAAATAGCAAATGATAAAAATTTAATTGAATTAGAATTAAAAAATAAGCCAATTATTAAATGACTTATTTTTTAATTATATTTTCTAATATGATAACTATATCTTTAGGCATAAAAGAAATAGCATAATCTTTCATGTTACTACACTTATCACTAAATAGATAACATAACCTCATTAAATTATTATTAATACTATAATCAGAATTGACGTTAATAGTAGTTACCATAACATACTCATCAAACTTTATGATAGTTCCTTCTTCAACATTCCTAAAATTAAATATATATCTATTAAATCTATTGTCTAAAATATTATCATATATATCAATAATTATATTATCATGTTCCGAAAAGAATCTAGAAATATAATTATAATCATTTAAAACATGATAATTAAAGATTGTTTTAAAAAGCAAAGTTAACTTATTATTCTTATTAATACTCTTTAAAAATTTATAAAATAATTCTTGCTTATTCATTATCTCACCACGATTATAAAATATCATAATATATATTCCAAGTCAATTTAAACATCTAATTTTCCTTGTTTTGTTAACTAATCGGTAACATTTTCTTTATTTTTTTTATCTTTTATGCTATAATACACTAATTAGGAAGGGAGAGTTTGTTTTTTATGCAAATAATTAGATTAAATGAAACACAATTTAATAATTATTCTAATATTCATAGAAATAAGAATATTTGTCAAACAATAGAATACTCCCGTATAGAAGAATTAAGAGATAAAAATAATCTATATTTAGGATTATTAGATGAAAATAACAATGTATGTGCTGCTTGCCTATTGATCGAAAATTACCTACCGTATAACATGAAAATGGGATATATACCGGGTGGATTTTTAATTGATTATAATAATTATTCATTACTAAACATATTTATCGAAGAATTAAAAAAATTTTTAAAAAAATTAAACTATACTTATATTGTTACTAACCCATTATATTATCAAAAAATTATTAATGATAATAATACTATTGATAATACTCACATCACAGATTATATGAATAAACTTGGCTTTAAAACATTAAATTATAAAAATAACTTTTCAAAGTATGATATCATAATACAAAATAATGACTACAAAGATATATATAAAAATTTTAATAGAAATACCAAAAGAAGTATCAAACAAAGTACAAATATGGGAATAATATTAAAAAAAGGAAATATTAATGATATTAATAAGTTTTATGAATTAATTAGAAAAAAAACTAAACATAGTATTAATTATTATAATGACCTAATGACAATGTTAAATACTAATAATATGAAAATGGAAATATTTTTTTCTATGTTAAATCCTAAAGAACATCTAATAAATGCTAAAAAGAATTATCTTAAAGAGAAAGCAAGAAATGAAAAAATACAAAGTAATTTTCTAAAAAATCAAAAAAGTAATAAAGATAAATTATTAAATAAAAAAATGACTTCTGATAAATTATTAAAAGAATTAAATGAAGATTTAATCAGTGCATCAAAAATGTATGAAAAATACCCAGAAGGAATAATAATTGGAAGTTGTGCTATAATAAGAAATAACAAAGAAATATATTTTCTAATCGATGGATATAATGATAATTTTAAATCTATTCATTCATCACATATTCTAAAATGGAAAATAATAAGACATTATAGTAAACAAGGATATAAAATATTTAATCTTGGAGAAATATCAAGTAATTATAAAGATAAAAATGATAAATATTATGGACTATATTTATATAAAAAGGGATTTGGTGGAGATATAATAGAATATCCAAAAGATATGCAATTAATTATTGATGAAAATAAATATTTTATTTACTCTAATATATGTAAATTAAAAGGAAAACCTATCTTAAAAAGATAGGTTTTTTTATTTTTCAAAATAACTTGATCCGATAAATTCTCTTAAAACAGATACTGCCGGAACATCTTCACTAGGAACCGGTAGTACAAAATCCAAAAGCTTAATCAAACGCAATGCCGTATAATAACCAGGATCATTGGATTTAACAGTATATAATAAAGGTAAAAGATAAACCTTCAAAACAGCTAATTCATATGCTAAGAATGTATTGAATATAACATCTGCTTCATCTTGATAAGGGAATATATATTTCTCTTCACCATTTCTAACACTTGCCCATGTTTTAAGAGTATGACTAGGAGAATAACCTCTAGTTCTATTATCTCTTACCATTCTTCTTAAAAGTCTAATATCAGTTTGATTAATTCTATTGTCATCATCTATATTTAAGAAAACTAATGGTGATATATATATCTTATACTTATTCTTCTTAGGAATATCCTTTAATAGTTCACCGCTTACAGCATGAAGACCTTCTACTATTAAAATATCATTTTCGCCCATTTGTAAATCCTTAATATATTCTTTTTCCCCACTAATAAAATTAAAGACAGGAGCTTTTACTTTAGTACCATTAAGTAATTTAGCAATTTGATTATTAAATAATTTAATATCAATAGCTCTAATACTTTCAAAATCAGGTTTACCATTTTCATCAAGAGGAGTATCTACTCTATCTAAAAAATAATCATCCAAAGATATTGCTAAAGGATTTAATCCTAAGGTTTTTAAATACATAGATAATTTTCTAGAAGTAGTAGTCTTACCAGAAGATGATGGACCAGATAATAAAACTACTTTTATATCCTTTTCATTATCTTTAATATAACAAGCAATTTCTTGTAAACGATAATCTTGAATAGTTTCACATAAATTAATTATCTCTCCTTGCCTACTATTAACGATAGCATCATTTAGTTCTCCTAAAGTATCAATATTTAATATTCTACCCCAATTTAAATATTCATCTATATTATTAAAATATTTATCATGATGTTTATATTTAACAATCTTACCATTATCATATAAACTAGGTAGTCTTAATATAATACCTTTATCCTCAATAAGAGTTAAATCAAAATATCTCAAAATAGATGTATCATGAGGTAAATCACCCATAATATAATTATATTTACCATCAAATTTATATAATGTAACATAATCACTTCTATCATAAAATAAAGTTCTAACTTTATCTTCTCTTTTTAATCCATGAAAATATCCCATTGCTTCATTAATAGAAGTATCTACTTTAATAAAAGGTATAGATTTAGATACTTTATCTAACATTACTTCTTTTATTTTTGATACTTGTTTATCAGTAATTTTCTTATCAACTTCAAAAAATATTCCTTTATCAATAGAAAATCTAATTTTAATATTAGTATCATCACCTAAAACTTCTAAAGCAGATATTTTAAATAAAAAAGTTAATCCTCTTTCATAAATTCTAATACCTTCATCAGTATATATATCATATATATCCAATTTACCACTTTTAGTAATCGAATCATCTAACCCAATCAATTCCCCATCAAATCTAGCACATACAATATCTTCTAAACTATTATCATTAACTATTTCACTAAATTTAATTCCTTTAATATATTCTTTTTTTATACCATTTTTTAATGTCACAATTATCGTATTCACAAAGACCACTTCCTATTCTAATATAATTATATCAAAATATTAAAAAATTACAACACAAAAAAAGACTATTGCTAGTCTTTTAATGAACATATATTGGAGTTCTATCAATAGAACCCGAATATGAAGCAACTACATTGTTATAAATAATTGGCATTTTAGGAACTGGAACATTTACACATCCATGACTACCAGTATATCTTGATCCGGCATCTGCACCTTGTTGTTTATATCTTGTACCACCAAAGTAGTTAAAGTTAACACTTGTACCACGCCAATCAGCATCATGTATACCTAAAGCTCTAGGATCATAGAATCTTATCCAATATCTAACATAAGAATTAGATGGTTGTAAATATCTATCATCATCTTTAAATAATGCATAATGAAATCCTTTATTAGTATCATGTCTTCCATCAGCTTTACCTGTTGTTACTGGAGTATCTAATAATAACTCAGTATTTACATATAATCTTAAAGTTTGAGATACTATATCAACTTCCACAAATGTTGGTTTAACATATTGTGATGTAACATAACCATATAAATCATTATATCTAACATAATACCATAATGTAGAACCAACATAAGTAGTATCTAATACAGTTAAAATATCCCCCTTAGTAACCTTAGCAATCTTATTAGTACCAGATGTACCAGGATTATCACGAATATTAAGTGTATTAGCAGACACTATCACTTTATTTTCTAAATACAATTCATTTAGTTTAGTTCTTGTCTGACTTCCAACTAATCCATCTACAGATAAATCATGAGTAGTTTGAAATTCTTTTATACAATTTCTAGTTAATTTACCAGGAACACCATCTGTATCAAGATCACATCCCATAACCATATTTAACTCTTTTTGTAAATATCTAACTTGTGTTTTTTTATACCCACTTGATAAGACATTACCAGTTAAATAATCAACATAATCATTTAATGCATTAACATTCATTATACCTATAAACATAATTAATAATGCTAATAATATCTTTTTCATAATTATTCTTTCCCTTTCAAAAACGACTAATATCATACCACTAAAAGCAAAAAATGTCAAATTAAAAGACTATTACTAGTCTTTTAATGAACATAAATTGGTGTTCTATCAACTGAACTTGAATATGATGCAACCACATTATCATATATCATCTTCATTTTAGGAACAGGGACATTTACACATCCATGGCTTCCTGTATATTTAGATCCAGCATCATAACCCGGTGTTTTATATCTATTGCCACCAAAATAATTATAGTTAACATTCATACCACGCCAATCGGCATCATGTATACCCAAAGCTCTAGGATCATAGAATCTTACCCAATATCTAACATGAGAATTAGATGGTTGTAAAATTCTATCATCATCTTTAAATAGTGCATAATGAAAACCTTTATTAGTATCATGTTGACCATCAGCTTTACCGGTTGTAATCGGTGTATCTAATATTAATTTTTTATTTTTATATAATCTTAAAGTTTGTGATACTATATCGACTTCCACGAATGTTGTTTTAACACTATTTTCTGATATATAAGCAAAAGATCCATTATAATATATTTTATACCAAATTCTATTATTAGCAGACTTACTACCATATACTTTAAAAATAGTTCCACGATTAGTTGTTCCAACTATACTACCATTAAATCCCGCATCGCTACGAATATTAGAACTACTAACATAAACAATAACACTATCCATTAAATATAATTCATTTAATTTAGATCTAGTAGCTGGTCCTACCCATCCTGTTTGACTAATACCATAAGCCCTCTGAAAATTTTTAACACAATTCTTTGTTAAAGTACCATATCCACCATCTGTAACAAGATTACATCCAATAGCAGCATTTAATTCCTTCTGAGCGTATCTAGCTTGTAGTGTATCATAATTATTAGAATTAATATTCTTTGTCAATACATCTACATTGCCAGCATAAACATTAGAAGCACCAATAAATACTATTGCTAAAAATAATAATATTTTTTTCATTATATTTTTCCCCCTTTCAGAAAACGACTAATATAATACCACTCTATATAAAAAAAGTCAAGTTATACAAGAACAAACGTTCTAACTTGACTTCATTTTATACTTTTTCTACCTTAAATTTAACTTTATAATCATTAATATCATATTCATCTACTAAATCCTTAGAAAGAATAAATTCAATAGCTAAAGTTTCATTCTTAATCATATCTAAATAATTAGAAATACCTTTTTCATATTCATTATCTGCTTCATAATAAACATTAACTCTATCAACAACATCAAAACCATTATTCTTTCTTATTTGTTGAATTTTAGATATTGTTTCTCTAGCTAATCCTTCTCCGATTAATTCAGGAGTTAAAATAGTATTTAAGATAATAAAGTTATTACCTTCCATAGCTACATTAAATCCTTCTTTAGCATTAATCTTAATATCAATTAAATCAGAAGTAATTAAAATATCTTCAAAATACATTTCTTCATTATTTCTTAACTTATTAATATCTTCTTCCGATAAATTAGATAAATAAGAAACAAAATCTTTCATCTTAGAACCAACTACAGATCCAGCATTCTTAAAATTAGGTTTAACAGAAAAATTCATATATTTAGATAAATCATTAGTAAATATTATTTTCTTAACATTAAGTTCTTCCATAATTAAATCAGTTACACTAGATAATAATTTCTTATTCTTACCATCTAATATTACTTCACTAATAGGTTGACGAACCTTAATTTTAGCTTCTTCTCTTACATTTCTACCTAAACTAATTAATCCTCTAACTAAATCCATCTTCTCTTCAAGTTCTAAATCAATATAATCTTCGTTACATACAGGATAATCCTCTAAATGAACTGATTCATTATCTGTTAAATTCATATATATTTCTTCCGCTAAGAATGATGTTATTGGAGCAATTATTTTACATAAACCAATAAGAACATCGTAAGTAACTTTATATACAACCTTCTTAGAAGTATCTAATTCACTACCCCAGAATCTCTTTCTATTTCTTCTAATATACCAGTTAGATAAATCTTCTGATACAAATTCTACTACGTATTTAACTACTTTATTTAAATCATATTCTTCATAACCAACTGTAGTATTTTTAATTAATTTATTATATTTACTAATAATCCATTTATCAATATCCTCATATTCTGAATA
>JAEEGL012418871.1_pt1 | contig 13562 bp, 10 predicted proteins | sample 9134231 | NCBI WGS metagenome assembly JAEEGL01 (sample SAMN16246548, study PRJNA631951) | gut metagenome | biome: gut microbiome; feature: rumen; material: fiber-attached | host: Bos | place: Iran: Karaj | collected 2018-10
ATGCTGGCGGGGGCCTTTACGGCGGATCTGAACATGCTGAAGCTGATCAGCCCCATCAGCTACGTCCACAAGGATATCCCCCCGGTGCTCATCCAGCAGGGCGAAGCGGATCCGGTGGTGCCCCGGCAGCACAGCATCCTGTTGGCGGAGCGCATCCGCGAGGTCTGCGGACCGGACCGGGTGGACCTGCGCCTGTATCCCGGCCGCAGCCATTCCGACCGGGAGTTTATGACCGACGAAAACTGCGCGGAGGCCTGCGAGTTCTTTGACAAATACCTCAAATGACCATAAAGCAGATTCGCTACTTTCTGGTTGCCTATGAGCAAAAAAACGTTGCCAAGGCAGCGGAACAGATTTTCGTATCCAGGCCGGTGATCTCCCGCGCCATCAGCGACCTTGAAGAAGAGTTGGGTTTCTCCCTTTTTTTCCGCACGGGCAACGGAATCACCCCAACAGAACAGGGGCGTGAACTCTATACCTTGCTGAAAGCCTGTTCCTCCACTCTGGATGAAACGATCTGCCGTCTTCGAGAGGGTTTTCGTCAAAACGCCGATCATCATGTCAAGCTCGGCGTACTGAACTCCAGCGGCAGCTGGCACTACAATCAGATCATCACCCCCTTTACCCAGCAATACCCGGATATTTCCGTCGCCGTCGTCGGCATACAGGCGGAGGAAACCATGCAGCTTCTTGAGGATGGGAGCGTGGATCTGGCCATCGCTCCTATCCTCCTGGATCAGGATCCGAATCCCCGCATTATCCGCAGTCAGCTGCTTTATGACGTGGAGTTCGTTCTCTGCGTACCGCCGGCCTCCCACCGGGATCAGCAGAATATCTCCGTGGAGGAGTGCAGGAATCTGCCCATGGCGATCTTCAGCAATCTACCCACTCCCCGGTTCATGCTGGATAACAAAGTCCTGTCCACCCGCAAGCTGGATATGATCTACCTTGCCGTATCACAGGGCTTCGCCTATTCGATTCTCCCCACGGAGCTCACGGTGGAGCGGCCGGATCTGTGGACCATCCCCTTGGACCCGCCGGCCACAGCCCATACCTATCTGCTCTGGAACGAACTTTTACCCCATGGAAAGGCCTTCTCCCTGCTTCGCGACTACATTCGTGAAATGGATTTGGGTCCGCTTCGGGATCGGTTTGCACAAGCTTACCACTTGCCCGAACCGGAAACCCTTCCCGGTGCCAAGGACGAGACCGAGGAATATCGGGCTTAGTCTGTCCTAGGGCGGAGAGGCGCCGCCTATCCTCGGGCTCATTCCCTTCTGTTTATTCGGAAAGGTCTGTTTATCACTGTATCAGCGTAGCATTATTGCTGCGCTGTGTATAAAATATTACGTTTTATTGACGTTCCCATCCGGCTGTAGTAATCTTGAATTAATGATCGTTACTATGCATAAGAATAAACGGAAAGGAGCGTCAATCATGAAAAAGATCGGTATCTTCATGCTGGCTGTGCTGTTGCTGCTCAGTCTGTTTTCAGGCTGCGGCAGCAATCCCTCCGAAGACGGCAGCCCCACTCCGCCGCCGCCGACAGAGGCACCGGCAACTTCAGCCCCGCAAGCGACCACTGCGCCGACCAAGCCAACCGATACGCCGACAACTTCGGCTCCGCAGGAAACCCCTGAGCCGACCCCCGTTGAACCGGCATCTCATCTCGCTCCGGGAAAAGTTGCTCTGGATGCGAACGGTATCCCAAACGAGCGATACGACTATGAACTCCCTCTGACAGAGGACGATGTGACCTTCTCCTGTTGGACCACCGTCTGGTTCCCCCAATTCCTGGGCGATCCGGACTACAACCGCAATGAATTCGTGGTTGAGGAAGCCAACCGCACCGGCGTGCACATTAACTACAGCATCATCTCCAGCGGTGAAATGGCCACCAACTTTGCCGTCCTGCTGGCGTCAGAAAGCCTGCTGGATATTATGGCAAAGCCCGACTCCTATTATCCCGGCTCGGCGCTGAGTGCCATCGAAGACAATTACTTCATCAACATCCTGGATTATAAAGAGTATTGCCCAAACTACATGTATATCGCCAACAAGTACGCACCCGAAGACAAGGTCCTGCATGATTCCATTTACCTGAATAAGGACAACATCCTGTGCTTCTGGAGCGTAATGGAGGATGCCGTGCCCAGCAACACCTTCCAGGCCCGCACGGATTGGCTTGAAAAAGTAGGCCTCACGGTGGATGACATCCGCACCGTGGAAGACTTCATAAACCTTTGCGAGGTGTTCCGTTCCCAGATCGACACCGCTATTTACCCCCTGCACGCCACCGCCTCCGCTCTGGATGTAAACCATTTCTTTGCCTGTTACGACTTCTACACAGGTCCCGGCGCCTTCCCCGGCGCCGCCAACAAGAACGGCAGCGCGGAATTCTATTTCCGGAACGACGACGCCAAGGCTTATGTGGAGATGTTCCGGGAATTCTTTGCCCGCGGCTTTGTGGATCCCAACTGGAACAACAGCGACTCCTGGGCCTGGAAGGAAAACGTCTATGCGGGCAAGACCGGCATCGTGACCATCGCCGTGGATGAGATCCCCAGCTATACGGCGATGATCGATGACCCGGATGCCGACTTCCATGTTCTGCATAAGGTCGTCCGCTACCAGGGACAGATGCTGCACCTGGGCAATGACGCCACGCATCGATTCTATGGAACCACCGGGATCAGCACCAGCTGCGAAAACATTCCGCTGGCGGTAAGTTGGTGCGACTGGCGGTATTCTCCCAGCGGCTCCGACTACGCCTCCTGGGGCATTCAGGGTCTGACCTGGGATTACAACGACGAAGGGATCCGCGAACTGACGGAATTCGTCACCAACAATCCCTATGGCGCGCCTATCTCCTGGTGTATGACTATGTGGGGCATGAACCGCTTCGCTGACCACGGCTTAGCCAGCGTCGAGGTCCAGTATGCCTTCCCTGCCGCCCGGAATTACTACCAGATGGTATCCTGGCAGGTCAATGAGTTCGCCTACGACGGCGCTTACGAATGGCCGAGAGGCGCTACCCTCGACACAGAGGAGAAGAAGGAATTTGCTTCCCTGTGCACAGACATGAGCACCTACATTCAGGAGCATATCACGATGTTTGTCACCGGTGACGCGCCCATGAGCGAATGGGACAACTACATCCAGGCGCTGTACGAGATGAACCTCGCGGAAGGCGAAGCGATCTACACGACAGCCTTGCATAGGTATCTGAACGACACCTGAGAATCATGCTGAGGGGCGGCGCTTGCGGGAAAACCGTGGGCGCCGCCCTGCAGACAACGGAAGCGCACATGGAGGGAAACGGCTTGAATAATGTTGAAAAACTGGTCGCGCGGTTTTCCGAGATCCCGCGCATCGAAGATACAGGCCCGAAGGACGGGAGGCTGAACGGCGAAGCCATGGCGCGCCGCGCCCTCCGCAGCAGGCTGATTTACGCCGCAGTCTGCGTTCTGGGGCTGATCCCGATCATCATGCGCCTCTGCGGCGCACAGGTCAGCCCGCAGCTGGTGGCTATCGGTTTTGGCTGCTTCGTTCCCGGCGGCGGCTTTATCGCCTGCGGCGGAATCCTGACCATTGCCTTCGGACTATTTGTCACCTGGTATATATGGAAAAAGAAGGCCATGTTCTGGCTGGATATCTTTGGCTCCGCCTATGGGATCATCGGCGTCTGGATCCTCGGCGCTTTGGGCGGTCTTCTGGCCTATCCCGGACTGGGGTCCTTCCTGGTCTCCCCCAACACCCTCTGGCCCTTCTGGGGCTGGATCATCGCCATTGCGGACGCCTGTGTCCTCTGGGGACAGTATGAGCTCGGCGTCAGGAAAACGAAAAAGCGCATTTACGCTGCCCGGAAGGAACGGCTGGAGACCTTCGACGAGGCGATCCGGGACCTGGATGCCATCATCGCGAAGGCCGCGGCGGAAAAGCAGGAGGAACGGGAGCTGAACGAAGACCAGCTGAAGCTGGCGCGATGGCTTCTGAACGCCTCTGTGCGGGAGCTGGGCGACTTCACCGGCTTTGACAACTTCAAACGACCCGTCCTCACAGACAACCGGTATCAGTTCCCCACCGTCGGCTATGCCCTGCTCATGATGCAATGCAAATATGTGCCGAATTTCCGGGGTTATCTGGCTCAGGCCCAGCGATTCATCGTAGACGCAATTACCGATCCGCGCACCTGCGGATACTGGAAAAAGGTCAATCTGATGGGCTACGGCCGTCTGGATGCAGACCCCATCAAGCGAGCCAACATCATGCTCTCCGGCTGGATGATGCCGGCCATCACCGGCTACGGAGCCCAAACACACGACCGCTGCTTCGAAGAGGAGGGCGCTCTGCGCTTCCGTCCCTTCAAGGACGACCTCTCCCGCAGCTACGACTACAGCGCCAAAGGCGCGGTGGAGTGCCTGTACCGTCAGTACAAGAACAAGGAATTCCCCTATATGCTCATCCCCTGCGAGCCCCATGTCGCCTTCCCTGTCTGCAACTCCTATGGGCTCCTGGGCATGCTTATCTACGATCGGGACCACGGTACGCATTACTGTGAGGACTTCTGGCCGGATTTGTACAAGTATCTTACGGACAACTTTGTAGAGGCGGAGGGCTCCATCGCCCTGCGTCGCCAGGACATCTTCGGCCTGCGCTTCCTGCCCCAGAGCCAGATGGGCTACGACCCCCTGGCCGATATGCAGAACTACATGATGTACGCCCCCATCTTCCCGGGTTTGGCCAGACGGAATTACGCCCTGCTGCGCCGTCATGCCTTTGAGATCCGGGATGGGGTCACCTACATCAAGGGCCGGAAATGGGAGGATATCTTCGACATGGCCACTCAGCGCAAAAACCCCTCCCTGGTCATGTCCAACCTGGAAATGCTGGCTTCGGAATACGGCGATACGGAGATTCTGGAAGGCCTGTACAAGGCGGAGGATATCTACCTGGAGCGCAGCAAGGATCCCCGCTATTTCCGCTTCAAGGACGTGCCGCTGGTGGTCATGGCGAACTTTGCCATCGCCAAGTTCATGCAGCAGGGAGATTGGTCGGACATGGCCCTGCGCGGTCCCGCCGAGACCGCCTTCACCGGACCGCTGCTCACCGGCTGTGAATTCCCGCAGGTTCTGGTAGCCAAGGCTATGAGCCATGGGGATGATCTGGATATGGTCCTGTATAACGGCGAGGACTCCGGGGAGCAGGAGATCACGGTGGAGCAGCTCGCTCCCGGCGGCGATTATCTGGAAGAGAACACCGGCAAACGTTACCGAGCCGATGAAACCGGCAAGCTGGTATTCCGCGTCGTGCTGGATGGCCGGACTCCCGTGCATCTGGTAAAAGCATGAGCGGAAAATGGGCAAAGCCTGCCCTGATCTGCGGCGCCGCGATCCTTCTTCTGGCGCTGGGGGTATGGCTTTCCGGCGATTCTCTGCCCGTCTTCATCCGGCGTCTCTTCACCTTGAGCTACCTTCCTCAGCTCTCCCCGGGCGTCAACCTTTTCACCGTGGCACTGTTTGGTTTTCTCACCTCATTCCACTGCATCGGCATGTGCGGCGGCACGGTCCTTGCCCTCAGTGAAGATCAGCCTACCGCTCTCTCGAAGGGCCTGCTGTTCCAAGGGGGCCGGATCCTGAGCTGCGCGGTCATCGGCGCCGCTCTCGGCCTCCTGGGAAGCGCCCTGAAACGCAATCCCTACCTGGACGCGCTGCTCCCGCTGATCTGCGGAATCGTTCTGATCCTGATGGGGCTTCGCATGATGGGACTGTTTCGCTGGCTCGGCGGTCGGGACGGCGGGGGCTCCTCCCCCGTTATGGAACGGCTTCGAAACCAGGGGGCCTTTGCTCTCGGCCTTCTCACCGGTTGCCTGCCCTGCGGCATGCTCCAGGCTGTACAGCTTCATGCCTTGAGCAGAGGCAGCCTTCTAATGGGAGCGCTGACCATGCTGGTTTTTGCCGTGGCCTCCGCACCCGTGCTGTTTTCTTTCGGTATGCTGGCGGGAGCCCTGAACCCGCGGCATCACCGCTGGATCAATATCATCTCAGCCTTGATGGTTATATACATGGGCCTGAACATGCTGCACAAGGCAATCAACCTGTTGGGGGCGATCCTGTGATCTGCTGTATCATCGCTGCTTGCTTCATTCTGCGCTACCTGGTGCAGTGGGGAGACGTAGCCAAATACTTCGGCTTCAAGGATATCTACGGCGACAAGGATCCCTACGGCTTTACGGAATACTGTGAATTAGATCAATATGAAGACTGAACCCATTCATGTCCGGCTGCGGGTGGAGGGCATCGTTTGCTATGCCTGTACCAACATCATCAGCCGTCTGGCCAAAAGCATACCCGGCGTACAGGACGCCCAGGTCAGCTATGTCAGCGAGCTGCTGGAGCTGGATTTGGATGAAAACGCGAATCTGGAGGATGTGTGCGCCCTGCTGGAGAAGCACGGCTACCGATGCCGGATCACCAGCGATCGGGAGCTTCTGTCCACAAAGGACGATATGGGCATCCTGCGCAGGCGCATCCTGATCTCTTTTTTCCTCTCCCTGTTTCTCATCCCATATCCCTTCCTTCCCCTTCCCCCTTGGGTCCGTTTCCTCATCGCCACCGCAGTGCAGATCATTGCAGGCCGGCAGTTTTATCGGGACGCCTGGTATGCCGTTACCGCCGGAGGAACCAATATGTCCGTGCTCGTCTCCCTGGGGGTTCTCACCGCCTATGTGTTCAGTACCGTATCCGTTTTCCGGGGAGAAGGCGCGATCTTTTACGAATCCTGCGGCTCTGTTCTTGTGCTGGTGATGCTGGGCAAATACCTGGAACGCAGCGCCCGGATCAGTTCCGCTGAACAGGTGCGCAAGCTGATGGAGTTGGGCCCCGCGGAAGCCCGCCTGATCACTCCGGAGGGAGAGACCATGGTCCCCGCCGAGTCTCTGCGGAAGGGGGATCGTTTCCTGGTCCGGCGCGGAGAGATATTCCCCTGCGACGGCGTGGTCTTGGACGGCCACAGCGCTGCGGACGAGGCAAACCTCACCGGGGAGAGCCGCCCTGCGGAAAAGCGGATCGGAGACCGGGTGTTCTGCTCCACCATCAACATGAACGACCGTCTGCTCCTGGAGGCTGAGGGCGACTATGAAGACAGCGTATACTGCCAAATGCGGCAGGCGCTGCTCAACGGAGTCAACGGTGAAAAGGCGGAGATCCAACGGCTGGCGGATCGGGTCTGTTCCCGTTTCGTGCCTTCGGTCTTATGCCTCGCCCTGTTGACGGTATGCCTGTGGTTCGCATTCCTCGCCCCGGGGGACCTCACCCGTGCCGTGACCAACGGCGCGGCCGTGCTGATCATCGCCTGCCCCTGCGCCATGGGGATCGCTACGCCGTTGGCCATGACTCTGGCCATAGGCGGCCTGGGGGGTGCCGGAATCTTTATCAAGAGCCCCGGTGCGGTGGAAGTCCTTGGGACTGTGGATACCGTCGTCCTGGATAAAACTGGGACGCTGACTCAGCCCCTGGAGGATGGGGGCGAGCGGCCCAGATACGGAGCGCCGAAAACGGTGGAAACGATGACGCGTATGGGGATCTCCGTATGGATGCTCACCGGCGACTCGGAGGATCGGGCGTATGCCGCTGCGGACGCCTGCGGCATTCCCCGGGAACGGGTGCTCTGTCGTCTGCTGCCGGAGGACAAGGCAAAAACCATCGCCGAGCTGCGGCGCAGCGGCACGGTATGCATGGTGGGAGACGGGGTGAACGACGCCCTGTCCCTCCAGGCGGCCGACGTGGGTATGGTCCTGGGCAGGGCTGCCGACGTGAGCGTCGCCTGCGCCGACGCGGTGGTGACCCGAAACCGGATCGCCCATGTCCTGCGGGCGCTGTACGCTGGCCGGTCGACCATGCAGAACATCCGCCGCAGCCTGTTCTGGGCCTTAATCTACAATGTTATCGGTCTGCTTCTGGCCGCTGCGGGGATTGTTTCCCCGCTTATCGCCGGAGTGGCCATGTCCCTGAGTTCCCTGAGCGTTGCCCTGAACAGTCACTCCCTGGACAAAAAACTCCGTGCTCCGAGCTTTGAACAAGTCTGTTCGGTGCCCAGGCAGCCGATGACAGGAAAGCGACGTCCATTCTCGCAGGATAAACCCAAAGTCTCCGCCGCATCCTGAATTGAGACCGAAGGCCCTCCTTTCCCGTTTCGGTGCTGCAAATGCCGGAGGGCCTGGCGAAGGAATCCGAAATGAGGCGCGGGGAATCCATCCCCTCGCCCGGAAGAATAATTTGATAGGAGGAAAGGCTATGTCAACGAAGTATCCCCATGTATTTGAACCCATCACTATCCGGGGCGTGACCTTTAAAAACAGGGTCGAGTTGGCTCCACCGGGATGCCTTGGCGCGGGCGACGAGAACGGTTTCGTCACCGATCGGTTCATCAACGGCTTCCGCGCCTTCGCCAAAGGCGGCATTGCCATCGTCTCCGTCGGCAACTGCACCATCGATATCAATGAGAGCAGCGACGAAGACCACCAACTCCAGCTCTCGGATCCCGCCTGCGTTCGGCAGTTATCCCGCTTCGCCCAAATGTGTGAGAGCTACGGTGCCCACGCGAACCTGGAGCTCTGCCACTGCGGCAAGGACCAGATCCCCGAGCGCATCGGCGGACACGCAGCCTACAGCAGCTCCAGTTTTATCACCATCGCGGAGGAAAAGCGAGCCAAACAGCTCGGCCGTGATCCCATCCCCACCATCGAGATGAGCAAGGAGAAAATCAAAGAGACCGTGGAGAAATTTGCCTTCGCCGCGGAGCTCTGCAAAAAGGCCGGCATGAAGATGCTCATGCTCCATGGCGCCCATGGCAACCTTTTCTCCCAGTTTGCCAGCCCCTACTTCAACAGACGTACCGATGAGTACGGCGGCAGCACCGAGAACCGCGCCCGCTTCTCCTGCGAAGTCCTGGATGCAGTCCGTGCGCGGGTCGGCGAGGACTTTGTCATCGAATACCGCATTTCCGCAGAAGAGTTTCATCCCATCACGGGCACCCATTTCGACGAGGCTTTGAAATTCATCGGCTATATCAAGGACAAGGTCGATATCCTGCATGTTTCCGGCGGTATTCACGACGTCTGGGGCGAGCCGGAATACATGATGTACATGTATCAGCCCTATGCGCTGGATCAGATGTACAACGTCCATTTTGCCGCCGACGTCAAGAAGGCCTATCCCGACCTGATCGTGAACACCGTAGGCTCCATCAAGGACCTGGATCAGGCAGAAGAGATCATCGCCACCGGCAAGGCAGACTTCGTGGCCATGCACCGCGCGCTGAACGCCGATCAGGAAATGGTCAACAAGTACGCCGAAGGCAGAGAGTATGAGCATATGCCGTGCCTGCGCTGTTCCTGCTTCCGGCCTTCCCGCCAGGGCACGCCTCCGTTTATGTCCTGCTCCGTAAACCCCATGTACAGCCGCTACGAAGAGTATCCCGAAGGCGTACTGCCCAAGGCGCCCAAGAAGAAAAAGGTCGCCGTTGTCGGCGGCGGCCCGGCGGGTATTGAGGCGGTCAAGGTCCTGCTGGAACGCGGCCATGACGTAACGATCTACGAGAAGAACGCGGACTTCGGAGGCAATATCGCGAACGGGGTCTCCGCACCCTTCAAGAAGGACCTGCGGGATTATCTGAATTATCTTCGCGTCTACGGCAAGACCGTGAACGTCCGCCGCTTCATGAACACCGAAGCCACCCCGGAAATGCTGGCTGCCGAAGGGTATGACGCTGTCGTCATGGCCATCGGTGCGGATCCCATTATCCCCAAGGTCCCCGGATGGGATAAACCCCATGTGCACTGGGCTCCAGATGTCGAGAACGGGAAGTACCCCTGCGGCGACAAGGTCGTCATCATCGGCGGCTCCGTTGTGGGTACCGAGGCCGGCCTGAACCTGGCCATGGAGGGCAAGGAAGTTGTCGTCATCGACATGGATAAGAACTGCAGTCTGCGGGATACCGGCGCAGACTATATCCTGGGGCTGATGATCAAGGAAAACAACCTCCGCCGCGAGCTGGGCTGGAAACTCCTGGAGATCACGGACAACAGCGTGATCGCGGAAAACGTGGACACCGGTGAGAAGTGGGAAATCCCTGCGGACACCGTCCTCTTCGCCGTAGGCATGAAGCCGAAAAACGCCGAAGCCTGGCGTTTCTATGGCTGCTGCCCGAAGAGCGAGTTCTTTATCGTGGGCGATTGCCGCGATTCCGGCGATGTGCGCGAAGCGGTTCACGGAGCCTTCGACGCCTTGAGATTCCTTTGATCCCGGAACGATTATCCGCCCCATGAGGGATACCGCCGGAACGCCGGTCATCATGTCAGGCTCGGCATCCTGAACCCCGGCAGCAGCTGGTACTGCGGCCAGATCATCACCCCCTTTACGCAAAAGCGCCCGGATATCTCCGCTGCCGTCGTGGGCATACAAACTGAGATAATCAGGCAGCTCCTCGGAGACGGGAGCGTGGATTGGCCATCGCTTCCATCCTCCGGAACCAGGAATCCCCGCATCATCCGCAGTCAGCCGCTCTATGCTATGGAGCTGCAGCCCCTGCGGGATCGTTATGCGCAGACCTGCCATGATCCTGCAGAGATACTCATATAGCCCCGGTCGATCATGGCGTAACCAGACATGGCGTAGCTTATATGCTACGCCATGTATATTTTTGCCGCTGTTTGTTGACGCTTAGCCGAGTGTGTATTATGCTTGATCTGCAGCGGATTCAGTTAAACAGTTAAACAGTTTGAAAGGAGAATGATTCGTTATGGCAGAAAAGAAGATCAATATTCTCCGCCGTCCTCCCAAGGATGAGGAGGAGCTGCATGCGGAGATGCTGAAATGGGAACAGATCGTAGCCGATCCGGAAAACCTGCGGTGTTCCTGCGAGGTAACGGTGTGCAAGTACCACGGGGACTGCAAAAAGTGCATCGCCGTGCACCGCTATTATGACGGCTTCCCCGCCTGCTTGCGGGAGTTTGCGGATAAGCTGAAGGCGGAAGCGGCAGCCAAATGACCGACCCGGCAAGAATGGGGTCCCCCGCCTGGTCCGCCTTGCCGATCCCCCCATTGGACACGTTTTTTTAAACAGGAGCCTGAAAAATGAAAAACAAACTCTCTTTCATCCTGGCGATTTGCCTGTGCCTGGCTTTGTTCTCCGGCTGCGGAAATGCGCCTCCGGCGGAAACCCCCGCCCCGGCCACCCCAGCGCCGACGGAGACCGCAGCGCCGGCCAAAACGGCGCCTCCGGCGGAAACCGAAGCTCCGGCGGAGACCGCCTCACCCGAAACGCCCTCGCCCTACAACTTTGCCGAGGGAAACTTCAAGAAGGACGCCCTGGGCTTTGCGGCGGAAGCTTATGAGTATGAGCTGCCCCTCTGCACAACGGACGAGGTCCTGAGCTACTGGACCTGTCTGTACACGCCCGAATTTCTGCCCGGCGCTTATCAGGACTCACCCTTTCCCACCGCCGTGGAAAAGGAGACCGGCGTCCATGTAGAGTATATCATGATCGACCGCAACTCCCGGGGGGATAATTTCAGCGTCCTTCTGGCCGCAGACGAACTCCCGGATATCTGCAGCCAGGTCACCTGGTTTTATCCCGGCGTTTTCAAGGACGCCATTCTCAGCGACCACTTCTTTGTGAACTTGTACGACTATCGGGACTACATGCCCAACTACATGTTCGAGGTCATGAAAACCGCAGCGACGGATACGGATCTGCGCTCCGCCGTGTTCCTGGAGGATACGGTGATCGGCCAGTTCCATTGCCTGGAGGACCAGATCTATCCCACCACCGCGCTGTTCATCCGGGGAGACTGGCTGAAAAAGCTGGATATTGACCGGGACAGCATCGTTACCTGGGAGGATACCCATGAAGTCCTGCTGGCTTTCCAGAATCAGATCCCGACGGCAGTCTACCCCGCCATGCTGTACAACACCATCACCGGCGGAGCGGAGCACTGGCTTTTCTATGATACCCTGGGCTTCTGCAGCGAGTACGGCCCTTCCGTCATGGTGGACGGCAGCGGTCAGGTATATGCCTCTCTCACTACGGATCGGGACAAAAACCTGATGACAGAGATCAACAAATGGTTCTCCGAGGGCCTTTTTGACCCGAACTGGGCCTCCTATGACGGGACCAACAATCCGATCTTCGAGCAGCGAATGGAGGGGGATACCTTCGGTTATCTCACCTTCGCCGTATCCGATATTACAGGCAAGCAGTACCTGATCGATGATCCGGACTGTACCTGGATGATGCTCCCGGATCCTGTTCTGGAAAAGGGGCAAACCCTGCATGTGGGCACCAAGGGCACCCGGGTATACTACGGCAACGCCTCTGTGAGCACGCGCTGCGAGAATATCCCTCTGGCCATCACCTGGCTGGACTGGCGGTACAGCCCCGCAGGCTCCATGCTGATGAGCTGGGGACCGGAGGGCGTCACTTTCGAATATGACGAGGCCGGAAACCGGAGACTCACTGAGCTGATCTGGAACAATCCGGATTTCCCCGGGGCGATCACCCCCCTGAGCTGGTGCTACACCAACAACATCATCTGCGACCCCGGTCTGGACTTCGGGAGCGCACATTACGCCTACCCCGGCGGAGAATCGGTGATGGAAGCCTTCGCCTACTACGGGACCATCCAGAATAACGACTATGCCTATGTCTGGCCCTCCGACTGCGTGCTGAATGCGGAAGAACAGGAGGAGGCCAACAGCATCATGTCCGACATGGCCACGTACATCCGGGAAAACTATCTTTCCTTTGTGGACGGCTCCACGCCCATGTCCCAGTGGGACGCCTATGCAGCCGGACTGGAGGTCGTAGGGCTGAACAGATATCTGGCGGTTTACCAGCAGGCCTATGACAATTATCTGAAGGGCTGACAAAAACGGTCCTATTAAAAGCAGTACCCCGGGCGAACGCCCGGGGTACTGCTCGTCTATTCCGTCTATTCCGTTTATTCCGCCGTCTGCTCCTCCGGCGCTGCCGGCTTTGCCTTCTTTCTCCCCCGGAGCTTCCGGATGAGCTTTCCCAGGAGGGAGATGAGCAGGGTCACGACGATGGCGCAGAGCAGCAGGAGGACCAGGTACATGACCGCATCCTTCCAGGTCATGGGGATCGCCCTGAACCGCTGGTCGAAGCCCCCGGTATCCCCCAGGAAACGATAAACGGCGGACTGCCAGCTCCCGGCCTTGCTGTGGACGATCAGATCCATTTTCACCTTCTGCAGAAGGGTGAAGTACAGGGTGATGAGGGTATAATGGCACACGTACATGGCCAGGGTGATCTTTCCCAGGAGCCGGGAGACGGGATTGTCCAGCGCCTTCGTCAGGGGGGTGACCCGCAGGAAGGAGAAGAGGATCAGCGCCATGATGTACAGGGCGTGCTTATAGTTTTACAGCCCTGGGGGACGGCCGATGATCAGGGTGAACAGGCGATAGATCACATACAGCTCCAGGAGCTGAAGGAGCAGGCGCAGGGGGAGCTTCGGCCTCTTCTCCCGCAGCCGGGCATATAGG
>JAEEGL012433280.1_pt1 | contig 13562 bp, 14 predicted proteins | sample 9134231 | NCBI WGS metagenome assembly JAEEGL01 (sample SAMN16246548, study PRJNA631951) | gut metagenome | biome: gut microbiome; feature: rumen; material: fiber-attached | host: Bos | place: Iran: Karaj | collected 2018-10
CAACGTCACTGACTTCAGGAATTGCAAATGATTTCCCTCGTAGACGTTTGATAGCAGAAGAAAAGGAAGAGTTTGGGATTCCATTTGCTCGGCAAAACTGAGCATCGGATAATCCACTCTTTCTGCAGTCCATGATGAGTCTGTACCAATCCTCATCTGTTCTGCGAGGCAGTTGTTTCCTTGGATTCGACATAACAGCTCCTTCCAAGTCGTAGTGAAATGTTCACCATTCGACTTTAAACATAGTAAAATGTACGTTATTCGAATCCATTATGAACTTAATTAATGGCGGTAGCTATCCGCCTAAATATTTAGCGCTTACCACAAAAGAGAATCAGTATTACTTCTTCCACGATTCATCTCAGTTCTGCACTAACAGGCCTTATGTAATCATCTGTCCTTACGACAAAAAAATAGCGCCACATTTTGCGGATGGCTTTTCATCCTCAACAAGTGCCGCTTTTAGATCTTTATGTAGAAGAATGTTTCTTGGAATGCCTGAAGATAGGAACCCTCAGGAATACGACAACAAATGCCTCCCTCTTGTAAATTTAAAAGAGGCATCCAGGTGTATTTCTGCAGTTATTTTTCAAGATATATCCATGAGTCCTGATCTTGAAGACGTTACATGGATATATCTTAATCCTTATGCAAAACACCAGATGCCAAGATATATTGCCGATTCATTCCAATTTCATTCCAATTTCATTTAAACAGCATATTGGAAGATTTTACCTATGATAACTATTGATAGATACTTACGAAGATTCTGTCCGCACCACCGATTTTGGAATTATCCCTTGCCTATCAAAATGTTCACTATTTTCTCACTCGCATGACCATCGCCATAAGGATTAACCGCTTTGGCCATTTTGTTGTACTCAGCTTCATTATCTAATAATGTCTTAGCAGATTGGTAAATAGTCTCCTCATCTACACCTACAACCTTAACTGTACCAGCTTCTACTGCTTCAGGTCTTTCTGTCTCAGTTCTAAGTACCAGGACCGGCTTGCCAAAGTGTGGTGCTTCCTCCTGAAGTCCACCTGAATCTGTCATAACCATGAAACTTCGGGATAGTAAGTTGTGCATATCTAAAACATCTATTGGATCAATCAGTTTAACGTTATCCAAATCTGTCAACGTTTTAAATACAACATCACGTACAGCAGGGTTTAAATGTACGGGATATACAAAAGACACATCAACATAATCTAAAGCCAATCTACGAATCGCATTACAAATATTCTGCAAAGGTGCCCCTAGATTTTCTCTTCTGTGCGCTGTCACTGTTATAACACGTTTACTATAATTAATCTTATTTAGTTCTGGACATGAGAAAGAGTAATTATCCCTAACCGTATACTGGAACGCATCTATGACAGTATTCCCCGTCACATATACGTTCTTACTAATTCCTTCCGAAAGCAGATTTTTCTTATTTAACTCTGTCGGTGCGAAATAATATGTACTGATCCTATCTGTAAGAAGTCTGTTCATCTCCTCTGGGAAAGGTGAGTAAATATCTCCAGTTCTAAGTCCTGCCTCAACATGACCAACCGGTATCTGTTGATAGAAAGCAGCAAGAGCTGCGGCGTAAGAAGTAGTAGTATCACCATGAACCAAAACTACGTCAGGTTTTTCTTCATTCAAGACAGGCTCTATCTTCTCTAATATAGTGGTTGTTATGGTAGTAAGTGTCTGCCTATCCTTCATAATCTCTAAGTTATAATCTTCCTTGATGCCAAAGGCCACCATGACCTGTTCTAGCATCTCTTTATGCTGACCAGTCAAACATACAACACACTCAACATCTTTGTTATCACGCAACTTCAAAACCAGAGGGCACATTTTTATCGCCTCTGGTCTTGTACCAAATACCACCATTACTTTCACTACTTCACCTCTATCGATTCAAAATAAAGCTCCTATGTTTTTATCTAGTCCTATAATTATATTTATAAAGATCAATAAATGTATTTATCGCGGATTTATAACAGCGTTTTTCAGTCATTTTTTAACCACTTTCCTAGAAACAATTATTTGTCATCATTTTCAAGCTTTTCTTTTAGCGCAACAGCATCAAAAAAGTATTTAACAGCCCAACTTATTTCAGCATCAGCGAAATAATATGGTTTATTTCTTCCTCGATAAAACCTTGCTAATAATCCTGGCGCAGGGTAGCTCCCATACCACCCGCCAGACTCATTTTGCAAGTTTAGCGCATAATAAAATAATGAATTTCCTTTTTCCAATTCCCCAAGTTTATACCACACTATTGCTAATTGAAAGCATCCTGTAGAACATATCCATGGAACATCATTCAATCCAGGAATAGCTCCCTTGGAAGTTCTATACTTTTCCAAACTATCCATAGATTCTCGACATAACTCTATTTCACCGAGATCGTATAACCCTTCCATAACATAAGCATAAAAATGTGATAACATACTAAAATTTTTAATTCTATCAAGCTTATTAGTCTTGTAATACTCTAGAATTCTATTTACAGCATCAATATATTCTATTTTATTAAATATATTACCTGCTTCCCTGATAGGCGATAAACAGTAAATATGTATAAGCTCTGAACAAAAATCCTCATTATTTCCCCATGCATCTTGGCTTGGAGTAATAAGCCTACCATCAGATTGCATATTAGAAATAATCCAATCACACCCTTTAATAATGTGCTCATCTACTTCTGGCACAATCCTCCTGATTGCTATAAGCCCCTTAAGAATCTGCGCTGAATCAAATACGTACGGTGCCACATCCTTACTATCATACCAAGAGCCATCTTCTTTCTGTATAGAACAAAGATATTTAGCATATGAAATAGCTAATTCCTTCTCACCACATTGCAGAAGTGTTGGTATATAATACCCAGTAACTTCAGGATATATTCTTCTCTCTTTTGATGTAACCGTTATTCCATTACCATCTATAGTATTATTTTTTATCCATTTCAAAGCATTTTCATATTTTTTTTGATAATCCATATTTTCTCTTATCCTACCGCAACCTCTATAAAGACTGCTTTTTCTCCTTTACTTTAGAACATGTATCATTTTATATTTTCTTTCAATATTTTTTACACTGCATCTATTCCCACTATCCACTCTGCAAACTCCCTCATTGCCCCTTCTCCAGCCTTCAGTGAGCATACATAATTCGCAATATTTTTTATATCCTTAACTGCATCTGCCGGACATCCGACCAATCCCCCTGCATTCTTTATAGCTTTCATACATTCTAAATCTGGAATATCATCACCTATATACGCACACTGTCCTAACTTTTTCTCACCAATTATATCCTTAAGTCTTGCTAATTTGTAAAAGGTGTCTTGATACACTTCTGTTATCCCCAATTCATCACACCTTTTCTTAACAATATCACTTTTTCTTGCCGTAATAACTATTGGTGTAATACCAGCTGGCTTCAATATATAGTTTATTGCATATCCATCCTTAACTGAAAAAGCTTTCATGACTTCCCCGTTAGGCCCCATATATATCTTTCCATCTGTCAAGGTTCCATCTACATCCATTATCAAATATCTAATACACATAACCACTTTTCCATAAGGTCACACTTTTATCGTTTAAATAGAATATTTACATGTTACCCATTTTCGTTTTATATATTTTTTTACCTGTTTAGTATTATTTACAAAATCATTTTTGCAATATTGTCTCTACCACTTTTAAAAGGTTCGAATCTAAATCTGGCTTTATAGTACATGTTTCCCACTTAATTTTAGGAATGAGAAGTGTACCAGGTGTAAGCATTATATCAATTAGACACGGCTCTTCATCCACCAACCATTCTTTATATGTATCCAGTCCATCGTAATGTTCAAGTCTAGCCGCTTTAATTCCGTACGCATTGGCAACCTTTACAAAGTCTGGCACAGTATAACCAGATTCAGCATTAGTACTCATATATCTATCAGCATACGATCCGTGCTGAATTTCACTAATTTTACCAAGTTCTTTGTTATCCACCACAAGAATTTTAATCGGCAGGTTCTCTCGTTTTACTGTCTCCAACTCTTGTATATTCATCTGTAGTCCACCATCACCAGTAATGCAATATGTCACCCCATTACCAGTACTAATTGATGCTCCTATAGCATATGGAAGCCCAACTCCCATAGCTCCATAACTACCGCCTATAATAATTCGCCCTTTAGTACCTTTTAGCCACAGCGACTGTGCCGTCCAACATACCGTTTGACCTATATCAACTGTAACCACTGGATTTTCCGGTAATACTTGTGCTATCTTATCTATCAATCTGTTTCCATCTGTATCGTCATAACTACAGAGTATTTTTTTTACTTCCATACAATCATTCCACCATTGTGAATAATCTGGAATATTCTCTGTCAGAAGTTGCTCCATAAAAAACTTAGCGTCTAGATTGTATTTCTCTTCATGTTCCTTAATCTGTCTAGCTAATTCAAATTGATCTATATCACAACGAATAAGTTTTGCCTTCGGAGCAAAAAGCTCTGGAACATGTCCAATCTGCCTAAGTCCCAGTCTTGCACCCACAGAAATAACTAGATCGCACTCGTTAAGAATCATGTTTGAAACACGGTTTCCATACGTTCCTATAAATCCTATCCTATATTTATCCTGAACCATGTCTACCGTATTAAGAGTAGTCAAAACAGGAATGTGTGTTTTATCTATAAATTCGTAAATAAGCTCTGATGCTCCCGCATATCTGGCGCCATTACCTATCACTAATACTGGTTTTTTGGATGTCATATGGAAAATCAATTACAACACCACCTTTCCTGCCTGTAGTAGCCAAATTATATGCTCTAGACACAATTTCAGGAAATGACTCTGCACGGTTAGGTGATACAGAATACTTTGTAATGTGCTTAGTCATTGAAACGATTTCCATTTCTTGAAAGCCATTCTGTCTTACTCCAGAATATCCCCTCTGTTCATTTGTTGGAACGTTTCCACAAATCCCCATTAACGGGACACTATCAAACCACGCATCTGCCAATCCACCGAACGCATTAACTGCGCCAGGACCAGATGTAGTAAAATACACCCCTAGTTTTCCGCTAGTTCGAGCAAAACCATCAGCTGCATAGGCACATCCTTGCTCATTATAGCATACATGCACCTTTATCTTGTCTCTTCTTGCATATAGCGCATCCATAAATGGAACTATATATCCACCAGAATAGCCAAATACATCAGTAACACCTTTTTTTATTAAAAAATCTACTAAGTATTCAGAACAATTCATAATTCTTCCCTTTGTTATCGATTCTTATACTCCTCATAAGTTTTATCAAGTACTGAAAAATCTGTTTTAGAGTAACCTACTCCATAACGCGTTCTCTGCTGAGGCGTAAGTTTCTCAACTACATCAAACATTTCGTTTGCTGTACAATTATAGTTTTTCTTAAGATGATATACATTATCAACGTGAGAATGCTTTGTTCCACACACATACATTGGAAGATCATAGCCCCAATAAATTTGGGGCAATATAGGCGTAATGTATTCATCAATAGTCTTTAAAAGCTTATGCAGGTCATAATGCCCACCGCAATGCTTGTTTATATAATCCGCAAGAAGTTCCGTTCTAGCATTACCAGCACCTCTCCCCATGCCATACAATGAGCCATCAACAATGATATCTCTTCCGCATTCTTCCGACAGTTCAATCATTCGCTCAGCCAGTGCACAAGATAGTCCTAAATTATCATGAGAGTGCAGTCCTATCTTAATATTCTTATCAAGAAGATTATCCACCTGCCTAAAGATATGCACTAGATCCTTCATGTCCATAGCTCCAAACGTATCTACAATAGAAAACGCAGCCGGTTTAACATCATTTACTTTTTGAATAAGTGCAGCTCTTGCTTCATCCGTATAAGAAATAGAATCCATAGGATTAAACTGAACCAAATATCCTTTATTCATAGCACCAGCACAGAACTCAATTGAAGCATCTATCTCATGTTGAGCAAAGGAAATACGAAGCCATTTAAAAGAACGTCCTGAATAATCATCAAGATTCTGTATACAATATCTACTATTATCACAAAATCCAAGGTATTCTGTATTCTTCTTATCTTCAGGAAGATACTTAATTATATCTTCAGAATTGTGGTAAACAATAGATTCACCATTTACCACAGTCTGCAAGAAACCCGTCTCAACGAAATCTATACCAGAATCTACTAGTCCATTGATTATACCTTTAACAAAATCCGGATCAGAATTCTTGTTTAAAAGATAACCGCCGTCTCTGATTGTACAATCTGTAATCTGTACACTCATTTCTTAATAATCTCCTTATATATTGCATCACAAATCGCAAAGTCTTCTGGATAATCTATATCCATGGCCTCAATCTTATCTACTTCTTTAACATACGGATGTGATCCCAAACGTCTGTTATGCTTAAGAAAACTTTCCTTGGTAAAAACATAAGCTATAGACGTTTCTCCGTAAATTAAAGGAAGATCCTGCGTCCTAGGAAAATGATCTGGGTCAAAATTTATAGGTTTACCATTCTCCCACATAAAAGTACGTATAGCCTCCGCACAAAATGCTGAATCATACTCACCACTTGAAACCTTTTCAACAAGTTCTTCTAAAGTTGCAGTTTTTGCAAAAGGTGACGTAGTATGTGCATTAACATATATATCTGCATCCACAGTATTTATAAACTCACGAATAAAGTCATTCGCATTAATGTTATCTCCGTCTAGATATTCGGGTCGTTTGATGTACTTGACCCCATGAAGAATATATTCCTGTACAGAATCATCTGAGCAGTATACATAAACTTCATCTATATTTTTGGCTTCTAAACATGCTTTCTGAATAAAATGCATCAATGGAGTGCCATCAAAAAACGGCTTAATATTCTTTTTAGGCACACGTGTACTTGATAATTTTATCGGTATAAGTGCTACAGTTTTCATTTTTTTATTTTCCTAATCGCACAAAACTATTTTTTTCAAATTGTATTTGTAGTTCCAAACTTATTAAAATACATTCATCTGTTTATAGAAGAAATATAATGCAAACAGTTCCCTGAATCACCCCAAATTAAATATATTTCTTCTTTTTGTTGACTCACTCATCTCAAAAATACCCTTCAGTTCTTCAGGTGTTTTTACTGAATCATATCCATATAAATAATTCAAAAAACTGTATTGTTCATCAGTTAGTGAATCTTGATAATCCGAAAACAAAGCTACTATTTTCTCTTTATATTCCCCCCACATATCAATTTCATCTATACAATCACCATGTCTATACACGAGAGGCATGTCTTTATAAATTATCTTTTTTTTCAAATATCCTGCATACCCTAATGCAGAGCTATAACCTTGACAAACTATTGTATCTGCCAATTCCATAATTGTCCTTTGGCAATCCATAAAATCATAGTTAAGTCGGTTTCCTGCACACACTATTTGCCATCCTTTTTGAAGATACCGAATATGTAATCCTCTCTGAATATCTATAAAATACATGCTAACTAATACCGTATCAAAAGAATACCTTTGTTTAATGTCTTCAACATAACTTATGAAAGAAGCTGCTGTATCCTGAAAATGATAATCTTCTATACTATGCATAGGATATATCAACAAAGTTTTCCCCAAATTATTCTTTATATCTTTAATAATATTGTCTGATAGCAATGGCTCTGAATAAGCTATTATAGGGCCAAACGGTATGACTTGTTTTTGAGTATAATCTCGTAAAGTACGCTTTCTTTCATCAGATGCCACAAGTAAAATTCTAGCTTGATTATCGACTAATTCGAATTTATTATCAAATGTATGCGGCATTCCATGTTCTATAGCACATTGTATCATCTTAGAATAACCAGTATATCTTTTTAAACAATATGATATCCCATACAAGTCATTAGATAAAAAAGTCTCTTCCCAATATGGTCTTTTTTCCATAACTTTATAGTAATCAAAAATATTATCTATTATATTTGGGTTATGTTCTTTTTTTTTGATTTTATTTAATAAAGGAACTATTTTTTTCACTAAGCTAATCTCCAATTCTAATACTCATCCTCAAAATACTCGATAGCCTCTCGATAATCCTTCTTCATTATCGAAATCATAATATAATCTTTTAGAATTTCACTTTACGCAAACACAAATCAAATCATTATCTTTCTCATGATTTAAATATGGCAACCTAGCAATCGCTTTAACGTTAAATCCTGCATCTTGCAACAGCGCAATTAGACTATTCTCCGTAAAAAATCGTACATGTTGCACATCATCAATCAATCTGTCATATGGTACCGATATTATACATTTACCATTCTCTTCCAACAACGCAAACATATTAGCTATAGTTTTCTTTACGTCCGGTACATGCTCAAGCATTTCTAATGAAACGATAAGTCCAAATTTTTCTTTGCCATTCAAATTATCTATATCTATACATTCCGCCTCGTAAATATATGGTTCTATCTCTTTAATTCTACTTGGATTCAGATCTATTCCTTTTATTTTATATCCCTTTTTTGCTAATACCTTATCAATAGCACCGTGTCCACACGCAGCATCCAAAATATATGCATTCTTAGGAATGTTTTTTATTATATACCTAGCCAGGATTCTCATACTCATTCTATGTTCAAAAAATTCATCATAATAAATCTTATCAGAATCCATAGCCCCATACCATGCAGCCAACCCCTCCAAATCATTATCTATGCATAGCTGAACCAATTCCTTATTTTTGTCATTATAAAAATCGCGCCTATATATGCACTCCATTTCATCATTAAGCTTGACATTATCATGCATTATTCCATTAAATGACTTATTGAATTTTCGATATTCTTTTATTTCCTTGCCCCAAATAGCAATTTTAGTTTTAAGAAAATCGCTAGTAATACTATCTAATCTTCGTTTTATCTTTTTTATAACTTTACGTAATATGCTATTTTTCAATTTACACCCCACCAGTCAACTATTACATACATAAATCACTACTAACCATACTTAATGATTTAAACTCCACATTTCCAAACCAATCTTTTCTCCATTGAAGGCTTACATCATTACTTTCTATTCGGAAAGAAAGGCAATCTGTTTGATCCAAACTACGATCCCAACCGCCTAAATCATTTTGTCTATGCAAGTTAAATTGCATTGTAAAATTACCAGCTGGTAGCTCATAAAAATTCGTTTTAAGCCCTAACTTTCTTTTTTCTCCTCTTTTCATATCAGGAATTCTTACATACTCAAACCCGATAGGAGAATTATCGGCTTCATTAATTAAAATTCCCATATTAAGGTTACTCAAATCTTCAAAGGCTTCTATTTCAACATCTATAACAACTTCTTCTCTATTTGTAAAACAAAGCCTGTCCATATTTTTAAAACAAACGTTATTTATCATAGCCAAGCTTCCTAGCCTATCTACTCTTGTGCCCCTTTCCTTTAAGGTATTATCTATATAAGCCTCAGATACATCTATATTGCTTTCCATGTATACAGCTATAGCATCCTCTACATCTCCATCAAAAATCACTTGTCCTTTTTTTAGAACAATACATCTATTGCATAGCTTTCTAATTGTTGCCATATTATGACTTACGTAAAGAACAGTTTTTCCTCCATGAGCCTCATCTCCCATTTTGGCAAGGCATTTCTTCTGAAATGCCATATCTCCAACAGCAAGCACTTCATCCATGACCATTATTTCTGCATCCAGATGCGAGGCTACTGCAAAAGCAAGTTTTACATACATACCCGAAGAATATCTTTTCACTGGTGTATCAATAAACTGTCGACACTCTGAAAATTCGATGATAGATTCAATTTTCTCATCTACTTCCTTTCTTGTCATTCCAAGAATAGCACCATTCATGTATATATTTTCTCTTCCTGTAAGTTCTCCATGAAATCCAGTTCCTACTTCAAGCATTGACGCAATTCTTCCATTAATCCAAACATCACCCTCAGTAGGAGCCGTTACTCTAGAAAGAATTTTAAGAAGAGTAGATTTACCAGCACCATTGCCACCAATAATACCAAGAGCTTCCCCCTTCCTCACCTCAAGATTAACGCCATTAAGTGCATAAAAGCTCTTTCCGAAGTATTCATATCCCTGACCAATCATCAAGTTAGGATCTTCTTTCCTCCTCTTACGGGCCCACCATGATTGAAGTTCAGCACTTAAAGTTTGCCCACCTATAGTGCCAAGTTTGTATTGTTTTTTTAGGTTTTCAATTTTAATTGCTGTATCTGACATTTCTTACACCGTATCCATAAATGTTTTTTCTATCTTGCTAAAGAGAACTACTCCAATAAACAAAACTACTAGCGTAATTATCCAACTAATTCCCCAATAGCCCCACAAGAACTCCCCAGAACCAATTACAGAACTTCTCCAACACTCCATGATAGGAGCCATGGCATTCAACATATACAGAGATGCATATTTTTCAGGGATAAGGCCTACAGTATATACTACAGGAGTTGCATACATCCATAACTGAACGCCAAAACCAACAAGCACGACTAAGTCTCTATATTTAGTTGTTAAAGCCGCAATGATAATTCCACACCCCAGCCCTAACATTCCTGCTTGAAGAATAATAATAGGCGCAAGTAAAATAGTAAGTCCTATGTTAAAGTGATATCCAGTAACTGCATATCCAACCATGATAATGACAAGCATTCCAAGCTGTATTGCAAAATCAAGCATTCCTGTAATAACAGACGAAATTGGCATTACTAATCTTGGAAAATATACTTTTCCCATAATTGCTGCATTAGCCGTAAACGTACTCGATGTCTGTGTAAGGCTTGTTGCAAAAAAGGTCCATAACGCATTACTACATAAATAAAACACGAACTGTGGTATGCCATCTGTTGAAAGTCCCGCAAGATTACCAAACACAAAAGCATATAGTGTCACAGTAATAAGCGGATTAAAAATCAACCATAATGGTCCAAGTATCGTTTGTTTATACCTTGTAGTATAATTTCTTTTGAAAAACAGATATATTAAATCCTTGTACTTTATAAGTTCTTTGATATCAATATCAAACCAGCCTGTTTTGGCCTTAATATGTGTTGTATATTGTTCCATACTTTAACAACTAGTTCCTTTCAATTTTAGAAAAAACTTATGTAAACCTATATTTCTTATCGATTCCTTTACAGCACACTTTTTTAAAAAAGTTTTATATCCAGAATCAATAGTCATAAGCATTTCCTGAGTTTCATCCGCATGCGCATCAGCTCTAGCAAGAACATGATTAAAAAAGTCATAACTAAGACCATGTTTTTTAGCATCTGCATATAACGGCAGAAAATTTTTTTCTATAGCTTTATATGTCTGCTCCTTTATCAAAGCTTTCTTCGTCTCTGTAAGAGAACCTGCGTGTCTCCTATAAAGGTATAGGCAATCTGTTATATGCATCAATTTACCCTGCCTATATATTCGCATCCAGTAGTCATAGTCTTCTGCCAAGAAAAGATTTGTATCGTACTCACCTACTTTTTTAGCCACGACCGCCGTGTACATAAAACATGCTCCAATTATATTTCCGGTAACTAAATACTGCGGATCCTGCAGTTTTTCTGGAGCTATCTCATTTCCTTCACCATCAATATTCACGTAATCTGAATATACCATTACTACATCAGGATTCTTCTCTAAAGTATCCACCAATGATGCTATAGCTTCTGGCTTATACATGTTATCATCCGATGTCCAAGTATAATACTCTCCAGTAGCTTCTCTAAATCCTGCATTTAATGTCTTTGGTAATTTGAGATTATGTCCATTTGAAATAACTTTTATTCTTGAATCTTCCTCTGCAAACCTTGAACATATATCCAATGTATTATCTGTAGAACAATCGTTCACAATAATTAGTTCCCAATTGGAATAGGTCTGCGCTAATATACTTTTTATTGAAGCAGATACATGTGATGCTCCATTATAAACAGGAAGAATAATTGATACCTTTTTCTTTTCCATTAAATGCCACTAATGATCTTTCTAGCTGTTATCTTCAACCATCGATAAAATTTATATACCGTGTAGCTAACATAAAACAGCTTTAAAGTCCTGTCCTCTCCTGTTCCATATTTTTTCAGCAACGGCTTAACCCTTGCAAAATATCCTCTCGATTCCTTCGAGTACTGTTCTTTCGTACTCATTAGATCCCAATTAGCAAACATTGTATTGATAAAGAAATTCATCTGCCAATCACTAGCTACGCCTTTAATTAGCGGGTGATTTTCGATAAACTTATCAGCCATTTCAACACTGATGCACATTGATCGGTTCTTATTCATCCAATCTTGTAGCTGAGTTATAGATCCAGAACGAAATCTTCTGTAATAAAGCGGTTCATTCATAACTGCTATTTTCTTACTTAACATAGCAACTTCAAAATAAAATAGATTATCCTCGTGAACTATTCCTTCAACAAATCGCAGTCCATTTTCCTCAATATGAGAACGCTTCATGATTATCAAGCAACAACTTGGATAATAATCTGTATTATTAATTGCATTTAAATAAAAATCCGTTCCGTTATATATATCTGGATATTCACCTGCAAATTTGTAGCCACCATAGTGTTGCCATGTAAACTCCCTAGTTCCATCTTCAAAGCAATATGCAGAAAATCTTAAAGCATCTAAATCTTCCGCTTTAGCTTTTTCATACAACTTCTCCAGTGCTTCATCCGCCAAATAATCATCACTATCGAGGAAATGTATATATTCTCCGCTTGCAGTATCAAGTCCTGTATTCCTAGCAGCACTAAGCCCCCCATTTTTTCTGTTAATTAGCTTGAAATTCGTATTCCTGTCACAATACTCTTTTGCTATCTCTGCAGAATGATCGGTTGAGCCATCATTAACTAAAATAACTTCAATTCCCTTCAATTTCTGTCTTTCAAGGCTTTGCAAGCACTCTTCAAGATACTTTTCAACGTTATATATTGGAACAATTACAGTTACACTTGCTTTATCCAAGTATTTTTTCCTCACTATGCTCAGAACTTTTTAGGGTAGGCTTATTATAGGCACCAGCATACATATAAACCTCAATATCCTCGCTTTTTTCAAATCTGCATTACCTATAATCCGACAATAAATGCTGATCCTCCAAAACTCTTTTGGTAACTACATAGTTATATTCTTTTGCCATATCCAAATATCTTACTTTCGCCCCATCATAGTTATTACAACCTTTTTTGCTTTATGCATAGCTCTACTAGTCCATTTTTCTCTTAAACTATTCTGAACTATTTTGCATGCCACCTCATCTATCTTACAATCAGTTGGAAAAGCAGGTGCCTTGTCGGTATTTAATAGGGCATTTTTTCCACCTGGTGGTTCACCAAACGTATGTGTTCCTGATCCATCAAATCCACCATTTTTAACATACGAAACATGAGGATATAAAGTTAAACCCTTCTTGTTAAATACAGACCAATACCAACGAATTGCCCAAGAATTTATCTTACCATTCATTTGGTCCTGTAGCATTGAAGTGAA
>JAEEGL012719967.1_pt1 | contig 13562 bp, 8 predicted proteins | sample 9134231 | NCBI WGS metagenome assembly JAEEGL01 (sample SAMN16246548, study PRJNA631951) | gut metagenome | biome: gut microbiome; feature: rumen; material: fiber-attached | host: Bos | place: Iran: Karaj | collected 2018-10
CACCTTTTATTACGACGTGCACGTGCGAAGGGAGAGACTCGCGTTCGAAGGAGTCGCAGGCTGCTTCCCCAGGGCGTACATGGAAGGGGAGTACGGGCAGGCGTTCTTCGACGACAAGTACCTCTTCCTGGACCGAAACCTCGAAGGAATGCTTCTGAAAGTCCGCACCCGCAGCCTATTCGCGGAGCTCGGGCTGGACTGGATGGGGAAGAAAGGCCCCGTCACGCATGAACGTTTCCAGGTGTTCTCCCACGGGGCGTGGACGGTCTTGGACTGGCTGTCCCTTGGCTGGAGCGGAAGCTTCTACCACTATGCATGTTCCGACGCATCCCCCGGAGTGGTCGACAACCACTTGCTCTCTCCCTGGGCGAAGCTGGATCTTGCGAAAATGACCGGCTTGCAGCGCCTTTCGCTGAAGGCCGCGTGGCTGTATTCCTATCAGTGGGACCGTAAGCAGGGAAGCCTGCAGAACCTTAGCGGGGGAGAGGTCAGTTTTGCTGCGGGTCACTGGAACCTGGGACTTGAGAACAGCGCTTATTTCGGCTCCGACCTGCAGCCGCTTTTCGCGGCTACGGACCTTTCCGGAGCGGTATATGGCAGCGACCTGTATTTTGGCAACCCCAACTATCAGGCAGGCTTTTACGACAGGGCGGAACTGTTCTGGCAGCCGAAACTGACCCCGTACCTGGACCTCAGGGTGTCCCTGCGGCTGCACTTCGGCAGCGTAGCGGCCTCCGCTGCGGGATTCCTGGGCAGCCAGCAGATGGTTTCCTTCCGCCTGAACCTGGACGCCTTCCGCAATCCCTCGTCCGTTTCGGGCAGGGTTGGTAATCCTTTTGAGAAGAAGCCTTCACCCCCTGTGGTGAGGATGAGATTATAGACGATGAAACGTAACGTCAAGACTTTCCTGAGGGCCTCCGTACAGGCCTCGCTTGCCATACTGCTCGCGCTTGGGCTTTATTTTGCAGTTTTCAGCCGTCCCCGCGACGGGGTCCGAACCCTCCACGTGCTCACTACCAACGACGTCCACGGGGCGTGGTTCGACTCGAGCTACACCGGGGGACCGCTCAGGCCCAGCCTGATGGCGGTAAAGACCGTCGTCGACAGCGTGAGGGCTGCGGAAGGCAGGCGCAACGTGCTGCTGCTGGATGCAGGCGACTGCCTTCAGGGAGACAACGCCCCCTATTACTTCAACTACGTCGCGACTTCGGGGGAGCACCTCTTTCCCAAGCTTGCGGCGGCTGTGGGTTATGACGCGGTGGTGGTGGGAAACCATGACATCGAGACGGGGCACCCCGTGTACGATCGCGTCACTTCCGGGATGCGCCGCGAAGGGATACCGTTCCTCGCCGGGAATGCGCTCCGCGACCGCGACGGCAGACCCTACTGGCCTGAGTACAAGCTGTTCCGGCGTGCCGGACTGAAGGTGCTGGTGCTTGGGTACACCAATGCCAACATAAGCGCCTGGCTGGACCGGGAGATCTGGAGCGGAATGCATTTCGAGTCCCTGGTGCCGCTGATCCAGGAGCGGGCTGACGTGCTTCGGCGCAGGTTCCGCCCCGACGTCGTTATCGCGGTGGTCCACTCCGGAACCGGGGAAGGGGACGGCAGCCAGCTGGAAAGCCAGGGCATGGACCTTTTCCGCTCCCTGAAGGGCGTGGACATGGTGGTATGCTCCCATGACCACCGGCCCATGACCGCATGCGCCGACGGGAAGATACTGCTCAACTCCGGCAGCAAGGCCCGCTACGTCGCCCACGGGGTGCTGAGCGTCGAGGTACGCGGTGGCAAGGAGGTCTCAAGGCAGGTCGAGGCCTCGCTCATGAAGGTGGACGCATCCCGGGCCGATCCGGGAATGAAGGAGAAGTTCCTGAATGAGTTCGAGGAGGTCAAAGCGTTTACGCTGAAGGAGATAGGATCTTCGGAGTGCGATCTGTCGATGATGGAGGCCTTCCGTGGACCGTGCAACATGCTGAACCTGATCCATACGGTGCAGTTGGAAGCTTCCGGGGCGGACGTGTCCTTCGCCGCGCCACTGTCCCAGAGGGGCTTCATTCCCGCCGGGAAGCTTATCTACAACGAACTGTTCAAGATTTATCCCTACGAGAACAGCCTCTACAAGGTTTCGCTGACCGGAGCGCAGATACGTTCCTACCTGGAATATTCCTATGATCTCTGGATACGGAATCCGCTCGCTTCCGGCCATGTGCTGAAGATAGTCAACAGAGCGGATCCCCGCTTCGGGCGGGATTTATGGTCCTTCGTGAACCGTTCCTACAACTTCGATTCCGCCGCCGGACTCGTGTACACGGTCGACGTGACCGAAGACTTCGGCCGGAGGGTGAAAATAGAGTCGCTGAGGGACGGCAGGCCCTTCGATGAAGGGGCTTCCTACCAGGTGGTCATGACCTCCTACAGGGCATCGGGCGGGGGAGACCTGCTGCTGAAAGGCGCAGGGGTTGATCCTTCGGGTATGGAAATACTGGAACGCTATCCCGAGATCCGGGAACTCATCTATCGCTATATCAGCGCGAAAGGTGTTGTTAGGGCGTCGGATATCTCCGATCCTTCCCTCATCGGGAGCTGGCGTTTCGTCCCGGAAGCGACTGTCAGGAAGTACATGGACGCAGATATGGCGTTATTGTTCCGCAAACTGTTTTGATTCCCGCTTTTTCTCGCTAAATTTGCGCGAGTCTGATGATTAACTGCTTAAGAAATGAGACTTCTGGCCACTGATATCGACGGAGTGCTGGTCGTGGAGCCTGAGTTGCTGCGCGACGGCCGGGGATGGTTCGCTGAACTCTTTTCCAGCAAGGTACTGCCGTTCAACCCGGTCCAGATGAACGAGAGCCGTTCCCGCCACGGGGTAGTGCGTGGTCTCCATTTCCAGGAGCAGCCTTTCGCCCAGGCGAAACTGGTGCGTTGTACTTCCGGCCGTATCATCGACGTGGCAGTGGATATGCGTCCCGGATCGCCCTCTTTCGGCCGGAGCGTCAGGGTGGAGCTGTCTGCAAGGAACAGGCGGCTGATATTCATCCCCAAGGGCTTTGCCCATGGTTTCTCCGTGCTTTCCTCCTCCGCGAACGTCCAATATCTCTGCGACGTAGTCTATCATCCCGAGGCGGACGGGGGGATCAATCCTCTGGACCCTGCACTTGGCATTGACTGGGGTCTTCCCAGGGAAGGAATGATACTCAAGGAAAAGGACCTTACCCGTCCTTATTTAAAAGACCTTTCCAAGCTATGAAGAAGCTATTGCTGACTATTGCCTTTATCGCGACCGCCCTGCTTTGCCAGGCGCAGGTGATGCATCCCCTTTCATGGAAGGTTTCCGCTCAGAAGGCCGATGCCGGAGTATGGGAAATCCATGCGAACGGCGCTTTTAACTCGGAGGGCTGGCATATTTATGCGCCGGGAGAAGAAGGCGGCCCCACCGCCACGGTACTCACGGTAGCTGGAGTGGAGTGCGAGGGTGCACCCGCTGTGGTTTCGGCCGTAGTCCGGGAGAACGGTGTGCTGACCTGTCCCGGTCCCGTGGAAATAGTGCAGAAGGTGCTTGTCCCCGAGGGACAGGCGGCCGAGGCCTTGGTGACCATTGAATGGCAGTGCTGCAACGCAGGGAACTGCATCGCCCCTGAGGACGGGACCTACACCGTGACGATAGGTCAGGGCGCCCCTGCTGCCGTTCCCAAGGCTGCCTCCATCTGGTCACTTATCCTTGAGGCCATCGCCTGGGGTTTAATAGCCCTTCTGACGCCCTGCGTCTTCCCCATGGTCCCGATGACCGTGAGTTTCTTCCTGAAGCAGAACGACCCCGCGAAGGGGAGAAAGGGTCGCGGAAGGTGGCTGGCTTCGGTGTTCGGCCTTTCGATAGTGGCCCTCTACACCGTTCCCATCGCGGTCATCATCCTCGTGACCTATATCACCGGCGGAGCTGCGGTGACCGCCGACATATTCAACTGGCTTGCCACGCACTGGCTCCCGAACATCATATTCTTCCTGGTGTTCATGGTCTTCGCCGCCTCTTTCTTCGGGGCTTTCGAGATCACCCTGCCCAGTTCGCTGGTAAACAAATCCGATGCTAAGTCGGATAAGGGAGGGCTGGTCGGAGTCTTCTTCGTCGCACTTACCCTGGTGCTGGTCTCCTTCTCATGCACCGGGCCCATCGTCGGGTCGGTGCTGATAAAATCGACGCAAGGACAGTTCTGGGAGCCCATCGTGACCATGCTTGCTTTTTCGGTGGCCTTCGCGCTGCCGTTCACGGTGCTGGCATTCGCCCCTTCACTGCTGAAGAAACTGCCTAAGAGCGGGGGCTGGCTGAACAGCGTCAAGGTCGTGCTCGGATTCATCGAGGTGGCCCTGGGCTTCAAGTTTCTCAGCGTTGCCGACCAGACCTACCACTGGGGCCTTCTGGACAGGGAGGTGTACCTTGCGATATGGATAGTGGTGTTCACCCTGCTGGGGCTTTACCTCCTTGGCAAGATACGTTTTGAAAGCGATTCCCCGGTGCAGCACCTGAGCGTCTTCCGCCTGACCCTCGTCATCGCGGTGTTCTCCTTCGTAGTCTATATGGTCCCGGGCATGTGGGGAGCGCCCCTGAAGGCCATTTCCGGCTATCTTCCGCCCATCACGACCCAGGATTTCAACCTTGACCGGCAGGGGAGTGCCGCTTACGTGATTCCTACCGCGGAGGATCCGGGACCTTCGGTAGGAGTCCCCGCTACACGCAAGTATTCCGAATTCCTTGACCTCCCTTACGGTATCGAAGGCTATTTCGACTATGAGCAGGCCCGCGCCGCCGCGATAGCCCTCGGAAAGCCGCTGCTGGTGGATTTCACGGGACATGGCTGCGTGAACTGCCGCGAGATGGAGACCCGGGTTTGGTCCGACCCCAGGGTTCTGAAGATGATGAAGGAGGACTACGTCGTCTGTGCCCTTTTTGCCGATGACAAAAAGACCCTTCCCGCATCGGACTGGGTCACGACTCCCGACGGCAAGGTGCTGAAGACCCTCGGCAAGGTCAATTCTGATTTCGCCCTGAGGCGTTTCAACGTCAACGCCCAACCTTACTACGCCATCCTCGACCCCGCCACGGAGGCCCACAAGGTCCCTTCCCGCGGCTACAATCTCGATGTCGAGGCCTTCGTCAGATTCCTCTCCGACGGACTGAAATAGCTTTCGCGGCCGAGGAGGGCTTTGCCGAAAAAACTTCGCCTTCGGCTCATCCCGTCACTCGCTTTGCTCGTGCCACCCGTTCACGAGGCCACGGGCGGCCACGGTTTTTTCTGGCAAAGCCCTCCCTCCGCAGCAGATAAACAAAAAAACGGATCCTTTCGGGTCCGTTTTTTTGGTGAGGCTTAGCAGATTTGAACTGCTGACCTCTTGCCTGTCAAGCAAGCGCTCTAAACCAGCTGAGCTAAAGCCTCATGTCGATTAGGGCTGCAAAGATAATGATTTTTTTTATATTTGTAAGTTTTTACGAAAAAGAAAATGCAGATAAGCCAGAGAGCAGTGAACATGCCGAGCTCGCCTATACGCAGGCTGGCCCCTTACGCCGATGCTACGAAGCGGAACGGCATCCATGTCTATCACCTGAATATCGGACAGCCAGACATCAGGACCCCGCAGTGCGGACTTGATGCCCTGAAGAATATCGACAGGCAGATCCTTGAGTATTCTCCTTCCGACGGGTACCTGAGCCTCCGCACCAAGATGGTGGAGTATTACGCCCAGTTCGGAATCTATCTCTCCCCGGACGAGATCATCATCACCTCGGGCGGCTCTGAAGCTGTTCTGTTCGCATTCCTGGCATGTCTCAGCCCTGGTGACGAGGTCATCGTGACAGACCCCTTCTACGCCAACTACATGGCATTTGCGATTTCGGTAGGAGTGGTCATCCGTTCCGTCAAGACCAGCATCGAGAACGGCTTCCGCCTGCCCTCCATCGAAGCCTTCGAAGAGCAGATCACCGACCGCACCAAGGCCATCCTCATCTGCAACCCCAACACCCCCACGGGCTACCTTTACACCCGCTCGGAGATGAACCGCCTTCGCGACATCGTCAAGAAGCACGACCTCTACCTCTTCTCGGACGAGGTCTACCGTGAGTTCATCTACACTGGAATGCCCTATATATCCGCCTTCCACCTGAAGGGCATCGAGCAGAACGTAGTCCTGTTCGACTCCGTGTCGAAGCGTTACTCCGAGTGCGGTATCAGGATAGGCGCCCTCTGCACCAAGAACAAGCAGATACACGATGCAGTGATGAAGTTCTGCCAGGCCCGTCTGAGTCCTCCTCTTATCGGCCAGATCGTCGCCGAAGCGTCGCTCGGCGTGCAGAAGGAATACCTCCAGACCGTTTACGAGGAGTATCTCGACAGGCGCAACTTCCTGATCGACGGTCTCAACAAGATACCCGGAGTTTACTCTCCGATCCCCATGGGAGCGTTCTACACGGTGGCGAAACTCCCTGTCGACGACGCAGAGGACTTCTGCATCTGGTGCCTTTCGGAGTTCCAGTACGAGGGGGCCACGGTCATGATGGCCCCGGCCTCGGGCTTCTACACCGAGCCCGGAGAAGGCAGGCACGAGGTCCGTATAGCATACGTCCTGAACAAGGAAGACCTGGCCAAGGCCCTGGTCTGCCTGCGAAAGGCCCTTGAGGCCTATCCAGGAAGGACGGAAGTCTAAAATCAGCACTATGAAGCGAATAATTCCCGCAGTCCTGGCGCTTCTGCTGGCCCTGACGGCCTCGGGTGCGGCTGCCCCTCAAACGGCTGTTCCGGATGGCGTCAAGGTCGATACCCTGGTCTATGCGACTCCCGGGGGATACCCCCTCCACATGTACCTGGTCCGTCCCGTGGAGGCCGGGAAGCCCCTGCCCTGCATAGTCTTCGTGCCTGGCTCTGCCTGGAAGAAACAGAGGATGGGCGGCTGCATCAAGACGGCCGCTCCCATGGCTCGCCACGGCTATGCGGTAGCCTGCGTGGAGTACCGCCCGTGCAGCGTGGCGTTGTTCCCCGCCCAGGTGGAGGATGCCAAGACGGCGACCCGTTTTATCCGCGCCCGGGCGGCAGAATTCGGCATCGACGGCCGGAATATCTTTGCATGGGGCAGTTCTTCCGGGGCTCATACCGTTCTGCTGCAGGCCTTTACGCAGGACTCCCATCTTATGGATCCGGACCCCGGAAGCAAGACGTCCTGCCGTGTGAACGCCGTGGTCGACTTCTGCGGACCGACTGAACTGGTGCATGAATTCCGCATTACGAAGGGCTATCAGGAGAACCCCGATGCCAACGGCGGCTTGCTTCTGGGCGACCCGGTGGAGGAGAAGAGGGACGTCGCTCTCAAGGCGAGTCCTCTCTATTACGTCCATCCGTACGTGGTGCCCGTCTTCGTGATCCACGGCGACGCCGACAAGGTCGTGCCGCTGGAGCAGGCGCTCTGGCTGATCGACCGCCTCAAGGAGTGCGGTGCGCGCTTCGAGAGCCTCATCATTCCGGGGCAGGGACATGGCGGGGGCGCGTTCACCACGCCCGAAATGTTCGACCGCTGCGACGCCTTCCTCCGCTCCTGCATGGAGTAATTCCTGAGGCAAAGAGGGTCCCGCCGGGCAAAACCGTGGCCGCCCGTGGTCACGTGAACGGGAGGGGCCCGCAAGCGCAGCGCAGCGGGAGGGATGAGCCGAAGGCGAAGTTTTGCTGGCGGTTCCCTCGAAGCCGAAGCTGATTAATCCAAATAGAACTATTTGTATTCGTCCCAGGCCTTGATGGCGAGGCCTTCGGGGCCGACCTTGCTGAAGGCGGCTATGTAGGCCGTGGCAAGGCGGCTGTTGGTGATCAGGGGGATGTTGAAGTCTATAGCCGCACGGCGCATCTTGTAGCCGTTGGTCAGTTCTCCGGTGGAGAAGTTCTTCGGGATGTTGATTACCAGGTCCACCTTGTGCTCGCTGATGAGGTCGATGGCGGAGGGGATGGATTCGCCTTCGAAGGCTCCGGACTCCACTTCGCTCGGCCAGAGCGCCCTGAGCGCCGGTATCCCGTTCTCCTGTAGGTACTTGAAAGTGCCCGCAGTGGCGTAGATGACCAGCCCTTTGTCCACGAGGCGCTGGCAGGCGTGAAGCATGTCGGCTTTCTGCTTGGGATTGCCCGAGGAGATGAGTACGCTCTTCTGCGGAACCTTGTGGCCCACGGAGATCATAGCCTTGAGGAGAGCCTCGTCGAAAGTCTCTCCCAGGCATCCCACTTCGCCGGTGGAGGCCATGTCAACCCCGAGGACGGGGTCTGCGTGGCCGAGGCGTGAGAAGGAGAACTGGGAGGCCTTGACCCCGACGTATTCGAGCTCGAACGCATCGATGTCCACCTTGCCCGGATGCTCCCCGAGCATGCAGCGGGTAGCCAGGTCTATAAAATTGGTCTTGAGTATCTTCGAGACGAAGGGGAAGCTGCGGGAAGCGCGGAGGTTGCACTCTATGACCTTGATGTAGTCGCTGGACACCAGGAACTGGATGTTGAAGGGTCCGGTGATGTCGAGGGCGGCCGCGATCTTGCAGGCGATCTTGCGGATGCGGGCGGCCACGACGCCATAGAGCTTCTGAGGAGGGAACTGCATGGTGGCATCACCCGAGTGCACTCCCGCGAATTCGACATGCTCCGAGATCGCGTGTGCGAGAACCTTGCCCCCGTCGGCGACCGCGTCGAACTCTATTTCCTTGCACCTCTGCATGAAGGAACTGATCACCACGGGGTGCTCGGCGCTGACGTCGGAGGCCATTTCGAGGAATCTCCAGAGGTGGTCGGAGTTGTAGCATACGTTCATGGCGGCGCCGGAAAGCACGTAGGAAGGCCTCACAAGTACGGGGAAGCCTACCTCGTCAATGAAACGCTCCACTTCTTCCTTCGTCGTTAGCTCGCTCCAGCGGGGCTGGTCTATGCCCAGGGAATCCACGATCGAGGAGAACTTGTTGCGGTCTTCGGCCTTGTCTATGGACTCGGCGCTGGTACCCAGTATCCTGATACCCTCCTTGGCGAGGGGCAGGGCGAGGTTGTTCGGAATCTGCCCGCCGACGCTGACTATCACGCCGGAAGGGTTCTCCAAAGCGCAGATGTCGCAGACGCGCTCGAAGGACAGTTCGTCGAAATAGAGGCGGTCGCAGACGTCGTAGTCGGTGGAGACAGTCTCCGGATTGTAGTTGATCATTATGGCCTTCAGGCCGCGTGAGCGCAGGGTCCCGAGGGCGTTGACAGAGCACCAGTCGAATTCGACGCTGCTGCCTATGCGGTAGGCGCCGGAACCGAGCACTATCACCGTGTCCTTCCCGTCGGAGAAGGAGATGTCGTCACGGGTGTCCTCGTAGGTCATGTAGAGGTAGTTGCTCTCCTTCCCGTCTCCGGTCTGCATCGTTTCGATGCGCTTGACGGCGGGCCTGAGGCCGGCCTTGAGACGCAGGTCGCGGACTTCGCTCTCCTTGCAGCCGAACACCCGGGCGATCTGGATGTCGGAGAATCCCAGCCTCTTCGCCTCGGCGAGAAGCTCTTTTCCGAGCTTGTCCAGGGAGCCGCAGGCCTCGAGCTTACGGTACATGTTCTCGATATTGGCGAGCCTGGCTATGAACCAGGGGTCGATGCTTGTCAGGGAGGCTATCTTTTCCTCGCTGTAGCCGGCTTCGAGCGCTGCGGCTATGGCGAACATGCGGGTGTCTGTGGGGTGGGAGAGGGCGTAGTCCAGGTCCTTCTCCTTGAAGGGCTTGTTGCAGACGAAACCGTTGGCTCCCTGTCCTATCATGCGGAGGCCCTTCTGTATGGTTTCTTCGAAGTTGCGGCCTATGGCCATCACTTCGCCGACGCTCTTCATCGTGGTGCCTATCTCGCGGGAGACGCCATGGAACTTGGCGAGGTCCCAGCGGGGGAGTTTCGCGACCACATAGTCCACCTTCGGAGGTTCGGCGGCGTTGCCGATCTGCGCGAGGTCGTATCCGAGACCTATCTTGGCCGCTACGAAGGCGAGGGGGTAGCCGGTAGCCTTCGAGGCGAGGGCGGAGGAGCGGCTGAGGCGGGCGTTCACTTCGATCACGCGGTAGTCCATGCTCCCGTCCGGGGCGTAGGCGAACTGGATGTTGCATTCGCCGACTATCCCGAGGTGGCGTACAATCTTCAGGGACAGGTCGTGCAGGTAGTCGAGGTCGGCCTGGGTGAGGCTCTGCGTCGGAGCGACCACTATGCTTTCCCCGGTATGTATGCCCAGGGGGTCGAAGTTCTCCATGTCGCAGATGACAAGGCACTTGTCGGAAGCATCCCGGACGACTTCGAATTCTATTTCCTTCCATCCCTTCAGGGATTTTTCCACGAGCAGTTGGGGAGAGAAGGTGAAGGCCTTCTCCGCGTTTTCGACGAGTTCTGCGTCGTTGTCGCAGAATCCGGAACCGAGTCCGCCGAGGGCGAACGCCGCGCGGAGGATTACCGGATAGCCTACCTCTTCGGCAGCTTTCCTGGCGTCCTGCAGGGTCTCGGCCGCATGGGACTTGATGGTCTTGATTCCGATCTCGTCCAGCCTTTCCACGAAAAGCTCGCGGTCTTCGGTGTCGATTATGGTCTTGACGGGCGTGCCCAGAACTCTCACGCCATGCTTTTCAAGGAAGCCGCTGCGGTACAGTTCAACCCCGCAGTTCAGCGCGGTCTGGCCGCCGAACGCAAGGAGTATGCCGTCAGGCTTTTCCTTCTCTATCACCTTTTCCACGAATTCAGTGGTAACCGGGAGGAAATAGATCTTGTCCGCTATTCCTTCCGAAGTCTGTATCGTGGCGATGTTGGGATTGATGAGGACGGAGGAAATCCCTTCCTGCCTGAGGGCCTTGAGAGCCTGCGCTCCGCTGTAGTCGAATTCCCCGGCCTGGCCTATCTTGAGGGCACCTGAACCCAGTACCAGAACCTTTTTTAACTTAACCATAGTCTTGAAAGATTTTACACCGGGATACAAGTATCGTAATTTTTTGTGAAAAAACCCATTTTTTCGGCGTAAACTCTGAAAAAATATCTACTTTTGTCCCCGAAATGGGTAATGTTATTATAGACCTCAAGCATATCTCCAAATCGTTCGGAGATACCAAAGTCCTTGATGACATCAATCTGTATGTCCGAAAGGGTGAATTCGTGACTTTCCTGGGACCTTCCGGATGCGGCAAGACCACGCTACTTCGCATAATCGCGGGCTTCGAAAAACCCGACGGCGGCAGCGTCGAACTGAACGGGAAGGACATCGTCGGGATGCCCCCTTACGAGCGTCCCCTGAACACGGTCTTCCAGCGTTATGCCCTCTTTCCCCATCTGGACGTCTATGACAACATAGCTTTCGGCCTGAAACTCAAGAAGGTTCCTGAAGACGAGATCGCCAAGAAGGTCAAGAAGGTGCTGAAGCTCGTCAGCATGTCCGACTATGAGGACCGCGACGTGGATTCCCTTTCCGGAGGTCAGCAGCAGAGGGTGGCTATCGCCCGGGCCCTGATCAACCAGCCCAGCGTCCTGCTCCTGGACGAACCCCTCAGCGCGCTTGACCTGAAGATGCGCAAGGACATGCAGATAGAGTTGAAGGAGATGCACCGCAAGCTCGGGATAACCTTCATCTATGTAACCCACGACCAGGAGGAGGCCCTTACCCTTTCGGATACCATAGTCGTCATGAACGAGGGCCGCATCCAGCAGATCGGCACCCCCAAGGATATCTACAACGAGCCCGTGAACGCCTTCGTGGCCGATTTCATAGGCGAGAGCAACATACTTAAAGGCCGCATGATGCGCGACCGCAGGGTGGCCTTCATCAAGCACGAGTTCGACTGCGTGGACGAAGGTTTCGGCGAGGATGTCCCTGTCGACGTCGTGGTACGGCCCGAGGATATCTATTTCACCACGGATCCCAGGAAATGCCAGTTCAAGGCGAAGGTCAATTCCTGCACCTTCAAGGGCGTGCATTACGAGATGTGGGTGGATACCGACACGGGTTACGAACTGATGATCCAGGATTACGACCCTTACGAAGTCGGCTCCGAGGTCATGCTGTACATCGACCCCGACGACATCCAGGTGATGAAGAAGGAACGCCGGGCCAATACCTACGAGGCCGAGGTCACGGGCGAGGGGAAGGTGGAATTCCTGGGGACCGAATTCGAGTGCGACACCACTGGTTTCGAGGCGGGCGACAAGGCAGTAGCCACCATCCGTTTCGAGAAGGTGGACCTGCTGGACCATGAAGAAGAGGCCGACCTGACCGGGAACGTGGTCTTCATCCTGTACATGGGCAACCACTACCACCTGACCGTCAAGACGGAGGCAGGGGACAACATCTGGGTAGACACCAACGACATCTGGGACAAGGGAGACTTCGTAGGCATAAAGATACTTCCTGAAGACATCCATCTTTCCAAACCGGCGGCAGGCGATGAATAAACGGTCGAGCTGGGCTTTGCCTTATTTCATTTTCCTGGTACTCTTCGTAGTGCTGCCGCTGCTGCTGATCCTGATGTATGCGCTGCAGGACGGCTCCGGCCACTTTACCCTTTCCAACGTCACTAAGTTCTTCTCCGACAAGGACGCCCTCAGCACCTTCGCCCTGTCCATAGAGGTTGCCATAGAGAATACGCTGCTCTGCGTGCTCATAGGCTATCCTGCGGCATACATACTCGCGGACGCGCGCCTTAACCGCAGCGCGGTGACCGTGGTGCTGTTCATCCTCCCGATGTGGATCAACGCCCTGATGCGCACGCTCGCCACCGCCGAACTCTTCACGATGGCGGGAGTGCCGCTGGGGAAGGGGACCCTTCTCTTCGGTATGTGCTACGACTACCTTCCGTTCATGATCTACCCCATCTACAACGTCCTGAAGAAGATGGACAAGTCCTACGCGGAAGCCGCCCAGGACCTCGGAGCCACCCCCGGGGAGGTGTTCCGCAAGGTCACGCTTCCGCTCTCGATGCCGGGAGTCTGGAGCGGGGTCATGATGGTGTTCATGCCGACGGTATCGACCTTCGCCATCTCGGAGTTCCTGACCAACAACAAGATAAAGCTCTTCGGTACCATCATCCAGGAGAATATCAACAACTCGATGTGGAATTACGGCGCGGCGCTTTCGCTGGTGATGCTGATAATAATAGGTATAACTACTCTCCTGCAGGGCGATGAACGCGGGGAGGCAGCTTCGGGAGGAGTGATCTGATGAAATTCAAGGACATACTCGCCAAGGCCTATATCTGGCTCCTGCTGATAGTGCTGTACGCGCCTATCGCCTTCATCGTGATCTTCTCGTTCACGGAGGCCAAGTCGCTGGGGAACTGGACCGGCTTCTCCACCGCGCTCTACCGCAACCTCTTCACCGGCAGCATGCAGAACTCGTCGGGTCTGCTCTCGGCAGTCTACAACACCCTCATAATAGCCCTTGTGGCTGCTGCGGTGGCGACGGTTCTGGGGACTGTGGCTGCGATAGGCATCCACCATCTTACCGGGCGGAAGAAGCAGACAATGACCTTCCTGAACAACATCCCGATGATCAATCCGGACATCATCACCGGCGTCTCG
>JAEEGL013671801.1_pt1 | contig 13562 bp, 7 predicted proteins | sample 9134231 | NCBI WGS metagenome assembly JAEEGL01 (sample SAMN16246548, study PRJNA631951) | gut metagenome | biome: gut microbiome; feature: rumen; material: fiber-attached | host: Bos | place: Iran: Karaj | collected 2018-10
AATACGCTCGGCGATGATTTCACGGTCAGTGTGAGCAAGGTGAATACGAATACGGTTTCGAACAACTTCATGGAGTTGCAGGTGAGGGGATCCGGCGGTGCCGACCGTGTCCGCCATATTGTAGAGGAGTCCATTGCGGACGAACTGCTCAATATCGACGGAATCGCCACGGTCTCGGTATTCGGCGGCCGGCAGCGCACCATCGAGGTGCAGCTGAACCAGGACGAATGTGACGCCCTGAACCTGACCACGCAGCGTATCGCCAGTTCCATTACGTCAAACAGCAACGGCAGGACCTACCTCGGTCATGTCGATGACTTGCAGACCCGTTATTATGTCTATCTCACGGCCGAGTACAAAGATGTCACTGACATTGAGAACGTGGTGGTAGCCAACGGGCCGATTCTCCTGAAAGACATTGCGAATGTATATTTCGGCGTCCAGGAAGAAACCACCATCAGCCGTATCAATGGCAAGGAGGCGGTTTCGGTATCGCTTGTCAACGACGCCCAGTCGAACGCCATCGAGCTGTCCCACCGCGTCATCGCCACCATCGAGACGCTGAACGAACGGTTGCGTCCGCTGGACATCGAGATGGTCGTGCAGACCAACAGCGCCGAGAGCATGGAGGAAAACATCAACCAGATTATCAGCCTGGCGCTGACCGGCGGTCTGCTGGCCGTCTTCATCCTGTGGGTGTTCCTGCGGAACCTGCGTCTGGTCATCCTGGTCGCGTTCTCCATTCCTATTTCGGTCTATGCCGCGTTCAACTTCTTCTATGCATTCGGTATCACCCTCAACAGCCTGACATTGGTCGGTATGGCACTGGCCATCGGCATGCTGCTCGACAGCAGCGTCGTGGTGCTCGACAACGTGTACCGGCTGGCCTCAAAAGGGTTGAGTGCCGACAAGGCCGTGGTGCAGGGCACCAGCGAGGTCTGGCGTTCCATCGTCGCCTCCACGCTGACCACAATCGTGATTTTCGTGCCCTTCATCTTCACCAGCAACTACATGATCCGGTTGCTCGGCGTCCAGGTGGGAACCTCCATCATTTCCACCCTGTTGATGTCCCTGCTGGTGGCGCTGATCTTCATTCCTTCGCTGCTGCATCTCTTCCTCAAGAAATTCGAAGCCTCGAAGGACAAGACTGTCTTCGTGGAATCGCTGAACATCCGTCAGCGTTTCATGCAGATCTACACGGTTATCCTGAAGACCGCCATCCGTCATCCGGCCATTACGATCTTCTCGGCCATCTTCCTGCTGGTCGTGTCGCTGATGCTGGCGCTTTCTGTCAACATCAACTCTCTGACCACGGTAGAAGCCGACCAGTTCAATGTCTATATCACCATGCCGTCGGGCAGTACGCTCGAGGCGACCGATATCGTGACGGAGACGTTCGAGGAGTCGCTCATCGATATCCTCGAGATCCAGGATGTGACCAGCCGTATCCAGGAAGGTGAGGCGGTGGTCGGCATCACCCTGAAGGAAAACTTCGAGAAAATCGCCAAGCGCGACATTGCCGCGGTGAAATCCGAAGTGGAACGGCGGGCATGGCAGATCCGTACCGCGGACATCTCACTGTCGGAATCCATGGCCAGCCAGAGTTTCTCCAGCAATTCATCGGGATCGATCAACTTCATGCGTATGCTCGGTATCGGTGAGAACCGCGAGCGTATCGTGTTGAAGGGACGCGATTTCGAGGTGATGCAGCTCGTTGCCGAAGAAATCGAGTACTACCTCGGTGAGATGGAGAACATCAACAGTGTGTGGACGTCTTCGTCCAGCAACTCGCCCGAGGCGCACCTGACCTTCGACCAGGTCATGATGGCGCAGTACGAACTGACCCAGCAGAACGTCATTTCCTCGCTGAATTCGGCCAACCAGGCCTCTACCGGTTCGATGTCCTCCGGCGCTTCGCTGACATTGAAAGACGAGACGTACGACATCACCATCACGACCGAAACGGACGATGAGGAAACCAACAACAATACGGACAACCGCCGCGGCGGCAGCCGTGCCTCCATGTCGCTGAACCAGCTGAAGGAGACATTGGTTGAGAATGCGTCGGGCGCCATGTATCCGTTGAACAACATTGCCGGTGTCACACTGACATCGGGCAAGTCGACCATCCGCCGTGTCAATCAGGAAAAACTGATCGAGATTTATTACACGTTCCCGTCCGAGGCGCAGGAGTCCAAGACCCTGCTCGAAGCCTACCGGCTCGAAGTGGATGAATTCATGGACGGATACGAACTGCCGGCCGGTGTGGCGGCTGAGATCGTGCACGAGGAAGACGAATATGCAGAGTTCAAGTTCCTGATTTTTGCTGCCGTCCTTCTCATCTACATGATTCTGGCCTCGGTGTTCGAATCGGTAGTGATGCCGTTCCTGCTGATGCTGACCATTCCGCTGGCGGCCATCGGCTCGCTGCTCGGTCTGGTCATCACGGGTAACAGCCTGCTGAGCGCCAATACGCTGATCGGCTTCCTGATTCTGCTCGGCGTCGTGGTTAACAACGGTATCATCCTTGTGGACTACACCAACATCCTGCGCAGCCGGGGGTATCGGCGCAACCGTGCCTTGATGATGGCAGGTTACGCGCGTATCCGGCCTATCATGATCACGTCCATCACCACCATTATCGCCATGATGCCTATGGCGATGGGAACGAGCGAATACGCCGGCGCGGTCGGCGCGCCGTTCGCGGTGACGGTCATCGGCGGTCTGTCGTTCTCCACACTGCTGACGCTGGTCTTCATCCCGACCATCTATGTCGGTCTGGAAAATGCACTGGCCTGGTATCGTGGACTTTCGCGCAAGATGCACCTCATCCACATTGCCGTCTTCCTGGTCGGCCTGCTGCTCATCCTGCGGCATGTGGACGGCCCGTACATGAAGATGTTGTATGCCTTCCTGCTCTTCCTCCTCATCCCGGGCGTCACCTATTTCGCCCAGACGAGTCTGCGGAGTGCCAACTCGACGCTCATCGGTCCCGACGATCCGCTGCACATTGTCATCGGCAACCTGGTCAAGATTTACGACCGCAGCGGTCAGGTGTATCGCGAATGGCAGAGCGGCCAGAAAATACGCGAACGTCTCGGCCTGGCCAAGGAGTTCTATACCTGGCGGGACTTCAACAACTTCATCTGGCAGATTCCGCTTCTGATATTCTTGATTTACTTCGCGTTCTTCTTTATCAAGCAGAAAGCCTGGATGTTTATCCTCGCCCACATCATCTATTTCTTCGTCCTGTCGCTGGGAGACTGCTTCAAGTCGTATCTGACCAACAACGGTCATCCGCGTGCGGCCAAGACGTTGGGCAAGATTTTGTTCTGGGTGGTGCCGTACATTATTCTGTACATCTTCTTCAAGAAATGGGACAGTATCGGTCTTGTGGCGCTGGTGGGTATCTTCTGGACCCTCGCGCTGGTCATCTACACCATCTCCAACTACCTCTATAACAATGATATCAATATCAACCGTATAGAGGGCCGCTTCAGCAATCTCCGCCGCGGTTTCTACCGGACCATCAAACAAATCCCGGTGGTCGGCAAACGCCGTGTGCCGTTCAAGGCGCTGAAGGGTGTTTCGTTTGAGATTACGACGGGTATGATCGGTCTGCTTGGCCCGAACGGTGCCGGTAAGTCCACCTTCATGCGTATCATCACCGGTATTCTGGAACAGAGTTACGGCAAGATATGGATCAACGGGTTCGACACGCAGGTTTACCGCGAAGAGCTCCAGTACCTCATCGGCTTCCTGCCCCAGGAATTCGGTATGTACGAAAGCATGTCGCCTGCCCAGTTCCTGGAATACATCGGTATCCTGAAGGGACTGACCGACAAGCAGGTCCGCGACGAGCGCATCGAATATGTGCTCAAGTCGGTCCATATGTGGGAAAAGAAGGATGACAAGATCGGATCCTTCTCCGGCGGTATGAAACAGCGTATCGGTATTGCCCTCATCCTGTTGCACCTGCCGCGCATCCTTGTCGTGGACGAACCGACCGCAGGTCTCGACCCGCGCGAGAGAATCCGCTTCAGGAACCTGCTGGTGGAACTGAGCCGCGACCGTATCGTCATCTTCTCGACACACATCATCGAGGATATCTCTTCGTCCTGCAACCAGGTGGTTGTCATCAACAAGGGCGAACTGAAGTACTTCGGCAATCCGCGTGACATGGTGGAATATGCCGAAGGCAAGATCTGGCAGTTCTACGTCACGCTCGAAGAGTTCGACGCCATGCCCGACAAGCAGATGATCATCCATCACATCCAGGACGGCGACAGACTGCGCGTCCGTTACGTCGCGGGCAGCAAACCCACGCCGGACGCCGTGCTCGTGGAACCGAACCTCGAAGACGCTTATCTCTGTATGTTGAAAGGCATCTGATGCACAACGGAACCGGCCGTGCTCCCCTTCGGGCGGCGGCGCGGCCGGGACCATTAAACGAAAAGAAAGACTATGAAGAATTTTCTCAAAGTACTCCCGAATCTGATTCAGTACAATTTGAAGGTGATATTCGGCAGCAAGTTCATCTGGTTCATCCTGGCGGCGCTGGCGTTCTTCGTCATCTTCATGATCAACGGCATCTCCTCCGGCGAGGTGGTGCAGGAGTCGATGGTTTACAGCATCATGTTCTTTCCCGGCATCCTGCTGATCTTCTATCCTACCGTCTACTGCATGCAGAGCGATGAGGACACGCGTATTCTCGAGATCCTGTTCTGTATCCCGAACTACCGCTACAAGGTCTGGTTGTTCCGCCTGGTGATGGTGTATTTCATTTTCTACATTTTCCTGGTGCTCTTCTCGTATCTGGCCACCTATCTGCTGTATCCCGTGGAAGAGTTCACCATGGCCGCACAGATGATGTTCCCGTTGCTTTTCCTGGGTAACATGGCATTCATGATGTCCACCTTCCTGAAGAGCGGCAATGCGACGGCCGTGGTCATGATCGTGCTGGGCATCCTGTTCGTGACGATGGGTTCCGGCCAGGTTTATTACAACCTGCAGCTCAACCCCTTCGATCCGCCGAGCAACATGCACGAATTGCTGTGGAGCAACCTGCTTCTGAAGAACCGGCTGTTCCTGGCCATCGGGGCCGTTATTTTCCTGCTGATGGGATTGCTGAACCTGCAGAAACGCGAGCGTTTCGTGTAGGGGAGACCGATAAAGAAAAAAGAGGATGCCAAGAGCATCCTCTTTTTTTGTGGAGATGGCGGGAGTCGAACCCGCGTCCAAACAAGAAACAGACAAGCTTTCTACATGCTTATTCATCCGTTGTTTTTCGTGTGACAGCCGGAGAATGACACCCAACGGCCACCTTAGCTCCTGAAATCTGACTGCCGTTCCGGAGCACCGCGGCAGCGGTCCCGAACTCATGAGCGCCTCCTGGTCGGGAACCGTCGGGCGTGGTTCCCGGGAAACGTCTTGTCTCCTCACCTTGTGTGGAGATTAAGCCAAACCTACTGAACTTCGATTAGGCAGCAAGAGCGTAATTGTATTCGCCTTTTATTGTTCTGCAACCCGGATTAACGAGACGTATCGCGTGGCTCGGCATGCTTACCAGCCCATTTACCTTGCTGTCAAAACCAGGCATCCCCGATAAATGGACTGCAAAGATAGATTTTTCCGGAATAATCTTCATCCGGTCATCCGCTTTTTTCGCGTGTGCCGGAAAAAGTGTATTTTCGGGCAATAAACGGGACAGAATTCCGTTTTCAGAATGAATCGAAACGGACGCGTATGAATCAAAACTTTACTCTTTGTTTTTTCGGGGTTTCGTCGGTCGTTCGCGGAAACGGAACCGTCAACGCTTTGCACGGCGCAGACAGCAGTGAGGGGCTCGAAAAACTCTTTGCCGAAGCGGCTGTTTCGCCATCCGGGCGTGTGATGGATGCTGTCTCGGCATACGCCCGTTTGGCGTTGCGCAACAGACCGTCCGATGACCACGTTCAATCCTGACATGCTGGCGGCCGAATACCGGCTTCCAACCGATATCCCCGGTGCGGATTCGTTGCCTGACACGCCTGTGTCAGACGATGAGGAAGGCGTGCTCTATGAGCATTTCCACCTCACTGTTGACAAGGGACAGGCCATGTTGCGCATTGACAAGTTCCTGACTTCCAAAATGGAGCATGTCTCCAGAAACAAAGTGCAACTGGCGGCTGCCGCCGGATGCATCCGGGTCAACGGCCTGCCGGTCAAGTCGAACTATAAAGTCAAACCTCTGGATGACATCTCCATCCTGCTGCCTCACCCGCCACGCGACACCGAACTCATTCCTGAGAACATTCCCGTTGATGTGGTGTACGAAGACGATGACTTGATGGTGGTGAACAAGCCTGCCGGCATGGTGGTCCATCCGGCGCACGGCAATTACACGGGCACACTGGTGAATGCGCTGGCTTACTATCTGCGCGACCTGCCTCTCTTTCAATCGGGTGAGATGCGGCCGGGACTGGTCCATCGCATCGACAAGGATACATCGGGACTGCTTGTCATTGCCAAGAATGAATATGCGCTCAGCGTCCTTGCGCGACAGTTTTTCGAGCATACCACCGACCGCCGTTACCAGGCGTTGGTCTGGGGAGATTTTGATGCCGACGAAGGCACGATAACCGGTCATATCGGGCGTAATCCGAAGGACCGCAAGCAGATGTTCGTCTTTCCGGACGGTAATGACGGCAAACCTGCGGTGACACATTACCGTGTGCTGGAACGATTTGGATATACCACCCTTGTGGAATGCCGGCTCGAAACCGGCCGGACGCACCAGATCCGTGTGCATTTCAAGTACATCGGACATCCGCTTTTTGGCGACAAGACCTACGGCGGCGACCAGATCCTGCGGGGGACCGTCTATGCCCGCTACCGTCAGTTCGTCCAGAACTGCTTCGACCTGCTTCCCCGGCAGGCTTTGCATGCCAAGACACTCGCTTTCACTCATCCGACCACCGGCGAACGCATGCAGTTTGATTCCGTGCTGCCCGATGACCTGACCGCGGTGCTGCAGAAATGGCGTCAGTATGCCGCACATGCCATGTCTTCCGGCATGGCGGAGTGACTTTTCCTTCATTTTTTTTTGAAAAATTCTGTGATAAATATTCGTAATATAAAAATAATTCTATACATTTGCAGGTAGAAACCAATTAAAAGGAGGTGTGCCTGACAAACGATCCAGATATCCTGACGGACTGTTGAAATGATACATACAGTCTTCATTATGACAACATTATCAATTAAAACGAGAAAACAATGAAAAAATTTAAAATGTTAGTGCCTGCTTTGATCCTGTTCGCGGCACTGAATGTTACCTACAGAATGGTCAACAGGACGGAGAACAGCCTTTCACTGCTGATGTCGGCTGTTGAGAAGGCCGAGGCATCCAGCGAATATGCCGGTACGGAGTCTTTTTCCAAGTTGAAACGGTACACCTGCGTACTGCCTGGCAATGCCTACACTTCGAACACGGGCGTACACGGAAACGTCGGCTTCAATGGCGAATGGAGCTTTGGTGCCAACGGGGACGGCTATGTGACGATACAGGGTAGTCAGGGTTATTATACAGATTGCAAGTTTACCCTGTTCAGAAAGTGCAACCGTTCTGAGATTGATTTTTCCTGCCGACAGTAGGACGTTTCTGATTGTTTGATTCGGATTCAGTAAGTCTTGATGGTTTTTTCCGGTCGCTTCAAGCGGCCGGAAAGACTTTTTTATCATTTGATTATGAAAATGTTGACTAAAAGTGTCGCGATGTCACTCCTGATGTTGTGCATCGGTCTGTCTGCCGGCTGCCGGCAGAAATCGACGGAGTCGTTCAATACGGAATGTGCCGTCAGGATACAGGTGCCGGACCGGGCCTATGAACCGGCCGACCTGCGGGATGTTTTCGAAGGACCTGTGCGTATGGTACCGCTCGAAACGACCGCGCCGAGCCTGATTGCCAATGTGGAGAAGGTACTGTATGATGCCGTGGAACAGCTTTATTTTCTGATGGATACACGGATGGGACGCTGCGTGCAGATTTTCTCAGCCGATGGCAGGCATGTGGGTGCCGTCAAGCGCATCGGCCGCGGACCTGGCGAGTTCGACCGGCCTACCGACATGTCTCTCGATCTTTCCCGACGGGAACTTCACATCTATGCGCAGAACAGTTCCAAGATTATCCGGAACGACTATGCCGGCCGTTATCTCGACGAACAGCATGTCAAATATTATCCGAACGATTTCGCCATCCACGACGGCCATTATCTGCTCAGCATGTTCAACCAACTGGTGTCGTTGCGTCATCCGCGTTACAATCTCTATGTCACGGATTATGGTTTTTCGACGCCCAAAGGACATTTTGTCCAGGAACGTGACAAGGAGAAGTATGGTGACGGACCAGCGTTCAATCTGTGGCCGGCCTGGGACGGCAGCGTCCTCTATGTGCCGCCGCATGCCGCCCGGATTTACCGGATCGGGCGCGGCGATGCGGTTTCGCTGGCCTACGATGTGGATTTCGGGACGCATGCCCTGCCTGAGAGTTTCTTTCGCGAAGGCTATTCAGAGGAACAGTTCTTTCTTGAACGGCGAAATCGGACTTTTGCTTATGACCTGACCTCGCTCTTCGAGAATGAACGCTATCTCATCGGCTCTTTCACCTCTGGGACGACACTCTGTACATTTATTTACTCCAAGGCAACCGGCAGAACCAAGGTTATGGCAGGCCTCTATGCGCGCTTGGATACGCCGGTCGGCTACAAACCGTTCGGATTGAACGAGGCGGATGAGGTGCTATGGCTGGTCGATGCCCGTGCTTTCTCGGCGGCCGCCCGACGTCCGGATGACATTCCGGACGGGACGTTCAAGGATTTTGCCGCCCGGATTTCGGATGCGGATAATCCGGTGATGGTATGGTACAAGATTAAACCGTTCTGAGATGGGGCGCAGAATGGGCCGGACGATTGGCATTGCTGTGGCATTGCTGCTCGCCCTGGCCGGGAATTTCGTGTGGTTGTCCGAGAAGCGGCATGCTGTTTTCAGAGAGGCTTCCTGGCGGGCGCTCGATTCGCTGGCGTACCAGGCGACGGAGTTGAAAACCTATCAGACGCAATCGATGCAGATGTTGTTCCATGTTGACGGACAGTCGATAGATACCTTCACGCTCGCTGACACTCAGGGAAACCGTTACACGCTGGCCGAATGGATACAACGGTTCTGTCCGGAACTGGCTTCGGAGGACATGTCGCCGGTTGTTCCACCGGCAGGGAAAAATCGCCGGGAACCGTCTGTGCTGGTATTCCGCTATACGGAATTGGACTGCATGACGTGTACGGAGCGGCAGATTGCCTTGATGCAGCAGGCATGCCGGCAATATCCCGGATTCAAGTGCGTCATTTTCACGACCTACGCCCATGAGGCGCTGCTCTGGCAGTTCGTGCGGATGAACCAGTTGGATATTCCCATCTTCCAGGTGCCGGCGGACGCCGTGTTTGGTGGGGTGGGGGTGCCGTTTTATTTCGTGATGGACGCATCGCTGCGCTACCGGCACGTGTTCGTGCCCAGCAAGTCGTTTGAGGAGTTGGCCGTGGATTACCTGACAGCGCTGGCGAAACCTGACTAATTGCCAAGGTTCTTCATCGACAGGGAGATGCGCTTGCGTGCCACATCCACGTCAAGCACTTTGACCTGGACATGGTCGTACACTTTGACGACTTCGGAAGGGTGTTTGACATAGCGGCCTGCCAGCTGTGAGACATGAACCAGACCGTCCTGTTTGACGCCGATGTCGACGAAGCAGCCGAAATCTGTGATGTTGGTGACGATGCCTGGCAGAATCATGCCGGGTTGCACGTCCTCGATCTGGTGTACGTCCTGCGAGAATTCAAAGACATCGATCCGGGAGCGCGGATCTCTGCCAGGTTTGGCCAGTTCCTGCATAATGTCCTGCAGCGTCGGCAGGCCGACCTGGTGTTCCGTCGCGACGAAACCTTCCGTTTTGTCATTTCTGGCCTTACCGTCCTGCGATGACGTAACATATCGGTTCAGGTCGATTTGCTGCTGTAGCTTCCGGTCTTTGAGCAGCGTGCGTACATCGGTGTGCAGATCCTCGGCCATGCGGTTGACAATAGCATAGCTTTCTGGATGCACAGCGCTGTTGTCCAGAGGATTGTCTGCATCTGGGATGCGTAGGAAACCGGCGCATTGCTCGAAGGTCCTGCTGCCCATGCGGGGCACTGATTTCAGTTCCTCGCGGGAGGAGAAAGGACCGTGTTCGGTACGGTAATCAACGATACGCTGTGCCAGTTGCGGTCCCACACCGGAGACATAGGTGAGCAGATGGCGTCCGGCTGTATTGACATTCACGCCGACATGGTTGACGCAACTCTCGACGACGGTGTCCAGCGATGCCTTGAGCAGACCCTGGTCGACATCGTGCTGGTATTGTCCGACTCCGATGGATTTCGGATCTATCTTGACCAGTTCCGAGAGCGGGTCCATAAGCCTCCGGCCAATGGAAACGGCTCCCCGGACGGTGACATCATAGTCCGGGAACTCTTCGCGGGCGACGGCTGAAGCCGAATAGACGGAAGCACCGCTTTCGTTGACGGAGAAAACCTGGACGTCTCGTCCGAAGATGAGACGCTGGATGAAACGTTCCGTTTCGCGCCCCGCCGTACCGTTGCCGATGGCGATGGCCTCGATTTTATAGGCAGAAACCAGCGAGGTGATCTTTCGGGTGGCCTGTACGACTTCGCTTTGCGGTGGATGCGGAAATATGGTTTCGTTGTGCATCAGGTTACCTTGCGGATCGAGGCAGACGACTTTACATCCGGTGCGGAAGCCGGGGTCGATGGCCAGGACGGCTTTTTCGCCGAGCGGCGGTGCCAGCAGCAATTGCCGGAGATTGTCCGCAAAAATGCGGATGGCGTCTGTGTCGGCGCGTTCCTTGGCGCGCTGCTTGTATTCCGTTTCCATGGCCGGCAGCAATAACCGGTTGCAGCTGTCTCTGACGGCCATCTCAATCTGGCCGGCGGCCGATGTCGGTTGCGTGACATAGTTGCGGATCAGTGCTTCCTGAACCGCATCCTGGGTGGCGGCTGCGATGGTCACCTTGAGAATGCCTTCGCGTTCGCCGCGCAGCATGGCCAGAATCCGGTGCGAGGGACTCTTCCGGAGGGGTTCCTGGAAATCGAAATAATGCTGATAGACAATGCCGTCCTGGGCTTTGCCTTTGATGACGGCCGAGCGGATGATGGCCTGACGGTCGAAAATCCGGCGGACGGTCTGGCGGCTGCGTCGGCTGTCGCTGATCCATTCCGCCATGATGTCGCGGGCACCCTGCAGGGCGGATGCAGTATCCGGTACGGCATCGCTCAGAAATTTGCCGGCCAGCGTTTCCGGGTCGGCGGAACACCCAGGGGCCATCAGTTGTCTGGCCAGTGGTTCCAGACCTTTGTCGCGGGCGGCGGAAGCGCGCGTTTTACGCTTGGGACGGAACGGAAGATACAGATCCTCCAGCTCCTGCAGGCTGTCAGTTGCTTCGAGCGATGCCCGGAGTTCGTCTGTCAGTTTCCCTTGCTCTTCGATGGATTTCAGGATGGCCGCCCGGCGTTTGTCTATTTCCTGCAGTTTGCCGTACAGTGTCCGGATGGCGTCGATCTGCACTTCGTCCAGGCTGCCCGTCGCTTCTTTGCGATAGCGGCTGATGAATGGAATCGTCGCGCCTTCTTCGAGCAGGCCCAGCGTGTTCCGGACCTGGTGTTCGGCTATGCCGAGCCGTTCGCTGAGAATCCGGATGTGGCGGTCATTGAACATGGCTGATTATTCATCCATGGCCGCTTCCATCTCTTCGGTCACTTCGAGGTTGTGGAATACGTTCTGTACGTCGTCATCTTCTTCGAATGCCTCGGCAAGTTTCAAGACCTTGACGGCAGATTCCAAATCGAGCGTCTTGGTTTCCAAAGGGATACGCTGAAGTTCCGCATTTTCGACCGCAATGCCCATCGATTCAATCTTGCGCTGTACGGCCATGAAGGATTCCATCGGCGTGGTGATGACGAACGTTTCGTCCTGGATTTCGAAGTCATCCACACCGGAGTCGATGATTTCAAGCTGGAATTCATCGGCGTCGAGATTGCCCTGCGGCACCGTGATGATACCCTTCCGCTCGAACATGAAGGCTACCGAGCCGTTCGTGCCCAGGCTGCCGCCACGTTTGGAGAAGATGGCGCGTATGTTACTGACCGACCGTTGCGGGTTGTCGGTGAGGCATTCAATGAAGAAGGCGATGCCGTGCGGTCCGAATCCTTCGTAGGTGATTTCCTGCATGGCTGCGCCGTCTTTCTCGGCCTTGGTCAGTGCCCGCTGGATGTTCTCCTTGGGCATGTTGGCCCCCTTCGCATTGCTCAGCGCCAGGCGGAGCCGGGCGTTTCCGTCGGGATCATTGCCGCCTTCCTTGACTGCGACCATGATTTCCTTGATGATGCGCGAAAATATCTTTGAACGTTTCTGATCGAGGGCACCTTTCTTACGTTTGATGGTTGACCATTTATTGTGACCTGACATATCGAATGATGTTTAAGGTGATAACATAAATTTGAAAACGTAAAGGTACACGATAATTTGAATTCCGCCAAGCCCGCCGTCATTTTTGACGGACGCCGTCCGCTTTCGCCAGCGGTGCGCGTCCTTTTTCCAAAAAATAGCTAAATTCGCAGTGAATTTGCTTTGCCTCCAAAAACGAGCGACCTCGATATGAACAATACAGACTCTCAGACTGCTGCGGCATCCCGGCATGGCATGCTGATTATCGGCATCCTCTTCTTTATTTTCGGTTTCGTCACCTGGCTGAACAGTGTGCTGATTCCTTTCCTGCGCGAAGCCTGCGAACTGACGGATGCCCAGGCATACCTTGTCACGTTTGCGTTCTACATATCGTATTTCGTGATGGCCATGCCTTCGTCGTATATCCTGCGTCGCGTCGGCTACGCCCATGGCATATCCCTGGGGCTGTCCACCATGGCCGTAGGGGCCCTGCTGTTTGTTCCGGCCGCCATTTACCGCACTTACTCGCTCTTCCTGATCGGTCTTTTCATCGAAGGCACGGGGCTCGCCCTGCTGCAGACCGCCGCCAATCCTTATGTAACGGTACTGGGCCCGATTGAGAGCGCGGCCCGGCGCATGAGCATCATGGGCATCTGCAACAAGGTAGCCGGCATGATTGGCATTTTCATCATGGGTTCGGCGCTGTTCTCGCGATGGTCCGACATCCCGGCGGCCGACATGGCGAACCGGGTCATTTTGCCGTACCTCGTCATCGCTTTCGTCCTGGTACTCCTTGCCTTGTGGATCGAACACGCGCATCTGCCGGCCATCAGTATGGATAATCCGGAAACCGCTGCCGACGAAGACCGGAAAGACCGGGCGAACATTTGGCGCTATCCCTACCTGTGGCTGGGTGTCATTTGTCTGTTCCTGTACGTCGGCGTGGAGGTAATCGCCATTGATACACTGCCGTTGTATGGAGAGGCGCAGGGAATCCCGACGGAGCAGGCCGTGCATATCGGCATCTTCAG
>JAEEGL013863504.1_pt1 | contig 13562 bp, 15 predicted proteins | sample 9134231 | NCBI WGS metagenome assembly JAEEGL01 (sample SAMN16246548, study PRJNA631951) | gut metagenome | biome: gut microbiome; feature: rumen; material: fiber-attached | host: Bos | place: Iran: Karaj | collected 2018-10
AATGCTACAATATCAAAATGTGTTAAATAAATAATCAAAGACGCAATACTTAAGAATGGTCCATATGGTATTTCATGATTATTTTTACTTTTTAATATAATTAAAGCTACAGGAAAAGCTAAGAATGCTGAGACAAAGATTGTTATAATAGACATATCCCATCCTATTAAAAATCCTATAACAAGCATTAGTTTAATATCTCCGCCACCCATACTCTCTTTTCTAAATACCAAATCGCCGAAAAGCTTAATCAATAACATGATAGCGCCTGCTATCAAACCATTTATTAAAGATGATAATAAAACATCAAATCCTTTAATAAAAAATGTTTCTATTATAAGTAATAAACTAAATACTAATAATACACTATCTTCAATTATCATGTAGTAAAAATCACTTAATATAACAATAACAATCATTGAAATATACGTTAAAGCAATAAGTAATTCAAAGGAAATACCAAAAGATAAATAAGCTAAAACAAATAATGTACCACATATCATTTCAGATAAAGGATAAAACCATGATATTTTAGTCTTACAATCTGTACATTTTCCTTTTTGTAATAAAAAAGAAAAAATGGGAATCAATTCCCACGCTTTCAGTTTATGTCCACAATTTGGACAATGACTAGATGGAAATACAATTGATATACCCTTTGACACTCTATACGCAACAACATTATAGAATGACCCAAATATTGTTCCTAATACAAACAATCCTATAATTATACTGATTTCCATCTGTGCACCTCCATTATGCTTGTATAGCTCCGTAAACATTAAACATTGGTATAACGATAGATAATACTATACCACCAACAACAACTGTTAAGAAAATAATTAATGCTGGCTCAACAAATGTTTTAATTCTTGTAACTATATTTTGATGTAATTCTTGATAATAAGCTGAAACTTTTGACATCATTTCAGGTAATTGACCTGTCATTTCACCAGTCTTAATCATTTCATAAGCTGGCATTGGGAAAGCCCAATGATTTTCAAAGGCTAATGATATTTTTTCACCCTTAGCTAAGTTGTCAATTGTTTCAAATATCAATGACTTATAAACCTCGTTATTAGTCAATTTTTTAAGGATATCCATACTATCTGTGATGAAAACGTTATGCGCTAATAAGGAAGCAAATGTTTTAGTAAACATTGTTACTTCGTTATATATAATAACGTTCTTAACAACTGGTATATGCATTAATACCCATTGTACAGCAGATTTAAATGCTTTAACATTTCTATATAGATATATAAATGCAAAAATAATTGCAAATATAGATATAATTAATACTAAATAATGATGTTGCAAGAAATCACTCATATTCATAACCATAATAGTAATACCTGGTATCTTAGCTCCATCGATGCCTTCATAAATAGATACAAATTTAGGTACAACGTATACCATAATGAATATAACAGCAGCTATAGCCATAATGAATATTATAGCTGGATAAGTCATAGCCGTAATCATTTGTTTTCTTGTCTTATCAATTTCTGTAAAATATTCAGCCATATCATCCAAAACTTCAGGTAATTCACCAGTCATTTCAGATGCCTTAACCATGTTTATAAACAATCTTGGGAAAGCTTCACCTTGCTTATCCATAGCTTGTGAGAAACTATCACCCATAGATAAGTCATATACGACAGATCTAAATATTCTTGAATAACTACTATCTTTAAATTGCTTAGCTAGTATTTTAAGTGCTTCAACTAATGTAATACCAGCTTTTAAATAAGTAGATAACTGTGTTGTAAAGAAAATCAAATCTTTTGTTTTAATCTTCTTTCTATTAACAGATGCTCCACTACCATACATTAATCTAATCCATGCATTGGTTTCAATACTATAAACTTCATTACCTTCACTTAATAAGAATGAGTGAACTTCTACTTTAGAATATGCAGGAAAATAACCTTTAACTATTTTACCATCAGGGCTTTTAGCCACATATTTATACATGATTTTTTCAGAAGTCTTTTCAGCATCTTTGCCTTCAAAATCTAGCAATAAAGCTTGTCTATTAATATCATTTTTCTTTTTATTATGAAAACGTTTTTTAAATTTACTAAACCAATCAGCAATTTTTTTAGAAGTATTAGGTTTTTCTAATTTTACCTTGTCATTAATATATAGTTCCTTAGAAGGTCTCTTAGCCTTCTCTAAAGCTTCTTGTTTTCTTATTTGCGCTAAACGTTTTTTATTTTCCTCTTGAATCTTTTTATTTTTTTCTTTAATTTCAAGATTAGCTAAGCGTTTGATTTTTTCCTTATCATTTTTTTTCGCTACTTTTTCAGGACGTGGTCTAGTAATAACTTTACCAATAAGTACGAATGGGAAAGCTATACCATAAGCTACATATTTAGCAAAACGATACACACCATAACTTATAACAACAAAACCAATTCCGATAGATTTAATAAAGCGATATAAGCAATATGATAATAAAATATAACTAAATAAAATACCTTTGGTAACTAATATAGCAAAGTTAGCTACAATATATGCAAAAGTATATATTGTAAAGAACAATCCTAAGTTAAACCACCTAATAAATTTGAATACAATCTTTATAATTGCTACCAAAGCATTATACACAAAAACAAATGGTAACATATAAACCGGTCTATGCAAGCTATCACCACGCTATCCTTATTTATCTTTTATAAATAAATTATATCATAATTTATAAAAATGTAAAACCTTTTTTTAAATTTTCATATACTATTTTAGAAAGGAAGATATGATGAATTACTATCCTTACTTTAATAATATGCCCTACATGGCCGCAAAACCGAGCTTATTTAAAAGTCTTTTTGGCAAAATTAACTTTGGTTCAATATTAAATGGTACACAAAAGACATTAAATATTGTTAACCAAACGATTCCATTAATCAAACAAGCTAAACCAGTATTCAATAACGCTAAAACAATGTTTAAAGTCATCAATGAATTTAGAAAACCTGATATAAATACGGAAACAAAAATGGTTAAACAATCAGAAAAATCATATGGGCCAACATTTTTTCAATAAAAAACCACTATACAGTGGTTTTACTTTTTATATACTATTTTTTGCTGTCGCTTTTCTTTCTTAATTCTGTGTTCAAAATTTTCTTACGCATACGGAAACTTACAGGTGTTACTTCAACTAATTCATCATTATTAATATAATCTAAACAAACCTCTAGGCTTAATAATCTTGGACGTTTTAAAACAACAGTATGGTCAGATCCGGCAGCACGTGTATTAGTTAAGTTCTTACCCTTAACAACATTAATAGCCAAATCATTAGTATGATTATTCTCACCAACAATCATACCCTCATATACATCAGCGCCAGGTTCAATAAACATTACGCCACGATCTTCTAATTGACCCAAAGCATAAGCTGTAGCTTTACCATTTTCCATAGAAACTAATACACCTTGTTTTCTTTGACCAACAGTTGAGCCAGCCATCTTACGATATTCTTTAAATGTATGATTAATAATACCATAACCTTTTGTCATAGTCATAAAATCAGTAGAAAAGCCAATTAATCCTCTTGAAGGAACAATATAGTTCAATCTTGTTTGACCATCTCTACTAGTCATATTTTCCATGACACCTTCTCTATTACCTAAAGCTTCGATAATAGCACCTACATATTCATCAGGAGTATCAATAGAAACATCCTCAAAAGGTTCGCATTTAATACCATCTATTTCTTTAACTATAACTTCAGGTTTAGAAACTTGTAATTCAAAGCCTTCTCTACGCATATTCTCAATTAAAATAGATAAATGTAATTCACCTCTACCAGAAACAATAAATGCTTCAGAGTTTTCTGGATCAGGTATAACTTTCAAAGATACATCTCTTTCTGTTTCTTTCATTAATCTTTCTTCAATTTTTCTAGCCGTTAATAATTTACCATCTTTACCGCAGAATGGTGATGTGTTAACACCAAAAGTCATTTGTAATGTTGGTTCATCAATTCTAAGTAATGGTAAAGCTTCTTCTTTACCAACTGTACATACAGTTTCACCAACTTCAATATCAGGTAATCCGGATATAGCAACCATTTCACCAGCCGAAGCTTCTTGAACTTCAACACGTTTTAAGCCTATAAAACCATACATTTTTTGAATTCTAAATTGTTTTATAGAGCCATCTCTACGTACACATGATACCATTTCGTTAACTTTAACTTTGCCTCTTTTAACAGTTCCAATGCCAATTCTTCCAACGAAATCATTATAATCTAATAATGCTGGCTGAAATTGGAAACCGCCATCTAAACTAACATTAGGCGCAGGTATATAATTTACAATAGCCTCTAATATTGGATCCATTGTAGGCTGTTGTGTTTCTAATTCAGGATGAATACTAGAAGTACCAGCCAAGCCTGATGCATATATTACTGGGAAGTCCAATTGATCTAAATCAGCGCCTAACTCGATAAACAAATCTAATACCTCATCTACTACTTCTTTAGGACGAGCTGTTGGCTTATCTATCTTATTTACAACAACAATTGGTGTTACCCCAGCCTCTAAAGCTTTTTTTAATACAAATCTTGTTTGTGGCATTGTACCTTCATATGCATCTACAACCAATAAAACACCATCAACCATGTTCATGATTCTCTCTACTTCGCCACCGAAATCAGCATGGCCTGGAGTATCAACGATATTAATACGGTATCCATCATAATTAATAGCTGTTGTTTTAGCTAAAATAGTAATACCTCTTTCTCTTTCAATATCATTTGAATCCATTGAAGAAGTTTCCTCATTATCTCTAAATGTTCCAGACATTTGCAATAACTTATCAACTAATGTTGTTTTACCATGGTCAACATGCGCAATTATAGCAATATTTCTAATTTTTTCCATAAAACACTTCCAATCAACTGTGTCATTATATCATTTTTTTATGGAATTGTAAATATTTATTAATAAAATATTGCTATATTTATTGCATATTATATACTAAGTATTCTTGACTACTTTTACTATCTTCTAACTTAGCTTGTCTACTACCTATAAATGTAACTCCAATCATAAATACAATAAATAGAATAACAGTTTTACTTTTTAACATTTCTTTCATAAATACCTCCTCGGGTTATCCCCTTTGACAATAACAATATATCACGAACTAACATTCGTGTCAATACTATTTTTCGAATATTTGTTTGACAAATGTATATTTGTATGTTAAAATGTAAATGAGATGTTAAAAGGAGGATTTATATATGGAAAAGCTAACTTCACAACAAGAAAAAATGCTAGATAAAATAAAACAATACCTTGTAAAAAGAGGATATGCACCAACAGTTAGAGAGTTATGTCAAGAAATGGATTTATCTTCTACAGCAACAGTACAAGTTCATTTAAATAATTTAGAAAAAAAAGGATATATAAGAAAAGAAGACGGAAAAAATAGAACTATTGAGTTATTAGTAGATAATGAATACTTACCAAAAAGTGAAAACATTGTAGAAGTACCCCTACTTGGTAAAATCACTGCAGGTAATCCTATTGAAGCTATTGAAAGACCTGATGAATACTTTTCACTACCATCTTATTTAATACCAAATAATAAAGATGTATTTACATTATTAGTAAGTGGAACAAGTATGATTAATGCTGGTATATTAGATGGTGACATTGTTATTGTAGAAAGAAGAAATACAGCTAATAATGGTGAAATCGTAGTCGCTATGACAGATGAAAATGAAGTAACTTTAAAAACTTTTTATAAAGAAAAAGATCATATTAGATTACAACCAGAAAATGATAGTATGGAGCCATTTATTTTTGATAACGTTACTATCTTAGGTAAAGCTATTGGATTATATAGAAAAATATAAAAAAACAAAAAGTGTTGGAAATTAGCCAACACTTTTTTAATATTTAATTAAACGAGACCCGACGAAGACAATACTATCACTAGACGCACTATCCAAAGTCCAACACCACAAGCCGGCATAACTGTAATTATACCAACGACCGCCGACAAGGACTATTCTATTGCCTGTATTTTGACTATAATAATCTGTTACTACATTAGTTCCTACTTCCGTTGGAAAGGCAAATAAGGCATTATTACTATCATATCCTAATGTTTTAATATTTCCATTAGCTATTGCATTAGTATATCCTATTTTTTGATAAGATCCATCAAATTTATCTACCGCATAATCATTTTTATCGGTTGATACATATGCTATATTATCTTTAATATTTATACCATCTACAAATTGCCATATATGGCCAAAGATGTCTTCCATTCCTCTATATATCATACTATGTTTGCCATCATTATTTAATGTTCCTGATTTCATTCCTAAACTATTTGCTCCACCAGAGGCTGTTAAACCATTTGAAGCTGTTCCTATTCTATAATCTACAGCTATATTTACTGCTGCTCCATTAAAATAGATAGCTGTTCCTGTTACGCCATTCGCACTATAGCTTTCCTTTTTCGTTATTGCTCTACTTACTGCCACATCAGTTCCCCACGAGCTTGTTTTACCTATGTTAATTATTTGTCCTACAGCAAAGTTATTAGCCCTTGATGTTTCAATAACAATTCTATTTGTACTGTTTTCAGCTATTAATGCCTTATCATTATCATCTGTACGATATTTTGTTATGCCTTCACCTAATTTAGATTGTGAGTTATAATCAGCATATTCTACTAAATATAGCATTTGAATTAATAGATAATGATAATCCATTTGGCCGAATTCACTACCTAATTTATTTGATTCGGTTCTGAACCATGTTATATTTTGTTGTACTTTTGGAAATGCACCACTTTTAGAATGTAATTTAGTATCATAACTTGATGTATATCTCCCTACTGAAAATTCTTCTGATTTACTATATCCAGGTAATGGATATTTTGATATTGATTGATATTCTATTCCATTCTCTTGCCATCTTTTATAATAGAAAGTTGGTATTTTAGTTAATACTTCTCCATTACTTCCATCAAATTTAAACTTTGTATCACCATAATAAGCTGTTACTTTCTTTGTATTTGTATTATAGTTATAACTTATAATGTCACTCCATGGATATACATTATCAAAATCATTTGTAACTGCACTGCCATCTTTTGTAGCATTGGCTACTTTACCAACGTTATCATCCATTCTAGTCCAAATTGATGATGTAGCCGCTAGTTCTCTTTTAACAGTGTATTTAACGTCCATTTCATCATAGTTATCTGTATCTACTAAGTCATACAATACACCATTATATACTACATTTCTACCGTTACTTTTAACTAAGATAAAATCAACTTTATTAGAATAGTCTACTTTAACTACTTCTGCCTTTTTAGTATCTACCATAGTAGCTAACTCTTCTAAAGTTATTCCATCCTTACATGAGTTACTAGATCCATCTAATTGATTCATCATACCACTTGCTTGACAATAATTATTAACTGCTTCAACAATTCTTTGTGTTTCAGTATAAGCTACTGAATCCTTTGAATCATTTATAACATCAATTACTATTGGTGTAGCTATTAAAGCTATAACAGACAATATAATTATTACAGCTAACAATTCAATTAATGTAAATCCTTTTTTCATATATCTCACTACCTTTATATCTATGTTTAAATTATAACAAAAAAGTATTGATTTAATCAATACTTTACTTATATTTCTTTCGATGTGCACTAAGATGTATTACAAATACTAAAGATACAAATATCAATATTGAAGTTACAATAATTGGAAATTTATTATCATTATCTTCACTATCTTCATTTTTTAAAACAGATTCATTCAATCTAATAACAAATTCATCTTCACTAGAATATAAGAATTTTTCTTTAGCGTATCTTACAACATATTCAGGATCATTTAATTTAATCATTTCATTTTTAAGATAAGCCTTTTCTTCATTCAAATGATATAATTCATTATTCAAACTACGTTCCTCGTTTTTTAAACTAAAATACTTATAGACATAACCAAATAAAGTAAAGCAAAAATAACCTATGGCAAAAAGAGAAACAATGCCAAAAGTCATAAGTCTTCTTCGTGATTTTCGTGATACTTTCTTAGCCATACCCTATCCTCCAAAAGAATTATATCATTTTTTAAACAACATTACAATTCTTTTAAAGAATTTAAAAGCAAGTATTTCTAAAAAATATCCTAAGAAAAAAGCAATTAAATAATATGTATGAATAATACCATTATTCATTTTACAAAGAAAATAAAAATATAAAGCCGCTGATAAAAAACTAAATACTAAAGATATAACAGTTTGAATAAATATATTATATTTAGTAATAAATTTGAACACATCAATCAAAATAAAGAATATAAAACCAAAAACAAAAGAAAAGAAAAACGTTATCATTTGTAAATGTAATGGCATCATTTAAATAATTTACTAAACACCCCTTCTTCTTTTTTGACACTATCAACATATGTAACACTACTAGCAACACCTTTAATAGATACATTACCTTGATATGTATCAAGTTTGATCATTTCTAAATCTTTGCCTTTAATAACAATGTTACCCATCGTTGTTTCTAATAAGAATTCCTCATTATCAAAACTATCAATCTTTTTAACGCCTGTTATAATAATATTCTTACGTTCGTTAATAGTAATATTATGGTTTAAACTAACTAAACTATCTACCTTGTCCATTAAATTGCCTCCTGATTAAGCATATGAACAAAAAAACTAAATATAACAAAAAAACGCATTATTCTGCGTTTTTGTAAGCTTCTAAAACTTTTTCTTCGAACATCTTACGAGTTTCTTGATTAATTGGATGTGTTATATCACGATATTCACCATTAGCTTTTTGACGGCTTGGCATTGCTATAAATAATCCGTCATTTCCTTCAATGATTCTAATATCATGAATAGCTAGACAGTCATCAACAACAACTGATGCTTTACCTTTCATTCTTGAATTTTCTTTTTCTTCTCTGCGAACTGTAACTGATGTAATCTCCATCTAAACTCTCTCCCTTCAGTATGTATTACAACTTAAGTATATAATATTTTTTATTAAAATGCAATACTTAAAAATCTATTTTAATTGTATTGGTAAGAATATCAGAATAGCTAAAAGAACGGCATTCTTTACCATGTAATTCAATCAAAAATATATTTTGATATAATTCCTTAACGACACCATTATACTTTTCATACTTATTCCTGCCTAAATTATATTTGATAACAACCTCTTGACCTATATAATCATTAAGCTTGCCACGTATCTTCTCTATCATCTAGGATACCCCACATACATTGTTCCTTTGGTAATAACGCCACCTAAACCATTCTTACCATACTTAGTGGTTTCTAATATTGATTTAATATCAATATCACAATTAGCATCAGATAAGCTCATCTTAGTAGCAATAATAGCAGGATCTAAAGCATGAATATTAATTCTTTTAGGACTACTAGCAAAATTAGCACCTGCTTTAATAAGTTCCTCATAATTAGATTGGCAAGCTCCAGCTATAATGATCAATTTATCATGACTCTTTTCATACTTACGAGCTTCCTTAACAGCATTAACAAAATTAAGACTATTTTTATAAGCATTTAAATCATTGATACTACCTTTTTTCTTATAATAAGCATCATGACCAGTTATAACTAAAATATTAGGATTATATTCTTCTAAACATTTTTGAATATTTAAAGGGATATCATCTTCTAACATTTTAATACCCATAGCCCATATAGAAGCCTGTTTATAATAATCCAAACATCTATTTAAATAGTCACTATCACTATCGATATGTAATATCTTACCAGGTATATAGAAATAATCATCTCTGTTTAAATCAATATTTGGTTTAACCTTTTCCTCAAACCTTTTATTATCAATATCTTCATCAATATATTTAACCAAGTCAGATATATCACTATCAGCTATCAATCTAATATTAACACCTTTTAAATAACATATATTATCAACAATATCTGTTATTTCAAAGACTGTATCATTATGATATGACTTTCTAGTTACCAAATCTCCTATATTCAAACTATCACCCATAAAGTATATGCTTGAATAAACAAAAAAAGAAGTTTAAACTTCTTATTTTAATGCATCTAATAATTCAGCTTTTTTCATTGTTGAAGCACCAGTTACACCTTTAGCCTTAGCTAATTCTCTTAATTCTGCAACTGTTTTAGATGATAAATCTTCTTTAGCTTCTTTTTTAGCTGGAGCTTTAGTTTCAGCTTTTACTTCTTTAGTTTCAGCTTTAGCTACTTTACCATTTAAAGCGTCTTTAGCTACTTTTACTAATTCAGCAAATGCTTCTTTATTATCAATAGCGATTTCACTTAACATTTTTCTATTGATTTCAATACCTGCTTTAGCTAAACCATTAATGAATTTAGAATAACTAATTTCATTTTCTCTACATGCAGCATTGATACGAGTAATCCATAATTTACGGAAATCTCTTTTATTTTGTCTTCTATCTCTAAAAGCATATTTTCCTGAATGCATTACTTGTTCTTTAGCTGATTTGTATAATCTGTGTTTACTACCAAAATAACCTTTGGCTTGTTCCATTATTTTTTTATGTCTTGCACGTGCTACAGTGCCACCTTTAACTCTTGCCATAATTTACCTCCTTATAATAAATCCTTAATTCTCTTGTAATCACTGTTACTTAATACTGAAGCAGCTCTACCAGAACGGTTTGAAGCAGCGTTCTTTTTACCAGTATTATGTCTTGTTCCAGGATGACCGATTTTAACTGTTCCACCTGGTCTTACTTTACATACTTTTTTTGTTCCTTTATGTGTTTTCATCTTTGGCATAAATAAATCCTCCTATTTCTCTTTCTTTGGACCTAAAATCATTGTCATAATACGACCTTCTAATTTAGGTTCTTGTTCAACCATCGCTATATTCTCTTGAGCTTTAGCGAAACGTACTAGTACATCTTTACCTAATTCAGGATGAGCCATTTCTCTTCCTTTAAAGCGAACTGTAGCTTTTACCTTATGTCCTTTCTCTAAATACTTAGAACTATTATTTACTCTCGTATTAAAATCATGGACATCAATTGTAACAGATAACCTGTACTCTTTCATTTCCAAGTTTGTCTCTCTTTGTTTCTTTAAGTTTTCTTTATCTCTTTTTTTGTTCTCATATTTGAACTTATTGTAATCCATTATTTTACAAACTGGTGGATTACCATTTGGGTTAATTAAAACTAAATCGAAACCTGCATAGTTAGCTAAAGTTAATGCATCTTTAATGCCTTTAGTACCTAATTGTTCTCCTTTTGGTCCAATAACCATTACTTCTTTTGCTCTAATTTGTTCATTTATAAACAAATCCTTACCTTTACTTGCGATAATTGACACCTCCAAATATATAAAAAAGGGTGAATACTCTTATCCACCCATAATAAACACATTAATTGGCTTACTAACCCATGACTACCCGTCATCAGGTGGAGTGTGGATACTCGCTTTCCTTTTTCATTACTTAATCATTATACCATTAATTATATGTTTGTCAATACTTTTTAGAACATTTATTTAATTAAAAACATAGCATCTTTTTCTTTTTGTATACCAGTAGTTTCTTGTTTTAATTTCTCAGCATTTTGCATCTCTATTAATTCTTTTTCCAATAATTTAGCTTCATAAATATTACGTTCATTACGTTCAAAATCATCAAATACAATAATTAAAGCACTATTCAATAAACTTATATCTGTTATCTTCGAAATATCATTATTTGGACGAAACTTTTGTAACGTATTAGTTTCCCCTTCTAATTCTATCTCACTACGATATTGCTTGTACTTAAACATCTTAGGTCTAACTAGTGGATGACCTATAAAATCAGTCATTTTAAGATCATTAAATTTTTCTTCTAATTGCTTTAGTAAATGACAAAAATACATTTTTCTTTCACATATAGTCTGTTGCATTAAACTAGTAAAATCTGTCAAAACACTAGATGATATATGAACATTCGATTCTACTAAAGATTGTATTCTATCATATTCCTTTTTCAATTTATTAGCCTTTATCTTAAAATCATCTTCAATTAAAATTGCTTTACTATATGATGTATTATATAAGTATTCACTTACTTCAAGAAATTCTTCATTTTTTAAAATATTATTTTTAATCATATTCATCACCAACTGCTGAATATTATAGCATTTTATATCTTTTTGTCAAAATTAATACTTTATTAAACGTGACCCCAAATGATTACCAGAAGTATTTGAAGAAATTTGAACATTTGTTGCATATAATCCTGCATTTGCTCTTACATAATTGCCACCAACCGCATAAATCAAATCGCCACCTTGTATTCTGTAAATATGATCCTTTACTCCATAATCGATAGATGTCATAACACTTACTGGTAAGGTAAATAAACTATATAACGGATCATATCCAAAATTCATAATTTTACCATTTCCAGAAAGCTGATAACCTATATGCTTATAGCATCCATCATATTTATTATCTTCATATTCTTCTTTATTTGAACACACATATATGTCATTATCATATACACTAACACCATCAACAAATTGCCAAAGCATGCCATATAAATCTTCCATACCACGATATATCATACTATGTTTTCCATCATTATTTAATGTTCCTGATTTCATTCCTAAAAAATCCGTTTGACCCATATATTGATAAAGTGAAAAAGCATATTCACCAAGTGATATATCTATAGGTGAACCATCAAAATATAGAGCTGTACCTACCACTCCATTTTCATTATATGGTTCTTTTTTTATTACCTTTCGATCAGAAAATAATGCTCCACTACTAATAGAATTGCCTATATTTAAATACTGTCCAACAATAAACTCGGCCGCACTCGCATTTGATAAAATGATACGATTTGTATTATTCTCAGCTACTAACGCCACTTCATTTTTTGACTGAGGTAAATAAGCAGGTCCCTTTCCTAACGTAGCTTGTGAATCATAGTCAGCATATTCAACTAAATATAACATTTGAATTAAGAAAATATGATAATCCATTTGGCCAAAATCTTCACCCAATTTATTTGACTCTGTTCTAAACCACGCAACTGTTTTATGAGCTTGAGGTAAAACTCCAGATTTTGAGTGTAAAGTGTCATCATATGAAGAAAGATATCTTCCTACTGAAAACTCCTCTGATTTACTATATCCTGGTAATGGATACTTGGATATTGATTGATATTCATATTCTCCATCTTGCCATCTTTTATAATAAAACTCTGGTATCTTAGTTAATACTTCACCATTACTTCCATCAAATTTAAAATTACTATCTCCATAATAAGCTGTTATTTGTTTCGTATTAGTATCATAATTATAACTTATGATATCTTTCCATGGATATATATTATCAAAATCATTTTGGACTATGCTTCCATCTTTTGTTGCATTAGCCACTTTACCTATACCATTATCTAATCTTTCCCATGCTGAGGAAGTGGATGTTAATTTTCTTCTTACCGTATATTTAACAGCAGTATCTTCTTCTACTTTGTTATAAT
>JAEEGL014446660.1_pt1 | contig 13562 bp, 9 predicted proteins | sample 9134231 | NCBI WGS metagenome assembly JAEEGL01 (sample SAMN16246548, study PRJNA631951) | gut metagenome | biome: gut microbiome; feature: rumen; material: fiber-attached | host: Bos | place: Iran: Karaj | collected 2018-10
ATATAGCGCACCTCCGGGGCGCCTGGTGGTGGCGCTCCTGCGGAGCGCGTCTATTTAAAGAGTTTATCCTCGAGGCGCTTGATGTCGTACTCGAGATTGGTGTCTTTGTTGGCGAGGCTGGCTTTGATCTTGGTGACGCCACTCATGATGGTAGAGTGGTCACGGTTAAAGGCGCGCGCCAAATCCGGGAAAGACAAAGACGTATGCAGACGTGCCAGATACATCGCAATCTGGCGAGGATATACGAAGGGCTTTGCACGCGATTTGCCCATAATCTCTTCTATGGAGATGCAGAAATAGTCGCTCACGCACTTGATGATATCATCGGCATTGAGCATTACGGTGCGCGTCTGATAGAGCGGATCGATAATCTTTTGGGCAAGTGCCAGCGAAATGCGCTCGTGGTGTGCTGTGGCATTGGCTTTGATGCGCTTGTAGCAGCCCTCGAGTTCGCGCACATTTGTGGCGACTTTCTGAGCGATATAGTCGGCAACTTCCGAAGGCAGATAAATTCCCTCGGAATTGGCTTTTTTGTTAAGAATCGCGAGACGCGTTTCATAGTCGGGCAGCTGGATATCGAACGTTCCGCAGCCGACAAAGCGTGAGCGCATGCGCTCTTCGAGCTCGCGAATTTCGGATGGATGCTTGTCGCTCGTCAAAACGACCTGCTTGCCGACTTCGAGAAAATAATTAAAAGTATGGAAAAACTCTTTCTGTGTCTCGATTTTACCAGCGATAAACTGGATATCGTCGATGAGCAGAACGTCATAATTCTCGCGGATGTGATCCCGGAACTCCTGGACATTTTTCTTTTCGAGCGCGCGGATATATTCGTTCGTGAAATCCTCGCTGGTCATGTACTGAACCCGCAGAAAACTGGTCTCGATGATTTCGTTGCCAATTGACTGCATCAGATGGGTTTTGCCAAGACCCACGCCGCCATAGATAAACAGCGGATTAAAGTCGTTTCCGCCGGGTTTTGTGGCGACTGCTTTGGCGGCTGCATAAGCCATATCATTCGAATTGCCCTGAACGAAATTGTCGAAGGTATAGCGCTCGTTCAAGCGGCTAATCTTGCGCAATTCCTCGGATGCAACGACCAAATCGGCACTGTTGGTATCGTTCAGATAAGCAGATGAAGGTGAAATCTGAAAAGCAGCTGTCTTGTTCGAAACGCTCGAAACATCGCGCAGCTTAACGGGTCTTTCATCGAAAGGCAGCATCCCGGAAGTCGGGCGCTTTTGGTTCTCAACACAAAACGTCAGCTCTACATCGCTGTTGATACCGTTTTCACGAAGCACTTCATGCAGCACCTCATTGAGCTTGTCGATGAGGTTTGTTTCGACATAATTCAGCGTCGAGCGATCGGGCAGAGCAATTTCCCATCTGGTTTCTGACATTTGACAGCATGTCATGTTTTCGAGATAGGAATACGAAAATTCGGAGAGACGATTTTTAAGGCTTGTCTGATAGCGCGTCCAAATTTGAGTATCCATAGAGTCCATGTGAAATGAAGTCCTTGAGATGACAAAAAGGCGGAATCGAGATCCAAAGAGATTTTCAATTCCAACCAACAGCGTGAGATTAAAGACAGATCGATTTTTGGTCAACTTTTTACGGAATCACTGATGTAGGTGTTGCTGGATTCTTAAGCATTGGCGCAGGTTTCCTGCAATCGAAAATAATTCGCAGCTTAAATGACCGGATTCCGAATTTTATGGTATATTTATATTTAATTCATAGATTTTATATTTATTTAAATCTAATACACATAGCACATAAATATCTCGAATTTAATCACAAATCCCACACTTTTTTCTGAGCTCGTTGTCAAAACAGCCGGTGATGCAAAAAATTCAAACTGACTTGTGAATATGTAAATTTCTTGTTATTATTCTCGGCGATTTTGAAATATTTCATAATATTTCACAAAAATCGAACGCACGGGTTATCAACAGGGGTTGTGGATAATTTGTGTATATCTGTGGATAGATTGTGAATACCGATCTGTGCGTTGTGGATAACCTGTGGATAGATTGTGTGTTGGTGTTAATATGCATTTTATTTGCTACTTTTAAAATAAGATGCATTTTATTCCGTGATTATCATTATATTGTTTGACAAATTCTATATGTGGCCAAGACTGGGGAGTGCTGTGTGAATGATCCTGTGCAGAATTTGTGGATAACTTTCTGGAACTGTTGGATTTTTTCAATAACACCACATTCGCGCACACCCTTATCCACAGCCAATGCACAACCCGGAATTTTGGATAACCGCACAGATGCTGAATTTGCCGAGTTATCCCAAAGCCCACAGGGCTTATGAAGAAGATGAGAGAAAAAAATCATTAAAGAAAAGATCATTCCTGGTCTTAATAGGGGGGAGGGACGAGGGAACAGTGAATAGTGAACAGTGAATAGTGAATGGGGACCCGTTTATTGGGGACATGTAAGGTGCGTTATTCGTTATTCACTATTACGTATTCACTATTACGTACTCAAGTGAACAGAACAGTGAATAGTGAACAGTGAATAGTGAATAGTGAATGGTGATCGGGAGTAAGCACACTGCAACCCCGGTGAACAGGCATCATGATATCAAACGCGCCCGCAGGGCGCAACCGCCAGCGCCCCGTAGGGGCGCTTGACATTAACCGGGGGTAAGCGCAGCGCAACCCCCGGAATCGACAATCCGGCATTCATCAAATGTCAATCGGGATAAAGCACAAAATGTCTTGACGTTCAGACTGTAATGGCGAAAATAGGTGACTCAATTATCCGTTCTGGTTCTTATTGGACTGCGGATAATCGCATAATCACATCATATAAGGGGACGATGGATGAAATTTTCGCTCGACAGAGATACATTTGCGAAGGTTTTGAAGAAAATAGATGGTGTCTGTTCCAGCCGTGGCAGCTTTGCCATTTTGAATTCGTGCATGATCGAGGCGAAAGGCAACTCGATTATCGTAACGGGAACGGATTTGGATATCACGCTGAAAGCTGTTGAAAATGCGCATGTGATTGAAGAAGGCGTGGTGATTATCAATGCAAACCGTCTTTTGAATACCGTTCAGAATCAGTCGCAGGGCTGCGAAATTCTGGTCACATCCGAAGTCAACCAGGTTTTGATTGAAGCCGGTAATTTCCGTGCCCGCATTCCAAGCGGTGATATTGCCGATTATCCTGCAATTCCGCAATTCGAGCTGAGTTCGTCGCTCACGATGAGTGCATTGACGTTCAAGGATTTGATCGACAAAACGATGTTCAGCATTTCGAAAGACGATTCGCGTCCGGAATTTACGGGTGCATTGCTCAAGATTTCGCAGAATGGCAATGTCGAGATGGTATCGACAGATGGTCATCGTCTTTCAAGAGCTTCGGCGTCCATCAATGTGGGCGGTGAATTTCCGTCCATATTTGAATCGGGTGTGATTATTCCGCGCAAGGGCTTGTTTGAGCTGACCAAGAATCTGATGGATTCCCAGGTGAGCCTTGATATTTCGGGCACCAAAATCATTGTGAGCTGTGGCTCGACCATGTTCTGCATCAATCTGATTGCCGGACAGTTCCCCGATTTTTCGAAAGTAATTCCGCTCAAGCTCGATCACAAAGCAGTTGTAAAGCGCGATGTTTTCCAGCAGATTTTGAAGCGCGCATCGATTTTTACAGCAAAAGCGAACACGATTCGTCTGACGATGAGCCCGGGTATGCTTGAGGTTTCGACGTTCGACAAGAATTCTGGCGAAATGCGTGATTTTATCGATGCAGAATACGAGGGTTCCGGTGTGACTGCTGGATTTAACTGGAGCTATATCAGCGAAATTCTTTCGGCTCTGGATGGCGAGTATGTGACGCTCGAAATCATTGATATGGATTCACCGGCGGTTATCCGTGATGTCGATACCGACAAACTTGATTATATCGTGATGCCGATGCAGCTGTAGCGACACGCGTATTCGCCTGTGGCGAATAGCGGGTCGGTGTCCGCGTATTTCGGCTTATGCCGAAATAGCGGCACACACAAGACACAAAAAAACCCGACGTTTTCACGCCGGGTTTTTTATTTGCCAAAAGCTATTTGAAGCAGGCGGGACCTACATATCCGAAGACGTTGCCGACCTGGATGTAGCGCCAGTTGTTCGATGAAATCACGCGGGATTTAGGCTGAGGAACCGACATGCCCTTTGTGGCGTCTGCGAATTTCGATCCGGGGCCGAGCTTTGAGATGCCGCCTTTTGTCCAGACGCCGCCGTCCTGCAGCACCCAGTCTTCTTCGGTGTTGGCGAGGATTTTGATGGACGAACCGGAGGCAACCTCTTTGACCATGCCGAAACGGCTTGCGGGGCCTTCGCGCATCACGCATGAACGCTTGGTTTTGTACGATTCGCCGGTGGTATCCGAGGCGAGGACGTTGTCGTTGCGGCCGTACATTCTGGCTTCGACGGGTTTGTTTGAAGCGACGACGGTTTCGGTTGTGGCTGTTTTCTCGGTTGTTTTCTCGGCTGTTTTGGTTGTTGCGGTTGTTGCGGCGGCTGTTTTGATGCCGGCAGCGGCTTCGGCAGCACGTTTGGCTTCAGCTTTTGCCAGTTCGATAGCCTGGCTGTTATCAACAGGTTTTTCGGGGAAAACATCAGATTCGGGATCGATTTCGTCGTCGAAAGCAAATTCCAAATCTGGAATGGTCAAATCGTCTGCATCGAACTGAATGGTGGTGATGTCCTGTTCTTCCTCTTCGATTGGGACGATGGCGAAGTTTTCGTTACCGCCGACTGCGGTTTGTGATGCGACTTCGATAGCGTTTGTCTGTGTATCGTTGTCGTTGCCCGAAACGGCCATCACGATTACCAGCGTGACGATTGCAGCGATAACTGCGGCTGCAATGAACTGATTGCGGCGTTTTTTATCGCCCGAAACGCTGTTGTCGGTCTGTTCTTTTGAAAAGACGTTTCTAATGCGGGTAACGGTGTTTTTGCATGCGGATTTGATGGAATCGACGACGAGATGGAATCCGCCGCTGGGGACGCGGGCGAATGAACCGGAGCCAACGGGAATCGGACCGGAAACATTGGATTCGTCTTTGTTTTCGAAGAAGAAGCTGTTGTCGAACGAGACGTTTTCACCATATTCAGATGACAGGCTCATTTCATCCGACATGTTGACTTCGAGCGACTGGAACTGCTCGCTCATCTCATCTGTTTCGCTGCATTTAATTGCCTGCTGCTCATCTTCCGATTCAGATCCATTCAGTTTGAGCAACAAGGCTTCGAGTTCGCGGCTCTGGCGAACGGAATCCGCAGTTTCGGCCTTTTTGGGTGTTTCGGTAACCGGAGCACTCTGCGTCGACTGCAGGCTGGCAAGATTAAGGGCCGAGCGGTTTTGCCGGCTGGATACGGTAGGAAGCGCCGATTGTGAAACTGCTGTTTTGTGTCTGAATCGCATCACACCTGAGGGTGTATGACTTGTTTTCTGGATGCGAACCGATGATTCTTTTGGAATCAGACGCTCACCACACTGGATACAGAATTTCTGTGCTTCAACTTCTGCGCCACAACGCGTGCATTTTACCTTAGCCATCTTAACCATCCCTGGCAAAAGCCCAATTTTTGACCCATCAATAATGAGAACAAAGCGTTTTTGTTCTCTGAACAGCTTCAGTTTAATGGTTTAAAAAATTATGGCAAAAAAAGGGGGTTTGGATGAATCCGCAATGATTGATGAGTTGAAACTGCTGTGGATAGCTGATGTCCGAGTGGTTACGAAATAAAACCTATTCCATTCTTTAATGATGTGTTTTATGTAACGCTTTTTTTTGCTATCGCGCACTTTTTTTCAGCGATAGCAATTTTGTTCGAGTCCGGGTTGTTTGTTTTATGAAGATGGTTCTGAAAATCACGTGCATTTTGGCGACATTATGCATGGTATCGTGCAAATCGAAATGTGATGCATGCCAGAACCCGGTTTGCCCGGAGATCGAGCCGCAGGCCCAGAATTGCCCGGTTCCCGAGAAATTGAGCTGGGATCAGGTGTCGGAAGAAGACCGCGCAAAACTGCGGGAATCGTTGATTGCCGATATCAAAAATGAGATGCGGGAAACCTGGATTGCGGAATTTGAGGCAGAGCAGGCGCGGATTGCTGAACAAAAAGCGATTGAAGCAGCGAAAAAAATTCCCACGGTAAAACCGGCGAAATTGCCGCCTACCCAGAAGATCGAGCGAGATCCGGGCGGCATGAAAATCCTTCGTCAGGTATTTACAACCCAGGTCGTTCGTCGTCTGCCGCAGGATGATCGCGAGGCTTTTTCGGTTTCGGATGCGACCGTCAATTGTTTCGTCGAGATTATGTCTGCCAGCGAAGAAGAGCGGATGATCACGATTCGCTTCACGCATTCGACGGGACTGACGCAGTCTTATACGCTGCCGGTTGGCCAGAGTCCTGCCTGGAGAACCTGGTCAAAACTCAATCTCACCCGCGCAATGACCGGCACATGGCTTTGCGAAGTCTTTAATGAAGAAGGGACACTGCTCGCCAGCCGTGCTTTTGTGGTCGTGGAGTAATTCAGGCCGCGTTAATGGCTCTTAGCTTATAGCTTATAGCTTGTGGTCAGATTCTGGTTCCCAACCATAAGCCATAAGCCATCTGTATCTGCACTCGTACAACAGATCCATTTTTACTCAATGAACGTCGAAATATCGCCGTCGATGCGTTCCGAAATGAACTCTTTGAACCGTTCTTTGAGTCGCATTTCGATTTGCCGGATGCGTTCTTTGCTGATGTGATATTCAGCGCCGAGTTCTGCGAGCGTGATGGGATTATCCGACATCAGTCTGCGGTTCCATAGGGCCAGCTCGCGGGGATCGGAGAGGGAAGCAGCGAAATCGACCATGATATCGTGGACTTTTGCATAGAACTCATCGTGAGCAACGACCTGTTCCGGTGAATCATCATCATCTTTAATGAGCTCACCAATCGTCACATTTTCATAGCCTGGGGCATTCTGATCGATGCTGAGTGCTGGCTGATCGAGCTGACGTGAGACATCGATGACATCCTGTTCCGAGACGCCAAGTTTTTCGGCGACGAGCGCAGGTGTTGGATTTGAATAGCCTTCCTGCTGCAGCTGTGCTCTGGCTTTTTTGAGGTTATAGAACAATTTTCGTCCGGCGCGCGTCGATCCAATACGGATGGGCTGGAAATGATTCATCAGGTGATTCAGAATCATTGCGCGAATCCAATACTGTGCATAGGACGTGAATTTGACGTGACGATAGGGATCGTACCGCTGGATGGCTTCCGAAAGACCGACATTGCCTTCCTGAATGAGCTCGAGCAGATTTGCCCATCGCCTTCTGTATTCGCGCGCGATTTTCACGACGAGCCGCAGATTGGTTAAAACGAGCATTTGCGCGGCTTCGAGATCGTTATTCTTTTTGTAGCGGATGGCGAGTTTTTGCTGGCTTTCGGCATCCAGAATTGGATGGTTGCGGATATGTGACAAATAGAGCGTGAGCGGATCTGTCGTCGAACCCGATGCATAGGTCTGCGGCTTGAATGCATTGCGCAGCGCCAGCATACCATCGGCTGAATCGACATCGACAGATATCGTCTCGTAATTTTTTTCTTTATCCTGAATCGACTGCGCGTTTTTAATGACTTCATCTTCGGGCAGCAGATCGGGATCCATGATTTCGATATCGCTGTCCGGAAAATCCAGATCACTCAAATCTTCATCCGAAATATCGCCGTTAAGCAAATCGGATTCCGGCAATTCTTCTTCATCGGATATCACATCGATATCTGCCGGGACCGATGGCGTCTGGCTCATTTCGGTATCTTCAACAGTTTTTTCTGGTTTCGGCGTTTTGACTTTTTTCATGATGATCCTTCTTTATCCCTTTCGCTCGAAAGGGGCACACTAGTCTTAAGCATTTTTTACCATTTGAAAAGTCAGATTTTTACGCTCTGCCCCGACCACCCACGGATCTTGAAATAATCCTTGATATCCGCTATGTTACCGCGCGGGTTTGGGATCGTTTTTGATTCTGTTCTCTTTTTGTTTGGAGTCTGTATATGAGAGATATGCGTAAAGGAAATGCCAAAGTACTCGCCAGTGTATTTGGTGGCTTGATGCTCGCCATGATTCCGTCGATGAGTTTCGCGGACAGGCCAGAGATCGACTGCAATTCCCTCCCGGAAGCAGAGATGGAAAGATTCTATGAGATGTCTGGAGAATTCGGCGCTGCACTCGAGGAAAAAGACTTTGAGAAGGCACTTCCAATTGCACAAAAAGCCATGTCGATGTGTACGACAGATACTTATACGGAATACTCACTGGCCCGTATCTATCAGCTCACCGGCGATTGCGCGAGTGCCTACTATCACTTTGAACGCCTGAGCAACCGCGGTACTGCACTCAAAAAAGAAAATCCCGACATCTATAAAGAAGTGAACAAGCACTTCAAAACGATCAAATCGACTTGCGGTGATGTCGTGAGCCTCGAAATCGAATGCGCACAGTCTGGTGTGATGCTCTCGATGAATGGTCTGCCCAATTCAAACGCTGCCTGCCCATTCTATGGCAAAGTCTCACCGGGTTCATATTCGCTCACAGCCACAAAAGATGGCTTCCAGCCCTACAAAGAGCTGATCATGGTTTCCGAAAGCGGCCAGAACGTGAAAATCGGTGCGCTCAAGCCCGTCAAGAAAACCGTCCAGGTCTCGATTCAGTGCCCCCACGGCTCGGTTTCTTTCGATCTCATCGATCCAAAGGGCGAAAAGAACACCTATAAATGCCCGCAAGATAACCTCGAACTCGAACTCGGTACATATCAGGCCTATCTGAGCAATTCCGACAAGAGCACAGCAATTACATTCGAAGTCACCAAAGAAGGTGAAACACAGTTCAAAATTCCAACGACTCAGTCGAGCTGTTCAGCCACTCCAAATACCAACCAGACCACGCCGTTTGCCGCATTGTTCATGCTGATTGCCGGCCTTGGCTTTGGTGTGATGCGCCGTCGCGCCAATCGTGCTGAATAATGCTGTCTGAACTCACGCCGCGCAGCCTCGTCGAGGGGCTGCGCCGCCGACTTAAAAAAAGCCTCGGGCAGAACTTTTTGCTCGACGAAACGGTAACCCGCACCATCGCTCGCGAAGTCGAATCCTTTCGACCTCAGCATATTCTCGAAATTGGCCCTGGTGCCGGTGCCCTTTCACTCGCCCTCTGCAGCCTCAATCACCCGATTTCCGTCATCGAAAAGGACGATCACTGCGCCGAATACCTCGCAAATGTCTTCGCTCAGCAGCCCGATTTTCACGTGATTCACGGCGATGCACTCAGCGTCGATCTGCCGGATTTCTGCATGAATGCTCAGGATCGCACGGTCCTCGCCGCCAACCTGCCCTACAACGTCGCCTCCCAAATTTACTTCCGCTTCATCGACGCTGATTTGCCATTGCTCGGCATGGTACTCATGTTTCAGCGCGAAGTCGCCGATCGATTCCTGGCAAAGCCCTCCACCAGCCAATACGGCATTCTGTCGGTTATCGGCCAGTATTATCACGAAATCGAACGCGTTATCGATGTGCCGCCCGAATGCTTCTATCCTGCGCCAAAAGTGACCAGCACCGTCATCCGCTTTACGCCGCGCCGCCGCAATCTCGCGCCCGATCGCGAACTCGCATTCCGCAAACTCGTACACGCCGCGTTCTCCCTGCGCCGAAAAACACTCGCCAACAGCCTGGCCGGTTTCGCACAGCTCGACAAAGCCGCATGGACACAGCGCCTCACCGATCTTGGCTTCGAACCCACCGTTCGCGCCGAATCGTTGCAAATCCCCGATTTTCTTAAAATTCTGAACTCGCTGGATTAATTTTCATTTTTTTTGGCCGAATTTTTTTAAATTGCCACATATATAAAGTGAACCATACGTGGTACCCCGGTTGGATGGCTTGCATTAACCGGTCGGTATGGTTTCGGCTGCGTCACATAACGAGGTTCACTGAGTCAATCTAAGTCTGACGAGACAGGCTGAATCATTGGATTCCGGCATCATGCAAAGGGACACTGATGAATTGGCGTGTTTAAGGGCAGGTCAAAACGTAAAAGTGTACCAGTTGGAGGCGCAGCTGGTGGTGGTGGCGGGGGAGGGGCCCAAATGTAATGGGCGGCGATTTTTCGTGTCCATTTTTTTTGTTCTTTGGAGCGCGTCTTGCTCACGCTGCGCCGCGCGCGCGTCTATTGGCTTGCAGCCAATACGCCGCGCCATCATAAAAAAAAGACCCTGTACGACCAGAGTTTTGATAATACGCCAATATGCAGAGATATCAAAGCACTGCAATCATCTGTCGCACCTGGAAGGTGCCACATCTGTATGCATAACCGGGTGTGCCTTAGGCACGCCCGGACAGACTGACTAGCCGCTCAAAACTGCACAAATCAACACTGTCGCCGTACAGCGCTAAAAAAAAGGCCCTGTACGACCAGAGTTTTGATAATACGCCAATGTGCAGATATATCAAAGCACTGCAATCATCTGTCGCACCTGGAAGGTGCCACATCTGTATGCATAACCGGGTGTGCCTTAGGCACGCCCGGACAGACTGACTAGCCGCCCAAAACTGCACAAATCAACACTGTCGCCGTACAGCGCTAAAAAAAAACGGCGATGGATAACCATCGCCGCTTCGTAAAACCCAGGGGGTTACGCGCTTTAATCCAGATCGGTGAAGTTCAGGAACAGGCTGATACCATTGCCGTCAATCGTAAATCTGAGCGCGCCCATATTGGCATTCGACATATTCGAGGCTTCTTCGTCGTCTTTTTTGGTCGAAACGCCGATTTCGTTAAAGTTGAATGAAATCGTTGTGTAATCCAAAATGCCCTTGAAGAATGGTGTTCCCGTAATCATGTTGATGGCGGTTGCGATGAGTGTGAGGCCACCATACGATTTGCCGGCATGGATGTTGCCGACACCAATTTCGAATTTACCGTCTGAATCGATTTTGGCATTCAGGCCGGCGATCAAATCGATATAGCCGCACAAGCCCGAATCGCTCCAAAGTCTGAATGCGAGGCTGAAGTATTTGCCCCAGTTATCCGGATTCTCGTTGTACCAGTCGTACTTGAGCAACTGCTCCTGCGGATACTCTTTGGCAATATTGGTCATTGTGACCTTGTACTTCATATTGTTGTCGGTATCTTCGATGTTTGTGTCGATATAGGTATCGTCCGATGTGCCTTTGGTTTCGCGCATCATTCTGGCGAGCAGACCACGAATCAGATCGGGGTGAATGTTCAAGCCGATATCTGCATTGTCAGGAAACTCATAATCGATGGCGGTTTTGGAGTTTGCCGATACGATGTTGGAATAAACGCCCAGCTGAATGGTCTTGGAATCCCGCTTAACAATCGGTGCACCAGCGATCAGTTTGATTTCCTTGTTGCCGACTTCCCATGCACCGATATCGAACAGCGCGAAATTCTTGAACTTGCTCGAAACGAAATACTGCCAGGCTGAATTGACGCCAATCTCAATATAGCTGTCAATGCTGCCGCCCGCTGCATTCAACTTGACCAGCTGTGCGTGTCTGATGTCGGCAAAAATGGATGTTCTCAGGCCTTTGGCATAATCCGCGGCATTGTTGGGATCGTCGCCTTTGATCTTGGAATAAATCGGCAAACCGATGGATGCACTGATTGTCTTTTTGCTCAGGCCGCCAAGAAGCGATACTTCGATGGGCAAATCCATGGTAATGCAGCTGATCTCGTTGTTTTCCTTAATCTGCTGTGCGTAATAGCTGTTGTAATAGCCCAGATCATCCTGCAGCGTTGTGAGCAGTCTGGTGAGCTGATCCTGATCGCAACCATCGAGCTGGATGGTTGGGAATTTGAGGGTTACGGTGCCAACGCCGCTTACATTGTACGAATAATTCCAGTCGGTCGCTGCTCTAAAGAGCTTGTTCACGCCGGATTTATTCAACAGCAAAGCCATCGAAAATCCCATGGTGCCATTGGCCATGCCGGCTTTGAGCTCTTCGATTGGAACCAGTTCGCCTTCGGCCTGAACCGCAGCCTGATACTGCGAATCCAGATCGGGACAGCCAGACAGAGAACTCAACAAACCGCCATTTAACAGATTGTTCAGCGAATTCTCATCGCAGCTCGTCGAGGAGGTTAAGGCCAGAGCAGCAACAGCACTAAGCGCACATGTGGTTAAAAAAGATCGCTTCATAGACTCATCCTTTTAATGATTATGATGGAAATGGAATTTCGGTTAATGAGGGCACACAGTCCCAAACATCCAATATAATAGAGATTTGCTGTGTGAAAATAAAATTTTAATTCCGCACAAACGAAAAAATAGCTAAATAACTTGATTTTACTTGCGATTGTTTATAGTTTCGCTCGCCATATCTGCGGCAGGGAAATTTGCCGTGGTTTTGTTTTTTGCATCAATGGTCACTTTTTGGCTGGTTACGGGCCGATTCGGTGGCTGTGAAATATTGAGTTTTTGCCATGCTGACACTGATTTACGTCATTTTTACCTTCGTCTGTATTTTTCTGATCATCACCGTTTTGCTTCAGCCCGGAAAATCGGGTGGATTGGGCGCTGCGTTTGGCGGCGGCAGCAATACCGTGTTCGGTGCGAGCGGCGGCACACCCGTCTTTCGCCGCATGACCACAGGCGCTGCGGTTATCTTTATGCTCCTCAGCCTTTTGCTGGCCTATATGTCGATTAACAGATCCGTTACGAATACAGAAGATACGTCAAAGAAGCGTGGTCTCGATTTCTCAAGCTATACGCAGGAAGCTGGAGAAGAAGAGCTCATCCCCATTCCTGCTGCACTTCAGGCCCCAGCCGCTGATCCAGCAGCAGCAGCCGATCCTGCAGCTGCTGATCCTGCAGCTGCTGAACCTGCGGTCGATTCTGCTGCAGTTGATTCCGCAGCGATACCTGGTGTTCTCGATAATCCGACAGCGCTCCAGGCACCTGGCATTTTGCAGGCTCCCGATGTTCTTCAGGCGCCTGGCATGCTGCAGATGCCATCGCTTCCGCAGAATCTGGATCTGAATCTGGATCCCGTCGTTCCGGCAGATGTTGATGCTGCGCCAGCCGAAGCCGCGCCCGAAGCCGCTGCGCCAGCCGACGCTGCGCCAGCCGAAGCCGCGCCCGAAGCTGCCGAAGCTGCACCCGCTGCGTAAATTCGCTTTTATCCTGAGTTTTCATGAGGCAATCACAGATTGACTGTGGTTGCCTTTTTTTGTGTGTTGAACCAAAAGTTTGAATTATACGAGATATGTGTATTTGTGCGGATATAACATTACGGTCGCAGCCGTCGTGATGAGCTAATACCCCCCCCGCCAACAGGACGTTGGCGGGGCCCGAGATGAGCACCGTCCGGTGAACGGTGCGAATCGAGAGGCCAGTGAGCAAATCAAATGCGCAAGTCGAAGCGCCATGCGCGAGAGACGCTGCGGATTTGATATTGCGAACTGTGGGAAAAGGGGCGTTCGCGGAACAACGCCCCTTGCCGCCTGCGGCGCGTAGCCGCGCAAAT
>JAEEGL015075192.1_pt1 | contig 13562 bp, 6 predicted proteins | sample 9134231 | NCBI WGS metagenome assembly JAEEGL01 (sample SAMN16246548, study PRJNA631951) | gut metagenome | biome: gut microbiome; feature: rumen; material: fiber-attached | host: Bos | place: Iran: Karaj | collected 2018-10
ACATCCATGGCCTTTTCGGTTGTTCCTCCCGGAGAAGTAACATTTTTCCTTAAAGTGAAATCTTCAAGACCGCTCTCTATGAGCATCTTTCCTGAACCATATATTGTTTGATAAACCAAATCTTTAGAAATATCTTCCGGAAGGCCAAGCTTCTCTGCAGCCTGTCTTAAAACTTCAGAAAAATAAAACACATATGCAGGACCGGAACCAGAAACAGCCGTTATGGTATTAATTAACTTTTCTTTAACGACAACCACTCTTCCTATTACAGAAAATAAATCCGCAATATCGTTAACAACTTCCTGTGAAGCATTTTTACCGCCACAAACTGCAATGGCACCTTTGCCAACCAAAGCTGGAGTATTTGGCATAACACGCACAACTACGGCCTTGTTGGATGTCTTTGTCTCCACAAAATCCGTTGTTATTCCCGCAGCTATGGTTACAATAATTTTGGCTTTAGCAATCTGTTTGGAATATTCATCCAAAACAAACTTAAATTGTTGAGGCTTTATCGCCAAAAAAACTATATCGGCATTTTCAAGTGCAGTATCTTTATCCTGTTGAATCGATACTGCATATTTTTGAGATATAACCTGAAGCCTTTCTTGTGAAATATCGTTACACACTATATTGGCTCTTTTTACAATGTCGTACTTTACAAACCCAGAGATTATAGCCTCTGCCATGTTTCCCGATCCGATAAAAACTACTTTTTTATCGTAGAACTTCCTGCTTATCATAATTCCTCTCCCCGAATATGGCAGTACCTACTCTAACCATATTCGAACCTTCTTGTATAGCAATTTCAAAATCGTCCGACATACCCATGGACAGAATTTTAAAATTATTATCATTACTTTCTTTTTGCAATTTTGAAAAAACTTCAAATGCTTTTTTAAAATACGGACGAACCTGTTCCTTATCGTCAAAGTAAGGAGCTATCGTCATTATTCCGTTAACGGAAATATTTTTACAACTTGTTTTACAATATTTATAAATTTCAAAAACCTTGTCTTCAAGAGCCCCGGTTTTAGTTCCTTCCGAAGAAACTTTCAACTCGATTAAACAATTCTGTACTTTATTTGCTGCTTCAGCATGCCTGTTAATATCTTTAGCCAAGTCTATACTGTCCAAAGATTGAATCAAGTCAAAATTTAAAACTGCTTTCTTTGCTTTGTTTGATTGCAAATGTCCTATGAAATGTTTATTAACATTATCCAGTTTATTAGAAAGAACTTCAAACTTCGGCAAAGCTTCCTGTATTTTACTTTCTGCAATATCGGTAATACCACAGCTTAAAGCCTCTTTAACACAATCAGCAGAGAAAGTCTTAGTAACAGCAATCAGCTTAATATCTCTGCCGCTTGCCGCATGTGATATTCTGTTTACTATTGAACTTATATTATCAGCTATAGTTTTCACAATATCCGTTTATTATAGCAAATTTTTTAAAATTTGACAAAGCATTTTTAATCAAAATTCAAATTTTTAAGTTAAAAAATTACATTAACGACGACGAACATAATAATACTTATGTATTATATAGAAGTTAAAAATTTTCGGTTGCAATAAATTGCTTAGAATTGTATTGTCAGCTTAGTCAACAATTCTATTAAAGTATAGTTCTCCTCAGGGACAAATGTAAATAAAAATCTTGAGAAATTGGAACCGAGTGTAAATCTGAAATTTTTTGATATTTCATAATCGGCAGAAATTTTAAAACCAAAATTTTGGAAATTATCAGCCTCTACATTAACCGCAGAACCCCTGGTATTATAAAATATCGATGAATCAAATATCAATCTGTTTTTAAGAGGAACCACACCTATTAAAGGAAGTTTTATTCCTGTAGGGAAAAGCAAATCGGAAGTTGCCTGGCATGTTATCATATTTGAAAAAATTTGCGACGCCAATTTCCCAGCAGAATTTTTGCTCCAAGTCTGTTGGTTATCATAACGAATACTGAAACGCCATTGGTTAACATTTGTTGCCGTCTGTAATGCCCAATTTAAAACTTGTCCCTCACTGACAAGAACATTTTTTTCCGTATCTGTTTCATTATTTGTTGTAATATCTGCAGATAAGAATATATCATATTTTTTGTGGAGTTTAAATTTGTAATCTCCACCATACATAATACTCTCTCCGAAAGAAGTTCCTTCAACGGAAGTTGTCTTATTGTTGTATTTTAAATTCAACTGAGTATCACTCATCCAATTTTTACCGAAAACTTTTTCAAATCTGCTCATACCTATCAAAATATCCGGCCATGTTCTGGTATACGAATTTTTTATCGTACCGATATTGTAAGAATCTTCATCTCCTTCGGTAAAGCCGAAACTTACACTCATCGTTTTTATAGGCATCCATTTTCCTTTTAAATTGAAAGGTTCAAAAGGGTTGTACCTTCCAATAACTCTCCTGTCATCTCTTTGTAAAACTTTTTTAACAGTGTAAGTGGAAGTTGAATATACCGGTAAAATATCTTTCAGTGTATTTCCCCTTATCCATAACTTATCAATACTGAATCCCACGGATGAGAAATCTTTCTCGACATCGGAATAAGCATCGGAATCCAACATTCTGTAAGAAGTTGTAAATGTTAAACTATTTAAATACTTGCTGTGCACAATATCTTTGGCTTGCAGATTCCATGTAATTTCAGTTTTACCAACTCTCTCGATATACTTTTTTTGTCCCGGATAAATAATGTTAGCCGTATTTGAACTATAGTTCAAGTCGTAGGTTTCAACGGTATTAACACTGTACAAGATGTTGGGCTGGAACCATTTTGCTACTTGAAAATCTAAGCTGGCACCTATATCCTGATTTAAAGATTTATCATAAAAAATTGTTTTATTTTCAAAATATTCTTTATTCTTTTCATTAACTCTTGTGATAACATATGCCGGAGAAAAAATTATCTTATCGAAGAAAGAAAACGGCATTTTCAAGCCATAAGTTTCAGTTTTTTCCAAAGTTAAGAAATCATCAACTTCCATATACTGACGCATAGTATCCAAATCGAGGAAAGCATCTGTATCTTGAATATGTTGAGTCGGATATACTTTATAAAAAGAGTTACTAACCTTATAATCACCTACAACACTGGTCGGGAGCAAATCAAAATCTACGGGATTTAAATAAACCATATTTGCAGAAATTGTTTCTTTATCCTCGAGTCTTTCTATATTTTGTGTATCTTGTATAAACCTGTTGTATTCCAAAGTAACTTTAGGCAAATCGTTACCTGCGGAAATTACCGTGTTAACTTTCCCGGTATATGCAACCACTTTCCCCTGATCGAGTACCGAAACTTGATCGGAAGTATTTTGCAGTGCCATCGGTGTATTTGTTCTTGTTTTAGTTAACGATACATTTATCGGTAATAAATCGGTATTTTTATTAAGTTTTATACCTTTAAAACTTATAGCTGCGGAATCTTCCAACAAATCTCTGTCGTATGTACCGGGCGCAAATGTTTGAAAGTCTTTATCGATACTTTTCCTGCTCATATCTACACTTACAGCACCTATTTTATTTGTCCCGGACCACTTTAAATTCATATCGGTTTTCCATGCACTGCCATCTTTGCTCTTTGCATCGGCAACATGAATTTCATTTATCCAAACTTCTCCGATATCAATACCATTGGTTTGAATACCTGTTTCTATAAAAGCAATTTTTTGTAAACTTGGATTTCCAACAGGTTCGGATATCGTTCCGTCCGTATTGGATGATACCCATTTTGCCGTTGCTCCGTATCCGGATTGTGTTATTTCTATAAGATTCCATTTATTCATAAAATCAGGTGTTATGGGAATTTTGTATTCAAAATAATTATTTTCATCGCCTCCGACACGCATAACAAAAACACTTTTATCGGAAGTACTTGCAGCAGTATTATTCGGCACATATACAAAAAATCTAAAACTGCCGTAAATTGAAATATCAAAACCGGAAGAATAAGTGGTCTTTGCAAAGAAATCCGTACTTGATGATGAATCATAACTTATTGCCAAAGATTGTTCGTCTCTTATGGAAGAAGAGTCGATATCATACAAGCTCCTATAGTAAGAGTTAGTCAACAAAGAAACATATTTCGGATTGTCTTTGCCTATAGAAAATATTTCGCTTTTACTTGTCGTATCACTTTGCTCTTTAGTCCACTTATTTCCCACAACGGAAATTTGTCCTATAGTTAATGTTCCTGCGTAGCCTGAACCCGGAACAACATTGCTGACGGTAAGTCTGGCAATTCTGATATTTTTCCATTTTTCTTTATCGGCATCCGTAGAAATATCTAAAGGAATTTGTATTCTCTGCCAACCTGTTTTGGTTTTATCTCCGTATTTTGTACCATCTATTGTAAAACTTGAAAGATTTGTTTCGTACTTATCCAAAATATTGTTACCATTTAAATCTTCGGTATCAAGCCTGCCGTTACCAGCACCTATTTTGGATATTCCGTAAGATGCGGTTTTATTTGTAAAATCGCGTCCTATATCTTCCCAAGGGCTGATGATTCCATCACCATTTTTATCCTCGGTATCAAGAACATTATTTTGGTCGGAATCTTCATTTATAGAAGATGCCAAATCCAACCTCAAGGTTATCTGATTAAGATTTGCCTTTATCCACATTTCCAAATATAATTTTTTAGAGAAGTCGTAACCTGATGCAGAAACCACCTGTCCTATAGAGACATAATCACATGAAAGCAAATTATAATTGATGTCCATCACCTGCTGCTTTTCCCCGGAAACAATTTCTAAATTTTTATCTATGCTTCTTTTTTCAACATCATAGTTTTTCCATGTGACTGCATTTGTATCATAGACAGCGTCCGAAGTATCTTTCGGTGTAGAAGAATAAAACCAATCGTCATCAATTAAAGAAAATCCATCATCCTGTTTGGCACTTTCCATAGATTCTATTATTGCTTTACCTGTTGTATTCTTAACATATTTACTTGTGGCATATTCACCACTTGCGGAAAAACTCAACTTTTTAGATAGTCTGACATCTTTAACTTTAGCATCAACTTCACCGACGAAAGTACTGGATGGAGTAGAATAAACATCGGGTAATTTATCTTCTTCAGCAGAAAATTCATAGATAAAACTTCCTCCGACATTTATGTTGTTATTGAAATCATATTGAGTACGCAAACCTACAAGTGTTGAACCTGCAGCACCCCCAGCCAAAGGAGAATAATCGTAAGATACATCTATGGTAACATCGTTAGTAATGATATCTTCTTTCAAGATAGTTAAGATACCAACATCATAATCTAAAACATAATCTTCGTTTATCTTTAAAGTTTTACCGTTAACAATAACTTTTTCCGACATCGGGACAATATTAGCTCTTAACGTAAATATTTTTACTTTATACTGATACTGTACAACAAAGTTATATCTATGCGTATTTGATGTATACAAATCATCGTGCAACGGTTTACCCGTAACAGGACTTAAATTAAACACACCATTATCATAATCAACAATAATGTTGGAATCATATCCGTCAATATTTGGAAATTTCGGAACAGATTTTCCCCCGTAAATTTGAGCAGGAACAGTATCATTCAAATCTCTTACTTCTAAAATAAAATTATCTCTTCCGTTGTACTTTGTTATTTGATAGTTACCCAAACTATAAAAAGTATGTACTTCCGTAGATAAAGCATCAGTATTATTTGTATCTTTAATTATTTGAGGATTACCGGAAGAAGAATCTGACAACCAAGTTCCATCCGTAAATTGATAATCTACGGCTACCACATATTGGCTTGGAAGAGAACTTTTAAATGTTATAATGCCGGTAGTATAATCTATCGTATAGTCAGTACCCGCCACAAGTTTGATAAAATTACCATGGTACTTTTCAGAAGAATCTTTTAAATATGTTAACTCCGTCGAAGTAGATATAACAACATAATCAGTAACGGTAGTTTTAATTTTGTCCAAATAAACTTTTGCGGTATCATTTCTTATATTTCTTGTTTCACCTTCTTTAAGCATGGAGTAATACTTCAATTTTATGTACGAAGTATCAGCTACTATTTTCTTTTCCATTTTGGAAGAACCTTTGAATTGTTTGCTTTCCGAATAACCTTTGGTTTTGGAAAAGAAAGCATTCGTTTTTAAACCTTTATATTTTGTATCAACCTTTGCACCGAAAAGTTCTTTGGAATAACCCGTAAATTCCGTACTCGGGAGATCAACTTTAATATCTCCGAAAGCAGCTTCCTGCACAAATTCTTCCCCTTTTCCCTTATAAACTATGGAAATATCTTTTTTATCTTCTTGCGTATCGTCGAAATCAACATTCAGTTCTAACCTGTCACCGACTTGTCCTTTAATTCTCATTTGAAGTTCCTGCTCCATAGAGAAATCACCGGAATTTGTCCTCTTACCGGCCTTTTCCTGATCATATAAAACACCGGAATAATTAATTCCTATTGTTTTTCTTCCGGACAAAATAAGATGAGGGTTTAACGGTGAATTCCTTAATATCTTGGGTGTTAAATCCACACCTCGCTTATCGGAAGAAGCTGAACTTTCCGTATTTTGTTTGGCCGTTTTTGTTGTATCAGCCTGTGTAACAGGCTCGGTTGATTTTTCAATATTTAGTTTATCCAAAACTCTTTCACCAGCCATACCTAATGCCGTTGTGGTAGGAATATTTAAATCATAATTCGGAGTTTGGGATTTTTCTATGATGGCACCCGACATATAGTAGGTACCTAAGTTATTGTCATCCGGAATTACGGTTTTTGAAGAAACTTCTATACTGCTATCGGAGGCAACATCGGAATATTTAAGAATTTTTCCCTTCAAGTTTGAAGAACTATATACATTTATATCTTCAAAAATATTATCAAGATCTTCATCCTCGTCTTCATTTTCCTCATCATTATCATCATTATAATCGTTATAATCATCTACATCATCAGCCATAATTGTATCCTGTTCTTCATAAACTTTATCAGCTTCCAATGCAAGGTCTGTAATATTTTGATTAACTTCATTGTTGAGGCTATCCATATCGGAATTTTTAATAATTTTGTCTAACGTGGCTGCATCAAGGTTTTCTTCATCGGTAACAGATTCTGTTTTAGCGGTATCTGTGGAAACAGCCATTCCCTCGGAGAAAACGCTTCCGGAAGAAGAAATAAGTATTGAAAAAATGATTAATATTGACAATAATTTTTTCATTGCTAAACTTTAATTATCTATACTCCACTTATGAAAATTCCACCCTATACCTGCAGGAGCAAGCTGTACACCTTTAACTCTTTTATTTATGCAGACAAGATTTTCCGGAAAATACAAAAATATGCACGGAGGATCTTCTTTCATTATATCCTGAATTTTGTGATAATATTTTTTTCTTTTATCTTTGTCAAAAGTCGTTCTTGCTTTAACAAAAAGTGCATCTACTTCTTTATTTTTATATGACATAAAATTATATTGACCGGGATTACATTGTGATGAATGCCACAACAAATATTGATCGGGGTCAACGGCAGTATTCCAACCTAAAACTAATGCATCAAAATTCTTTTTATTGACATATTGATTAATAAACGTACTCCATTCCAAAATCCTTATATTAACTTTAAGACCTATTTTTTTTAACTGTTCCTGTATTATTTGACATGTAAGCTCTCTTGTTTTATTTCCTTGATTAGTAATAATATTAATTTCAAAATTTTTATTTTTATACTTCATATATCCGTCGATATCTTTGCTAAAACCTATCTCTTGTAATATCTTTACGGCTTTATCCGGAGAATATTTATAAGAGTTTATTTCCTTATATGCCCATGATTGCGGAGGAAAAATTCCCTCGGCAGATTTTGCCATTCCAAGCAACACCCCATCAATTATATCTTCTTTATTTATTGCATAGGCTATAGCTTGTCTGAATTTTATATTACTATAGGGTTCCCTTTCCAAATTAAAGCCTAAAAATGTAAAAGAAAATGACGGGTAACGAAATTTATTATAATTTTTAAAAAAACTGTCATATGCATTCCATTGATCCGGAAGTAAAGAAAGTTCATCTAAAGATTGAGTTCTTAGTTCAAGAAACTGAACAGATTGGTCCGGAATCACACGAAATAAATAATTTTCTATCTTCGGTTTTCCTTCGTAATAGTTAGGGTTAGCCTGCAAAATTATTTTCTGATCTGTTATCCATTTTTTAAAAATATATGCCCCCGTACCAACAGGCTTCCTGTTGTATTCGGAAGTATTTATGTTCTGATTTTCAAATATATGTTTTGGTATTATACCAATACACCAACTTTCAAGTATAGGAGCAAAAGGTACGGAGTATTTAACAATAAACGAATAATCATCAATAACTTTAAATTCTTTAACTGCCAAATAGTCCGATGAAAAAGGTGTTCTGGTTTCCGGAGAGATTAATTTATCAAAAGTAAACTTTACATCTTGCACGGTAAAAGGCTTACCGTCATGCCACAAAATATTTTTCTTTAAAATAAATTTTATTTCCAGCCCGTCTGGCGATACTGTAAAACTATCAGCCAAATCACAAACTAAATTTAAATCTTTATCGTATTTCAACAAACCATTATATACAAGAGCATTTATTGAAGCCGATGCGGAATCTGATGCTAATATGGGATTGAGACTTATTGCATCCCCTATTCCTGCCGTAACATAGGTATTTACACTTGCAGATAAGCCGATATCCTTAGAAGTGTTTTTCGTACACGATGCAAAAGTTAAAAAAAAAATGTAAGAAAAGTAATACTCAAAAATATGTTTTTCATTTTTACTTATATATTAAATGCGCTATCCTCATCATATCTTTCAAAATCTTCATCATCTTGTCCGTCTATATCGAAATATTCCACAATATCAAGATCCTTAATTGCATTAATTCTTATTTTCTTTGATATTATGTTTTCCTGTTTAGCTTTTCTCAACTCATTATTTTTTAAAGCCTTAAGCCTGTCAAAAGTGTTCTGCTCTTCTATCTGTTTTCTTAAAGCTTCTTTAGCCTTAAAAATATTTAAAAACGCAAGCATTCTACTCTCACATTCTCTCTTTGCTTCCTTCTCCTTGTCCGAAAGATGTTTTTTCATCTGCAAGCTGAGAGCTATAGCTTCTTCCTGTATTTGTTTTCTGGTAGATTCTCTGTTTTTGTATATACTTATAGAAGCATATATTATATTCTCTTGTTCGGCTTTTCGCATTTCCATATTTTTTACGGCAGCAATATCTGCCATAACAATTTTTTCCTGAGCCTTTTTAGCTTTTAAATGAAATTCTTTTATCGCAGCAAATTTATCGGCAAGCTTTTTCTCTTCCTTCAATCTATTCTCGTTTTCTGTAACCTGCTGTTTTAATATTTCCATATCTTCTTTGAAATCATCACCTATAACATGTCCCTTCTTTTTTGCGATGTCGGCATTAAGTTTGGCCTTTTCATAATCTCCCAACAATAGATATACCGCAGCTCTATTTAGATAATATTCGGAATTTTTCTTATCGTTAGAAGTTTCTATTGCCATTGTGTAATAAATCAGAGCAAGTTTGAAATGCGTTTTAATAGCAGCAATATTACCAAGCAAGAAATAACCAAAAGAATTATCGGAATTTAATTTCCTTTCTTTGGAAAGTAAATTTTCGACATCATCATATCTGCCCATCATAAAATATTTGCTGGCCAATTCATTCATAATATTGACATTGTCATCAGTCTTTTTCAATCCTTCAAGTGCAATATTTTCAAAATTTGCAAAATCATCTTTTTCATTATAAACAATCATTTGCATAATATAATAGGCATAATTCGTAGGATTTTTATTACAAGCTAATTGAATATATTTAAGAGATTCATCATAATTTTTCTCTTTAAGATATAGTGCCGCTAAATTGGCATAAAGATATTCGACAAAAGAACTATCTTTGCCTATTTTGTCAATCTGTTTTTCTAAGAAGTCTATTGCTTTTTTATTTTTATTTTGTTCACCTAAAATTAAGCCAACATTATTTACCATAACAGCATAGTCATAATAGTTTTCAGGAACTTTTGCATAGTATTTAAGTGCTTCATCGTATTTCTTCTGTAGCTGCTTTAAGTGACCAAGATGGAAAAATATGGCAACATTTCTCTTGTTTATATTATAACTCTTTTCAAAATCACTTTCAGCAGCTTCAAGATCGCCAAAACCTTTGTAAATTATTCCTCTAGTCAAATATGCATGACTTGCTTTATCCGGAGAATAATTTATAGCTTCAGTCATAAGCTGTATACTATTTCTCCATGTGATATTTCTATGATATGTTAAATAAGCCCATGAACTTAATATGCACACAAAAAATATTACAATTAAAACTTTCAAATATTTCGTTTTTCTTGATAAATATAAGAAAAGTTCTACCATCAAATATGCTAAACCAATAATTGCCAAATATGCATACCTGTCTGCTACGGGAGCAACCCCCGTGGGCATTATTCCACTGGAAGGTAGCAGCGCAAAGAAAAAGAAGAAGAAACCAAAAAATATTTTTCTGGTATGTTCCAAACTTAAAAGAACAAAAAGCATTATTGTGTACAATAAAACCGGAGAATATAAAACATACCACGGCATCATGGAATTATCACTGAAGAAATACGGATATAAACATGATAAATTTAACGGGAATATAAATTTGTAACCATAAAACATAATATTAAGGTGTGCACTTATAAAATTTACATATTTAAAGAAAAATGTAAATATTACTTTTTCATCACTATAATAATGACATGTAATGGTAACATATATAAATATTGCGCTTATTAAAACATAAGGAATATATCTCTTAAATCTACCAAAAGACATTTTCCCGTTACAAAAATCTATAAGCATTAAAAACAAAGGTAATGTAACTGCCGTAGGTTTGGAAAGACATGAAAGCAAAAATGTACCTACGGATATCAAAAACATTTTCTTATAATTTTTGTTATCGTCAACTTTCATATATGTCAGTATCGATAACAAGAAGAAAAATGCATACAAAGTATCTTTCCTTGCCGATATCCACGATACGACTTCCACATGAACAGGATGTATAGCAAAAATTAAGGCCGTTAAATATGGAACAACAAACGATTTTGATAATTTTTTTATTATAAAAAATACAAGCAATGTATTGAATATATGAAGAATTATGTTGTCTATGTGGTACAAAAATGGATCTTGCTTGCAGAAAAGATGTTCAAAAGCAAAAGATAAAGTTACAAGGGGATGATAAAGTTTGTAGTACGGAGTAGTAAAAATATTTTTTAAATTGTCCAAAGAGAGCGATTTTACATAATCATTGCCTAAAACCATAACATTATCGTCAAGACGCACAAAATCTGCAGTTATCGTTGGATAGAATACTCCCACTATTATGTAAGCTAAAAGTACTAAAAGTAATGGTTGATATTTCTTTAACATTTGTTCCCCTTTACATTACTCATATTGGTATTGTAAATCTATTAAAATCCTATAATTGTTACATCCTTTTCTTTGGCTTTTTTAATAACTTCCTCTTTATCTAAAATAAGCGTAGCTCCTGCCTCTATAATCATGGCTCTTATTTTATTGTTTTTTAAGGTATCAATAGTATTAAGGCCTATAACAGGAACATCAAAACGAAAGTCCTGATTCGGTTTTGCAACTTTTGCAACTATTGCATTTTCTCCGCCTAAGCCAAATGCCCTTTTTATGCATTCATCCGTACCCTCAATTGATTCAACTGCCAAAACGGACCTATCCTTTACAACTACAGTCTGCCCTATATCAAGTCCTGCCACACCTTTGGCAGTTTTAAAACCGAATTCGGCATCTTTATTTTCATCTGAATTCAATTTTTTCCCGACGATAAGGCCTTTGTCAGCAAGCAAATCTTTCAAGTATATATGTGATGGAAGAAAATTTATTCCGTCCTTTTCGAACTCTTTTACCACTGCACCTAAAATTGTATCTGTTTTCTTATTTATCAAAGAACCCATAACTTTCATTGCTCTAAAATCTGCAGTAATTGCGGAATAAATTTTAGCATGCTTAACCTGTCCTACCATCACGGCTGTATCAACATTGTTTTCTTTTAAAGCATCTATAATTTTCTGAAGTTTACCGACGGAAAGCCAATATGTTTTATCAGATTTTTCCTCGATAGCTTTATCTGCTTCTTCTTTCAAGGCAACAGTTATTACTCTGTCACCTTGCCTTTTTATTTCTTCGGCAACAAGGAAAGGAAATCTTCCGTTACCTGCAATAACACCAATGTTTTTCATAATTATTTAGGCCTACAAATTCCTCTTTGAGATCTTTTTATAAAATCTAAAATATCACGTACATACAGAGAACTCGAAAGTGCCTCCTCTACTTTTGCAACTGCCTGTTCCAAAGGAAGTTTCGAAGTAAACAAAATTTTATATGCATGTTTTAAATTTTCAATCTCAGCAATAGGGACTCTAGCTCTCTTAAGCCCTACCAAATTCAAACCAAACAACTTTGCTCTGTCACCTTGAGTTTGCGAATAAGGTATGACATCCATACTTATCATTGAACCACCGCCGGCAATAACGTTTTTCCCTATTTTAACAAATTGATGAATAGCAGTAAGCCCGCCTAAAATAACATTATCACCAAGCTCAACATGTCCAGCAATTGCACAACAGTTTGCAATAATACAATTATTTCCCACGATGCAATCGTGTGCAACATGAGAACATGTCATAAGAAGACAATTTTTACCTACAATAGTCTGCCCGCTGGCACTTGTACCTCTATTAACAGTTGCAAATTCTCTTACCGTTGTTCCGTCACCGATAATTGCTACTGTTTTTTCTCCTGCATATTTCAAATCCTGCGGAGGAGCACCTATGGATGCATGAGACATTATTTTACAATTTTTACCTATTCTTGCACATTCTATTGTTGCATGAGATGCAATAAATGTTCCATCTCCAATAACAACATCTTCACCTATTACCGCATATGGTCCAATCTGTACATCTTTACCTATTACTGCAGAACTATCTATGATTGCTGTACTATGTATCATGATTATTTCTCCCTATCTACTATAATAAACATAAATTCCGCTTCTGCTGCCAACTTACCATCAACAAAAGCCTCTCCTCTTACTTTGCCTTTTCTTCCGCTGTCTCTTACTACCTCAACTTTCAATTCCAATACATCTCCGGGAATAACAGTTTTTCTGAATTTAACTTTGTCTATTCCCATAAAATATGCAAGACAATTTCTTAATGAAGGCCTGGATAAAAACATTACACAAGAAGTTTGTGCCATTGCTTCAACTATCAAAACTCCCGGCATTATTGGCTGTCCGGGAAAATGTCCCTGGAAGAAAGGCTCATTACCGCTCACAGCCTTATAACCTGTTGCTTTCTTAGGATTTGCCGCAGAAAGTTTAATTCTGTCTATCATAAGGATAGGATATCTGTGCGGTATAATCTGTTGAATCTGAGCACTATTGAGTATTTTCTCCTCAACACCTTCTATTATGGAATTTTCG
>JAEEGL015959659.1_pt1 | contig 13562 bp, 8 predicted proteins | sample 9134231 | NCBI WGS metagenome assembly JAEEGL01 (sample SAMN16246548, study PRJNA631951) | gut metagenome | biome: gut microbiome; feature: rumen; material: fiber-attached | host: Bos | place: Iran: Karaj | collected 2018-10
CGGTATAAGTCTTATAGACACCGAGCGAAAGGGCCTCTTCGTCGCAGAAGCCGGTCCACACTTGCTGTCCCTTCTCGCCGTGGATGATGGCTGTGCCGGTATCTTGGCACAGCGGCAGTTTGCCCTTAACACTGACCTCGGCGTTGCGCAGGAAGGTGAGTGCCACATACTTGTCGTTGTCGCTGGCCTCGGGGTCGTGCAGGATCTTGGCCACCTGCTCATTGTGGGAGCGGCGCAGCAGGAAATTCACGTCACGGAAGGCCTGCTGGGCAAGCATTGTCAGAGCCTCGGGTTCGATTTTCAGGATAGGTTTGCCCTCAAACTCGCCGACCGACACATAATCGCTCGTGAGTTTGTAGTATTCGGTGTCATCTTTGCCCAGCTGGAACATGGGCGCATAGCGGAATTCAGGATTGTTTGCCATAAGATTTGTTTTAATGATTGATATTGAGTTTGATATTGATGTTCTCGTTTCTTGCCGCAAAGATAGCCATAATTCTTCAAATCACAAAACGGCGTCGTCAAAGCCCAGCCGCCTGAAGCCGTCGGGCAGGGGAGCGGTGATGTCGATTTCCTTGCCGCTGACGGGGTGGGTGAAACGGATGCGGTGGGCTTGAAGCGAGATACCGCCGTCGGGGTTGCTGCGGGGCGCGCCATACTTCAGGTCACCCTTGATGGGGCAGCCGATGGCCGACAGTTGTGCCCTGATCTGGTGCTTGCGACCGGTGATGAGTTCGACCTCAAGCAGCCAGTAGCGCTGACTGGCGGCGATGACCCGATAGTTGAGTACCGCTTTCTGGTGACCCTCGCGAGGCACGATGCTCACGTGGGTCTTGTTGTTGCTCTCCACGCTCTTGAGGTAGTGGGTCAGGGTGTCGGCATCCTTGGGCGGCCGGTTGCCCACCACTGCCCAGTAGGTCTTGTGCACCTCGCCCTTGCGGAACAGCTCGTTCATTCTCGACAGTCCCTTGCTGGTCTTGGCCATGACCACCAGGCCGCATGTGGGACGGTCGATGCGGTGCGTCACGCCCAGGAACACGTTGCCGGGTTTGTCATATTTCTCCTTGATCCACGCCTTCACCGTGTCGATGAGCGTCGGGTCACCCGTGCGGTCGCCCTGCACCAGTTCTCCCGCCTGCTTGTTGACGATGATGATGTGGTTGTCGTCATACACAACTTCCATAATGCAAAATGGCTAGCCGTTGATGGCTTGCAACGCAAAGTTACTGCCTTTTCAGCAAATTTTAACTCTGAATAGCAAAAAAACACCCAAAATACACGTTAACACATTGATTATCAATCAACTAATTTTTAACATTTGCGCTAAGCCATTGAAAGTGAGTTTTTTATTGCCGTTGATGTGGCATTTTGGCAAAAAAAATTAAAAAGTTTTGTACAGAATTACATTATATTAAAAAAAAACCACTAACTTTGCAAGCCTTTCTTTTATAGATGTGGAGTTAAGAAACCAAGAAACTGTAGATGACTAACCCATTTTCAGGGGATTAGTTTGTCGTTATTAGTAAAGAATCTGCTGGCTAGCCATGAAAGCCAGGTTAGGGAGATTCGTGTGTTTTGAAGCCAAACATACTTAGAGGACGGGTAAACTCACTTTTTTGTAAACTTATAAAACTATCAATAACTAATCAATTAAACTAATTTTTATGAGTCTTAAACATTTACTCTTGTTCCTTGTCATGGCACTTGCCGCGCTTGGCGTTAACGCCCAAGTGAGTGGTACCGTGTTAGATGAGAACAACGAACCCGTCATCGGAGCTTCGGTCGTTCAGCAGAGCAATCCCAAGAACGGCGTCGCTACCGACTATGACGGTCGATTCACTTTGAATGTGCCAGCAGGCGCAAAGATTAAAGTCACCTATGTGGGTTATGAAGACGCAGTAGTCGCTGCCAAGAACGGCATGACGATTACACTTCAACCCAAGGCCACGACAATCGGCGAAGTCGTTGTCACTGGTTACCAGAAGGTGGACAAACGATTGTTTACCGGTGCTACCCAGAGCGTCGATGCCGAGAAGACAAAACTCTCGGGTGTCGCCGACGTCAGCCGTGGTCTTGAAGGCCGCGTCTCGGGTGTGCAGGTGCAGAACGTGTCGGGTACCTTTGGTACCGCTCCCAAGATCCGCGTGCGCGGTGCTACCTCTATCTACGGTAGCTCCAAGCCTCTGTGGGTTGTCGACGGTGTGGTTCTCGAGGATAACGTTGACATCGATGCCGACGCTCTCTCCTCGGGTGACGCCAACACACTGATTGCATCGGCAGTTGCCGGTCTTAACGCCGACGATATCGAGAGCTTCCAGATCCTGAAGGACGGTTCCGCTACCTCGATCTACGGTGCTAAGGCTAACGCCGGTGTGATTGTGATCACCACCAAGACAGGTCGCAAGGGTACCTCTAGCATCAGCTACACCGGTGAGTTCACCTATCGTTTGAAGCCCAGCTACCGCGACTTCAACATCTGTAACTCACAGGAGCAGATGAGTATCTTGCGTGAGATGGAAATGAAGGGCTACCTCGAGTATGCCAACCTGGTGAACAGCAGCAGCTCTGGTATCTATGGCCAGATGTACACGCTGATGGACACTTACCTGGGTAATGGACAGTTCGCCCTCCCCAACACGCAGCAGGCTCGTAACGAATATCTGCGTCAGGCCGAGATGCGCAACACCAACTGGTTTGACCTCTTGTTTAACGACAACGTGATGCAGAACCACTCGGTCAGCGTTTCGGGCGGTACCGATAAGGGCGCTTTCTACACCTCGGCTTCGATCATGAATGACCCGGGATGGTACAAGAGCAGCCGCGTTGAGCGTTACACCTTCAACGCCAACGCCATCTACAACCTGACCGACCGCATCAGGATCAAGATCCTGAACAGTGACAGTTTCCGTGAGCAGAAGGCTCCCGGTACCCTGAGTCAGAATGTGGACGTTGTGAATGGTGAGGTAAGGCGTGACTTCGATATCAACCCCTACAGCTTCGCCTTGAACACGGCCCGTACGCTGGATCCCAATATGCGTTATTCGCGCAACTTCGCCTCGTTCAATATCTTTGACGAGTTGGATCAGAACTACATCGACCTGAACGTGACCGACCTCAAGTTCCAGGGCGAGTTGAACATCAAGCCCATCCTCAAGCAGGACCAGTCGCTGGAGTTCAACCTCCTCGGTTCGATGCGTATCGCTACCACCGAGCAGAACCACTACATTCTCGACAACAGTAACATGGCCAAGGCTTATCGTGCCGGTATCGACCCCGAGAATGCAGCAGTCCGTTCTTCTAACGTTTACCTGTATACCGACCCCGATGATCCCAACAGTCTTCCTATCACGATCCTCGACAAGGGTGGTATGCTCTTCTACCAGAAGAACAATAACAAGACCTTCACCTTCCGTGCTTCGGGAGAGTACATGAAGGACTTCAACAACGGTACCCACCTCATCAACCTTTATGCCGCTATGGAGGCCATCCGTTTCGAGCGCTTCAGCCAGGCATTTGATGCATGGGGCATCGTTTATTCCAATGGTAACCTGCCTTTCATCAACTACAAGCTCTTCAAGCAGCTGCAGGAGGAGAACGGTGATTACTACAGCGTCGGTGAATACCACCGTCGTGATATGGCCTACATCGGCAATGTCAACTACGCATTTAAGGGTCGCTACGTCTTGAACGGCACCCTGCGTTATGAGGGCTCCAACCAGATGGGTCGCACCTCGCAGAGCCGCTGGCTCCCCACCTGGAACGTATCGGCTGCATGGAACATCTTCTCTGAGCCGTTCTTCATGAACTCCAGACTTAGCCACAAGGCTATGCCCTATGCCAAGTTGCGCTTGAGCTACTCGCTTACCGCCGAGAGTGGTCCCATGACCCTGGCACACGCCGAGTCGACCTATTATCCCGCCCGTCCCTGGCGTCAGGAGCTGGACATCTTTGAGATGGCATTGAACCTGAGTGGTCTGGGCAACAGTGAGCTGACCTATGAGAAGAAGCATGAGTTCGACCTTGGTGTTGACCTCGGTTTCCTCTACAACCGCATCAACCTGGTATTTGACTGGTACGTGCGCAACAACTTTGACCTGATCGGTTTGATCCGCACCCAGGGTGTCGGTGGTAGCACTGACAAGTATGGTAACGTGGCCGAGATGAAGTCTCACGGTGTCGAGTTTACCATTTCTTCTCGCAACATCGAGCCCAGCCGTCCCGGTGGCTTCGCTTGGAGCACCGACTGGACCTTCTCCTATGCTGACACCAAGATCACCAAGCTCCAGTCGCGTTCGCGCGTGATTGACCTGGTGCCTGGTACCGGTTTTGCTCTTGAGGGCTATCCTCACCGTGCATTGTTCTCCATCCCGTTCGCCGGTCTGGACGAGCATGGTGTGCCCCTGGTTTATGACGAAGATGGCAACATCACTAACGGATACTTCAATTTCCAGAACTATGATCAGTTGGACTTCCTCAAGTATGAGGGCGCTGTCGATCCCATCTACACCGGTGGTTTCGGTAACAACTTTGACTTCAAGGGATTCCACCTCAATGTGTTCATGACTTACTCGTTCGGCAACAAGTTGCGTATTGAGCCCACCTTCTCGGCAGGCTACAGCGACCAGACTGCCTTCTCCAAGGACTTCAAGAACCGTTGGGCACTCCCCGGTGACGAGGCTTATACCGACATTCCTGTCATCGCTTCGCTCCGTCAACGCTATGCTAACCCCGACATCGGCTATGCTTACAGTGCTTACAACTACAGTACAGCCCGTGTCGCTGATGGTGGCTTCATCCGCCTCAAGGAGGTATCGCTGACTTACGATATTCCCAAGTCTCTGATTTCACGCATTCGCCTGAGCAATGCTTCGGTCAAGCTGGCCGCAACCAACATCTGCCTGCTTTATTCCGACAAGAAGCTCAATGGTCAGGATCCTGAGTTCTACAACAGTGGTGGTGTGGCTTCGCCCACTCCCAAGCAGTTAACCCTGACTCTGCGTCTCGGTATGTAATCGAAGTAGTTCCACATTATATAATATATAGATACTATGAAATTAAGATATAAGATATTGACCATCGCAGTGGCGCTCATCGGGCTGTGCTCTTGCAACGACTTTCTTGAGAAGGTGCCCGATACCCGCGTATATCTGGTGAACCTGGAGCAGCTCGAGCAGTTGCTGGTGACCGGTTATACCGAATACAATTACGCGCTTGTGGCTGAGTTCTCTAGTGACAACATTGTCGATAACAACGCAGCTGGCGGTGAATTTAGTATGCGTTACAACCTTGCTTCCTATAGCAAGGCCGACGAGCAGATTTTTGCTTGGCAGGACGTGGATGTGGATATCTCAAGTGCCGACTGCCCCTCGGGCGTCTGGAAGGGTTGCTATGGCGCCATCGCCGTGGCCAATGCCGTTCTTGAGAAAGTTGACGAGTTTGAGGAAGCTGGTGAGATTGAGGGTGAGCCCATCACTGTGCAGGATCAGGCCCGCATCGACGCCATCAAGGGTGAGGCCTACTTGATCCGTGCTTATCACCACTACATCCTGGCGCAGATGTTCTGCATGCCTTATCGTGGACCGGAAATCAGCAAGACACTGCCTGGTATCCCTTACGCCACCAAGCCTGAGACAACCCTCAACCCGCAGTATGAGCGTGGCACCCTCCAGGAGACCTACGATAAGATCGAGGCCGACCTGTTGCAGGGTCTCAAGTATGTCAACGATGAGTTTTACGAGGTGCCCAAGTACCACTTCAACGTATCGGCTGCCAACTCCTTTGCAGCACGCTTCTATACCGTTAAGCGTGAGTATGAAAAGGTGGTTGAATATGCTACCGCAGCCTTCAAGGGACAGGATCCCGCCACTATGCGTAACGACATTTGGGATGCTGCCAGTGACATCTATAGCTACTATGATGCTGCTCGCTACTATTCGAGTGTTGAGCGTCCCGGCAACTTCATGATGTTCACCACCTATAGTGTATATTCTCGCCGTTATCTCGGTTACCGCTTCTCTTGCAACCATGACGCCCTGCGTGCCACCATCATGGGTCCTGGTCCGTCTTGGAAGAACTGCAAGTGGTCTTACCGCAGTGGTAAGAATACGATTACTTTCTCGATGATGCCTTGCTTCTACTCCCTGAGCCCCAGCGTCGGTCTGGACTACGGTGCTTTCTTTGCAGGAAGCTGTCTTGAGCAGTTTGAGTATCTCGACAAGCTGGCAGGATCAGGTTATCCCCACATGATCCGCACCGAGTTCACCAGTCAGGAAACTCTGTTGCTGCGTGCCGAGGCCTACATCTTCCTCCACAGGATCCCCGAGGCTTTTGCCGACCTGGCAATGTGGTGTGACGAGCACCTGATGACCGGTGAGAAGGCCAGCGACAATGGCCGCATGACCAACCTGACCGAAGCTCAGATCCTGAACTTCTACAGCTACTATGGTGATCCCGATACCCTCAGGGTGGATCCTGGTTTTGGTATTGTTAAGGAGTTCCATATCGATGAGGTATGTCCCAGTGACAAGTACAAGCTGACTAGGGATATCGAGCCTTATCTGCAGTGTGTACAGCACTTCCGTCGCATTCAGATGGTTCAGATGGGTAACCGCTGGTTTGACATCAAGCGTTACGGCTTCTCGATCCAGCACAAGATGGGTACCGATGCCCTCTATACCCTCAAAGTGCTCGACCCGCGCTATGCTATCCAGATTCCCAGTGAGGTAATCGGAGCTGGCCTCGAACCCAACCCTCGCGATCCGGTTGCTGAAGACAATACATTAAATAATACCAGCAGGCCTAGAATTGTGCGCGAGAATTAATCACCAACATTATTAATAGAAGACAATGAAAAAGATCCAATATTATATATCTGCATTGTTGCTGGTGGCCATCACGGCAATGTCGTTGACATCTTGCAGTGAAGACAAGCTGGGTCCCACAATCTTCCCCGATGAGGAAGATGTACTCGACACCCATTCCTACAGCTATCAGCTGGATAAGTTCCTCAAGGATTACTACCTGAATACCTATAACCTGACGTTCCTGTACAAGATGCCGGACATCAGCACCAACATGAACTACAACCTGGTGCCTGCCACCTACGAGAAATCGATTGATCTGGCAGTATTGTGCCGTTACCTGTGGTTCGAAGTGTATGACTCGATCGTTGGCCCGGACTTCCTTAAAGCCAATGGCCCGCGCATTATCCTGCTCGTCGGTTCGCCGGCCTATAATCCCAACTCGGGTTCCGAGACCGTCGGTCTGGCCGAGGGTGGTATCAAGATTTCGCTCTTCAAGGTGAACGAGATGGACCTCAACAACTTCTACATGATGAATGAGTACTATTTCCACACCATGCATCATGAGTTTGCTCACATCCTGCACCAGAAGAAGTCTTATCCTGTAGAGTTCAATACCGTTTCGGTGGGACGCTATGACGCCAACAACTGGCAATATCGTGGCAACGAGGTGAACTCCAGGGGCTTTGTCACTCCTTATGCTTCCAGTGAATACCGTGAAGATTTTGCCGAGACCATTGCCTGCTGGATTACCTATACCAATGCTCAATGGGAGCAGATGCTCAAGTTCGCTCGTCGCGGATGGGCAACTACGGCCGACGAGGATGACCTCGACGCCAGGTATTACAGTTTCTACTATTATCCTGAGAACGACCCGACTGCTGATCCTCAGTATATTGTCGATGATGATGTATTCCCCAATGTTGATGCCGAGGAGAAGTACTGGCGCAACAACAGGGACAAGAAGGGTAACCGCATCATCGTCTATGCTGTGGAAGATGCCGATGGTGTAGAAGGTGACGTAGCTATCCTGCGCAAGCTGGATATTGCTCGCAAATGGCTCAAAGAAATCTGGAATGTTGATATCGATGCACTGCGTCACACGGTTCAGTATCGTCAGGATAACTACGACATCGATTCGTTGCGCACCTTAGTAACAAGTATTCCTATTCCTCAGTAATGTTTCACATGAATTAAACAATGAAAACAATGAAGAAATATATAAATATTACCATGCTGGTGGCAATCGCCATTGCATCGCTTTCGCTCTCATCGTGTAATAACGACGTAGACGAAATCTTCAAGGATGATGCAATCACGCGACTGGCCCAGGAAAGAGATCGTTATCTTGATATCCTGACAGACCAGGGTGGAAAGTGGCAGATGGAGTATTTCACCACCGATAAAGAACAGGGATATGTTTATGTGATGACATTTGCCAAGAATGGATCGGTAACTATCTCTGGTAAGAACAAGTGGATCAGTTACCAACTGCCTGGCGCAAATGCCGGTTCGGTGGTTTACGGTTCCGAAGTATCGCTTTGGGATGTGATTACCGACGATGGCCCTGTCTTGACCTTCAATACCTACAACCGTGTCTTCCACGTGTTTGCTGACCCCGCCGATATCCCCAGCCAGAGTCAGGAAGAGGAAGTCGAGACCGGTTACGGTCACGAGGGTGACTATGAGTTCCAGCTCATGAAGTACACTGGCGACACCCTCTATGTTCAGGGCAAGAAGTATGGTGTGTCGATGATCATGACCCGTCTTCCTCAAAACACCAATGATGAGGAATACCTCAACAGGGTCAATGACAATGTCAACTTGACCTACAGTGCCAAGATTCCCAGAACTTACATGATTCTGCCTGATGGCAAGAGGTGGTACGTATATTTTAATGCTGCTTCATCTAAGTTGAGCATGTATGCCGAGGGTTCTGACTCTATCTCTACTGCCGAGAGCCACAATGTCATCTTTACCCATGACGGTATGGCCTTCATGACGCCCATCACTTTCGACGGTTATATTGTGCACCGTTTCACTCTGCAGGAAGATGGCTCCTTGGTGTGCGTGGACCAGGATGGAAATACCACTACCATGGTGGCCGATCCCTTGGCTGACACCTTCTTGGATAAGCGTTTTATCTGGCAAGTGAGCAACCTGATGGAGTTGGGTGGCGAATATGCCGGCATGATTGACCAGCTCACCGAGGAGTTGAGAGTATTTAACAAGTCATCGCTCAGGTATATCCAAGTGAAGTACTCTGCTAATGATGAGGCTTATGCCCTCTCGTTCAATGCCAAGAAGAGTGGTGCAGGTACGGCATTCAACCCCACGTTCTACTTTACGGCCGAACGCGTGAGTGACACCCAGGTGAAACTCAACATGAAGCCCACGGGTGACCGTGCTGCCGAGCAGTTTGTTGTCAAGTGCCCCACGATGCGTGCCATTGTTGACAAGTTGGGTGCAGGTACGCTCAACATCAGAGCCAACTCGGTCCTCTCACCTATCCACTTGACGCTCAGTGAGAGTGGAAATGACAGCAACTACCTGTTGTGGCATCTCCAGTAATTTAAAGTTTAGAATGACAACCGGGGGCTTCGCTCCCCTGTGAAGCCCCGGTTGTTGATTACATAACGCAATTATTTATTCATTTTTATTTACATAATCAAGAAACGTTTATGAAAAAGGTTTTACTTTTAGGCACTGTTGTCCTGATGGCACTCAGTGCGAATGCTCAACTGCTTCGCTCGGTTCAGACGATGGAGAAAGCAAAGCATGCTGACCTCACCAATCAGGTTCGTCGTGTCGAGGCTCCTAATGCTTTGACTCCTGAGGAGGCCAAGATGACGTATAGAGAGGTTGCCCGTCCGGGTGCTCCTATTGTTAAGAAGAACAGCCCCAAGCGTGAGGACTCTTCAACGCTTGAGCCCTTCTACAAGCGCCCTGCTGGTGCTTTCTCTGCTTATTACTTCGTTGATGAAGAAGATAATGGCATGTATATTTTCTACGCATCATATTATGCTTTCAAGCCCTATTCTGAATACACCTGGCATGGTGATGCTCTTGGCAAAGGCCCGAACACCAATTTCCACTGGGACTTCTTCTATTGGGATGGTGGCCGTGATGATCAGGGTGGTCTTACCTATGGGCTGGACATGATTGATAATATGCAGGATGCTCCCTATACTTGGGCTTATGAGAATGGCGAGATGCCCATTCTCTATGCCGAGAATGATCCCGAAGGTGAATGGCCCAGCTTCCAGCTTGGTGCCCGTGAAGTAAGCGGTGATTATGCTAATCCTGTTCCTGGTGCATTCCACGCTTCACGCTATGCTTCAGCTTCGGACTACAACTATTACTTCGGTGGTACGATGTTCTGGGGCAGCAAGAATTTCGACAATGGTATCAAGGGTGACCACTATTACAACAGCATGCCTTCTACCGGTATGGATCCCTACCATCCCGCCAATGAGTATGGTTGGTGGTTCGGTAAGAATGCAGGTACCGTGACCAATGATGAAACCGGTGTAAAGCGCACGCTGCGTATCGATGGTGTGGCTCAGATCTTTGAGAAGCCCACTCACCCCTACGTGCTCAATAGAGTGATGATGGTGACCTATGCTTACTACCTGAACGTAGTGGCTCCCGTGGAACTTGAGTGCCGCATTTACAGACTTGACGAGGTTCCCGCTTATGACCCCGAAGGCCCTGTTGCTTTGAGAGATGCTGATTTCGGTGAGCTGATTGCTACCGGTAATGCCATTGTAACCCCGGCTACCAAGACCGAGGATAATGGTGTATTCTACTTCACCCTGTGGGGCGAGGAGGATGGTATTCCCGTGGAGATTACTCCCACCATCGACTTCCCGATTATCGTTGTCTTTGATGGCTATAACGCCCCCGACAAGGCCAACCTGCGTGACTTTACCCTCGAAATCTCTGAGGATGATCAGGTGGACGAAGGATTTGGCGAGCTCGCATATATCAAGTACGGTCTCAATGACGATGACGGTAACTTCACCGGTCAGTATGTTTGGGCTGGTTTGAACAACTTCTTCTATGATCCCAATGGTTACAACCAGAACAAGGTGTCGATGACTGGTCTCTCGATCTTCCTGGATATCGCTAATCCCTTCTTGACGCTGTACTATTCGCCCTATGATGACGGTATATATACATTCCCCGTGGAGGGTGGCCAGTTGAGGAAGACCATTACCGATGACCAGGGTGGCTCGATTACCACCGATAACATCAGGTTCTACTCTTGGGTAGCCAGTGCCGATGACGGTTGGATGCTGAGCACCCCCGAGGGTGAGGATGTGCCTGAATGGCTCTCCATCGAGTTGACCGACGGCGTAGAGACCGAAGGCGCTTATGCTGGTGAGTTCGACAACAATGTATATGCTGTTGTCAATGCCGAGCCTCTGCCCGAGGGCATGAAGGGTCGCAAGGCTGTCGTACGCTTCGGCTTCCCCGGTGCTTTCATCGACTACACCTTTATCCAGGGTGATCCTGATCCTGATTGGCTCCAGGGTGATGTTAATGGTGATGGTGAGGTGAATATCGCTGACGTGAATGCCCTCATCAATGTCATCATGGGCGCTGAGGCAGATAGTGACACGATGGTACGTGCCGATGTCAACGAGGATAGTGAGATCAACATTGCCGATATCAATGCTCTGATCGACATCATCCTGGGTGCCTGATCGCATCAAACATGATATTTAGACTGATTATTACAGTTTCTTAACATATCATCTATTACCCGAAGAGACGGGGAGCCTGATTGAAGGTTCCCCGTCTCGTTCAATTATAGAACGCTGTGGCTTTGGTATTTTGACGGTTTTTATGTAATTTTGCAGGGATGAACGCTAATAATGAGAATATAACGTTGAAACCGGTACGCATCACTGCGATGCGGCAGACGGTCTATCGTGACTTGATGGAGCAGTATGAGAACCCCATTGAGCACACCTGTGACATCAGGATTGGACAAGTCTTCACCTCGGTTGACGGCAAGCGCCCCGAGGGGCTGTGTCCCAGTGCCTGGGAGTCGATGCGCACGTTTGTCGAGGCTCTGGCACGAGGCGAGGGCAACTTCTATGACGGCTGGATGCAGAATCCTCATTCGGCGATGATTTCTTGCAACGACGGCTTCCGTCCCGTCTCATTTTACATAGAAACAACTGAAAACTGACAACTGAAAACTGAATATGAACATCAAATCTGCAGAGTTTAAAATCAGCAATAGCGACTACCGCAAGTGCCCTGACACTTCTCAACCCGAGTATGCCTTTATCGGGCGTAGTAATGTGGGCAAGTCGTCGCTCATCAATATGCTCACAGGGCGCAAAGCCCTTGCCAAGACGAGTGCCACGCCGGGCAAGACAATGCTCATTAACCACTTCCTCATCAACGGCGAGTGGTACATTGTCGATCTGCCGGGATATGGTTATGCCAAGCGCAGCAAGGAGGACCGTGACAAGTTGTGGCGCATGATTCAGGGCTATGTCCTGGGACGTGAGCAGATGACCAACCTCTTCGTCCTTGTGGACAGCCGCATCAAGCCACAGAAGATTGACCTCGAGTTCATGGAGTGGCTGGGCGAGCACGGCGTGCCGTTCTCCATCGTCTTCACCAAGATGGACAAACTCGGCAAGGTGGCTGGTCCTGCAGCCGTTGAGGACTATAAAAAAGTGCTGCGCAAGACGTGGGAAGAATTGCCTCCCATCTTCATGACCTCGAGCGAGGATGCCCGTGGCCGTGACGAGGTGCTGAACTACATCGATTCAATCAACAAACAGCTTAAAGAATCATGAGAAAGATATTAACCTTATTAACGGCACTAGTCGCCTTGACCTCGTTAGCTCAGGGCCGCATAGAGTTGACTTTGGACGAGGGCTGGCAGTTCTCGCGTGATAACATGAACTGGCAGGAGGTGACCGTGCCCCACGATTGGGCCATCAGCGGACCCTTTGACAAGAAATGGGACCTCCAGGTCGTCGCCATCAAGGAGAACGGCGAGAACGTCGCCACCGAGAAGTCGGGACGCTCTGGCGCGCTGCCCTGGATTGGTATGGGTTACTACAAGACCACCTTCACTGTTCCCGTGAGCTACAGGCATGTGTTACTCATGTTTGACGGCGCTATGGCCGACACCCATGTCTATGTCAACGGAAAGTTGGCAGGCCATTGGGCCTACGGCTACAATGCCTTTATCGTCGATGCATCCCCCTATATCCACGCCAATCGTACGGTTAATGACCTGGAGGTGCGCCTCGAGAACAAGGAGGAGAGCAACCGCTGGTATCCGGGCGGCGGCATCTACCGTCCGGTTAAGCTCGTGATGACCCAGGGCTTTAACGTGTTGGACGCATGGGGAATGTATGTGCGCACACTCAGCATTGATAACGACAAGGCCACCCTGCAAGTTGAGCACCAGCTCGATGCCGGCAGTTCGCTTGACTGGGATTATGAGCTGGCGATCACGTTGACCGATGCTGCTGGTAACGTGGTGGCTACAAAACGGACTGCTCCCGACGGCATGGGTCACTTTGCCACGCAGTTGACGGTGGATCATCCATCGCTGTGGTCTCCCGAGTCTCCCTATCTTTACCGCATCACGACCGTGTTGACGTGTGAAGGCAAGGAGATGGACTGCCAGAGCACCCGTGTCGGCATCCGCACCGTCTCGTTCAGCAAGGAGGGCGGTTTCCAGCTCAATGGCGTGCGCCGCAGCATCAAGGGCGTGTGCCTGCA
>JAEEGL016567534.1_pt1 | contig 13562 bp, 10 predicted proteins | sample 9134231 | NCBI WGS metagenome assembly JAEEGL01 (sample SAMN16246548, study PRJNA631951) | gut metagenome | biome: gut microbiome; feature: rumen; material: fiber-attached | host: Bos | place: Iran: Karaj | collected 2018-10
GCACTTCACGATCTCGAGCCACATATCGATATCGCGGTCCGACCCGTCGAACGGGCGGCAGGTGAACTCGCCCCAGTCGGGAGCGTCCGGACACTCGGGCGTCCTCTTCTTATCCCATCTCATAACAAGTTGTTCCATATAAGTCCTCCGAAGGTGAAATCGTTTGTTCCATAATAGCACGGGGAACGCCGTCTGTCAAGCGCGGGGCGGGTTGACATCTCCCGCCGCCGTTTGATATAATACGGATGAAAAAGGAGGTCAACTCCCATATGAAATTACGCGTTTTATCACTTATACTCGTCCTTATCGCGCTCTTCTCGCTCACGGCGTGCGACTTCTCCTCGATCATACCCGAATTCGAGTCGGAGGCGCCGTATACCGTCCCGGAGAAAGAGACCGAAAAGGCGACGGAAACGGCGACCGTGCCCGAGACCGATCCCGCGGAGCCCGAAGAGACGCTCCCTGAGAACGGCGAGTACGACAGCCGCGACGAGGTCGCGCTGTATCTCCGTCTGTACGGTCATCTGCCGTCGAACTACATCACGAAAAAAGAGGCGGAGAAACTCGGCTGGTCGGGCGGCGGGCTCGACCGGTACGCTCCCGGCAAATCGATCGGCGGGTCGCGCTTCGGCAACTACGAGGGGCGCCTTCCGGAGGCACCGGGCCGCGAATACTACGAGTGCGACATAGGCACGCGCGGCAAAAGTTCGCGCGGAGCAAAGAGGATCGTCTGGTCGAACGACGGGCTGATCTACTATACCGACGACCACTACGAGTCGTTCGAACTTCTTTACGGCGACGAAGGATCGTGAGAGGTGACGAAAAATGAAGATCGTTTATATCGACGGTGAAAAACTGGAAAGCGCCGCGGGGATCTACGACGCCATCAGAGAAACTCTGCCCGAGGCGGAGCTGTACGGGGACAATCTCGACGCGCTTTACGACGCGCTGTCCGTTCTGCGCGAGGATATCGGGATAATTCTCGTGAACACTGAGGCCATCCGCTGCACTCCCGGCGTCAGGTGGCACGGGCTCGTCCGCATGCTTGAAGACCTGACCGACGAGAGGGACAATATCAGAGTGCTGATCGATCCGTTCGAGACGGACGACGCTCTGATCGATTTCTGATGAAAAAAGAAGAAAAGGCGCCGACGTACGCCCTGTTCACGCTCGGCTGCCGCGTCAACCAGTACGAGTCGGACGCGATAGGCGAACTTCTGCGCAGCGAGGGATTCTCCCCCGCCCCGCGGGGCGAAGCGGCCGACGTGTACGTGATCAACACGTGTGCCGTTACGGCGGAGAGCGAGAGAAAATCGCGCCAGCTCATCAGGCGCGCGCGGGCGGCGAATCCCGCATCGGTCGTCGTCGTCACCGGATGCTCCGCCGAACTCGAGGGAGCCGCGCTCGCGGACCTCGGCGCGGACGCCGTCTGCGGGAACGCAGCCAAGGCCGATATACCGGCGGCCGTCAGGCGTCTGATCGCGGGAAAAGACAAGACCGCCGTCAGCGTGCCGGATCTCTCGACCGCTCCGTACGACGGCCTTTCCGTCACCGAGCCGAAAAGGGCGCGGACGTATATAAAAATAGAAGACGGGTGCTCGAACAGGTGCGCATACTGCGTTATCCCTCGGGTACGCGGCCCCGTGCGCTCGCGCGATCCCGACGACGTGCTGAGAGAAGCGGAAACGCTCATCAAAAAGGGCGTCCGAGAGATCATCCTGACGGGGATCGAGACCGGCTCGTACGGGCAGGATCTCGGAGACCGGGGCGGACTCGTCCGCCTTCTTTACCGTCTGGACGAACTCGGCGTTCCGCGTATCGGGATGGGGTCGCTCGACCCGTCCGTTCTGAGAGACGATTTCATCGAGGCGGCGGCGACGCTGCCGTCCGTTCTGCCTCATTTCCATATATCGGTACAGAGCGGCTCGTCCGCGACGCTGAGGAGGATGAGGCGAAAGTATTCCGCCGAACAGCTGAACGACAGGATCGCGGCGCTCTGCGCCTCCGTTCCGGACGTGACACTCAGCGCGGACGTCATAACCGGTTTCCCCGGCGAGACGGACGCTGAGTTTGACGAAACGCTCGATCTGATGAATGAAATACGGTTTTTGCACCTGCACGTTTTCCCGTATTCGTCCCGGCCGAGGACGGAAGCGGCGGGAATGGCGGGTCAGGTCCCGGTAGCCGTGAGAAGAGAGAGGGCTGCGGAGCTCTCGCGCAGGCAGGCGGTAATCAAGGCCGATCTTCTCGCGCGGTACGCGCGGGACCACGCGGCGGATCCCGTCGCCGTGCTCGTTGAAAAATGCGAGCGGGGCGCGGCGAGCGGCCACAGCGAGCACTGGGTCGACGTGTGCTTCGACGGCTCCCCCTCCGACGTCGGCAAGATCGTCAGCGTCTTCACAGTATCGTCGGAAGAAGGAAAAGTGATCGGAAAGACATAGAACCGTCCCCTGTCTTATGTTATCTCACCTCATCCGTCACGGCTTCGCCGTGCCACCTTCCCCTCAAGGGGAAGGCTTCAGATTCTTCGACTGCGCTCAGAATGACACGGAAATAAGAAAACCCGTATAATACCGAATTCCGGTTTATCTGGGAGAGGTATTTTATCCGTTATTGATCAGCCGAAAGGCGGATCAATGACGACCTGAGTGAGCTTAGCGAGTCGAAGGATCTGCTATGGTCGAGCCGCCGTCTCCGAGCTGCGCCGTTCTGAATTCATTGTCCATTGTCAATTGTCCATTGTCAATTAAAAAAGGCTTCGCGTTTCCGCGAAGCCTTTTCCGTTTTGATTTCAGCCTCTGTTCTTTTTGAGCATGTCCATGATCTCGTTGATATCGTCGTCGGAAACGACCGATTCGGCGACGTCGGGCATCTCCTCGGGAGTTTCTTCAGCGGGAGTCTCCTTGACGGAGGTCTCGAGCGTACCGTCGTCGCGCTTCTTCATAACGAGCTTCTCGTTCTTGTTGTCGAAGCCGGTCGCGATGATCGTGATCTTCATCTCGTCCTGAAGTTCGGAGTCGAACGCGACGCCCCAGATCACGGTCGCGTCCTCGTGAGCCTGCGCGGCGATCATCGAGGAAGCGGTGTCGATATCGGAAAGCTCTATGTCGGGAGAAGCGGTGATGCTGACGAGAATACCCATCGAGCCTGCGATCGTCGTCTCAAGCAGAGGCGAGGAGATCGCCTGCTTGGCGGCCGTCTCGGCCTTGTCCTTGCCGCTGCCCTGACCGACGCCCATGTGAGCGTAACCGGCGTTTCTCATAACGGTGGAGACATCGGCGAAGTCGAGGTTCAGGTACTGCGGGACGTTGATGAGTTCGCAGATGCTCTGTACGCCGTGACGGAGAACGTCGTCGGCGACTTCAAAGGCGTTGAGAAGAGTGATCTTCTCGCCGATCTGTTTCAGCTTTTCGTTCGGGATGATGATGAGAGAGTCGACGTACTGGCTGAGGTTGGCGATACCCATCTCCGCCTGGTCCATTCTCTTCTTGCCTTCGAACGCGAACGGCTTGGTGACGATACCGACGGTAAGGATGCCCATTTCCTGCGCGATCCTCGCGACGATCGGAGCCGCGCCGGTCCCGGTGCCGCCGCCCATACCCGCGGTGACGAAGACCATCTCCGCGCCCGCGAGCGCGTTTCTGATCTCTTCGATATTTTCCTCAGCCGCTTTGGCGCCCATCTCGGGGTTCGAGCCTGCGCCGTTGCCCTTGGTGACCTTCTCGCCGATCGGGACCTTTATGGTCGCGCTCGAGTGAAGAAGCGTCTGATTGTCGGTGTTGATCGCGATGAAATCCACTCCGCGGACGTTCGTGACGATCATTCTGTTGACTGCGTTTCCGCCGCCTCCGCCGACTCCGATTACTTTTATGTTGACTTTGCTCTGCTGTCCTTCGTCGAATTCAAATGGCATTTTATCACGCCTCCTTATTCGGATTTATACGATTTTTTCGTTTTTTTCCGTCCTTTCGGTATAACTTGCGTTATCCTGCGGACTTGACCGAGCATATACCTAAACAATATAATACCTCAACCGATGAAATTTTGCAAGAGGTTTTCAAAAATATTTTAGACAAACGGGCAAAAAAGTCGAAAAAAGGCTCAAAATCGCGGTTTTACTGCGTTTTTGAGCCCTTTAAAATCAAAATATGGATTTGTCTTTTATCGATTTTTAATTTTAGTCAATTGTCGATATCAGTCGAGTGTGACCGTTCCGTCGAAGACCACGCTCGCCTTCGAGGGATCCGAAAGGTTGATCCGCGCCTTGTTTCCGGATACGAACATCGGGTCCTCGAGAACTTTCGCTGCGACGGCGAATTTCAGATCGATATCGGTCGACGAACCGAAGACGAGAAGGTATTTCCCGTCGCACGACGCCTCTATGTTGTAAAGGTCTCTCAGATCGATCGACGATACTCTTCCCTCAAGGTCGCTGTCCGCCGCGGCCTCGAGCGTCGCTCTGATCGCGCGCTCGTCTTTTTCGCCCGCGAACTCGATCAGCCTTCCCTCCACGGAATACGAAACGGCGGGAAGTTTCAGTTTGACGAGCGTCTCCGGCACGGGCTCGCCCTCTGCGAGCGTATCGAGCACGCGCAGACCGTCGGAGAGGATCACCGTTTTACCGAATATATCCGTATAGTACGACGGCACGTCTTCGACGACGTTCAGCGTCACCGTTCCGGGCGGCGATCTTTTCACCTCCACGTGTTCGACGTAAGGACAGATGAAAGTGACCTTCGAATCCGTCGTGCTTGCGCGGAACGAATAGAGATTGAGGCCGTTTCTGACGCCCGACGCCTCGATTATCTCCTCCGCCGCGTACGTCAGATTACCCTCGACGTTTATATCCCTCACGACGAAAACGAGTTTGTAGAATCCGAACGTGAGAAGGACGGTGACCAGGATCATCGTCAGGGCGAGCAGAAGTCCGCGCCTGCGCTCGATGAACTTTCTTCTCGCCGACGCCCGTCTTCTCGCGTCGTCGACGTCGTCGCGGTGCTTGTCCTCCATCGTTCTTCCCTGACGCGGCGCCTCGGCGGCGTACGCCGCTCCGCCTCCGCCCGGAGGGCTGTCGAAAGCGACGTTGTATACGTTGGGTCTGAAGTCGGCGGGGTCATACTGGCCGCGCCTGAGTTTTTCCTTTACGGGAGGATAGTCGTAGTCGTAGTAAAAATCGCGCAGCTCGCTCTCGTCGGGCATTTTTTGTCTTTGCTGAGGCTGAGGCTGAGGCTGAAACCGCGCCGCATCCCGATCGCGCCGCTGCCGCACCTGCTCCTGCCCGTCCGTGGCGTGGCGTCTTTTCCTGCCGTACACGCGCTCGATGAGCGCCATTTTCTCTTTTTTCCTGAAGATCCCGTCGGGGTACACGTAAAAGACGGCCTGCCTTCCGGCGCCCGTTTCGTTATTCGGTTGTGAGTTTACCGTAAGACAGCCCCCCTTTCTTCAGAGATCGTTCCCCGTTTTTATTTCTTCAACAGTTTCAAGATATCTTCGTATATCAGTTTGTTGGCGTCGGGAGTCGCGAACGCCGTCACGTTTTCGCGCATACGCGCCGCCTCTTCGGCTCCCCCGTCAGAGAGCAGCCTTTCGACCGTATCGGGAAGGACGGACGGGTCCGCGGCGAGTTCTTTTTCCTCGAAAAGGAGCGCCGCGCCGGCGTCCTCGAGGACCTTCGCGTTCTTGTACTGGTGGTTTTCCGCGACGTTCGGGCTCGGGATGAAGATCGCGCATTTCCCGCACATCGCGATCTCCGATACCGTCATCGCGCCCGCGCGGCAGATCACCAGATCGGCCGCAGCCATACGGAGCGGCATATCGTAAATGAATTCAAGCAGTTCAATATTCGGGTATTTATCGAGTCCCGCGTCCTTGAAAAGACCTGTGCATATCTCGTGTTCTATCGAGCCGGTGGCGTGAACGTGGAGCGTCTCCGGGTGCACTGCGGTATACTTCTTCATAACCTCGAGCGCCGCGTCGTTCACCTTTTCGGCGCCCATGCTCCCGCCGTACGACAGGATCATTTTTTCGTATTTCCCCGCTATGCCGAGTTCCTCGCGCGCCTCTTCCCTCGAGACGGAACGGAATCCGGACGATACGGGATTACCGACGTGAAGGAGTTTGTCCCGGTATTTCGGGTTGATCGTCTCCGCGGTCTTCTCGAAGTTGAGCCAGATGCGGTCGACGTTCCCGACGAGCATCTTTACGGCGACGCCGGCGATCGCGTTCGATTCGTGCAGCGCGGTCGGGATCCCGAGATCCGCCGCAGCCTTGACGACGGGCCAGCAGACGTAGCCGCCCGTTCCGATCACGATATCCGGCTCAAATTCGCGGACGATCTTTTTCGCCTTGCGGGGCGAGGTCAAAGCGAGATACGCCGCCTTGATATTCGACGGCGAGAGCGTACGCTTGATCCCTCTCACCTCGACGTGATACATCGGGTAACCCGCGCGGCCGACTAGCTTGTTCTCGATCCCGCGCTCCGTCCCGACGTACGCGATAACGGCGTCCGGGTCGTTCTGTTTTATCGTTCTGGCGATGGCGAGAGCGGGATTTACGTGACCGCCCGTTCCTCCGCCCGTCATAAGAACACGCATTCGCCTGCCCCTCCTGTCAGATCGTTTGCTTTCGGTAGAAGTGGCGCGAGACGGACAGAATGAGCCCCATCTCCGCCATAAGCATTATGAGCGACGAGCCTCCGTACGAGATGAACGGAAGCGAGATACCGGTATTCGGGATGATGTCGCAGACGACCATCATATTGAGGAACGCCTGAAGTCCGACCTGCGTCACGGCTCCGAAAACGAGGAGAGTCGAGAACGTGTCCGGCGCCCTCATCGCGATAACGTAGCCGCGCCACACGAACGCAATGAACAGCGCGATCAGGAAGAGCGCGCCTATGAAGCCGAGCTCCTCGCACCAGATCGAGAAAATGAAGTCGTTGTGCGCCATCGAGACGTAACTGTGCTTCTGATTGCTCTGACCGAAGCCGAGGCCGAACAGGCCTCCCGATCCGATCGCGAGCACGCCCTGATGGGTCTGCCAGCCTTCGCCTAAGATGTCGACGTCCTCCGAGGTGAACGTGACGAGCCTTTTCAGCGCGTACGGATTCCTGATTATGAAGAGCCCGAAGGCGGCGACGCCGAGGACAGCCGACGATATCAGCGTATACTTGACGTTGCACCCGCCGATGAGCATGACCGCGATGCCGATAACGGCGAGGATGATCGTACCCGAAAGGTGTTTTTCGAGCATGACCATGACGCACGCCGGAACGATGAAGGCGAACGGCCCCAGAACGTTATACTTGAACTTTTCCCTGAAGCCCTGAGCCTCTTTCATCCGGTCCTTGTTCCTGTCGATATACCACGCCAAAGTGAGGACCAGCGCGATCTTCATTATCTCCGACGGCTGGACGGAAAACGATCCTATATATATCCACCGTTTCGCTTCGCCTTCGCTCGTACCGATAACGAGCACGGCGGCGAGAAGGGTCATTGCGATCCCGTACAGGACGATGGGGCCCCATCTCTTGTAAAGACGGTACGGCACGAACGACGCCACGACCATCAGGACGCCGCCGATACCCGCGAACAGCAGGTGCTTTTTGAGGTATTTGAATCCGTCTCCGCTCTCCGCGAGACCGGTGGGGTAACTCGCGCTGAAGACCATTATCGCGCCGAGGGTGACCAGAAGGATGATGAGAGCGAGCATTATCTTGTCCACTCCGCCGCGGACGCGCTCGACTCCGCTCTGCCACTGCTGTTCCTTCTGCTCGTCGCTTATTGCGCGGAGTTCCGCTTTCGTTTTGACGAGATCGCGCCTGCCGGTGCTCGCGACCTGACGCGGCTCCGCTTTTTGTTTCCGGTCCCGCTTTCCGGCCTGACGCCGTTCGCGGTCCGGTGCGCCGGAGGTCCGGTTCCCGTCAAAGCGGCGGTCGGAGCGTTCCCCCGTATATCCCGCAGGACGCCGCGCGGCCTGACGCGCGTTTCCCGCGCGGCGAGCCGATGAGCTTTCCCGACCGGTCCTGTTGTTGTCAGCCATTACGGCGCCTGCCTTTCTTTAAGATTTAAGAGGATAAATAATTATCTGAGTCCGAAATACGCGGCGGCGCACAGCAGCGCCGTCACGGAAGAGAAAACGACGACGATCTTTATCTCCGACCATCCGCACTGTTCGAAGTGGTGGTGGATCGGCGTCATTTTGAAGATCCGTTTGCCGTGGGTGATCTTGAAATAAGTGACCTGGAGCATAACGGAAAGCGTCTCGATGATGTAGACGAGCCCCGCCACGACTATGATGAGCGGATTTCTGATCATGAACGCCCCGCCGACGACGAGTCCGCCCAGGAAGAGCGACCCGGTGTCGCCCATGAAGACTCTCGCGGGATAGAAATTATAAATGAGGAATCCCGCCGTCCCTCCGACGAGAAGACCGCCGAGCGTGACCGCCCTGACGTCCGTTCCGAACGTTGTAAACCCGGCGACGGTGAAGAAGATCCCGACGACGAGCGTTATTCCGGAGGCGAGTCCGTCGATGCCGTCTGTCAGGTTGACGCTGTTCATCATCCCGCATATGAGGATGAGAGCGAAAACGTAGAAGAATATCCCCATATCCCACGTTACGTTGAAATACGGGATATATAGCTCGGTGCTCATGTTGCAGATGAATCTCATCCCGAGAAGGTAGAGCGCCGCGGCAATGACCTGAAGAAGGAATTTCTGAGGGGCGGTCAGTCCCTCGTTTCTCTTGTTGCGGAGCTTGGCGCGGTCGTCGATGCAGCCGATGAACCCGCCCGCAAGGCCTAGGCAGAGGGTGAGCACGAGCGGAGTGGCCGCCTCGGATCCGTCTTTGATCCAGAGGAAGACGCTCGCCCCGACTCCGAACAGTATGATCGGAAGGATGAAGGCGAGCCCGCCCATCGTGGGCGTGCCCTCTTTGCTCTTGTGCCATCTCGGTCCTATCTCAAGGATCTTCTGACCCATCTTGCGGCTTTTAAGCACCGGGATCAGAAATCTCGAGATCACCGCCGTCGCGGCGAACGTCAGAACGAGACACGCTGCGAAAAGAATTTTGTATTCCATATCGGTCACCGCGCGCCGTCAGTCGCTTTTCTGTTCCGGCGCGATCTTTTCTTCTTCAGAAGTTCTATCACGCGTTCCGCGTGGACTCCGCGGCTCGCCTTGACGAGAAGAACGTCGCCGTCGGAGAGGGAGTTCAGGATCATATCAGCCATCGTCCCGGGATCGCGGGTGTCGAGGCAGACGAAAACGTTCTCCGCCCTTATCCCCTTCTTTATCGCCGCTTCCGCCACGACGTCGCTCATCATGCCGAAGCAGAAAAGCTTCGATACCTTCGCCGTCGCGGCGTACTGGCCGATCCCGTCGTGAAGCAGACGCGAGTAGTCGCCCAGCTCGAGCATATCGCCGAGCAGAGCGGCGGGCGCGCCGCCCTTCTTCTGTGCGAGAGCGACGAGGACGTCGATCGCCGCGCGCACCGACTCGGGGCTCGCGTTGTAGCAATCGTCGATGACGGTGATGCCGCCTATCTCGTAAACGCTCTGTCTCATATCGTACCCGACGTACGAGAACAGACCGCTCTTTATCTTTTCCGTCTCGATCCCGAGCAGAGTTCCCACGGCGAACGCGGACAGGGCGTTGTAAACGTTGTGCTTGCCCGGGACGGAGAGTTCGACGTTCGTGACGACCTTATCGCCGCAGATCATGTCGAACGTAGTGCCGTCCGTACGGCAGCGAAGGTTCACGGCTCTGAAGTCGCCGTTCCTGTTGAATATGCTCATGAGCTTCGGCTTGCCGCCGCGCTCGTTGTATTCGTTGAAAAGCAGGGGCTCGTCCGCGTTCAGAAGAAGAGTCCCGTTCTCGGGCATGCCCGCCGTGATCTCCATCTTGGCGCGGCAGATGTTCTCCCTCGTTCCGAGCGTCGCGAGATGGGAAGTTCCTATGTTGGTGACGACCGCAATATCGGGGCGGACGATCTTCGAGAGATACTCGATCTCGCCCAGAGCGCTCATACCGAGTTCGATGACGGAGACTTCGTCCTCCGGCGTCAGCTCGAACAGAGTGAGCGGAAGGCCGAGCTCGTTGTTGTGGTTGCCCTTCGTCTTGTGCGTTTTGAATCTCGTCGACGCCACGGAGGCGATCATTTCCTTCGTCGTCGTCTTTCCGACGCTTCCGGTCACGGCGACGAACTTCGCCCTGCTGTGGCATCTGTATCGGAACGCGAGCTTGCCGAGCGCGCGGACGACGTTGTCGACGGTAACGACGACGACGGGCGCGCCGGTCTCGGGCAGTTCGGACGGGGTGCGAGTCGTCAGAACGCAGACCGCTCCGAGTTCAGCCGCCTGAGGGACGAAGTCGGCGCCGTCGGCGCGCTCCCCCTTTATGGCGCAGAAAAGCGATCCCGGAGAGCATTCTCCGGACGCCGTCGTCACGTTCGTTATTACGGTATCCTCATCGGCTCCGCCTATCGCGGCAAGGGTCCCTTCCGCCGTATCCGCAACCTCGCGAGCCGTCGGCTTCCAAAGGGTGAGTTCAACGCTCATAGTACGTCCTCCTTTTTATCGTCGTCTCTTAACTGCTTCCGTCACTATCGCTTCCTCGTCGAACGGCTTTTTGCCTTCGGCGGTGATCTCGTATTTTTCGTGTCCCTTTCCGGCGAGGACGATCACCTCGCCCGGGACGGCTTCCGAAACGCAGTATTCTATCGCCGCTTTTCTGTCCCTGATGACCGCGTGCGGCTTTTCGCGGTCGATCCCCGTCATGATCTGCCTTATGATCAGGTCGGGGTCTTCGCTCCTCGGGTTGTCGCTCGTGACTACCGTGAAATCGGCGAGCGACGACGCGACGGCGCCCATCTTTTTCCTCTTCGAGCGGTCTCTGTCCCCGCCGCAGCCGAAAAGGACCGTTATCCTCGTCCCCGGCCGCGCCGTCCCTCTCACGGTGCGCAGAAGAGAGGAGAGCGCCGCGGGAGTGTGAGCGTAGTCGATGAAGACGGTGAACGGACAGTCGGCGGGCGTCGCGCGGTAAAGTCTGCCGGGCACGCCGCGGAAACCGCCGAGCGCGTCGGCGACCGCACCCCGGCTCACCCCGAGCGACAGAGCTGCCGCGGAGGCCAGAAGCGAATTGCTTACGGTGAAGTCTCCCGGTACCGGTACCGATACGCGGAAAACGCGGGGATCGGAATAAAGAACGTATTCTACGCCTCTGACGCCGAGAAGCTTCACTCTCAGCGCGCGGACGTCGCACCGCTCCCCGAAGACCGGGGGCGTGGTCCGGCACACGACGGCGCCGGGGCGCGCCGCGAGCCTTATCATATACGGGTCGTCCCCGTTTACGATCAGCTTTTCCGATCTGTCCGCGAGCGACGCCTTGGCGAGGAAATAGTTCTCCATCGTCAGATGGAAATCGAGATGCTCCTCGGACAGATTTGTGAAAACCGAGACGTCGGGGGTCACGGGATCGAGTTTCTTCTGAGCCAGAGCGTGGGAAGACGCCTCGAATATGAAGACTCCGACGCCCGCGTCTCTCATTTTCGCGGCGAGCGGATAGAAAACTTCGGGATCGGGGGTCGTCATAGCGGCGGCGGCGTCCGAAACGGACGAGCCCCCGCCGGGGTCAGTTATCTCTTCGCCTATCGACGAGCAGACCGTGGTGACCGTACCCGTGAGGTATCCCGCCGCGCGGAATATACCGCGCAGCATATAAGAGACGGTCGTTTTGCCGTTCGTACCCGTCACGGCGACGGTTTTCATCCCCGCCGTCGGGTCGCCGGTGAAATTGTTCCACATCCGGGATTCCGCCGCACGGGCGTCGGGCACCTTTACGGTGCCGGGACCTCCCGCCGCGTCGGATACAACGACGGCAGCTCCGCGAAAGAGCGCTTCGGCGGCGAAGTCGTTTCCGTCTTTTTTCGTTCCTCTGATGCATACGAAAGCGTCGCCGGGTCTTACTTTTCTCGAATCGGAGCATATTCCTCCGATCTCGCGCGACGCCTCGTTTCCGGGGACCGACGCCCCCGTGTTTTTCATCAGTTCGGCGAGTTTCAATTCTCATCCCTCCGGAAGTCGGTATCTTTCAACTTCCTTCGGGAAACGGTTATCAGTCGGTTCCGTCGAGGTACCTGAGTTCGACCTCGACTACCTGTCCCGGCAGAGCCATCGTGCCGGCGGCGGGCGACTGCCCGACGACGGTGACGGTGGGACCGGACGCCGCGCCGGTGAATCTTATATTGAGTCCGGAGCCGATGACCATGCTGTTCGCGACCTCGGCGCCTTTTCCGATAAGATCCGGGACTTCGATATACGGAGTCGGCTCGGCGTCTCCGCAGTAGAGGATGACGTTGCCGTTCTCGTTGCTCATAACGCTTCCCTCGGCGGGGACCTGAGCGGTTACGACGTCGCCGTCTCCGATGATCTCGAATCCGATGCCTTTGTTTATCAGATCCTCTTTTGCGACCGCGGGATCGGAGCCCACGTACGCGCCGACGGTGACTTCAAGGGAGGCGAGGTCCGCCTCGGTGTACTGCTTCTCTACCCCGAGGTACGGGAGCAGGCTGGCAAACAGTTTGGACAGATAAGGCGCCGCGACGGTGCTTCCGTAGACCGCGCCCTTCATCGGTTCGTCGACGATGATGATGGCGGCGATCTTCGGGTCGTCGGACGGGGCGTAGCCCACGCACGATCCGACTCTGTACGGCCTTTCGCCGTTTTCGTCGAACTTGTCTCTCTTCTCGGAGGTACCGGTCTTCGCCGCTACCTTGTATCCTTTGACGTAGGCGTTCTTCGCGCCGCCGTCGTGCGATACGCCGTCCTCAAGGACGTCGGATATCTCGCGGCAGACCTCGGTGCTGACGACCTGACGCTTCACGTCGGTCTCGAAGTTCTTTATCACGTTGCCGTCGTCGTCGACGATGCACTTGAAGAAATGAGGGGTGATATAGTATCCGCCGTTAGCGACCGTGCTGATCGCGGTGAGCTGCTGGATGGGCGTCGTCTTGAACGTCTGGCCGAACGAGTAGACGGCGAGCGACACGTTGTTGAACTCGGATCTGGGGGTATAGATCCCGCCGACCTCGGACGGGAGGTCGATGCCCGTCTTGCCGGTGTAGCCGAACGCCTCGAAATAATCGTAGAACTTGTCTTCGCCGAGCAGCGCGGCGACCTGCATGAGCGCCGGGTTGCACGACTGCTGCAGACCGTACCTGAACGCGAGCGTTCCGTGACCGCTCGTGTTGTGGCACGAGATCGGCTTCGGGTAGTTCGGGATCATAAGCGATCCCGTGCACGTGAACGGAGTGTCGAACGTGACGACCTTTTCTTCAAGAGCCGCCGCGGTGGTGATGACTTTGAAGGTCGAGCCGGGCTCGTAAGTGTCGAGGACCGCCTTGTTCCCCCACATGGCGTAGAGGAGCTCGAGCCGTTTCTCGGTGTATTCCTCCGATCCTTCCTCGAGTCCGCTCTCGTCGAGGACGGCCTTCGAGGTCTCGTCAAGCTCGAACGGCTCGTTCAGGTCGAAGAACGGATACGTCGCCATCGCGAGGATGCCGCC
>JAEEGL017036957.1_pt1 | contig 13562 bp, 8 predicted proteins | sample 9134231 | NCBI WGS metagenome assembly JAEEGL01 (sample SAMN16246548, study PRJNA631951) | gut metagenome | biome: gut microbiome; feature: rumen; material: fiber-attached | host: Bos | place: Iran: Karaj | collected 2018-10
ATATGAGGGGTGGGCTAGATTCAATTCCATTTCGACCGTCTTAAATAGTTTATTCATGGCATTGTATCCTATATTCTCGCAGTCATTTAAAGTAATCATTGGGGTCATACCCTTGACATTATTATTTGATGAATTAATACTACGATTAATAGCGTCACTCAATAAATCATAAAATAAACTTTTGTGATGTTCGCGAAAATATCTAAGTCCTTCCTTGTAGACCGCTTTTAACTGCGTCTTATCCATCATTTCGTTGCTGACAAAAGTATGATATATGACAACGGAAATAAAGTCACAATCATTATTGCCAATACTAGCTATATCACCCTCGTTCCAGAAACGAATGAAACAAGTACCTTCAGGAACTTTAAGCGCATATCGTGAGAGCTTACCATATTCTTTGTAGTTGCGTTTGATTTTATTGTTTAATAGCAGCGGTGTTGTTTCTATATTCCGGGAGAAATATCTGGAGATCAACTCATTGTTGGGCATACTGGCATTTTTCCAGACACGTTCTCTATAACGACTGAAGAAGTGTTGTGAGAAAAAGCCAATGTATCGTGTTGTGATGTAAGTGCTACTTCCCTTTTTTCGAAACATCCAGCACCCCCACTGGATAACAATTTTCTCGTCACCATCATTGATGAAAGTGACATAATTAATATCCGGGTTCTCAGTTTGAGTGGGAGATGATACCGAAAAAGAGATCAAATGTTTATTTTGACTATCTGGATGTGTATACTCTTCCCACTTCCAATTAGGAAATATATTATCTTTCTTAAAACGCTTTACCATCCTTGGTTTAAGGTAATCGATTCTCTGTTTGATCATCGGAAGATCATCAAACAAGGCATCGCAGATTTCTAGGTGGGACATTGACGGTACTATCATAATCACAAATCTGGAAAGCTATGAAGATAGAAGGCCATCAGGCCAGTAAAACTCTGCCTGGACGTAATCCCAACTGACTGTTTCCTCCGTGAACGGCTCCTCATCCTGCCCGATGACGTTCGTGTTCACATAGGAGAGGATGGCCGCAATGTGCGCTTCCATCATCCGGTTAAACAGTTCTGGATTATCGAACTCGAAAGCCCAGAACGGCATGTCTCCGTTTCCTTTGAGGTAGGATTTCACAAAGTCAATCTCTTCCTCCGACAAAGCAAGGTCGAAGGTGGTCTCGTAGAATTCAGCAGTGTCAAAGCGGAAGCGAATGCCGAAGGTAAAGGTCTTCATCTGAAACAAGATTAGTGAGTTAGGATTCCTGAACGTCGGGCTCGTTTTCAGCAGCCTGGCGGCGGGCTTCGTCAAACTTAGCCTTCATGGTGGGGTTGCCACGGGTGAGGCGCTTGATAGTAAGGTCTTCAGCCTTGTCATTGGCAAGACGGAGTTGGTTTTCGGAGCCGGTGAGGGCATCTTTAATCTTCTGCAGGTGAGCGATAGAACGATCTATCTCATCGATGGCGGTCTTGAACTTCTCACTGGCGATGCGATAGTTGCGTCCAAAGGCATCCTTGAAGGCTATGAGTTGGTTTTCGAAGTTGGTGACATCCACGCTCTGGCTGCGGGCAAGGGTCAGTTCCTTTTTGTAACCAATCGAGTTTTTGGCGGCATTCACCAGCAGCATGATGATGGCACGGAAGAACTGCGGGCGGATGACAAACATCTTGGGATAGCGGTGGGTCACATCCACGATACCGTTGTTGAATAAGTCGTTTTCCGGCTCCAGGAGGGACACCAGCACGGCATATTCGCACTTCTTGGCATTGCGGTCTGCATCGAGCTTCTTATAGAAGTCCTCGTTTTTGTGCTTGGTGGCCGTCTCGTCCATCTCGTTTTTCATTTCAAACATGATAGAGATGTACTCTATACCATCATCGTAGTCACGGAAGATGAAGTCGCCCTTGCTGCCCTCAGAGGCGTCATTGTCCTTTTCAAAGTACGCGTTCGGGAACATCGGACGCATCTCTCCATTGAAGACATTGCTGCAGTGCGCCTCCAGCGTTTCGCCGACCATCTTTGTGGACATCTTGGTCTTTAGATCCTTGTAGTAATCCACCTGCTCCTGCGCAACACGGAGCTTGTTCTCATAATCTTCACGGATAGATTTCTCCTGAAGAGTGGTGCGGGATTTCTCCAGCTCTGCTGCGGCCTTGAGATTGGCAATCTCGGCATCTTTGGCCTGAACAGCATCCTTTGCCTTCTGTCGCTCCTCAAGAACAGCTATTTGCAGTTCGCTCTTGCCCTGGCCGATTGCCGCCTTCAGCGTGGCAATCTCCTTGTCTTTGTCAGATACGGCCTCGGAAATCTCCAACTTCTTGCGGTCGTTCTGGGCGGCGATTTCAGCCTTGAGACGTGCAATTTCACCATCCTTTTCACCAAGAGCCTTATCCTTTTGGAACAGTTCGTTCTGGTGCTGCTTGTCGGCTGCTGCCTCACGTGCCTTCTCCTCCGCTTCGTGCTGCTTGTGCAGCTCTGCAATACGGCGGTCAACCTCGGCGTTTACCTCGGAGCTTTTAACCTGATTCAGGATGGAAGCGTAGTCGGCTTCATCGACGCGGAACGGTTTTCCGCAGTTGGGGCAAATGAGTTCGTGCATACTGTTCTGTCTAAGGCAGCGGGGATGTTTTCCGTTGACAATGCAAAGGTAAGTATTGGATGTGCAGTGAATTTGCACAGAAAAAAATACTGACAACTATTAGGAGAAAAAACACCAACCTCCATGAAATGAGGCTATCTGAATCCTCGAACCAATTTGTCATATATTTCGTTAAACCAAAGGCGCTTGAACATTTCATTAGCCCGGTCTTCCGTGAGTTTATTATAGAGCTCAAGCTTTGTATTGATGAAGTTAAGGAGTTCGTTATCCACCTCCTCAAAGAACTTCTCCCGGATATTATCGCGAGTATTCTCCGGATTGAAGTAACTCATAAGCTCTTCGTTCTCCATCACCTTCTCTTTCATCTTCTCAACATCAACACGGTCCTCTTCCGTTAGGTTAAGGCCAAATGTCTCGTTGAGCTGTTTGATGATATTGCTAAGGAAATCCATCTCGGGTTCTTCAGGACCAGTTATCTGACCAGGGCGCATACCGGTTACATTGGTATCTCCGCCTTCGAGGACATACTTTTTCGTAAACTGATACTGAACTTTATAGCTATCCAATCCTGTTTCGTTGAGGATATTCTTTGGCATCTCTTCCACCTTATACGGCAGCATCTTAATCAGAGCGACCAAGAAGACGTACAGCTTATCAAGTTCGACATCCTTGAATGTGATTATCTGGGACAAGAACTTATAGAGGTTCGTGAACTGCCGACAAGTCTTGCGGAAGACAGTCATATTGTCGTCATCCAATTTGGCCTTCGCCTTTTCGACGGCACGATACAGTACGCCATAGACATTCTCCTTGTTCGAGTCGTCTACATAGAAGTACTTGGCGAACTCATCTATGTCAGCCTGATCCAGGACATCAAAACCACGAATGCGACTCTTGAGGTCATAGAGGCTGTTGGGATCTGTCTCGTCTTCTTCGTTCATGAAAAGCGTTCCGTAGAAACTCTGGAAGGCATCACGGATATCATCCGGGTTATTAACGAAATCCAGGACCATCGTTGAATTCTTACCGGCGCAAGTACGGTTAAGACGACTAAGGGTTTGAACAGCACCTTCTTTCGCCAACTTCTTGTCCACAAACATCGTGTGCAGAAGCGGCTCGTCGAAACCAGTCTGATATTTCTCAGCCACAATAAGAATACGATACTTCGGGAGCTTGAATGCATCAGGAATGTCGATATTGCCGCCAAGATTGTTCATCGAGGATTCAGTATAGGTTTCGCCCGTGTCCTCATCGTAAACTGAGCCGGAAAATGCGACCAGGGCACCATACGGCAGACGCATCTCTCGCATCAATTCGTCAAATTTCCTCTTGAACCGGACAGCATGCAGGCGTGAACGAGTCACTACCATAGCACGGGCTTTTCCCTGTATTTCATTACTGGTCTGGCTGGCAAAATGCTCCAGCATAATACGTGTCTTTTTCTCAAAAGCCACATCCTGCAGGTCAACATAGCTATTCAGAAGACGGACAGCCTTTTTCTTTTCGTATTCCTTGTCGGGGACCTTCGAGTCGCGAACGAGTTTATAGTAACGCTTGAAAGACATATAATTCTCCATTACGTCCAGGATGAACCCTTCACGGATAGCATCCTCCATCGTGTACTCGTCAAACGGACGCTTCTGACCATTTACGCGCTCACAGAACAACTGAAGAGTCTTTTGTTTCGGTGTTGCAGTAAAAGCGAAGAAAGAAATATTGTGCTTGTAGCCCTTTCGCTCTATCTCCTTTTCTATGATATTGTTGAGGATGTCTTCACCATCGGTGTCCTTCGCCTCCTGGGCATCGAATTCCTCCGCCTCTTCGAGAGAGAGGGCTTTTCTCATTTGACGTGCAGCTTCACCCGACTGAGAACTGTGTGCTTCGTCGATAATAACAGCATACTTCCTATCCGGGAAGAGCTGGATGTAGTCGGAGATAACCGGGAACTTTTGTAAAGTAGTGACGATAATCTTTTTATGCCCCTCAATAGCCCGTTTCAGGTCCTGGGAATTCTTCTTTTCGTCAATATACTCTACTTCACCGGCCGTGACTTGGAACTGGCGCAGGTTGTTTTGAAGTTGACGGTCAAGGACACGGCGATCCGTCACAACGATGACGCTATCAAACACGGGTCTCGTATCTTGAGCAGACTGATAGAGGTTGGACAGGCGGAAGGCAAGCCAGGTTATGGTGTTACTCTTGCCGGAGCCCGCAGAGTGCTGAATTAAATACCTGTGGCCAGCTCCTCTTTCTCTGACATCGGCCTCCAGTCTGAGAACAGCACGGCGCTGATGGAAGCGCGGGAATATAAGCCGGACATCAGATTTCACCTCAATCTTTCCTGTCTTCTCGTTATAGTACTTCTCCTCAACAGTCTGTAGATTGATGAAGTTCTGTAGCAGATCCAGCATAGAATCGCGCGTGAGGATCTCCTCCCAGAAATATGAGGTGCGATATGCCCTGGTCTCAAGGCCTTCGTTCGCATACGTTTTATTGAACGGAAAGAAGCGAGTCTTGTCTCCTGCAAGCTTAGTCGTCATATAGACTTGCTCTGTACCGCAAGCAAAATGGACAAGGCAGCGCTTGAATTCCAGGAACTTCTCACCCTCAACCTTCCGATCCGTGATATACTGTTTGATGGCGTTAATGTGGCGCTGACCTGTAAGAGTATTCTTCAACTCAATGGTGACAATCGGAAGACCGTTGATAAATAGGACAATGTCGATTTCGTTGTCGTTTCGCTCGGAGTAACGGAGCTGGCGGACAAGGGAAAGTCGGTTCTTCTCATAGAGTTCCTCGTGTTCCGGGGTCAGGCCACTAGCAGGCTTATAGAACACCATATTGAAGCGGGCGCCATAGCCAGCATCAAATTTCTCATTGCCAAGGAACAGATGAATGGTGTCACGATGGAGTTCCGAATCAAGCCTGTCAAGGATTGATTTGCGTGCTGTGGACTCGCTGCCGGTTACATCGACCATCTTCTGATACTCCTCGGGTTGAGTATCTTTCAGGAAGGCGATAACCTCATCTGGAATCATACAGAGCTTCTTATCGTAAGCACCGGGAGCAATTGACCGATACTCGGGTATGTCGGTCAATGTACCATCCAGATTGTGAATGTACCGGTGGGTCAAGAACTGCTCTATCAATTCTTCCAAGTATGTCTCGTTAGGTGTTCCTGGCATATCGAATATAAGTAATAGTATTATCTAAGATCAATCTTTCCTGTCACAGCTTCATATATGACGGAAGCCTTATACTCCTGTAAATCAAGAAGCTGTTGATTAACCTCACTTATGGCTTCATCTATAATCTCAGTGCGCTTGCTCACGACATCAACTATCTCTTTTTGCTCATCTAGATGGGGAAGAGGTATGTATAAATTCTTGACAATGGTGGAGTTCAACCCATCCATAATCGAGCCCTTTTTTTGTTCATTAATTTGGGAGAATACGATGTTGCAATTATCCTTGTCATAGACAAGTTCAAAGTATTCATTTAAAATGAGACTATGGTTCAGCCTTACTTTTATAACATGAGAATCCATAATACCTTTTTGGATGTCGTCAGGGATGGTTGCACATTTCCCAATAGTACCCATCATCGAGACCAAAATATCCCCAGGTATCACCTCATAGGCGTTTAAAGCATCAAGCGTCTCTTTCTGAACATAGTTTTTCCCATTCTGGAAGTTCTTATCAACAATGTTCCACTGACCATAAACCTTTATCGGGCCTCTATCGGACACTTTATTAGTAAGGGAACTACCAAAAGGTCCGATTTTAATCCCGTCCTTATCCTGTTGAAGGACATACTTTATCTTAACCGCTTTCCAGGTTGACGGTATCTGTTCAAATGCATGAATCCCTGTTTGCTGGCAAGCGACACGATCATTAATTCCATTTGATACGACTTCTCCAATCAACGCCTTGCGATAATCTGTAAGGCTGGTTAAAAGCGATTCCTTCTCTTTTATAACTTCTTCAATAGTGAACACAAGAGAATTCAAGTAGGCGATAATTTTTTCTTGTTCCTCAATGCTTGGAATACAATAAGGACTATCAAGAAGGATGGAGCTATCAAAGTGAGGAATTGTTGTCCCCGAGGAAAAATCTTTTAACACAGGTTCAAGCGCTTTCAAGAAGAAGAAAAGATAATCCTCGATAAACATGGAGCGGTCGAAGCCAATTAAAGCCATGGTGGAGGATAAGTATCCTTTTTTCGCACGTGTTATTTCACCAGCATTAGCGCCATCCCATAAAACAAGAATGTCACCTTCATTAACCAACTTTAAGCCTTCGCAATCTACTGGATACTGGATAGCCTTATCATCCCTACCTCGCAAATAATCCATTGTAAGGTAGGGGAAATTACCATTATGTATTATCGTAAGGCCCGATGGTGTGCGCCCTTTCTCAAGACTAAGGTAATACCGTAATCGAATCGATCGCCAATCAGTAGGAACTCGTCCAATCCAGGAAACTCCGGACTCTTTATATGAGTTATATTCTATCATCAGTTTACTATGCAAAAAGTTTGGACATCAACATTTGGAGATCCTGTTCCTGCTGCATAATACTCTCTTTGATCTCAGCAGCTTTTCTAGGCTGCTTATACACATAGAAGTAGCTCGTGAAATTAATCTCGTAATTAATGCGAGTCTTGGATATATCGATCCAAGAATCTTTGTCGATATGAGGCAAGACTTCTTTCTCAAAATAGGATTGATAATCACAACTTAACGGAACAGACTCATAATCACGCTTACTTGAATCTGCCTGTTTTTCATGACGTTTCAAGACAAGGTGTCCATTACTATCACGTAAAGGCTGCTCAATAGTAAGTTGAAGACTACCAAAGAACTCATTATCAAAAATCTTACTAAACTCAGATTCTTTGAAATCCAGATATAAATGTAGAATCTGCGCGATATGCTCGGGAGTAATATCGTTGCGCTTATTCCCCAGACTCTTTGATGCCGGCGAACAGAAATCAACAGCGTTGATAAGCTGAATCTTACCTCTACGTTTTTCAGTCTTCCTGTTTGTCAGGAACCAGATGTAAGTATAAATCCCTGTGTTGTAGAAAAGGTCTTTAGGAAGGGCAACGATACACTCAAGCCAGTCGTTTTCAATAATCCACCTACGGATGTTGCTCTCGCCGCTACCAGCACCGCCGGAGAAAAGCGGCGAACCATTAGTGACGACACCAATTCGAGCACCATCTTCTTCCATTTTAGAAATCATGTGCTGAACAAAAAGCAACTGACCATCGCTCACTCTCGGAGTTCCAGCATAAAACCTTCCATCTGGATTAAGAGACTCATTCATTATGAACTCCTGGTCCTTCTTCCATGTAACGCCATAAGGCGGATTTGCCATGATGTAATGGAAGCGGTTGGACTTGAACTGATCCTGGGTAAAGGAGTTCCCCAGCTTGATGTTATCGGCATTCTCGCCAGTGATGAGGGCCTCGGACTTGGCAATAGCATAGGACTGCTCATTGAGTTCCTGGCCATAAGTACGGATTTCAGGCGTAACTCCCTCATCGCAGATGTTCTCTAAAATGTAATTCTTACCCACATTGACCATACCGCCAGTGCCGCAAGCTGGGTCGAAGATGGTGCGGATGATGCCAGATTTGTTGAGGACATCCTTATCCGGTGTGAACATGATGGCGCTCATCAGGCGAATCACATCGCGTGGGGTAAAGTGTTCACCAGCAGTTTCGTTGCTATTTTCATTGGAGATTCGGATGAGTTCCTCAAAGACATAGCCCATGTCGTGGTTGTCAATCTTTTCCGGGGAAAAGTCCAGCTCGCACACTTCCTGAATCATCTGGTATAGTAGGCCGTTTCGGACCAACTTGGCCACCACCTTGTCAAACTGGAAGTTGGTGATGATGTCGCGAACTTCGCGATTGAATCCCGCGAGGTAGTTGCGGAAGTTAATCTCGATGTTGCGCGGGTCGTCCAGAAGAGATACCAACGTATGTTTGGATGTGTTGTAGAATTTCCGGCGACCGGCGGCTTGGCAGAGGACGCGGTCGAGGTTCTGCTCGGTCATTTTGTCCTTGAATTGCTCATAGGACTTGCGGACAGCTTCGTTGTACGGCTTGAGGATACAGTCGAGGCGGCGGATGACTACGAAGGGCAGAATGACATCGCCGATCTCATTTTTCTTAAAGGTATCTCGAAGTACGTCGTCTGTTATCTTCCAAACAAAGCTTACGTCCGGTTTCTTATTGTTCTCCATATAATGTTTCTGCTCTTTTCTTGTTTGACGTTGCAAAAGTAATTATCGGGTATGCAGTAGAGCTGCACAGTTAATCAAAGATACGATTGGGTGAAAAAATCCTCCCTAAAGGGGCTCCTACGAATTTGGGTTGACCAATGATATCAATTCCATTATCAAAATTATTCCGCGCAGTCTTATATATCTCTTTCACGCTCTGGATATCATCATATGCCAACTGATGCTCACGACGACCTGCCCGATGCGGATCATGGAAATATGAATATGTCCACGCTGAGTTCTTCTGGTCTCCATCCCGATAGACCTGATTGGAATAGGGCTCAAATATCTTAAAACCTTTCTCCGTCCCTATATAACAATAGTTCATGTAAAGGACACGTCGGTGAATGAGCTTTTTGGAGAAAACAAACTCAACATGAATATCATAAGTGCGGTTAAGCTGTTGGGCGAGACCATCTTTCCACTCCGTCACTTTTCTCTTCAGTAACGCTTCCTTGTCATCTCTACCTTGACTAAGGATGAGGATATAATACGGTACTGCCAGTTTTTCCGGAAGGATAGCATCCAAGAGGTGTGTTAGATTGGCCAAGCCCAGGAAGTGCCCTCTCCGCTCATTTGCGAGCAGAAAGTTATCCGAAATGATCAAACTATTACTCGGCGGAAGTTGAAGATTGTTGTCTTGAAGAATATTTTTCCACCCATTAGGACCCTTTCCGTATAGAGTATCAGGCTCAAACTCATCTTTAAAGGACAAACCTTCAAACATTCTGTTGGCGACTTCGTCCTTGCTTATCACCCAGACACCATACTTGTCCCGAAGTGTTTGAGCATCCTTAACGGAACAATCTCTTAGGAAGAAGGCATTAGGCTTGGATATTATCAAATCCTCTTGCTGCCCCATCTGCTCGAAAAAATCTTTAAGAGCGATCGGCACAGAGATGTCATAAGCAGAGAATATCGTGAACAAGTCATCAAGTTTCTCCATATCTATCGGTTTGAATATCTCGTCTAGTTCAGCATCTGTCAAGTCGACACAGATTTTTGAATGATTCTTCAAAACTGCAATGATATTGTCAAGCCCTTCTGTAGTGAAGGCCTTTCTAACAACATCAGTGAGGGCCACTCTTTCTGCGTATATTGTTGCCTTGGAATCCATCTATCTATTTGTTTCTAGCTGCCATTTCAAGTTTGTTCAGCATGATAGAATCCTGAGCGGACGCATCATAGAAGAATTTTCCAAAAGGCTTTACAAAGCGACCAGTCGGAGTATATTCCATATCATAAGGAGCCTCGTCTTTCGGAAAGTAATAAACCTTGAAAGGGCAATTCTCCTGAATATCCTTTTCGTCTTTATAATGGCTTTCCGCTACAAGAACCTGAGAGCGACGTATCATGTACTCGGAATGGGTCTCGACAATGAACTTGAAGTGGTAAGTGTCACTTACATAAGCCAAGAGTTCCGTGAGTTTTCTCTGAAGATCTGGATGGAGGTTTTGCTCCGGTTCCTCAATTACGATAAACGGCTTAGACATGCTATGCTCATACTTGCGTATAAAAGTTGCAAGGCTAATCAGAAGAATCATCATCTGGTTAGAACCCATCCCCTTGTCGGCCAGGTCCATCCTGTCTTTACCTTCGTAGATATAGAATCGATAAGCTTCACCGCCAAAAGGCTCTATCTCAAAACTATCACCAATGCCAAACTCTTTCATCCAATTGATAATGAACGTATGTGCAATAGTCCCAGGCTGAATCTTTTCACGATAAAACCGGTGGATGGCCTTTGCCATATAGTCGTTCTTGTCAGCAGTGTTGTAGAAAATGTTCTGCGACGCAGAATGAGCATAGATGTATTCTGCGGAGATTCCAGCAATTACCTGCTCCAGTTCTTTGGATAGTTCCCTAAGGATACCCGACCTTTCGTGTACGTAAGCCTTGTCGGACTCCTCGTTTTGCCACTTTTCAATCAATGAGGCATCTTCCTTTGCTTCATCGGCCAAAGGCTTTGAAGTCGCGCAGAACGAAATCAATTCTTTTAGTTGGTTCACAATAAAATTGCCACCAATCAGATCAGAATAAAACACCTCGTCAAAGGATACGGTCATAGACTTGCTCTCAATGGAATCCTCTTTGGTAAGCATTTCAAGGGACTTGCGAAGTTTATCCAGCTCCGCATTCCTGTCAGCAATTTTCATCAGGGTGCTATTGCTCATTGAGTTAAGCCGAGCTATTTCCTCTTTGAAATGCACCTCACTTTCGTGCATCATCTCTTCTCTTCTGGCCATTTGCTCAGCTTGAAGCGCCCCCATACGATCATTCAACTCCTTCATAGCTTTAATGGCATCCGGAGAGGTGGGGTCAATGCTTGACATGCGAGCCAGCGCATCCGCATTCTCTTTGCTGAGCATCTCGAATTCTGCGCTCATCCTAGCCATTCTTTCCTCTGTTTCACGTCGGAGGGTCTCATGTCTATGCGCAATCTGATCCTTCAAGGCTTTGCTCTCTTCATAATACATACGAAGCTCTTTTTCCAGCATTTCTATTTTTGACATCAATTGCTTCCGCATGTCATTGGAACCTGATTCTGTGGTCGAGAACTCTACCTTTGTGGTACCGGCGTCATAATTAAAGTCGAATTTGATGCCTCGAATATTATCTGAGACCCAAATACGCGATATACTTCCTGTTGTCTGGTCGTGGCTGCTATCGCCGGTGACATCTATAACGATACCGTAGTCTGCCTTCTTTTTGGACGTGCTCCCCATCTCTTCTTTCAGCTCCAAGGTCTGAGATAAACGAACAGCAAAGCTAATCATGTCTTTAGTGGCCTTATTGTAGCGGGCGCGCGCAAAGGTCCCAATACCAAGATCATGATACTCATTGGCATCAAAGCGAAATTCCGGAAGCTGAGATTCCAGTCCTTCACTTCCACTAACTCTCATTGAGCGGATATTATCGAGTATCAGGAGCAAACCTTTAACCAATGTCGACTTACCGGCATTATTGGCACCAACCAGGATTGTAATCTCTCCGAGGTCCTGGGGCGTAAGGTTCTTAAACCTCCTGAAATTCTTGAAACCGATTTGATTCATATGCTGTTACTTTTCTTTATTTCGTTTGACGCCGCAAAATTAATCTTGGCCTGTGCGTTCTACTTGCACAGGGAAATATTTCTCGTAAGATTCGCGGATCACCTCCTGAATCTGTTTTCTGTATTCGATGGGAGAAATGACCTCGACATCCTTCCCAAAGGATAGAATGAGGGCCTCCAGTTCGTTGTTAGGGATGACATTGATCTCCACAATTCGGTTGTCAACATCGACAACTATCTGTGAGGGGTGAAGCGCTTTCGTCATCACATAAGGGAAGCGATGCTCAGAGAACTGAAGCCTGATTGGAATCTTCTCCTGGGAGTCAACGCTCACGCCAACCACATCCTTCCAGTACGTCTCAAAGTCTATTTCGGAAGGGATGAATTCCTTATTGACTTGTTCGATGTTTTCGATACGGTCCAAGGCAACATTATAGATAGTGTCCTTCTCTTCATTAAGGCCAAAAAGGAACCAGCGGTTATTATACTCCTTAACGTAGTACGGGTGGATAATCCAGTCGTAAACTACATCAGCGAAGGTCTTATACTGAATCCGAAGGACCGTCTTGTTGATAATCGCATCGAAAATGTCCTGGAACCAGTCGAGACCTGTATAATCCTGATTCTCGTCGTAGCCAACGACGCTCTTGGAAACACCGCGAAGGTCCAGCTTATCTTCCAGTTTCACTACTAGCTCGGACATCCAGTCGAAGTTGGGCATGCCCTTGAAGCGCTGAAGCATCAGGATGGTCTCCTTAAGCTGGGCTAAATCGTCTTCTCCAAGACCACGCCTGAAGATGGAGAAATCCGGCTCAGAGTATCGGTAATAGAAGCCATTGCCATCGTCTTTAACTTCAACCTCAACACCAGCCTCCCCGGCACGGTCACGGATGTAACTGATATCGGCGCGGAGTGTTCGCGTTTTGATGCCCGTATGCTCTTCGCCATACAGCTCACGCAAGGCCTCATTACAACGCTCGATGAGGTCGTCAAAATAGAATTTACGCCGGAAGTTACTGAAGCAGTCGTCCAGGACTTTATAGCGTATCTGTGCGTGTTTGTTGCTGGCCATTGGCGTTCAATAGATACATCTAGACAAATTTAATGATTTTTCTCAAATACTCTGCAATAATTGCATATTAATGTGCAACGAGATTGCACAGGTGAAACTAGCGCATATTGAACCGCCATCCTATAAGGTGTTATATTTGCCATGAGAAGATGCGATGGATTATTACCATATAGTGAGGCTCTTGGCGAAATTACCTCATTCGCACTATGATTCATTATAATTGCACTGGAAATGCTTTTTCTGGAAACTGAATGGGATTCCTATGCTTTACTCTGATTATCATGTGAACTAGGAACAACAAATAAAAGCCGCCAGGTAGCGACTTTTCAATGAGGCTCGGATCAAGTTGCCTTGAGAGGGTTGTCATCCCTTCAAACGAAGTTCCTCTTCGACGAATCCTAGTGCAAAGGTAATACTTTTTCTGGAACTAGAAAGCAGAATTTGCTATATTTGCTTCACAAAACACACTGCATATGATTCTTACCACGACTCCGTCCGTAGAGGGACGCACAATAGCAGAATATAAGGGAGTGGTCTTCGGAGAGGTGA
>JAEEGL017221888.1_pt1 | contig 13562 bp, 13 predicted proteins | sample 9134231 | NCBI WGS metagenome assembly JAEEGL01 (sample SAMN16246548, study PRJNA631951) | gut metagenome | biome: gut microbiome; feature: rumen; material: fiber-attached | host: Bos | place: Iran: Karaj | collected 2018-10
CGCGATGTAGTTCAGGATCGCCTCCACCAGGTAGCCTTTGTTCACGAGATCCAGGAACGACGCGTCGCCGTTGCGCTTGGACAATTTCTGATGCGCGTCTTTCATGATCGGCGGGCAATGTATATACACCGGTATGTCCCACCCGAACGCCTGGTACAGCAGGTTGTATTTCGGCGTGGAGGAAAGGTATTCGTTGCCGCGCACCACGTGGGTGATGCCCATCAGGTGGTCGTCAACGACGTTGGCGAAGTTGTACGTGGGCAGTCCGTCGGACTTGAGCAGCACCTGATCGTCCAGCGTTTTATTGTCTACGGTGATATCGCCGTACACCAGATCGGTGAACGTGGTGGTGCCTTCGGTAGGCATCAGCTGGCGGATGACGTAGGGTTTGCCCTCGGCCAGGTTCTTGGCCACTTCCTCCTGAGAGATCGTGCGGCAGTGACGGTCGTAGTTCAGTGCGGCGCCCAGATTCTCGTCGCCGCCCTTTATGGACTCCAACCGCTCTTTGGTGCAGAAGCAGTAGTACGCGTGGCCGCGCCGCACCAGTTCCTCCGCGTATTTTTTATATATATCGCGCCGCTGGCTCTGGATATACGGGCCGCAGTCCCCTTCCTTGCCGGGGCCTTCGTCGTATCCGATGCCGGTCATTTTCAGCGTGTTGAATACCGCGTCCATGGCGCCTTCCACGAAGCGCTCCTGGTCGGTATCTTCGATCCTCAGTACAAATGTGCCCTTGTTGACCCGCGCAATAAGATACTCGTACAGGCAGGTGCGGAGGTTTCCGATATGCATGTAGCCCGTCGGACTGGGGGCAAAACGTGTTCTAACCTGGCTCATGATGAACCCCTTTCAAATACAATAAATCGGGACGGCCGGCGGCAATTTCCGGATACCCGGCGGCACAGCCTCTCCCGATTTTGTATGATACACCAAAACGCGTGCGGTGTCAATTTGCAGAACGCGATCCGGCAGCCGCCGCGCCCGGCATTTTACTTCTGGCGCTTGTACACGGTGGATACACCGGTCTCGTCGCCGAAGAGCTCAAGTTTGTCGCCGTCTTCGCTCTCGGTGATCTCGTATTTGAAATGGAAGTTGGTGCCGTTAGGCTCGCCGTCTTCGGTCAGCCAGAGTTTCAGCTGATTGCCGTCGAGTTTCCAAATAAACTCGATATCCGCAATGGTCTCGCCATTTACTTTGGTTCTGACATCTCCGGTACCGTCCGCGTCGAATCTGAAAAGGTTCTCTGTATCATCGTCGCGCACTTCATTCCACTTGCCGACGATGGCGGGAGTCTTGGAGCCGCCGTTAATGACGTTGTCAATGACGTCGCACGCGGCCGTTGCCGCCAGCAGCACCAGCACAAGCACGATCGCAAACAGTTTCTTTTTCATTGCGTTGTCCTCCTTAAATATGTAGATATCCGGCGTTCGCGGTCAGTTTCCCGCGCCGCTCATCTTCATAAAATCTGTCTCGCTGATGATCGGGACCCCCAGCACTTTGGCTTTTTTGTTCTTGCCGGAGCCCGAATTCACGTCGTTGTTGATCAAGTAATCCGTTTTGGCGGATACCGAACCGGACACGCGGCCGCCGCGTTCTTCGATATAAGCCACCAGCTGATCGCGGTTGTCAAAGCCGTTAAGGCCGCCGGTGATCACGAAGGTCTTGCCCGCGATCGCGGAGGCCGGAGCACCGTTGTCGCCGGCGTTGTCCGCCGCCGCGCTCACGTCGTCAATTATCTCCAGCTCCGCCGCCAGTTCCGTGAACTCGGAAAAGCGGTCAATATCATCCGCCCAGGCGTAAATATTGTCGTTGATCACCGCGCCGACGCCCTCCACCGCGCTGAAATCCGCGCGCTCCGCCAACAGTGCCAGGAACCGCCCGTACGCTCCTGCGCCGAGGTAGCGCGAGATCTGTTTAGCCATATCCTTGCCGATGCCCGGGATACCGGCGGCGTTCAGCAGCGCGGAGAATTTCACTCTGCGGCTGGCGGCCAGTGCGGCCTGCAGGTTGTCGTAGGACTTTTCGCCAAAGCCTTCCAACGTCACGATCTCGGCGCGGTACCGGTCAAGCTTATACAGATCGGCGAAGCGGCGCACGAAGCCGGCGTCAATAAACATCTCCACCGTAGCCTCCGACAGCCCCATCACGTTCATGGCATCGCGGGCCACAAAATGCGTGAACCGGCCTACGTGTTTGGCGGGACAGTCCGCGTTGTCGCAGTACAGCGTTTCGATGCCGTCATTTTCATGCACCGACGTGGGACCGCCGCACACCGGGCACGAATCCGGCACGAAGGTCTCTCCCGTGCTCTCAATAGTCTCGGCTATCTGCGGAATGATCAGGTTGGCTTTGTACACCATCACTCTCGAACCGGCGCCAAGACGCAGCGCGCGGGCAATACTTACATTGTGCACCGACGCCCGGCTCACCGTCGTGCCTTCGATCTCCACGGGCTCGAAAACGGCGACCGGATTCAGCAGCCCCGTCCGCGACGCGGACCATTCGACCCGGACCATTCGGCTCTCCACCGTCTCGTCCTGCCATTTGAACGCGATGCCGTTCCGCGGGAATTTGCCCGTGGATCCCAGCGACTTGCCGTACGCTTCGTCGTCCAGGATAAGCACCAGCCCGTCGGTGGGGTATGCATTGTCCGGCAGTTCTTTTTCAAACTTTTCCAGTGCCGCCACGACCGTTTCCGGCGTTACGAGCGTATGATCCACCACCGTGAAGCCCTGCGCGGCGAGCCAGTCAAACTGTGAATTCTTGGAGTTAGGATCCGCGATGCCCGCGTCTTTGTCCGCGTACACTAAGTCAAAGGCGCACACCGTCACCGGCCGCCCCGCCGCTTCGCGGGAATCCAGGAGCCGCACCGTGGCCGACGCCAGGTTGCGCGGGTTTTTATATTTGGCTTCGGTCTCCGGGAGTTCGCGGTTGACCCGCTCGAAATCATCGTAGCGCATCACCGCCTCGCCCCGCACGATCAGCTTGCCTCCGTACGTGATCCGCTTAGGTACGCCGCCGAAATGCACCGCGTTGTGGGTCACGTCCTCGCCCACCTGACCGTTGCCGCGGGTCACGGCTTTCTGCAGCTTCCCGTCCTGATACGTGAGCACGACCGTCAACCCGTCCAGTTTCCACGACAGCACCCCGCGCTGCCCGCCGAGCCAGCCCGGAAGCGCGCCGCGGTCCTTGGTCTTGTCCAGGGACAACGCGGGAAATTCGTGCTCCGATTTGGTCAATTTCGATACCGCCTTATACCCCGCGCCTGCACTGGCCGTGGGGCTGTCGGGCAGCGTAACGCCGGTCTCCCGCTCGAGCGCAGCCAATTCGTCGTACAGCTTATCGTACTCGAAATTGGACATGATCTCGCGGTCTTCCACATAGTACGCGTATGCGGCCGCGTTGAGGCGGTCGATCAACTCGCGCATGCGGTCAGTCTGCACGCGGTCTGTATATTCTTCGAGAGTCATCTGCTCGTTATCGCTCATAACGCCTCGATCTTGAGCGCGGTCTCCAGCGCCACTACGATCATATCCGTGAGGGTCTTTTCGCGTTCTTCCGCGGTCATGCACTCGTCATATACGAAGGAGTCGCTGACGGTGCAGATGGTGAGCGCGCGTTTGCCGGCGCGGGCAGCGTTGCAGTACAGCGCCGCGGACTCCATCTCTACGCCCAGCACGCCCATCTTGGCCCACTGCATGCCGGAATCGGCATCGTCGTAGAACATGTCGGAAGAGAAGATGCTGCCGACTTTGTATCTGGCGCCGATCTCCTTGCAGCTTTCCACCGCCGCTGACAACAGGTCAAAGTCCGCCAGCGGACAGAAGGTGCCGGGCAGGTTGTACTGCATGGCGTAGTTGCCGTTGGTGCAGGAGCCCATTGCCAGCACGATGTCCTTCACGTGCAGTTCCTTGCTGAAACCGCCGCAGGAACCGACGCGGATGATGTTGTCAACGCCGAAAAAGTTGAACAGCTCGTACGAATAGATGCCGATGGAGGGCTGCCCCATGCCGGACGCCATCACGGATACCGGATGCCCTTTATATGTGCCGGTGTAGCCCTGGATGCCGCGCACGTTGTTCACGAGGCGGGGGTTTTCGAGAAAGTTTTCGGCAATGAATTTCGCGCGCAGCGGATCGCCGGGCATCAGTACGGTGCGGGCAAAATCCTCTGGCGTCGCGTTGATGTGCGGAGTCGGATAGTTGGCCATGATCGATCGTCCTTTCGGCAATATTTGATGCCTCCATTATACCCGAAACCGGGAAAATAATCAACCGAAAGCGGCCTTGCCATTTGCCCTTTGACACTTGCCACTTATAACTTAAAACTTAAAACTTGTAACTTATAACTAAAAAAATACCCCGGACGGGAATCGAACCCATATCAGCAGAGTCGGAGTCTGCTATCGTATCCATTAGACCACCGGAGCAAAAATAGCGTGTGAGTATTCAGTTGTAGTTGACCGCGAGCGCACGCGCGGAGCGTCAGCCGCGGTATTTGGCGGAGTGGATGTAGCGGTTGACCGCCGGGTTGAACACCTCGATGGCGTGCAGCACCTGGTCATCCGGCTCGAACACGTACATAAACTCGCCTTTGTTTTCATTCGGACAGGTGAAGTAGTAAGCCTGCTCGTTCTCGTCGCTGGAGGCACAGTAGACCACTTTGACCACCCGCTTCGCCGCGGCTTTGGCTTCGTCGTCGCACACCCGCCCGAATCCGGTGAACGCCGAGGCATTCACGTTGATGATCGGTTTGCGGCGCGTCTGATCGTATATAGCGTCGATATTCAGCACCCCGGTGTTCACGGAATACTCATACTCGACGCGGCTCATCATCAGCGTATAGCGCGCGGCCAGTATGGCTCCGATCAGCAGGAACGGTGCGGGCACAAAGGCAATGCGCCCCGCCAGTTTGTAAAGCCCGAACGTCAGTAGCACCGCCGCGACAAAGTACGCCCCGATCAGTATCGGTGTCAACCCGCTCTTCTTTTTCTTCACAAACTGCTCTACTGTACCCATTCGTTCTTGCTTCTCGCCTGTCCGGGCTCCCAGTCAACATGTTGACCGAGGCCGAGGCGTATAGTACCACGATTTGAGGATAAATGCAAGGGGAATTAGGTTTTTTCTTTGAATAGAATTAGGTTTAGTCTTTGAATAGAATGAGGAAATTGCGGTATCGCCGGCGGCGATGAACTCACGCGTAATGTGGCCTCCGCTCATTATCGCGCGTGAGATCCGCGGCATACTGCCGATCCGCAATTCCCTGATCCTACTCAAGAAAAAACTAATTCTATTCAGGTCAAAGCATTAACGAAGGCTCCGAATAGAATAGCGCTCTCCGGGCCGGTCTGCCACAGCTGCTCGGGGTGCCATTGTACGCCCCAGAAAAACGGGTGATCCGGCATATAGACCGCTTCGGTGAGGCCGTCTTCGGAAATTGCCATCGGCCGGAGCCCCGGAGCAAGCGACTTGATCGCCTGGTGGTGGCTGGTATTGACCCCGATCTCGCCGGCGCCCAGCAGCGCCCGCAGCGGCGTATCCTCGCACAGTCCGACCCGGTGCCAGATCCGGTTCGCGGGCTGCCGGCTGTGGGCGAGCTCCGTGTCGTACTCCGACGGGATGTCCTGATAAAGCGTGCCGCCCAGCAGTACGTTGAACACCTGTATGCCGCGGCAGATGCCGAGCATGGGCTTGCGCGATGCCAGCGCGATGCGGAAGACCGCCGCCTCCATGACGTCGCGTTCGGGACAGATCTCCACGCTGTCAAAGCGTTTAATTTCGCCGTAATACGCGGGGTCAATATCCGGTCCGCCGCTGAACAGGAATCCGTCGCAGCGCGCGCAGGCCGCTTCCAGCACTTCTTCCGAATCGGTGAGCGGCAATATCAGCGGCGCCGCCCCCGCCCGCACGATGCTGTCCGTGTACGCTTTATTTACGCCGGTCTGGCCGTTTCCCGCTTCCCAGCGCGGCGTCACACCCACGAGCTTCATCGTTCGTAAAGCTTGTCGGCGATGAAGTCCATGATCTTATCGTGGCAGCCGCCGCAGCCCGTAGAGCAGTGGGTCTGCGCCTGCACGTCTTCGAACACTTTCACTACGTCGGAAATATCGGTCTCGGTCTTAATGACGTTGTCGATCTGCTCGTACGTCACCTGTTTACATTTACAAACCAGTTCCCTGTAATCCATTATTTGTTGTCCTTGAGTTCCTTCAGGATCTGCACCACGCTCACGATCGCGCCGGCCACGGAGGCAACGACGCCGCCCGCGCCTTCGGGAGTCGTGAAGGTGTTGACCAGTTCGGAGGCATCGGTGACAACGTTGTTCACCGACCCGGTGATCTCTTTTACGTTGGACATCGTCTCGTCGGCGCTGGTCGCGATATTGGGCAGTTTTTTGACCGTTTCGTCAATATTGGCGGAGTTATCGTCCAGGAGCCTATTGACCTTTTTGATCGTCTTGCAGAGCCGTATCAGCAGCACCGTAAGCGCGATGACCGCGGCGATGCCCGCCACCGCCAGCAGGCCCAGGAGCAGCTGCGACCAGGAGAAAGGCAGGCTGATGTTGCCGCCTTCAGCTGTCAGAATAATCATGATACACACAACCTTTTCCGGCTTCAGGCCTCGTCAGTAGCTTCCACGGCTTCTTCGACGGCGTCGGCTACATCTTCCGCGGTTTCCGCAATAATAGCTTCTTCCGCGTCTGTATTCTTCTTGTTTTTGATGTCGGCGAGCTTGGTTTTCACATCGTCAAACGTCTTGACGCATTTGTCCTTCACGACGACGGCTTTCTCTTTTACGGCGCCGGCGATCTCTTTGGTCTTGTCAGCAATGTCTTTTCTGGTCTCGGCTCCGGATTTCGGCGCGAAGAGCAGGCCCAGCGCGGCACCGACAACGGCACCCGCGGCAAAACCGGCGGCAAGCGATATGGTCGCACGGACCGCGGCATCATGATTTGCTTTCTTTACAGTAGTCAATGGAAAAGTGAACATAGTTAATGATCCTCCTTGTTATTATTTGCGTTTTTATTCTATCACATCACACTGCCCGATTAAAGGCTTTTTTGTGACATTTTTACTGTTTTTTGCCGTACGCCCGGACCTTTGTATCCGCTCAGACCGCCGGGCCGAACAGCTTCCGCAGCCAGTTGCAGCTGAGCGTTATCCATTCCGATGCCTCCGCATCCAGATTCGGCGGGCAGAAGTATGTGCGGAAATCGCCCAGCGCCATTCCGTGCGCGCCGGTCTGAAAAATATGCACTTCCGCGGGCACTCCGGCCTTGTTCAGCGCGGCGGCAAAGTCGAGCGAATTGGAGATCGGGACCAGATTGTCCTCCCAGGTACTGAATATAAAAGTCGGCGGCGTTTTTTCGCGAGTCACATACTTATCACAACACACGTATTCAAACAGTTTTACCTGTGCTTCCTCGTCCTTGCTGCCGCGGAGCAGCAGGCCCATCATGCGCGGATCCGCGAACAGGCCGGCATCGTTGATCACCGGATAGCACAGCACCAGCGCGTCGGGCCGGTTCTCTTCCCCGCTGATGCCGGCGAGGCGTCGGATGTCGTTGTCATCCCAATGAACGCCTAAAGAAGCGGCGAGATGGCCGCCGGCGGAGAAACCGCACAGCGCGATCTTATGCGGATCCGTGAGGAAGCGGGCGGCGTTGTCCCGGATATACTTGAGCGCCGCGGAGGCATCCGCCTGCGGATTCGGCCAGACGGCATCCGGTCCCACGCTGTAGCGCACTACCGCCGCGTTGAAGCCTGCGGAAAGGTACGCCAGGGCGATCGGTTCCGCCTCCCGGTCGGAAGTACCGACATAACCGCCGCCGGGCAGCACGACCACCATCGGCCGCAGATGCGATACGACGATCTCGGGGCTCTCATTCTGGACATAGATGTCAACATAATACTTCCCGTCCGGGCTCAGCACTTTTCTTTCGGTATACATCCGGTCATCCTCCGTTTCAAGCGGGCGGCCGGTCGGTCGCTTTAAGCTTTCCGTCCAAACCGCGTATATGCGCAAAAAGCTTCCGTGCCTGGTTCTCAGGAACGGAAGCCGGTTATTTGCATCCAAACGACTTATCGCCTTATTCCTTGGAAGCGTTCAGAGCCTTTGCGAGTCTGGACTTTCTGCGGGCAGCGGTATTCTTGTGCATAATGCCTTTGGTAACGGCTTTATCCACAGAGACAGAAGCGGCTTTCACGGCCTCTTCAGCGTTATCAGCTTTATTGGCAACAGCCAGTCTGGCCTTCTTCACGGAAGTTCTGACTGCGGATTTGGCAGCTACGTTTCTGGCGTGATTTCTCTCTGCGACTAAGACTCTCTTCTTAGCAGATTTAATGTTCGGCAATTCGGTTCACCTCCCGAAGCAAATTGGGCACGCTTTCGCGCACTCGGTCATTTTACCACAACGGTCAATAGTTTGCAACAACTTTTTTGCAGGCTTAGAACACCAGCGGCGGCAGCTGATCCAGGCACTCGCAGATCGCAGCCTGCTTCGCCGGATCCATAGTTTTTTTTACGTGAACGTGGATGGCGTTGTCAACATCCTCCGCGCTCTCCAGCACACACTCGTCCTCCACCGGGCAGTTCTGCTGCAGAAACAGCGTGTATCCTCTGATGTACACGTTGATATCCGCCTCGCGCAGATAGCCTGCCAGTATAAAGATCTGCCGTTTCACCTGCTTGATCGGGTTTTTGACGGTCTTGGTGTACGTCAGTCCGGCAGCGCTGGTATGGTATTTGGTCCATTCGAAATCGCCGATATTGCCCTCCAGCCGGCCGCTGTGGTTCTTGACCTCGATAATGAACACGCCGCTGCTGTTGACGACCACGTTGTCCAGTTCGGTGCGTTTGCCCTGGTAATTGACCACCAGATTTGAGAACAGCCGGTCGTCCGGCCGCAGCACGCGGCTGATCAGCTCCGATGCCATTTGCTCACCGCGCTCCCCGGCCTTGTCGCTCTCAGTGCGCCGCTGCAGATCGAACACGTGCTTGGCTTTGACCACGACGAGCAGCATGACCACAAACGTCACGCTGAGCAGGACGCCGACCATACGCTGTGTTGTTATCGCCAAAATCAAAGGAAGCATTTAAGAACCGTCCGTTTATCTGCGCGGCGCCGCAGCGCGTTTATCCATCGATCAAATGCAGAATAAGTCTGCCGCTGCCTTTCGCGTTCTGATGCTGACCGGCCAGCAGCGCCTCTTCTATGACCTGCGTGCACGAAGTGGAGATCACGCGGTCCGTATGTACTTTTTTGGACTCCTCCAGCGTTACATTGAAAGAATCCGTCATGTTCAGGTAGTGGAAATGCTGCAGGCCCACAGTGAATACGCGGTCGTCCGCCACCGGCTCGCCTTCAAATTCGAAGCGCAGGAACGAATGCGTCTGCTGATCGTACTCCACTAAAAGGTCGCGGGACAGCTGGTAAAACTCGGTATGCGCCCCCGCCAGCGCCTCGTCCCGCAGCATCCGCATGATGGCGCGTTTCAGCATCTCGCCGGTCCAGTACACCATATGCACCTGATCGTCGTACGGGAAGCATTCGCGCAGATCGCCCTTCGTCACCACGGGGCCCAGCATCTCATTGCGGATCGAACCGGAGCCCAGCAGGAACACATCCACGCCCAGCGCGTCTTTCAGCACATCGGAAAACAGGTCGCCCAGTTCGGTCTCGCGGATGCGCGTGGGGTGGGTGAGCTGCCGTACGAATTTGGTGATGATGCGGCCGTATTTCTCGTCGGTACGGGTCTTGTAGCCGGTGATCATCTGCTCGATGGAAGGGTCGCGGGGACAATGCTCCGCGTCGACAGGCACCGGCTGCCACTTAAAGCTGTCAATACGATTTTCATCAGTGTCGATCAGTATATCGAACCGCCCTATCTGATCCGTGCCGGTGCCGGCCTGAACGATGGGAATGCCGTTGACCACCGCCGGCTCGGTGATGAAGGTATGGGAATGCCCGCCGATGATGACGTCCACGCCCCAGGCGGGATCCAGCATTTCCGCCAGTTTTTTGTCCTCCTCAAAACCGATGTGCGTAAGCAGCACGGTAAAGTCGATATCCACCGCGTTGTACGTATTGCAGATGCGCCCCACTTCCTCCGCCGCATCCTCCAGCGTGACGAACGTGCCGATCATGCCGTCGGTCTTGCACTGCAGCAGCACCACATCGGTCAATATTCCGATGAACAGGACCTTCATGCCGCCGATCTCGATCACGTGACAGGGTTTGAACAGGCGCGCGCCGTTGGTCTTGATGTGGAGGTTGGCGTTGACGATGGGAAACTCCGCGCATTTTTCCAGGAACAGCAGGTGCGCCACGCCGTAGTCAACTTCATGGTTGCCCAGCGTCACGACATCCGGCCCCAGCATGTTCATGATCTGGATCGTGGACAATCCAAGAAACTCGGAGTCGATGATCGAGCCCCGGAACATGTCGCCGGCAATGGCGTATATCACGTTTTCTTCTTCCTGCCGCACCTTGTTGATATATCCGGAAAGCAGCGATACGCCGCCCACGAGCTTATCATCCAGGTTCTCGGCAAGAAAGTCGCCGTGCAGGTCGTTGGAGTGGAGCAATGTCAGTTTTTTCAGGTTTTTCACGGTATTGTTCCTCCTTTTACCGATCGTACCGCATGCTTGATACGGTTATCATCGGCATGATCGCGTCTCGTTCTTTTTCTTCCGTCGATCGTTTATAACACATATCCGGGCAGGCTGTCAAATTGGTCAGCAGCGCTCAATGAAAATGATCGCGCTGGACTGGGGCTCGGGCAGCGTGAACATGTAGCCCCGCTTGAGCTTGCTGCCGCGAACTACCGCAATTTCGTTGCCTTCCGCGTCGGTGAGGCGGTATTTGCCGTTGTCCGATACGTGGAGTTTAAGCGTCATGGTACTGTCGGGCGATTCGGGACCGCGGAAGAGCTGTATCGCCCCCGAGTTCGACTGCTCGTCAAAATACTCCCACGCGCGCCACACGTCCGGCGCTTTGCTGAAAGCGGTCAGCGGATAAAAGTCCGCGTAGTAATATTCAGAGAGCTTGCGCCATTCGGTCTCGGCCTGTTTTGCCAGCGTCCAGTCGGATCTGTCGGAGGTGTAGTCCACGCTCAGTATGAACCAGGGCGCCATGGAAGAGCGGTAGTTATACATCGTGGCGGGAGCGGTGGAATGCACTTCCAGTTTGAAGTACGGGATCCACTGCGACAGCTCCAGCATGCAGGTCTGGCGTTCGTTCCAGCCGTCGTCGTTGCCGTCCCAGAAATCGCTGATATGGAGCGGTACGCTGCGCCGGAGCGTTTCGATGTCGTTGCGGCCGCCGCCGGAAGCACAGGAGTCGATCATCATTGACGGATAGCGCTCGAGGATCGAGTCCCACATTTTAAGGTAGCCCTGCACGTACAGATTTTCTTTCTTGCCTTCGTCGAACAGGTCGTCCGCGTACCGCCAGACTTCGCCCGGATTGACGTTGAAGTCGGAGCGCAGCATGTCGATATTGCCGTCGTCCAGCACCTTGTAAATGCGTTCCAGCAGCCAGTTGAGGCAGTCCGGATTGCCCAGATCGAACAGCTCGCCCTGCAGCCAGCTGCCTGCCGCCGCGGTGCCCAGGAACCATTCTTTCTTGAAGCCTTCCATGTAGTCGAGGAAGTCCTGCACGTTGCAGCGCATGACTTCCGCCTCGAACCACAGCATCACCTTACCGCCCAGTTCGTGCATGCGCGCGGAAACGTCGGCGAAGCGGTCCGGGAAGCGCGAAGTGTCCACCATCAGCGTTCCGGTCTCGGGCCAGCTGCAGCTCTCCCCTTTCGGATTGGTGTACCAGCCCGCGTCGATCCAGAGATAATCGAGTTTCAGACCCTTTTCTGTATATGTGTTGATCAGTTTGAGGAACTGCCGCGTGGTCATGCCGGAAGCGCCGGAGGAGGCGCAGAACACGGGGTCAAAGCGCTTGCCTTCGGGATGGCGCATATTGCAGTCGATGAACCAGCGGCGCCAAAGGTTCATATTGTCGGTCTCGTCGCGGCCGGAGTAGTTCAGCAGCACTATGAGCGGCGTGCGGATTTTCTCGCCCGGTCTCAGGAAAAGATCGGTCTTGTTTTGACCGGCTTTCACGCGGGTGTTGTTCCCGCCTTCGTTTTTGAATTCCGCCTTCCAGCTGCCCGGCCAGCCGACGGCAATAAACGTGCCGTTGCGGCCGTATTCCAGATTGAAGTACGGGAAGACAACGTGCGTGGGACGCCCGGTGTCGGTGCCTTTAGTGATCAGGTTGTCCTCGAGTTTATACTGATACGGCGCGTACATGTCGCCCAGGTCGCCGTTGATGCCTTTCAGCACCTGTTTCTTGCCCTTGAAATCCAGGTCAAGGCCGCAGATCTCGCTGAAGTTGTCCGTGTCATGCGCGCCGGTATTTTCCATCCAGATCGTCCATTCGCAGGCGTCATACCCGTCGTAGCTCTTTCCGTCGACGGTGAACACGACGCCGCTGGGCTTGTGCAGGAACTTTGCTTCGGTATGCGTACCGCCGTCGGTCTTTTCGGTACTCATGCTCTGCTTTTCAAACGCGTCGCCGAAACCGCGGTACTCTTTTTTCTTATACACGAACGAGATCGGGAACGACGCCGGATCTTTCAGCATCTTTTCCAGCGAACGCGGATCCTTCCGACGGCAGCCGGAGAGGGTCAACGCGGCCGCGCAAAGCAGCGCGGATGTCAATACCATCATTACAATACCACTCCTTTTCATACAGAGGCAACTTCCTTTCGCAAACGATTATTATATACTGCCCGGAACGCGGCAAGCTGTGCCAGAAACGATACGATCCAGGAAATTACATACGACAGATACAGCATATCGAGAGTGTGGTACTGCGGCATGGCAAACACCGTGTAGATCCAGACTACCCGCAGCACGCAGACGCCCACCACCGTGATGACCATCGGCAGGAACGACGAGCCCATGCCCCGGAGCGCGCCGGTGGTGACGTCCATCTGGCCGCACAGGAAATACGGCAGGCAGATCAGTGACAGGCGCACCAGACCGAATTCGATGGCTTCCGGGGAGTCAACGATGTAAATCGAAAGCAGTTGACGCCCGAAAACGTAACCAAGTACCCCCAGCGCCGCGCCGGCAACGGTCACGCAGACCAGGCAGCAGGCCAGGATCTGATTGACGCGGCGCGTTTTGCCCGCTCCGACGTTCTGTCCGGCAAAGTTCAGGGCGGTCTGGTGGAACGCGTTCATCGAGACGTAAACGAAGCCTTCGATATTGCCCGCGGCGGAGTTGCCGGAATTAACGGCCACCAGTCCGAAAGAATTGACCGAAGACTGGATGATCACGTTGGAAATGTTGAACATGACGCTCTGCAGCCCCGCGGGCAGTCCGATGCGCATGATCTGACGCAGCGAGTCGGAGTATACGCGCAGTTTTTTGAAGATCAGCCGGGCGGAATCATCGCGCCTCGCAAGAGCGAGCAGCACCAGCGCGGCGGCCAGCGTCTGAGAGATCACCGTTGCCCACGCCACACCATCCACGTCCATGCCGAACGCGGTGACGAACAGC
>JAEEGL010615765.1_pt1 | contig 13561 bp, 11 predicted proteins | sample 9134231 | NCBI WGS metagenome assembly JAEEGL01 (sample SAMN16246548, study PRJNA631951) | gut metagenome | biome: gut microbiome; feature: rumen; material: fiber-attached | host: Bos | place: Iran: Karaj | collected 2018-10
TATGCAGTTATTAATGCACATGCTCCCGGTAAATGAACAACTGTTATATTGTTATTTAATGCTTCTTTTATAAGATAATATCCGGGGTCAGAAATTGCAGGTGTTCCGCAATCCGAAACTAAAGCAATATTCTTACCTTGTTTTAAAAGAGAGATAATTTGAGGTATTCTCTTTAATTGATTTTGTGTATAAAAACTTATTAACGGCTTTGAGATTTTCAAATGAGATAACAATTTAACAGTCTGTCTTGTATCTTCACAAACTACTGTATCTACTTCTTGTAATATTCTTATTGCTCTTAATGTAATATCTTCTAAGTTACCTATCGGTGTAGGAACAACAAACAATGTTGATTTTATATTTTCCATAACTATATAATTTTTTCTCTACTTAAAATATCTAAAAATATTTTTACTATTTTAGGGTCAAACTGTTTTCCCATACCTTTTTTTAATTCTTCAACGGCAGTTTTTACTGACGGAGCTTTTCTGTAAGGTCTGTCCGATGTCATGGCATCAAAAGCATCTATAATTGCAACTATTCTTGCACCTAAAGGAATTTCTTCACCGGAAAGGCCTTCGGGATATCCCGACCCATCATACCTTTCATGATGATATAAAACCAACGGAGCTATCGGATAAAGATATTTTATAGGCAAAATAATTTTATATCCGATTATAGGATGTTGTCTTATAATTTTTTGTTCTTCATCCGTAAGTTTGCCTTTTTTTAGAAGAATCGTATCAGAAATTCCTATCTTGCCCATATCATGTAATAACGCGGCATACTCAATATATCTTACAACCATATCGGGAAGGTTCATTTCCTGAGCTATTAACTTTGCATATTTTCCTGCTCTGTCTGCATGATCATGTGTATAAGAATCTTTTGCATCCAATGCTCTTGCAAGAGTTTGAATCATTTCAAGATAGAAAGATTGTAAGTCGCTAAACAGTTCCATATTTTCTATCGTAATTGCAGAGTTATCCGCAAATAAAGTCAATAATTCAACATCTCTTTGAGTAAACGGTTTATTATTTTTTGAGGAATTAATATTTAAAACACCGATAACTTTATTTTTAATTTTTAGCGGAACGGAAATAAAAGATTTTGTCTCATATTTTTCTTCTAAATTAGGTCTTAAGAATCGGACATCTGTCTCTATATTTTCAACAAAATAATATTTGCCCGTAGATGCAACTATTCCGGCAATACCTTCTCCGATTTTCATTTTAGTATTTTCTATAATATCCTTGCTTAATCCTTTTGCAGCAACGATATAAAGTTCATTACTTTGATTTATCAACATCAAAGAACCTGTTTCGGAATGAAGTAAATTACAAGCGGTTTCTACTATAAGATTTACCAATCCGGTTTTTGAAACAACTTCACTTGCCAACGAACCGAATTCATGAATACTTGTAAGCATAACAACCAAATTATCAACATCCATAGCATTATTATGCAAACTTTCTTCTGTATTCTTTAAATACAAATTTGTTTTCTGTAATTTCTTTTTTAAATTTTTATTTTTTATCAATAAGATTACAATTAATATAAAAGCTATGGAAATTATAAGGGGTATAATTATTTTTAGCATACTATTATTTTTTTACATAAACTCTATAATCTATATTCGGAAATATGTTATTATTATATTCTAACTCAGAAAGAAAAGATTCCTCTATTGAATTATTTTTTATTTGATTATAGAGCGTTGTAAAATTATATATATGTTCTTTCGTTCTTTTTTCGGCATATTCAATCATTGTTCCGGTAGTCATAATAAATGCCCAATCAGAAGATTGTGCCAATAATAGTTCTCTCAAAGCTTGATTTAATGCTCTAAGCTGTATTCCTGTAGCATTTTGATTATTGGTAGCAATTTCAGCCATCCTGCTTTGTGCCATATGTAAATGTTTATATATCCAATCATTTGAAGGATTTAACCAAACTTCATAATATCCTTTGTCTCCCCAGGATGACGGAGAAGGATTACAAACCTGATTTATAGGAAATTTATCCAAATATTGAACAGGGGTTATCGGTTGAAATGTATTTTGTCCGTTTTGAATGTGTCTGAATATATAATTTATAAAATTAGGACCTTCAAACCACCAGTGTCCGAAAAGTTCTGCATCATACATTGAAACAACCAGCGGTTCTTTTGCCATTATACCATGCAAATGTTCTATTTGTTTACATCTGTTAAATACAAAATTTTCAGCATGAATTCTTGCTTTATTATCCGCCCACTGTGGATTATACGGCTGTTTTTCGTTTAAAGGCACTTTCCCTGTTATTCTGCAATACTTTATTCCTATGTTTCTTCTAACACCATCGGAATGTAAATAAGGTCTTATATAATCATAATCTAAATCATAAGCTAAATCTCTATAAAACTCTCTATAGTCAGGATCTCCCGGATATCCGCTTTCGGCACTCCATACTTGATGTGCAGTCTCCATATCTCTGCTAAATGCCGCAACACCGTTAGGACAATATATTGGTGCAAAAACACCATATTTTGGTCTTGGTGTTGCATATAATATTCCATGCGATTCTAAGAAGAAAAATCTTATTCCTTCTTCTTTTAATATTTTCTCTACGCCATTTGTATATGCACATTCAGCAAGCCATATACCTCGCGGTTCTCTGCCGAAATGTCTTTTATAATCTTCTACAGCAACTTTTATTTGTGCCCTCATTGCCGTTTCATCGTTCATTAATGGTAAAAAACCGTGAGTTGCACAACATGTTATAATTTCAAGTTTTCCTAAATCTTGTAAATTTTTAAATCCCGTTAAAATATTACCATGATATTTTTCCCAAATATATTTACAGTTTTTTAATTTTTGTTCATACATTAATGCTACGGGATGATATTCGGGAAGAGTTGATGTTCTCCATACTTCTTTTTCACAAAGTTCTATTAACTTGTTTAACTTAGCATAATATCTGGATTGTAATAACGGATCTGCCAACATATTTGCAAGCGAAGGCGAAATCGTCATTGTTATTGCAAAATTTATATTATCTCTTACAAAATTTTCAAATACGGATAAAAGAGGTATATAAGTTTCGGTTATAGCCTCATACAGCCAATCTTCTTCCAAAAAATCGGGATAATTGGGATGACGAACAAACGGCAAATGTGCATGTAATTGCAAACACCAATAACCTTGTTGACCCATTTAAAATTCCAAACGTAATGTTTTATTTAGTATCTTTCTTTACTTCAAATGTTATTGTCTTTGTCATAGAGCCGTCAGCAGATGTAGCTTGTATAGAATATTTATCTTCGCCGTTAGGTAAGTAAAATCTCAAAGAAAAAGTACCATCTGCAGATAATTTTACAGGCTGTCCTTTTAATGTCAATGTTGCATCCGGCTCAGTAGCACCTGATATAATTATTTCTGTATCAGCTTTTAACCAAAAGTTTTTAGGTCCCTTTTGTTTATGTGGTATTTGTTGCTGATTTTTTGAATAAAAAACCGTTGATGATGAAGATGAAGGTACATTCGTATGTGAACTCGGTAAAGATATTGAAACTATTTCTTCCCATCTTTCTCTCATAAGTTTTGCTATATCAAACGAACTCATCCCTATTTTGTTTACGCCGGAAATTCTAAGAAGTTTTTCAAATTCTACCTGTAATAATGCCCATTGTTCATCGGTTACATTTGACACTCCGTATCTTGGCATATATACTTTATTTGATCTTGCAACAGTGATAAATTTTCCTTCTTTTGTTAAATATCCTATATCCGCACACCAAGCTCTGTTAAATTCACCCACATTTATATACCAACTATCCGAGTTAGGTGTTACGAAAACATCAAAATATCTGTTTGCATTATTACCATCGAAACTTATATCCGTAGTATCATAAACTCTTATAGCCAACTTTGCTCCGTCAAAGATATTCGAACCATATTGTTTTTTTAATTTATCATAGGAATCTTTTGAAATAGACCAATAAGCAAAAATACATATCGGATCTCTTGGTAAAATAGTTATTTTTGTATCGCCATAATCTAATGGAAGCCCTGCTTTATTAACTTGTTTTCCCTGACTGTCTAATTTTGAACTTAAATTTTCTGACATGACAACACCTTCTATATTAAATTTTATTTCTTATCAATATTGATTTCAACATTTTTTTGATTATATAAATAAATAAGCAAATAATCAATAAATTTATTAATTTATCAATATTTTTTCTAAATTTGCTATTTTTACTTTACTATATCCCTGCTGTTTATAAAAATTTTGACATTTCTCTAATATTTTATACTCTCCGTGAACCAAAACAATATTTGAATTTTCTTTATCCTGATTTGAAAGCCAATGAAGTAATTCTTTTGAATCCGGATGATCCGAAAATATGTTATAAGCTTTCGTTTTGGCTTTAACATTTATTGTTTGCCCGTATTTTGTTCTTATTGTTTTTGCATTATTTTTTAATTTACCGGCAGGAGTTTGAGGACTTGCATAACTTACAAGAAAGACTGTTGTATTTTCAAAAGGTAACAGTTTACTAAGCAAACCAAGAGAAACTCCCTGATCCATCATGCCGCTTGCCGAAACAATTATTGAAGATGTAGGAAATTCTTTAGGTCTGTCTTCCGTATAATTTTGCGGAAGAATAGTTTTCTCTTCATAAATTGTATTTTTAAACCACTTTTGTTTAGAGGGATTTTTTAATTCATTTTCATATTGTTTGGTTATTCCGTTTGAAGACGGAGACAAACTAAATACAGGAACGTTTATAGGAATTATATCGTTGTTTTGTCCTTCTTTTATTTCATATAAAACTTTTTGTGTCCTATTTAAAGATAGTGCCGGTATCCAAACTTTATTCCCTTTTTTTAATTCTGCTGCAACATCTTTTTGAAACATTATATAATCATTTGAATCTATATTTTTATCTATGCCGCCATAAGTGCTTTCAACAAAAACATAATCTGCCAAAGGTGCAAGCTCTTTTTTGGGTAACAGGTTAGAGTAAGCACTTCCTAAATCTCCGGATACAACTATTGTTTTATTATTTTTACTATCTTTTATGTCAAAAAAAACACTTGCAGAACCCGGTATATGACCTGCATCAAATAAATAAAAATTTATATCCTTACCTATGTTTATGTTTTGATGATAATCTATTTCAATAAATTGTTCTTTTATTTCATCCAAATATTTATTCAAACAATTCTTGCAGATTTTGCAATTTACTTTATGCTGTTTACTCAACTGAGACATTGAACATTTTTTATTGTTTTTATAAACATCTTTTATATTATTTTCACATTCATCATACCAATGAAGAGTTAGTATACCTTTATGATACTTTTTTATATGTTTCATTTTCCCCGATGACCAAAAATATTTTTGTTTTACATATTCAAAATTCCAGCCATCATCAAGAACTTCAAAAAGAATTTGTTTTGTCGCAGGTGTACAATAAATATTGCCTTTAAATCCTTCACTTATTAAAAGAGGTATTCTTCCGCTATGATCCATATGCGCATGGGTTAAAATCATAGCGTTTGCATTTATTATTTTTTTCGGGATATAAGAATTATCTGCTTTTAAATTTTCTTCATCATAAAAAGAACCGCAATCTACTACAACAGAATTATCATCCGTGCTAATAATGGCATTTGAACCTGAAACCCTGCCGGCGCCACCAAAATATTGAACCGATATTTCACAATATAAATTTTGAAGTGAAAATAAAAAAACAAATAAAAGACTTAATATTATTTTTTTTAAAAAAATATTTTTCATTATTATTTATAATACCATTTTTAATATACAATGTAAAAATGAATTATAGAATATTATTCTTATACTTATATATAAATTTTGTCGATATTTTTGAAAAGATTATCAAATTCTTTTAATGTAGTAATTTTATTTATAGAATTTCTTAAAGCACAGGCATTAGGTAACCCTTTAATATAATACGGGGCTATTTTTCTTAACACTGTTAAACCTTTGTTTTCTCCGTAATATTGTGCCGATAAAATTATATGTTTTTTAAACCAAGCTATTCTGTTTTTTATTGAAGGTAAAGGTAACATTTCTTCTTTATTGAAAAACAATTCTATCCTTTTGAAAATATCATAATCTCCTATTGCACCTCTGCCTATCATAAGCCCTGCACATTTTTTAATTTTTAAAAATTTTTCTGCAGATTTAATATCTGTAATTCCACCATTTGCTATTATGGGAATTTTTGCATTTTCTACGGATTGTTCAAAGGCTTTAATATTAGGCTCACCGCTATGTGCAAACTGAGCATATCTTGCATGTAACGATACCATTTTTATTCCGCAATTTTGTGCTATTTCTATAATTTCGGGAGCAACTATTTGCCCATCAATTAAACCAATCCTTGTTTTTGCCGTTACCGGCACATTAACCGCTTTTACAACAGATGACAAAACTTTTTCTATTTGAGCAGGATTTGCAAGAAGTTTTGCACCGGCACCTACTTTTGCAATTTTTTTTGCAGGACACCCTAAATTTATATCTATAAACTTAAAACCCAAATCTTCTATTTGTTTTGCAGCATCAGACATTATATCTGCCTGCATACCGAATATTTGAGCAGATACTCTATCTTTTTCATCATCTGACATTGTAAGTAATTTATAAGTTTTTTTATCTTTATGAACAAGTGCCGTTGCAGAAACCATTTCCGTAAAAACAAGACCGGCACCACCTTCCACCGCAAGTTTTCTTAACGGCAAATCCGTAATACCTGCCATCGGAGCAAGCATTAAACAATTTTTTAATTTAATATTTCCGATTTTAAGTTCGGGAAGTTTTGTCATATTTTTACCAATTTGTAAGTTCCAATGAAGGCTTTATTGAAATATTATTATTTGAATGTTTTATTTTTTTATTTAAAACTTTATAATAAGCAACTTTTGCTATCATTGTGGCATTATCCGTACAATATATCGGCGAAGGAATAAATATTTTTATTTTATTTTTTATACATTCTTTTTTAAACATATCCCTTATTAAACTATTGCATGAAACTCCACCGCCAAGAACTATTGAATTTAAAGAATATTTTTTTGCAGCTTCAAAAGTTTTATAAATTAGAGTTTCTGCAACAGCCATACGAAACCCTGCACAAATATCGTTAATTGTTTTTTGATTTTTTATATCAACTTTTTTTGAATAATTCAAAACCGCTGTTTTTATCCCGGAAAAAGAAAAGTCCCATGAACCTTTTAAAAGAGGTCTTGTAAAATTAACTGCATTGCTGTTTCCTAAATCTGCCAATTTATCTATTATAGGCCCTCCCGGATATGAAAGTCCTAAAATTTTTGCAGCTTTGTCAAACGCTTCACCGCAGGCATCATCTCTCGTTCCGCCCAAAAATTGATATTTACCATAATCTTTAACAATAACAAGTTCTGTATGTCCACCGGAAATCACTAAACTTAAAAAAGGAGGTTTTAAACTCAAATTCTCTATTGTGGCAGAAAATATATGACCTTCAATATGATTAACAGGAATGAGAGGTTTATTATACAAATAAGCCAATGTTTTTGCACACATTAATCCTACAAGTAAAGAACCCGCAAGTCCCGGCCCGTAAGTACAAGTAATATAATCTATTTCATCACCAAATTTTTCAAATGATATTTCCGCTTCTTTTAATGCCTGTTCCAAGACTATATTTATATTTTGTATATGTGCTCTGCTTGCAAGTTCCGGAACAACCCCATTATATTTTGCATGTATGGGAATTTGAGAGGAAATCACATTAGATAAAACTTTTTTACCGTTTTCTAAAACGGACGCAGAAGTTTCATCACATGATGTTTCTATTGCTAATATTTTCATAATATATTCCTACTTACCTTCGGACAATATTTACTGCAATAATGATTTTTTAATATTCGTTTTCTCATATCTACACTAATACTGCTGTTCCAATAACTACTCATATTATCTTTCGTCAATTTATAATGTTTGGCTCCAAAAAAAGAGCAATTGTTATCATTACATAAAAAACCCATATATGAGAAAGTTATATCCCCCCACGGAATATGACAAAAACCTTTTGCTTTATATTTCCCTATATCATTTTTTAACATATTTACGGAATGAAATATTTTTAAATTTTTATTATTATCGGAAATTTTATTAATAATATTAATATCCGCGCCGGATAATTTATCACTAACCATCTTATCACCACACAATGGAATAAAAGATACTGCTTTTATATTATATTTTTTAATAAAATTGATTATTTTATTAAATTCTTTTACCGTATCTTTCATTGCAACGACATTAATTTTAATAAAATTGTTATCTATAGTTTTTGATAACTTTGATAAATTTTCGGTAAGTTTATCAAAACTTGCACCTTTCCTAATATTCTCATATCTTTTTTTATCTACAGAATCTATAGAAAAAACAACTTCTATATTATTATCGGAAATAATATCTATAAGTTTTTTTGGCATATACTGCCCATTAGTGATTATAGTATGCTTTATATTTTTATATTTTAAAGAATAACTTAACATATTATAAAAAGTTTTTGATATTGTAGGTTCTCCTCCCCACCAAACAATTCGTTCCAAATAAGGCAAATAAAAATATATGTCTTTTATATTTTTATTTGATAAAGACCAATTTATATCATTGGCTCTACACATTTGGCAATTTATATTACATTTACTGCTTGTTGCAATCCACATACTTCTAGGTTTGGATTTTAACACAATGTCTTTATTTGCAATTTCAAACTCATTTAAAATTGCATTATCATAAAACATATCTTTATAATTAAAATCTTTTTCATATGTGTTTATTAGTTTTTTTGTAAAACTATAATTATGTAAGAAATTAGAAATTCTGGATAAGTAAAACAACTGTACTTTGTTCTGAGGTTGTAATTTTTTTATCGTTCGGAATTCTTTTTGTAATTCTTTTAAATTGCCCGAAAATTCGTGTACTCTAAAAAAATCATTAAATTTAAAATAGCTACAATCTATTCTTTCTCTTGAAAATTCAACAAGATATTCTTTGGAACTTTTAACATCAATACCATCCAAAACAGCAATAGCTCTATCTATTTTTCCTATCGTTTTATAACTTTTTACCAAAAATATTTTTACTATGTTTTTTAATTTTTTATCTATTTTTAAATTTAAAATTTGTTTTGAATATTTTATTGCTTTTACATATTCTTTCTGTTCATAAAATATTTTTATTTTTTCAAACAAAACATCTTTTTTCAGATCTTTATATTTTATACATTCATTAAAACCTTTTAATGCCAAATCAAATTTCTCATTTTTTGAATGCTCTTTTGCAGCTTCAAAAATATTATAAATATTTGGATTTTGTGTTTTTTGCATAATTATTTTACAAATTCAACTACGGAATATGTTCTTGTTTTATCCGAAAAAGAATATCTGTAAGAACCATTTCTAAATTTTCTTTTTGTAAGTTCTATTTTAAAGTTTCTTGCAATTGTTTTGAAAGATGGCTCAAAATTTTCAGCTTTTTTTGATTTAGGTAATTCTATTTTTTTATTATACTCGTGACAAACTCTTCCTTTTATTCTTATTTCTTTTACGAACTGCGAGATAACATCGTTTTGATCTATTCCATTTGATGTTAATGCCGTTACAACACTATTATCCAACATTTGCTCAAAATCAATAACTTTTTTATCTTTGGCTGCCTGATATGAAAAACCCAGTATCATTCCTACTATAAACAAAATAAGCAAAAATATTTTTACTAAAATTTTCTTGAAATTTGATTCTTCTCTGTTTTTTGCCATTATTTATCTTCTTTATCTATTTTTTCTTTATTTCCTTCTTTGATTTTATCTTCTTTTTTCAATTCTTCTTTTTTTGTTTCTTTAGGATAATCTTTTAAATATTGTGTCGGTTCTGTTATATATTTTTTTACATTGTCTGCTTTTATAATCTTTATTGCAGTATCCAAAACTTCATCAGTTATTCTTTCTTTTTTATTTTCTTTTTCTTTCTGTGGCAAATCTTCAGTTTCACTCTGCATATACAATTTACCTTCTATTTCCGGTTTAACTTCTATTACTATATCGGGCGTTACTCCGCTTTTTGTTCCTTTCTTTTTGTCTGCTTTCAAAATAGTCCTTCCTGACGGCAAATAATATTTTGCAATCGTTAACCTTAAAGCATTACCATCTGCCAACGGAATTATTGTCTGAACGCTTCCTTTACCAAAAGAATTATCACCTACAACTAAAGCTCTCTTATAATCCTGCAAAGTTCCTGTAACAATTTCCGACGCGGAAGCAGAACCTCTGTTTATTAACACAATCATCGGAATGTCCGGATATAAAGGCTTATTTCTTGTGGAATAAACTTGTTCCGTAAAACTTTCTCTGCCCTTCGTTGAAACTACCGTACTATCTTCTTTTATAAATAACTCACATATATTAACCGCAGAATCCAGAAGCCCGCCCGGATTATTTCTTAAATCGAAAATAAAAGCCTTCATACCTTCTTTAGAAAGTTCTCCCAGCATTTTTTTAACATCCGAAGCACTTTGTGCATTAAATTCCGATAGTCTTATATAACCTATATCACCTTCAAGCATTTGTTTTTTTACAGTTTCTATTTTTATTTTTTTTCTTTTAATTACAAATTCCAATTCTTCTTTTGTTGAAGGCCTAAATATTGTAAGTATTACTTTTGTTCCGGGATTTCCCCTCATAAGTTTTACAGCCTCATCCATATCCATATTTTCGGTAGATTTATCATCTATTTTTATAATCCTATCTTCAGGTAAAATTCCTGCGGAATATGCAGGCGTATCCGGCATTGGTGTAATTACCGTAAGAGAACCGTCCTGCATTGTTATTCTTATACCTACTCCGCCAAAAGACCCTTGTGTTTCGGTTTTCATTTCTTTATATGCTTTTTCATCCATAAATTGGGAATAAGGGTCTAATGTTCTTACAACACCGTTTATTGCACCCATAACCAGCTTTTTTGATTCCGTTTCTTCTACATAATTGTTTTTTATAAGTTCCATAACATCTATCATCATTTTTAAGGCATCGTAAGTTTCATCTGCTTTTGCATAAACATTTGAAACAAAAACAAACATAAAAATAACTGTTATAAATTTCATATATTGCTTTAACATTTAAAACTCTCCCAAAACAATTATTATAAAAGTTTATATCATCTTTTTTATAACTTCAACTGCCAAATCAATTGTGGCATCCAAATCTTTTTTATTAAATACGGACGTAGATGCATGCAAATATCTTGTAGGAATACTTAAAATACCTGTAAGAATTCCTTCTCTGTTCATATAAATGAGTGCTGCATCCGTCATTCCGCCTTCAGTAATTGCGACCTGATAATTAATTTTTTTATCCTTTGCAACATTCAATATTGTTTTGCGAACATTACCGTTTACTATTGTTCCCCTTCCGCTTGCTTCTATTAATGTTATACCTACACCTTTACCTATTTTAAATGCAGAAGTTTTTTCATCTATTCCGGGAACATCACCTGCAACTGTAGTATCAATTACAAGTGCAAAGTCGGGAGCTATTGCAAATGATGAAGTTCTTGCACCTTTTAATCCAACCTCTTCCTGTGCTGTTGCAACCGCATAAACTTGTGCATTTATTTTATCGGATAATTTTTCTATTATCTTTATCATTGCATAACATGCAACTCTGTTATCAACGGCTTTACCATAATAAACATCTCCATTTAACACACCAGCATTTGGTTCAAAAATTATTTGGTCACCTATTTCAACTTTCTTAAGAGCTTCTTCTTTAGAAGAACAACCTATATCTATGAACATATTATCATGCGTTATGGTTTTATTTCTTTCATCCGGTCCCATTAAATGTGGCGGCTTCGTTCCTATAACACCTATAACATCACCTTTTTTTGCTTTAATAACAACCCTTTGACCGGGAAGAACCATATCCGCAATACCACCGACTTTAACAAAATATATAAATCCTTCATTATTTATATATTTTACAACCAATCCTATTTCGTCCATGTGAGCAGCAATCATTATTTTTTTTGTTCCCTTACCCTTTTTGCCGATAACATTTCCGAAATCATCTATTTTTACATTACTGCAACTTTTTGATAATTCTTTTTTTATAATTTGTGCAACTTCGTTTTCATATCCGGATATTCCGGAAGATTCAAATAAATCTTTTAATAATTTATCCATTTTGTTATCCCTCTATATTTATGTTTTTTATTGCTTTTATTCTGTCTAAAACCGGCGGATGAGAATATTCTATAAACACTTTAAATTTATGCGGTGTTAGGTTTGTCAAATTATCTACCGATAATTTTTTTAAAGCCTCTATCATTGATTTCGGATTTTTATATGTTGTTACGGAATATCTGTCTGCTTCGTATTCATATTTTCTTGAAATTACATTTTGTACTATCGATAAAATTTCCGATATCGGTGTATATAAAAAACCGAAGAAAACAATCGCACCGTATATTGATATATTTTGCATTGAAAATGCATCAAATAAATATTGATTCCCTATGAAAAACGAAAGAATGAAAAACAGTATAAAAGTATTAATAAAAGACATTATCATAAACTTATGTATATGCCTTTTTTTGTAATGTCCCATTTCATGTGCAAGAACAGAAACCAATTCTTGTGTTGTATGCTTCTGTATTAATGTATCAAACAAAACTATTCTTCTGAACTTACCGAAACCCGTAAAAAAAGCATTCGTTTTCGTAGATCTTTTAGATCCGTCCATTTTATAAAGTCCTTTCATTTTAAAATTTTGTTCTTTTGCATAATTTTCAAGTTCCGTCTTTAATTCTCCGTCTTCCAACGGAGTATATTTGTTAAATAACGGCATTATGAAAACAGGTGCTATAAATGTAATTAAAAGTTCAAAAAGAATTACCGATATAGCAACATATAACCAAGCATAAGTAGAATATTTCATAAAAAACCATATTATTAAAGCAAATATCGGCAAACCTATTACTAATGTTAATATTAAACTTTTTATTATATCCAAAATAAAAGTTTTAATTGTTGTTTTGTTAAAGCCGTATTTTTCTTCTATAACAAAAGTGTTATATGCGGAAAAAGGTATTTGAATAATATTAAGCAGAACAAATAAAACCGTTATAAATATTAACCCGGAACCTATTTCTCCAAAATTAAAAGACCTTGCAAAAATGTCTATATAATTAAAACCTGCAAAAAGAATAAACACTATTTCAACTATTATCATAATAGTTGAAGAAATTGTTGAAAATTTTGTTTTATCTTTTAAATAGCTTTGCGATTTTTTATATTTTTCTTTATCGTAATAACCTTCAAATTCTTCGGGCAAAACATCCGACATATTCTTTATATTTAATCTGTTAGATACAAAATCCAAAAGCCAAGATAAAATCAAAAATAATATTATTAAAAACAAAAATATATTCATTGTTTATTCACCTTATTTATCTTATTATTTTATCATATTTTTGATGTAAAGATGAAGAGAACTGCA
>JAEEGL012603650.1_pt1 | contig 13561 bp, 8 predicted proteins | sample 9134231 | NCBI WGS metagenome assembly JAEEGL01 (sample SAMN16246548, study PRJNA631951) | gut metagenome | biome: gut microbiome; feature: rumen; material: fiber-attached | host: Bos | place: Iran: Karaj | collected 2018-10
GCCGGGGCGACGGCGGACCTGACGGTGCTGGATATCGACAAGCCCTGGCTCCGTCCCCGCTGCGACCTGCTCAGCAGCCTTGTCTACTGCGCCCGGGGCGACGAGGTAACGGATGTGATGGTGGACGGGCGCTTCCTCCTGCGGAAGGGGGAACTGACCACCATCGACCGGGAGCGGGTGCTGTACGAGGTGGATAAGACCTGCAGGCGGCTGGGCCTGCTGCGGGAGTGAAAAACGATTGCCCCAGAGCGCCTGCGGCAGTCAGATAGTCAAAGAACGCCGTGATTCGTTATGCGAAGCACGGTGTTCTTTGACTTAGGAGAAGTAGGAGAAGATAACAGACAAAACTGCCGAAAAGCAGTCGATTCCACAATATTTTGACGAGAAAGAGGATAACAGCTTGCTATTTAGCGATAGACGGTATATAATTATCAAAATATCCCACATTAAGTCGGAAAGCCAGCGACCTTTGCAAATGTGACCATTGCAGTCTGAGGCTGTATTGACGGGAGAATGCTGCGGGGAGGAAGCGGCTTAGCCGCAATGCGCTGCCTGTCCCGGTATTGGTGAATAATGGATTTATGGGAAAGCCAAGTATGATATGGAATGAAATAATACTGTTGTATTTGTGTGTTCCAACTTGAATTGAACGGCTTGCCGATGTAAATTTGTACTGTTGGAAGGCTGTATCTGCGCCGCACCGATCATCAGGCACCGCCCGGCATCTTCAGAGGAAAAATAACAGGCTTGCGGACGGAATGAGAAAAAAGATGTTGCTGAGTATCATCGTTCCCGTTTATAACGTCGCGCCTTATCTGCCCCGCTGTCTGGACAGCATCCTGGCTTGCGGGCTGGCGGATTGTGAGATCATCCTGTCCCTTCGTGCATCGGAAGATGGCAGCGGCGATATCTGCCGCGGATTCTGTGAAAGGAATCCTATCGTTCGTCTGATCGAACAGGACGGCAAGGGCCTGTCCAATGCCAGGAACTGCGCGATGCGCGCCGCGCAAGGCGCATACGTCCTGTTCATCGACAGCGACGACTATGTGGACAGCTCAACGCTGGACGGTCTCATTTGCGGCTTGAGGAGCGGAGAACTGGATGCCGACGTGATCGCCACAGATTTTTACCGGGTGGAGCATCCCGCCGGGAAAATCTTCCCGGTGTTTCAGATCGGAGAGCACACGCCGCTCACAAGGGGAATGCAGTTTCTTCCGCAGATGCTCCGCCGCCGTCAGGCCTTCTGGAATGTCTGGCGCTACATTTACCGGCGGTCGTTTCTGGAAGCAAACGGCATCAGCTTCGCGGAGAATCTGCTCAGCGAGGATGTGGATTATACGACCAGCGTGCTCCTCTCCGAACCGGAGATCCTGTTCGCGCACAGCCCGTTTTATTTCTACAACGTCGGTCGCGGCGCTTCTCTGATGGACATGGTGACCTTGAAGAGGCTGAGGGAAACGGTGTTCGTACTATCGTGCTCCACGGAGAGGCTGCGCGCCTCGTCCATCCCTTTTGCGGGGGAGATCGCAGCCCAGTTTCAGTTTGAATACATCCTGAATATGGCGATCCCGGCGGAGCTCCCTGCGGATGAGCGGGATGAGGCGTTCGATTTGTTTCGCGACAGCCGTCAGATGCTTGCGGGCAGTACGGATCCGCTGGTGCGTGCCTTCGCCGTTTTCCATCGAGTCCTGGGGACGAAATGCTGCGCATGGCTGCTGCATGCCCTGAAGCTCCTTCGCCGTCGGATCCGCAGATGGACAAAAAGGAGGAACGAGCGGAAATGATCATTACAAGGACCCCATTTCGCGTCAGCTTTGCCGGGGGCGGAAGCGACCTTGCTCCCTTTTACCGCAGGCATGAAGGATGCGTGCTGTCCACATCGATCAATAAATATATGTACGTTGTCATTCATCCGACCTTCAACCGGGATGAAACGATCATCAAGTACAGCAAGACAGAGATCGTGCATGATTGCCGGGAGATCCAGCATCCGATCGCCAGGCAGCTTCTGCTGGATCACAAGCTCAGCGGCGTGGAGATCGTCAGCACGGCGGACATCCCCTCGGGGACCGGACTGTCAACCTCCAGCGCATATACGGTCGGCCTGATCCATGCACTGCATGCGTTCAAGGGCAAGCTTTGTTCCCAGGAGCGAATTGCCCGGGAGGCCTGCGAGGTGGAGATCGACAAGCTGGGCGAGCCTATCGGAAAGCAGGACCAGTACGGGACGGCGGTGGGCGGACTGAAATTCATCCGCTTCCTGCCGGACGAGAGGGTGGAGGTAGAGCCGCTGATCATCAGCCGATCCCTGCAGGATGAGCTGGATGGCAATCTGCTGCTGTTCTACACCGGACTGACCCACTCCGCCGGGGAGATCCTGAAAGAGCAGAGCGCGAACGTGTCGACGGAGGAGGAGAAGTTCCGCGCGCTGATCCGGATGACGGATCTGGCCTGGGAGATGCGGGAAGCCCTGGCGAAGGAAAACTTGGACCGCTTCGGTGAGATCCTGAACGAGAACTGGGTGCTGAAGAAAAGCCTCTCTCGACGGATCTCCAATGCGACGGTGGAGAAATACTATCAAATCGCCCTGGAAAGCGGCGCTCTGGGCGGCAAACTGCTGGGCGCGGGCGGCGGCGGCTTCCTCCTGTTCTACTGCCCGAAGGAGAAGCAGAGTCGGCTGCGCAGCGCCCTGAGCCAGCTGGTAGAATTGCCCTTCAGCATCGAACAGAGCGGTACGAAGGTCATCTATGTGGGCGAGAAAAACTGGGACTGAGGAGGAAAGGTAGAATGAAAGCACTGGTCGCCGGCGGCGCCGGCTTTATCGGGAGCCATCTGATCGACGCCTTGCTGGCGGAAGGAAACGAAGTTGTGTGCGTGGATGATTTCTTCATCGGTACGCGGGCGAATATCGCTCACCTGGCAGACGAACCGCACTTTACGTTTTATGAGCAGGATCTGACGGAACTGGACGCCATGCTGGGGATCTTCACGGCGGAAAAGCCGGATTATGTGTTCCATCTGGCTGCAAATTCAGATATCCAAGCCAGCGCGAACGATCCGATGATCGAGTATAAAAACACCTATTCGACTACGTTCATCCTGCTGGAGTGCATGCGCCGCTGCGGCGTGAAGAAGCTGTTTTTCGCTTCTACTTCTGCCGTTTACGGCGATCTGATGGGAGCGGAGGTCAGCGAGGATGCTGTGGCCCTCCGGCCGATCTCCTATTATGGCGGCGCAAAGCTCGGCTCCGAGGGGATCATTTCCTCCTATGCCTATATGAACGATATGAGCGTTCTGGTCTTCCGTTTTCCCAATGTTATTGGACCGCGGCTGACCCACGGCGTGATCTTCGATTTTGTAAAGCGCCTGAAGGAGGATCCGTCCCATTTGCGGATCTTGGGGGATGGAACGCAGAGCAAGCCTTATATCTATGTGCTGGACCTGGTGGACGCAATCATGCGCTTCAAGGATGCGCCTAAGGGCGTGACGCTCTATAATGTCGGCGTCGATACGCAGAGCAGCGTGAAGCGCATTGCGGAAATCGTCACCGAGAAGATGGGTCTTCAGGGCATCCCCTTCGAATATACCGGAGGCCGGGGCGGCTGGAAGGGCGATGTGCCGGTTTTCCAGTATAACCTGGACAAGATCCACGATACGGGGTGGACAGCGAGCATGACCAGCGATGAAGCAGTTGCGAAAACCGTGGAAAGTGTGATCTGAGTGCAGGCCGTCATCATGGCAGGCGGTAAAGGAACGCGCCTGCGGGAAATCACCAAGGACGAGATCCCGAAGCCCATGGCCCCGGTAGCGGGCAAGCCGATCCTGGAATGGCAGATCGAGCATCTGCGGGAACAGGGCGTAACAGACATCATCTTATGCATCGGCCATCTGGGACGTAAAATACGGGAACACTTCGGCGATGGCACCGGTTTTGGTGTCCGTATCCAATATGTGGAGGAGAAAACGCCTTTGGGAACGGCGGGAGCCCTGTCGATGCTGCCGCCGCTGCTGGAGGAGGGACCGTTCTTTCTCGCTTTCGGAGATGTGCTCTTTGATATCGACCTGGAACGGATGCACCGTTTTCACGAAAAGAATAACTCCTTAGCGACCCTGTTTGCCCATCCGAACAGCCATCCCTTTGACTCTGATCTCCTGATTTGCGACGGTGAAGGACGCGTACTGCACTTCGACTCCAAGCATAATACCCGGGATTATTGGTATCACAACTGCGTCAACGCGGGTTTATACTTGATGGACCGCACCGTTTGTGAGCAAGTGCCGAAGGATACGAAGGTCGATCTGGAGAAAGAGCTGCTTTCCGGACTGATCAGCGAAGGCAGGGCGGTATTTGCCTATCAGTCGCCGGAATACGTCAAGGATGTGGGGACCGTTGACCGCATCCGCGCAGCGGAGCGGGAGCTGACCAGCGGGTATGCTGCCAGGCGCAACCTGAAGAACAAGCAGAAAGCGATATTCCTTGACCGCGACGGAACGATCAACAGGAAAAATGACCTGATCTATAGCGAGGAACAATTCGAACTGGAGCAGAACGCTGCAGAAGCGATTCGGGAGATCAACCGTTCCGGGTATCTTGCGATCGTCGTGACGAACCAGCCTGTGGTCGCACGGGGACTGTGCGGGATCGAGGACGTGGAAAGTATTCACCGGAAAATGGAGACGCTGTTGGGCAGGGAAGGCGCGTTCGTGGATGCGGTGTTTTTTTGCCCGCACCATCCGGACAAGGGTTATCCGGAGGAGAACCCGGATTACAAGATCCCTTGTGCGTGCCGCAAACCGAAAACGGGAATGCTGCAGGCCGCCGCGGAGCGGTTCAATATCGATCTGTCCGCATCTTGGATGGTTGGCGACGGGACGATGGACATTCAGACCGGCGTCAACGCCGGGACGCACACGGCATTGGTGCTGACGGGAGATGCCGGGAAGGATGGGAAGTATGCTGTGACGCCGGAATTGATCGGAGACGATCTGCTGGCAGCAGTCAAAGGAATTAGCAGGATGACAGGAAGTGCCATATGAAAGACTACAGAAAAGAGATTGAGGCTTATATCGAGCATGAGATCGAAACGCTCCGTGCACTGGACAAGGATGCGATCAACGACGCACTGAATCTGCTGCTGGAAACCATGGAAAACGGGAACACCGTATTCGTATTTGGCAACGGCGGCAGTTCTGCCACCGCTTCCCATTTCCAGAACGATTTCAACAAGGGCGTGTCAGAGCATACGGAGAAGAAGTTCAACTTCCTCTGCCTCAACGACAACGTGGCGACCATGATGGCCGTGGCCAACGATATCGGATTTGAGGAAGTGTTCCGCTTCCAGCTCCAGGGGCACGTCAAGCCCGGGGATGTGGTGCTGGCTATTTCCGGAAGCGGAAACTCAAAAAATGTGATCAACGCGGTGGAGTATGCCAAGGAGCAGGGCTGCCGGATCATCGGACTGACAGGCTTCGGCGGCGGTAAGCTTCGTCAGCTGGCGGATGTATCCCTGCATGCACCCATCAACAGCATGCAGATCACAGAGGATATCCACATGATCTTCGACCATCTGATGATGAGTGTTTTCTACCGCGATCTCTGCGGGATCGAGCATATTCGTCCTTAAGGAGGAGCTTTCTGTTGAAGCACTTGAAGAAGGCCATCAAATGGCTGTTTCGACCGTTGGCGGAGCTGGCAAGAACGATTACCTACAAGTTGATGCGGAACGTAATTAGTCACTTGGATGGGACCATCAAGTCTAGCGCGGCGGTAAATGTGCCACCGATTCCTTATGTGAATGGGGAACCTGTCCGGATCATGTTCCTTTTCCAGGCGGCGTCTCTCTGGCCAAGCTGGGAGAGCTTCTATGAAGCATGCATGGCGGACAATCGCTTTGACGTCAAATTCTGCTTCCTGAATGAGCTTTACGGCGATACGACCCAGATGCTGACTGCGCAGGAATTCCTGGATCAAAAGGGTCTGGAGTATACTGTTTATGAAGATTCGGTTTTTTCCCGCTTCAATCCCCATGTGCTGGTGATGCAGACTCCCTATGACTTCGGTCATCGAAGGCTTCATGTACGATCTGCTACTTTCAAAAGGAAAGGGACGAGGATTGTCTATATTCCCTACGGCATCGAGTTGGCGGATACAGAACACGCACGGGACGCACATTTCATGAATCCCGTCGTTCGAAATGCATGGAGAGTGTTCACTTTTTCCGAGCGCATGAGAGAGGATTACTTCCTGCAGTGCCCGAACCGGGTCGCTGTAAAATGTGTGGGACATCCCAAATTCGATGCCCTCTACCATCGGGAGCGTTTCCCGGTCTTAGAGGAAGTGGGTCGGCGGGCCAATGGTAGGAAGATCCTGGTCTGGCATGTTCATTTTCCCAAGCTCATCCCCATGCCGGATGGCGGGGAGGTCATGTCGACTCCGGAGCTGGATGAGTATTTACAATTTGCCCGATATATCACGAAGAAAACGGAGCTTTTTGTTGTTCTGTTGCCTCATCCCAAATTCCTTGACGGGGAAGGGGACCTGGGCGTGAAAGCAAAAGAAGTGGTCGAACTGATGACCCATGCGGAAAACGCATATGTAGACTGGGCGGACGATTATCGGAACACGCTTCTTAATTGCGATGCCTTCATCACGGACCGCAGCGCTCTGATGGTGGAGGCTGCGACGGTGGGCGTCCCCATCCTGTATATGCGCAACGCCCGGTACGACGAACCGTTGACGGCCGCCATCGAGCCTATCATTGACAGCTATGAGCACGGCACCGGTTTTGAAGAAATGAAAAGCTTCACGGAGAGTTTTCTGCGGGGTGAGGATCCCCATAGGGAGGAGCGGGAAAAGGCGTTCCGGGAAAACATCCCCTATTTCGACGGGCTTTGCGGTGAGCGCATCAAGGATCATATCGTAGACGCTCTCTATGCGGAGAACCGGGATGAGAGTAAGGAGCAGATCGAGCTGCTCCGTTCCGAAGTAGCCGAGTTGAACCAGAAGTTGGATCTCCTTCTGGAGCAGAACAGAATCTCAGCAGCTGCTTTGGAACAGAAGAAAGAATGATCCTGAGGGAAAGAAAACGGGCGGAACATCAAGTTGTAATGTCTGTGGATAATTATAAAAAGCGGTGATTTGCGTTCTGGGATTTCTCATGTAGAATGGTGCCTCTAAGTTCCCCGATTATTTGCGAAGGGAGTAGTGTGGGTATGGTACAAAAAAAGAGAAAACTGGGCAGTAAAGGAGAACCAGAGAAGAACTACGATTTGGACTTCTTTAAGCTCTATTACTCCTTCATTATTGTCGGATTCCACTTATATAATTCTGTGTCACAGCCCTCGAATGGGCATTTGATCGGCGGGAACAGTGCGGTCAGTTATTATCTGTTGGTATCCGGGATGCTGCTGTTCGCTTCCTTTGACAGGAGAGAAAAAATCGGTATGCTCACACCAGGGAGGTTTTTCATCCATCGCTACAAGCGGTTCTTTTTCGCTGTTGCCGTCGCCTATCTTTATGCTTTCATATTGAGACGCTGTATCATCGGCAATATGACTCTCAAAAAGCTTCCCAGCTATCTGGCCAGCGATATATGGGAAATCCTCCTGGTCAAGATGAACGGAATGAATAACAACAATGGTTTTATGAACAGTCCGGTTTGGACGATCTCTTCTATATTCTTGGTGGGGTGCGTGTTCTGGTGCTTCTTGTACACCAACAAGCGGCTTTTCTTGAATCTGATCGTTCCATTATCCTTAATCATCGGCTTTGGGGTAGCAACGCATTTGGAGAGTGGTTCTTATCCGGTGTGGATGGGCATCACTACAGCCGGAACACTGCGCGCCTGGAATCTGATGGGGCTTGGATACTACTGCTATGCTTTAGCGGCGCATATTCGTGATCTAAAGCTGAGCAAGGTGGGCCGAATTGCCATAACAGTTGCAGAGTTATTGTGCCACGCAGTCGCGCTAGTGTGTATGGAGAACTGGAATGCAAGGAATTTCCGTTGGACTTGTGAGCTTTTCTTTTGCATTGCAGCTGCTATTGGGTTCTCCGGTCAAAGTCTGGTCAGCGAGTGGTTGCGCCATTTGCCGTTTGTTCGCTTCCTTGCCAATTTCAGTTTGGGTGTTTATCTGGTACATCGACCGTTGCTTTCGCTCTTTGAATACTGTTTCGGCGCCGAAAACATTTACGTTAAAAAATGGTTGTTCTTGGCAGTACTGCTGGTTGCCACCGTGCTGTTCCAGATTGCCGTCTTCAGTTTTGAGAAGCTTTGCAATGTTATAAGCCGTGGCTGTAAAAAAGCTTTCTGCACAGCTGAAACGCACCAGGATTAAAGGAGAAACCTTCTGTTCGGTGTTGAGATATGCGCTCCAGGCGATATCTGTAAGAATAGCAGAACAACGAAAACCCATAGTAAAACAGATCCGGGTCAGAGAACAGACGGCCGCTGCAAGTGTTGTAAGAAGAATTGGAGACAAAGCATTAAATATATTTGCAATAGCATGTGTGAACACTAGATTCCAAAGAAGTATTATGTATAATTCAAACTCTTTTAACGAGAGGGGATAAATAGAATGATTATTACAAGGACCCCATTTCGCGTCAGCTTTGCCGGGGGAGGAAGCGACCTTGCTTCTTTTTACCGCAGGCATGAGGGTTGCGTGCTGTCCACATCGATCAATAAATACATGTACGTCGTCATTCATCCAACATTCAACCGCGACGAAACTATAATCAAATACAGCAGAACGGAAACTGTCAAGAACTGCCGGGAGATTCAGCATCCGATCGCCAGGCAGCTTCTGCTGGATCACGAGCTCAGCGGCGTGGAGATCGTCAGCACAGCGGATATTCCCTCGGGGACTGGATTGTCGACATCCAGCGCATATACGGTAGGCCTGATTCATGCAATATATGCTTATCAGGGAAAGTTCTGCTCGCAGGAGCGGATCGCTCGAGAAGCATGTGAACTTGAGATCGACAAGTTGGGCGAGCCCATTGGAAAGCAGGACCAATATGGCACAGCAGTAGGCGGTCTTAAGTTTATTCGGTTTTTGCAGGATGATTCCGTGGAGGTTGAGCCGGTTGTCCTCAATACCGAAGTTAAGCGCCAGTTGGATGACAATTTGCTCATGTTCTACACCGGATTGACACATTCAGCGGGAGAAATATTAAAGGAACAGAATGCGAATGTGGTTTCTGCGGATGACAAATACCGAAATCTGGTCCAAATGACCAAATTAGCTTACGAATTACGTGAGACCCTTACGGATGGAAAACTGGATCGATTTGGAGAGATCCTGCATGAGAATTGGCTGCTGAAAAAAGAACTGGCGAGCAAAATATCCAATGGCGTCGTAGATCAGTATTATGATCTGGCGATGAAAAACGGTGCGTTGGGTGGTAAATTGCTGGGTGCAGGGGGCGGCGGTTTCCTCCTGTTCTACTGTCCGAAAGAGAAGCAGATGCGGCTGCGCAGCGCATTGAGCGATCTGGTTGAGTTGCCTTTTCATCTGGAGCAGAGCGGCACAAAGGTGATTTATATCGGAGAAAAGGATTGGGAATGAAAGTGTACCCGGATAAATGACTATGGGAAGAAGGAGTACAACATGAAGGATTATAAAAAAGAGATCGGGGCTTATATCGAGCATGAGATCGAAACGCTCCGTGCACTGGACAGGGATGCGATCAACGACGCGCTGAACCTGCTGCTGGAGACCATGGAGAAGGGGAACACCGTATTCGTTTTCGGCAACGGCGGGAGCTCCGCCACCGCCTCCCATTTCCAGAACGATTTCAACAAGGGCGTATCGGAGCATACGGAGAAGAAATTCAACTTCCTCTGCCTCAACGACAACGTGGCGACGATGATGGCCGTGGCCAACGACATCGGCTTTGAGGAAGTGTTCCGCTTCCAGCTCCGGGGGCACGTCAAGCCCGGAGACGTGGTGCTGGCGATCTCCGGCAGCGGGAACTCCAAAAACGTGATCAACGCGGTGGAGTACGCGAAGGAGCAGGGCTGCAGAATCATCGGCCTGACGGGCTTCGGCGGCGGAAAGCTTCGTCAGCTGGCGGATGTATCCCTGCATGCGCCCATCAACAGCATGCAGATCACAGAGGATATCCACATGATCTTCGATCATCTGATGATGAGCATTTTCTACCGCGATCTCTGCGGGATTGAGCACATCAAGGGATAAATAAGAAAGAGAGACGGGAACAATGCCGAGAGTAACCGCACTGATGCCGCTTTACAACGGCATGACGTATATCCGGGAATCGCTGGAATCCGTGCAGGATCAAACCTTTAGGGACTGGGAATTCATAATTGTCAACGATTTCGGCTCCGACGACGGATGTGCAGACGTCATCCGGGAATACGCCGAGAAAGATTCCAGAATCAAGCTCGTGCAGTTGGAGGAGCGGCTGGGTCTCGCAGGCTCGCTGAATGTCGGTCTGGATATGGCACAGGGCGAATATATAGCCCGGGTGGACGTGGATGATCCCTCTGAGCCGGAGCGTTTTGCCAAACAGGTGGCATATCTGGACGAGCATCCGGACATATGCCTGTGCAGTTGCTGGCAGCGTTCCGTCACACCGACAAACCGCTATATTCAAAAAGTCGCAGCGGAAGCGGAAGAACTGAAAGCTGCGATGCTGTTCGGGTGTGAAATCAGCCATTGCGGCGTCATGCTGCGGAAGGCGGACTTCGACCAGCATAATTGGCGCTATGATCCGAACTACCTTGGCGAGGATTATGAATTATGGACTCGCGCCATGATGGAAGGCGCAAAAATGGTGAACATTCCGGAACCTCTGGTGAACCACCGCTGGGGTTTCGAAAACATCAGCCTTGGGAAGGGTGAGTCTCTCCGGGAAGAGGTCCGCATGCTCAGCATGAGGTATTTAAAGATTCTTGGCGTTCAGACGGAAGAATACCTTCCCGATTTGTTTTCCGGCTGGAGAAATCGGCCTGAGACTTATGCAAAGCAAAATCGGGAAGCTTTTTTAGCGCAGGCTTCGAAGCTTCTCCTAGAGATTGAACGCAGAAATAATGAAGTCGGTTTCTTTGATGACACAGCGCTGCACAAGGTACTCTTGCAGCGATGGGACTGGGCACGGAAAAGCAGCGGGCTTTCTTTCCTTCCTAGTGAGGAAAAGCCAGCTGTTCCTGCGCAGATTACCCCGGTTGTCAGCGTCGTGCTGTCGACTAATTGCTCTGTCAGGTACATATGCAAAGCCATCGATAGTATCTTGATGCAAACCTTCTCTGATTGGGAACTGCTGGTTATCAACGATTTTGGCAGCTTCGACGGGACAGCAGAGCTTGTGCGAATGTATGCTTGGCATGATCCTCGAATCCAACTGATCCAGGCTGAGGAGCGACTGGGATTTGCTGAATCCCTGAATCTGGGTATCCGGGAGGCTAAAGGGAAGTATATTGCACTTTTGGATATTGTCGATACAGCAAGACCACTGCGTTTTTCCAAGCAGGTCGACTTTCTTGACGCGCACCCGGAGGTCGGCGTATGCGGTACTTGGCAGCAGCACCACGATGGCAAACGCAGAAGACCTCATAAAGGAGAAACGGATCAGAGAATACTGCGCTGCAAATTGCTGTTCTGGTGCGACTTGTGCCAATCTTCTGTGATGCTGCGGCGGAGCGTTTTTGTTGAGAACGATCTGTTCTTTGATCCCTTGGTTCAGGAGACGGCTTATGATCTTTGGACCCGCGCCATGGAGTATACGCAGCTGGTCAATATCCCGGAGGTGCTGGGGGATCACGACATTAGCCGTGAGTCCGCCGCGAACAAGGCGAAGGATCCTGCGGCAGAAAGCGGTGTGATCACCAACAATACGATTCGCCGATTATTCGGTATTCGGCTGATTCCCGGAGATGAGAGACTCCTGGACGGGGGGGCTGCGATTGCCGCCACTGGAGATAAACGCAAGGAGGATTTGGAACATCTTAAAGAAATCCTGACGAACATATGGGACCGAAACAATGAAATCGGCTTTTTTGATTCGGACATGCTGCTCAAGATCCTTGCCGCGAAATGGTTTTGGACAAAGAATAAAACAAATTGGAGAACAACGGAATACCAGTCGGTAAAAAACATCGAGCAGGCACTTGCAGATAAATATCAGCCATCAAAATCGGAAAGACGAGAGATGTTTCGGAAGAGCAACCCGAAATTCTCTTCCAGAATGAAAAAACGCCTTAGTACTGTGCTCCATCCGGTTGTCGATTCGATGCGCAGAATTGTCAAATCTCTGTTCAGAGATGTGCTGAAAGATATAGATAAATCTATTGAGAGGTGGACGTGGGAGCGCTTTAAGAGGACCGATAAAGCTATTGAGAAATGGACGTGGGAGCGCTTTAAGAGGACCGATAAAGCTATTGAGAAGTGGACGTGGAATCGATATGAGCGTCTGAGAGATGACTTGGAAAATGCTTCATATCGTATTCAAAACGGAGATATAGGTTTTGTCCCATACAATAGAAGCGAGAAAATCAGAATGCTTTTTCTCTTTCAGGCAGCGTCATTCTGGCCCAGTTGGGAATCGTTTTATGAATCCTGCGTGAATGATAATCGGTTCGAAGTTGTTTTCGCACTTTTGGATGAAGAATTCGGCGATACAACTCAAATGAAGACAGCGAGGCAGTTTCTTGAGACCAAACAGATCCCATATGTTGAGTATTCTGATTTGCTTTTGTCAGAAATGCGGCCGCATGTTATGATATTACAAACCCCATACGATGGATGGCACAGACTGCCGCACGTTCGGTCAGATGCTCTGAAGAAAAAAGGTATGCGTCTCGTTTACATCCCGTATGGAATTGAAATCGCTGACACTACTGAAGCTCATCGGGATCATTATGATAAAGCGGTACTCAATTGTTGGCGAGTTTATACTGTTTCTGAACGAATGCGCATGGATTATTTGATATATTGCAAGAATGGTTCGGCAGTACGGGGTATCGGCCACCCGAAGTTTGATATACTGTTTTTCAAAGAAAAGCTGTCCTTATCTGCTGAAATACAAATTCGCAGGAATGGTCGCAGGCTAGTATTGTGGCATGTACATTTCCCGAAACTGATTGTTATGCCAGACAAGAGTCAGAAAATGGTTACTCCACGGCTAGAAGAATACCTGCTTTTCCTCAAATATATCGAACAACAGCAGGATCTGTTTTTTGTTTTTCAGCCGCATCCAAAGTTCTTGGATTGCAAAGAACCGCTCAATACACTTGCCAGAAAGATTATGCAGTTGGCAACTCAACTTGAAAATGTATATATTGATATGGATGATGACTATCAGAAGTGTTTGGTGAATTCTGATTGCATCATTTCTGATCGCAGCGCTGTGATGATAGAATCTGGCGCAGTAGATGTACCAGTGTTGTACATGTCCAACGCAGACTATTATGAACCAATGACAGAAGCCATAACACCGCTGGTCGAAAGCTATGAGCAGGGGCAGACCTGTGAAGATATGATTACTTTTGTGGAGCGCTGCCGCCAGGGTCTGGATGTGAATCGGGAACAGCGCAAC
>JAEEGL013058286.1_pt1 | contig 13561 bp, 14 predicted proteins | sample 9134231 | NCBI WGS metagenome assembly JAEEGL01 (sample SAMN16246548, study PRJNA631951) | gut metagenome | biome: gut microbiome; feature: rumen; material: fiber-attached | host: Bos | place: Iran: Karaj | collected 2018-10
AAACTGGCGAAGGCCAGAAAAGTTTTGATGAAGCACCAACTGTTGTAACGCAGAACTCTATAGCTGGAACAGAAGAAAATGCTTTATCGACAGATATGGCTATAGTAGAGCAAAATACAAACGAAGATTTAGCAGAAAATACAAATGCTGAACATGCTTCGATAGAAACTCCTGAGACTGCAGGCGAAATTGCAGAGGAGACGGCTGAAATAGCTGAAGATGAGCTGCAGGAAGAAGTTCAGGAAGAAACTCCAACTAAGAAAGGTCTCTTTGCCAGACTAAAGGAAGGGCTTGCAAAAACCAGAAACAATATCGTTTCTGGTATGGACTCACTTTTCTCGAGTGAAGGTAAGATTGATGAAGATTTCTATGAGGAACTTGAAGAGATACTTATTCTAGGAGATATTGGTGTACATACTACAGAGAATATTCTCGATAAGCTTCGTCAACAGGTTAAGGAAAATCACATTAAAAAGAAGGATGAATGTAAAGAATTCCTTATTAATACCATTAAGGAAGAGATGGCAGGCTGCGAATCAGCCTATGAATTTGAAAACAAGAAATCTGTTGTTTTCGTTATAGGTGTTAACGGTGTTGGTAAAACAACATCTATTGGTAAGCTAGCTTATCATCTTAAGGCAGGTGGTAGAAAGGTTATACTTGCTGCTGCAGATACATTCAGAGCTGCCGCAGGTTCTCAGCTTGAAGAGTGGAGCCACAGAGCCGGTGTTCTTATGATTGGCGGAACAGAAGGTCAGGACCCAGCAAGTGTTCTTTTCGATGCAGTACAGGCTGCTAAATCAAGAAACAGTGATGTCCTTTTAGTTGACACAGCTGGACGACTTCATAATAAGAAGAACCTTATGGAAGAGCTTAAGAAGATGAACAGGATTATTGATAAGGAATATCCTGATGCCCACAGAGAGAATCTTATAGTTCTCGATGCTTCAACTGGTCAGAATGCTCTTAACCAGGCTAAAGAATTTGGTGAAGTTGCAGACCTTACTGGTATAATACTTACTAAGATGGATGGTACAGCTAAAGGTGGTATAGCAATTGCTATTGAATCAGAACTTGGAATTCCAGTTAAGTATGTAGGTGTTGGCGAGAAGATATATGATCTTCAGAAGTTTGATGCCGATACATTTGTAGATGCACTTTTTGATGTTAATGTAGAAGAAGAGGTTTAGTATGAGCAAAGAGGAAAATATGCTTACTTTAGAGAAGTTTGAAGAAGCTTCTGAAATCGTTAAAAAAGTAACAAATGAGACAAAGCTTATATATAGTTCTTATTTAAGCCATGCCTCTGGTAACAAGGTATATTTAAAGCCTGAAAATATGCAGTTTACAGGTGCTTATAAGGTTAGAGGTGCTTATTATAAATCAAGTACTTTATCTGACGAAGAAAGAGCTAAGGGTGTTATTACAGCTTCAGCTGGAAACCATGCTCAGGGCGTAGCTTATGCTGCAAAATGCTACGGTATGAAGGCTATTATCGTTATGCCTACAACAACTCCTCTTATTAAGGTTAATAGAACTAAGGCATTTGGTGCTGAGGTTGTTTTATATGGAGATGTATATGATGAAGCTTGTAAGAAGGCTCTTGAGCTTGCTGATGAGCACGGATATACATTTATCCACCCATTTGATGATCTTGCAGTAGCTACAGGCCAGGGTACTATAGCTATGGAGATTATTAAGGAACTTCCACTTGTTGACTATATTCTTGTTCCAATAGGTGGCGGCGGACTTGCGACAGGTGTTTCTACACTTGCAAAGCTTCTTAATCCTAAGATTAAGGTTATAGGTGTTGAGCCAGCAGGTGCTGCTTGCATGAAGGCATCACTTGAAAATGGTAAGGTTACAACGCTTGATGGTGTTAATACAATTGCTGATGGTACAGCAGTTAAGACCCCAGGTGAAAAGATATTCCCATATATTCAGAAGAATATAGATGAAATTATAACTGTTCCAGATGAAGACTTAATCGTTTCTTTCCTTGATATGGTAGAAAATCATAAAATGGTAGTTGAAAACTCAGGTCTTCTTGCAGTGGCTGCAATTAAACAGCTTGATGTAAAAGATAAGAAGATAGTGGCAGTACTTTCTGGCGGTAATATGGATGTTATCACTATGTCATCTGTAGTTCAGCAGGGTCTTATCTTTAGAGACAGAATCTTTACAGTATCTGTACTTCTTCCAGATAAACCAGGTATGCTTAGCAAGGTTGCTACATCAATTGCTGAAGAGAATGGTAACGTTATCAAACTTGAACACAATCAGTTCGTTTCTACAAATAGAAATGCTGCAGTTGAACTTAGAATAACTATAGAAGCATTTGGTACTGACCATAAGGAAAGTATCATGAACAGACTTGATAAAGATGGCTTTAGACCAAAGATTGTTCGTACAAATCTTTAATTAAAGGCTATCTTGGCTATCACAATCGTGAAATATAATAAAAAATAATATTTGCAGGGTGTAAAGAAAAAATACTTGACACCCTGCGATTTTTTATATAATATATCATTTGGTGTTATAAGAAAGGCACTTTGATATAAGTGATTTAAAATGGAAAAGATTGTTAGACAAGGATTATTATATGATTTTTATGGTCCACTACTTACGGACCATCAGCAGGAAGTATATGAATCTCTTGTATATGATAATCTTTCTCTTGGCGAGATAGGTCAGGAGTACGGAATATCAAGGCAGGCTGCTCATGATATTATCAAAAGATCAGATAAGATTCTTGAAGAATATGAGGATAAACTTCATCTGATAGAAAGATTTGCTGATAATAAGAACGGGCTTAAGCATATTAAGGAACTTCTTGATAGTCTTGATACTAAAGACACAGATATAATTACCAAGATTAATACTACTATAGATGACATGCTCGAAAAGATATAAGAGTATGGATTAACAGGATATTTGTATGGCATTTGAAAGCTTAACAGATAAATTACAGAATGTATTCAAGAAACTTCGTAGTAAAGGTAAGTTAACAGAAGAAGATGTTAAAGTTGCCATGAAAGAAGTTAAGATGGCTCTTCTTGAAGCTGATGTTAACTTTAAGGTTGTTAAACAGTTTGTTAAATCAGTAGAAGAGAGAGCTGTTGGTGAGGAAGTCTTAAAGGGTCTTAATCCAGGACAGATGGTAATTAAGATTGTTAATGAAGAGATGACTTCACTTATGGGTTCTGAAGGATCAGAACTCCAGATGCAGCCTGGTAAGGCTATCACAGTTATTATGATGTGTGGTCTTCAGGGTGCTGGTAAAACAACTACTACAGCAAAGATTGCTGGTAAGCTTAAACAGAAGGGTAAGAAACCTCTTCTTGTTGCCTGCGATGTATACAGACCAGCTGCTATTGAGCAGTTAAAGATTAATGGTGAGAAACAGGGCGTTGAAGTCTTCTCTATGGGAAGCGACCACAGCCCAGTTGATATAGCTAAAGCAGCTATTGAACATGCAAAGAATAACAATGAAAATGTTGTTATCTTAGATACAGCCGGACGTCTTCATATTGATGAAAACATGATGGAAGAACTTCAGAACATTAAGGCTAATGTTGAAGTTCACAACACACTCCTTGTTGTTGATGCTATGACAGGTCAGGATGCTGTCAACGTAGCAAAGGAATTCGATGACAAGATTGGTGTAACTGGTATTGTTCTTTCTAAGATGGATGGTGATACCAGAGGTGGTGCTGCTCTTTCAGTTAAGGCAGTAACAGGAAAGCCTATATTATACGTAGGTATGGGTGAGAAACTTTCAGATCTTGAACAGTTCTATCCTGACCGTATGGCTAATAGAATCCTTGGTATGGGCGATGTGCTTACTCTTATTGAGAAGGCACAGGAGAATATCCAGATAGATGTCGATACTGAGAAAGATATGATGAGCCGTATGAAGAAAGGTAAGTTCGATTTTAACGATTACCTTGAATCTATGAAGGCTATGAGAAGTATGGGCGGCCTTGGAGGAATCCTTAAGATGCTTCCTGGTATGGGAGCTAAGATGGGAGACTTCGATTCTGATGCTGGTGAGAAACAGCTTAAGCAGACAGAAGCAATTATATTCTCTATGACACCAAAGGAAAGAGCTAATCCAAAGCTTCTTAACCCAACAAGAAAGCATAGAATTGCAAAGGGTGCTGGCGTAGATATAGCTGTTGTAAACAGATTTATCAAACAGTTTGAACAGAGCCAGAAGATGATGAAACAGATGGGCGGTATGATGGGAAAGAAGAATCCTTTCGGTATGCTTGGTGGCCTTGGAAAAGGCGGTTTCAAATTTTAAGTTGATTCATTGCGACATTCGCTTTGATATATATGTATTTTATTAATGGAGGAAATAAAAAATGGCAGTAAAAATTAGACTTGCAAGAATGGGTAAGAAGAGAAACCCAATTTACAGAATCGTTGTTGCAGATTCAAGAAATGCTAGAAACGGAAAGTGCATCGAAGAAATCGGTACATATGATCCTAATACAGATCCAAGCACATACAAGGTTGATGCTGACCTCGCTAAGAAGTGGTTATCAAACGGTGCTCAGCCAACAGAAGTAGTAGGAAAGATCTTCAAACTTGCTGGTATTGAAAAATAATATAACTTGCTAACTTTTGGAGGTAGGCTTATGAAAGAATTAGTAGAAGTAATCGCTAAGTCATTGGTTGAGAAGCCTGACGAAGTTGTTGTTACTGAAAAAGTTAACGGTAAGCATACTACAATCGAACTGCGAGTTGCACCTTCAGATATGGGTAAGGTAATCGGCAAGCAGGGTAGGATAGCAAAGGCAATTAGAGCCGTTGTTAAAGCAGCATCTATGAAGGATGATATTCGAGTAGATGTAGACATCGTTGAATAAGATAATTAATAGAGGGCACATTGTTGTCCTCTATTTTTTCAAACTAGAGGAATATAATGGCAGATGAATTATTTAGGGTCGGAGTTATTACTGAACCTCATGGAATTAAAGGTGAGGTTAAGGTATATCCAACATCAGATGACCCATCAAGATTAAAAAGAGTAAAAGAAATAATTTTAGATACAGGAAAAGAGAAAATTACACTTCATCCTACAAGCGTAAAGTTCTTTAAACAGTTCCTTATATTTGGTTTTGAGGAATTCACATCAAGAAATGATGTTGAAGGACTTAGAAAGAAGGAACTCTTTGTTACAAGAAAGAACGCTGTAAAGCTTCATAAGGATGAGTATTATATAAGTGATCTTATTGGACTTAAGGTTATAGAAGAAGATGGAAGTGAAGTGGGTACACTTACTGATATAATAGAAACAGGTGCCAATGATGTTTATGAAATCACCAGAAGCGATGATACCAAGCTACTTCTTCCAGCTATTAAACAATGTATATTAGAAGTTAACATAGAAGAAGGCTATGTCAAAGTCTATGTTATGCCAGGATTATAAATTATGATTTTTAATGTGATGACCCTCTTTCCAGAGATGATAGAAGATGCTATGAATACCAGCATCATGAAAAGAGCTATGGAAGGTGGATATATAGAACTAAAAACCTTTAACATAAGAGATTACACCTTAGATAAGCATAATAAAGTTGATGATTATCCTTATGGTGGTGGTGCAGGTATGCTTATGCAGGCTCAGCCAGTATATGACTGCTATAAAGCTATTACTGAAAATAAGGATAAGAAGCCAAGAGTAATCTTTGTTACACCTCAGGCTAAGGTATTTGACCAGGCTAAGGCACAGGAACTTGCAAAGGAAGATGAACTTATTTTCTTATGTGGTCACTACGAAGGTATAGATGAAAGGGTGCTTGAAGAGATAGTTACTGATAATATATCTATAGGTGACTATGTTTTAACTGGCGGCGAGTTACCAGCACTAGTTATGATGGATGCTATATCAAGACTGGTTCCAGGAGTACTTAATAACGAAGATTCTTCGGTAACTGAGTCATTTGACGATGGACTTTTGGAATATCCACAGTATACCAGACCTGAGGTTTGGAATGACAAGAAGGTACCAGATGTGCTTCTTAGTGGACATCATAAGAATATCGAAAAATGGAGATATGAGCAGTCAGTTCTTCGTACTAAGGAAAGAAGAGAAGATCTTTACAAGGTCAAATTTGGAGAAAATATTTAATGATAGAAGTATCAAATCTTATTAAAACATTTAAAAGGGATATTAATGAAAAAGAAGAAGCTGCAAAAAGCAAGAAAAGGAAAAAAACGCAGGAGTCTTTTAACGCGGTTAATGATGTTAGTATTACTGCAAATGATGGAGAAATACTTGGAGTCTTAGGCCCGAACGGTGCAGGTAAAACAACTCTTCTTCGTATGATGGCTTGCTTAACTACTCCAGATAGTGGTGAAGTTACTATCATAGATAAGAAAGATGAAAGAGTAATTACAGACCCTATAGAGATTAAGAGAAACATAGGTTATCTATCTGAAAATACTAAGTTATATCAAAGATTCTCTCCGAGAGAGATGCTTAAGGTATTTGGAAGTGTCTATGGTATGACTAAAGAAGAGATAGACGAAAGAATAAGTCTTATCTGTGATGTACTTAAGATGGATGAATTTATAGATAATAAGATAGGAGTATTATCTACAGGTCAGACACAGAAGGTTAATATAGCAAGATGTCTTATGCATAATCCTTCTAACTATATCTTTGATGAACCAACCCTTGGTCTTGATATTATAACCTCTGAATCTATTATTCAGTTTATGAAAGAAGAAAGAGATAAGGGTAAGGCTATTTTATATTCTACTCACTATATGGAAGAAGCACAGTATCTCTGTGACAGAATAGTTCTTTTATATCAGGGTAAAATAATAGATTCTGGAACTCCAGAAAGTCTTATGGAAAAATATAATTCTAATAACTTAAGAGACACATTCAAGGCTTGTATTAATAACATCTAAATCAAAGGATTATTATGAATATAAAGATAATTAAAACCTTATATAAAAAAGAATTAACAGATATATTCAGGGACAAGAAAACTATCCTTATGATGATTATTGTTCCTATTATTCTTTATCCTCTTTTATTTGTAGGCTCTATGCTTCTTATGAACAGAGTTGCTTCTTCTAGCACTATAGATAGCTTTAAGGTAGCATTCTCAGATTCATGTTATGAAGAGGGGATAGTAGATTACTTTACTGAAAATGCTCCTAAGAAGGAGTATAACTTTATAATTGTAGAATCTAGTGATCCTGAAAAGGATGTTAGAGAAGGCAACATAAGAGCTTATGTAGATACAAGTATAAAAGATGGTAAGAAGAACTTTAATATATCTTTTATTTCTTCTGATACATATTCAAGCACTGCATATCAGATGATTACTGACATAATCTTTATGTATGAAAAAGAGATGCAGACTAAGATGCTTGAAGAACTTGGTATAGATGCAGAGTACTACCTTAATCCTGTTAGCATATCTACTAATAATCTTGCTTCTAATGAGGAAACAGCTGGTAGCGTACTTGGTTCAATTATTCCATTCTTATTAATATCCAGTGTACTTATGGGTGCTATGTATCCTGCAATTGATGTAACAGCAGGAGAGAAGGAAAGAGGTACTCTTGAAACTGTTTTAACACTTCCAGTTAAAAGTGTAGAACTTATTGTAAGTAAGTTCCTTGCTACTTCTACAGTTGCTATACTTTCAGCATTTTTAAATGTCTTATCAATTGGTATTGTTGGAGGATACTTCTATGCAACCTTTAGTACCAGCTTAGGTAATGTAGAATTCTCATTCTCATCTTATATACCGGCAATTATAGGCATGCTTTTTGTAATTTCCATATTTGCACTGTTTGCTTCTGCAGTTAATCTTCTTGTATGTATATTTGCAAGAAGCTTCAAGGAGGCACAGAACTTAACATCACCTATTATGATTGTCTTTTTAATGGCAGGTATGGCAGGTATGCTTCCTGGTATAGCATTTAACATGACAAGTGCTATGATTCCTGTTGTTAATGTATCATTACTTATTTCGCAGTTATTCCAGTTTAAGTTTGATCCATACCTTTTCTTAATCGTAATACTTGTAAATGTGGCATATACAGTAATTATTACACTTATTATGTCCAGACTATTTAGTATAGAAAGCGTACTTTTCTCAGACGGAAGTAGAAACCTTCGCCTTCTTGAAAGAAGAGGAAATATGGCAGCTGGTCAGATGCCTGGCGTAGGAGATATGTCACTTGTACTTGCTGTTATACTTATTATTCTTATTTATTCAGGCTCTATACTTGTTCTTAAATTTGGACTTTACGGCGTAGTAATACAACAGTTGCTGTTTGTATTATTTATAGCTTTATATTCTTGGTATATAAAAGCTGATTATAAGAAACTGTTTTCAATTAAGGCGCCTAGACCTCTTTCTGTTATAGGCGCAGTAATAACATGGCTTGGCGGCTTTATAATTATGCTTATTATGGCCTATGTTATAGAAGTTTTCTGGAAGGGTACTGCAAAACTTCAGGAAAATGATGTATTAATGTTAATTGAAGGTAAGCCACTTTGGATTATTATTGCAGTTGTAGCCTTAACTCCAGCTATATGTGAGGAAATCGTATTTAGAGGATTTGTATTTGGTACATTATCAAATAAATTTAAACCAGTAACAGCAATTATCTGGACTGGTATCCTTTTTGGTGCATATCATCTAAGTGCCTTGAAGCTTATAACCGTTGGTTTCTTAGGCGTAATTATGGCTTATGTTGTATATAAGACAGGTTCCATATTCTTATCCATGATTATGCATTTTTGTAACAATGCTATAGCTATGGTGGTTTCAGTATATCCTGATGCTATTTTTAAGATATTGCCATTCACCAGTAACATAAAAATGACACCAATAAATATGTCACTATTTGTTTGCTTTGGTATAATTGTTTTGGTTTTAGGTATTTTCATTCTTAAATTTGATAACAGAGTGAAATATATAGGGGACAAAAATTAGTGAAAAAACATCCATACATTGTTTTTAGTATTATTCTAGTTATTTCAATTGGTGCAATAATATTTAGCTTTCATAAGCTTTATCTTGATTGCAAGGCTGGTAACGAGAAGACATACCATTTTGATGTAACTAAAAATAAAAAATCAGATTTTAATTTTACTATGTCCAATTCCGGAAGCTGGCACGATGGTGTAAATTTTGGATTATCGTATGCTCAGTATGATTTTAATCTTTACAATAATTCAAAGAAAAATCTATCTGACTGGAAGATTGTACTTAAATTTGATTCTAAGATCAAAATTGATTCATCATGGAATGGTGAATATGATCTTCTTGACGATTCGACGTTAAAGATTACTCCACTAGATTATAATCAGTTTATTCAGGCAGGGGCACAGATGCCATTTGGTTGTGTAATTGCGGCTAATGGCATAATTGGTGTTGATAGCTTTGTGCTTGAGGCTCATTATAATACAAACTGGCGACAGACTAGAAAGTATTTTGTACTTAAATTTATTGCAGAAGCTTGGATAGTACTGCTACTTATATATATTCTTATTATCCTTCGTGCATCATCTCATAAGAGAAGACAGGCGAGAGAAGAGCAGATTATTCTTCATGCTATTAATACTCTTGTTGATTTTATAGAGGCTAAGGATGATTCTACAAAAGGTCATTCCAAGCGAGTTGCTGTATTTACTAGAAGAATAGCAAGAAGGATGAAGCTGCCGCTTGAAGATATTCGTAACTTCTACTTTACAGCACTTGTTCATGACTGCGGTAAGATAGGTATACCTGATAGCATACTTAAGAAAGAAGATGTACTTACTCCAGAGGAGTATAACGTTATTAAGAGTCATACCACTATAGGTGCTGGTATGCTTACTAGCTTTACTGATATTAAAAATATTACTGATGGTCCACTGCAGCATCATGAAAGATATGATGGCAAAGGTTATCCTAATGGTCTTAAGGGAGAGGAGATATCCCTTAGCGCAAGAATAATCGCTGTAGCAGATACTTTTGATGTAATGAACAGTGAAAGATGCTATAAGAAGAAGTATTCAAAGGAACAGATTATTAATGAGCTTAAGGATAATTCTGGTACACAGTTTGATCCTAAGATAGTTGATATCTTCTTACAGATGCTGGAAGATGGTAGCATAACATTCGATTAAATATAAGAAATACTTTATATTTACTTTAAAAAGTTCTTGCTATTATATTCAATATATGATAAATTATTAACGTTGCGAGTAAAGAGATGTTCCGCTGTTACAAGAACATAGATATTGTGTTCACTTAGAAAGCTAAGTATATGAGTATTAAGAACGTCCGATGAAAAACAGGAGGAAACTATGAGCACAATTATTGAAGAAATCGAAAAGTCACAGCTTAAGGAAAATGCACCTGAGTTTAATGTTGGTGATACTGTAAAGGTATACGGCAAGATTAAAGAAGGTGAGAAGGAAAGAATCCAGGTATTTGAAGGTACAGTACTTAAGATTCAGAACGGTAGCAACCGTACAACATTCACAGTTAGAAAGTTCTCTAACGGTGTAGGCGTTGAAAAGACATGGCCACTTCACTCACCTAACGTTGAGAAGGTTGAGCTTGTAAGAGCAGGTAAGGTTAGAAGAGCTAAGCTTAACTACTTAAGAGGTCGTATCGGTAAGGCTGCTAAGGTTAAGGAAGTTATCAAATAATTTTCACAAGCTTTATTTTAAGAGCAACTCGTTTGGAGTTGCTCTTTTTTTGCAGCACAAGACTTTCAAGTGGGTGGGATGCTTGCATACCAATCCATTTGAAAGTCGCAAGAACATGGAGCACGAAGTGCGGAATGTTTGCGTGCTGAATCGAGTAGGAGTATCCTACTCGATTTTTTTTTAGGGGCTTATGTGGTATAATAATTAAGTTATGGCTAGGAAGAATAAGGGGCTATCCTTTTACGATAAAAAAAGCAAAATAAATAAGAAGACAATTGGGGCTATTGCCAAGTATGTTTTCTGGGGAGCAGTAATGGTGCTTATAGCATTTGTATCCATATACTGCTTTGGTGTAAAGACCAGTGTAGTTGGTGAATCTATGGAACCAACACTTTATAACGGTCAGGAGATATTTATCAACAGGTTTTCATACTTCTTATCGGAACCTAAAAAAGGGGATGTTGTAGTATTTTCACCTAATGGTAATAAAAACTCACATTACTATGTAAAAAGAGTTGTCGGTGTACCAGGAGATACTGTCTTAATAAAAGATGGCTATGTCTATGTTAATGGAGAAATATCTAAGGATGTAAAGTCTAAAGATAAGGTTATTGATGCTGGTATAGCCAAGAATGGTATTACACTTCTAGATGATGAGTTTTTCGTACTTGGAGATAATATTAACCATAGCGAAGACTCAAGAAACAGTAACATAGGTATCGTAAAGAGAGATTACATAATAGGTAAGGCTTGGTATAGCCTTAAAACCAAAGAGAAAAAAGGCGGTTTTATTAAATAATGAATTATCAGTGGTATCCAGGGCATATGACCAAAGCAATCAGATCTATGCAGGAAGATATTAAGCTTATAGATTTGGTTATTGAAATAGTTGATGCAAGAATTCCAGTTTCTAGTAGAAATCCAGATATAGATAAATTGGCTCAGGGTAAGGGAAGGCTTATACTTCTTAATAAGTCTGATCTTGCCGATAATAAGGCTAATAAGGAATGGCTTGAGTACTATAAGTCACAGAATATACAGGCTCTTCTTATTGATTCTAGAAAGTCTACAGGACTTAAGGATATTCAGAAGGCTGTTAATGAAGCATGTAGCGCTAAGATCGAGCGTGATAGAAAAAGAGGAATTAAGAACAGACCTCTTCGTGCTATGGTTTGTGGTATTCCAAATGTTGGAAAGTCAACATTTATCAATGCTATATCAAAGAAGGCTGCAACAAAAACAGGTAATAAGCCAGGTGTAACAAAGGGTAAGCAGTGGATAAGACTTAATCAGACACTGGAACTTCTTGATACTCCAGGAATCTTATGGCCTAAGTTTGAAGATAATACTGTAGGTATGCATATAGCTATGATTGGCTCTATTAACGATGAGATTCTTCATGTTGATGAGCTTGCAGCTGATATTATTGATTTTATGAAGAATAATTACGGTGGAAGATTGGCTGAAAGATATGGTGTAGAAGAAGTTAGCGATAACTTTGCTATATTAGAAGCTATTGGTAAGGCCAGAGGCTGTTTAATCAAAGGCGGCGAGATTGATTTTACTAAGGTTTCTAATATCGTAATAGACGAGTTTAGAAGCGGTAAGCTTGGTAATATTACAATCGAGACTGTAAATAAATAAAAAGGGAAAAATAATGAATAACGACGAACTTGAATATATGGAACTTGATAATGAAGAAAGTGAAACTAAAGAAGTAGAGAGTAAGGGTAAAAAGAAGAAGCCTAAGAAGAAAAGAACTATTCTTCAGGAGATAATAATTAACTCTATATATCTTCTTGTAGTATTCTTGCTTGCTCTTTGCATGGTTAAATTCGTAGGACAAAGAACTGTTGTTAATGGAAGTAGTATGAATCCAACACTTGAAGATGGGGATAATCTTATTGTTGATAAGCTTACATATACTTTCTCAGATCCTAAACGTTTTGATATTATCGTATTTCCATATAAGTACAAAAAAGGTGAGTACTATATTAAGAGAATCATAGGTCTTCCTGGTGAAACAGTAAGAATTGACTATGACGGTACTATCTATATTAATGGCAATGTTCTTGAAGAACACTATGGTAAAGAAGTTATTGAGAATCCAGGAGATGCAGTTAATGGCATAACTCTTGGTAAGGATGAATACTTTGTCCTTGGTGATAACCGTAATAATTCAAGCGATTCAAGAATCCAGTATGATGTAGGTAACATTAAGAGAAAAGATATTATTGGTAAGGCATGGCTTAGAATATACCCATTTGATAAGTTTGGTATTGTTAAGCATAAATAAGGCACAGGAATGAAAAAGACATCTGAAATAACAGCTGAGTATAAGAATCTTAAAGAAAGTGAATATCAGGCATTTATCGCTGAGTATAGTGGTGATGAAAGAAGCTCAGTAGTAAAGCAGGTTGCTACTCTTAAGAAGAGACTTGAAGCTATTGAAAAAGAAAAAGAGCGTATGAAGGTTATGTTTTCTTTTGAAAGAGAATATAGCGACTACGAATATATCTGCGGTATAGATGAGGTTGGTAGAGGGCCACTTGCAGGGCCTGTTGTAGCAGGAGCGGTTATACTTCCTAAAGATTGTGACCTCTTATATCTAAATGATTCTAAGAAATTAACCGAAAATAAACGTGAAGAGCTTTATGATAAAATCATGGAATCTGCTGTAAGCGCAGCTATTGGTTATGGCTCACCTGAAAGAATAGATGAAATAAACATCTTACAGGCTGATTACGAGGCTATGAAGGAAGCAATAGGCAAACTTACAGTTAAGCCAACACTCCTTCTTAATGACGCTGTTACACTGCCTGATATGGATATTAAGCAGGTACCTATCATAAAGGGTGATGCAAAAAGCGCATCAATTGC
>JAEEGL013666874.1_pt1 | contig 13561 bp, 8 predicted proteins | sample 9134231 | NCBI WGS metagenome assembly JAEEGL01 (sample SAMN16246548, study PRJNA631951) | gut metagenome | biome: gut microbiome; feature: rumen; material: fiber-attached | host: Bos | place: Iran: Karaj | collected 2018-10
AGCTGTTTCTTCATCGTGGTGAAGAACGACAGGTCGATGTACAGCTTCTGGTCGCCGGAGCAATAGAAGGGACCCATAGCGGCAGAGCCCTGTCCGCAAGCCGTCTGTGTGCCGTCGGTATAGAGCACCATGGTGGGGTTCTGATACTGGGCGCCGTTCTGCTTGAAAATCTCCGTCCACACATCCTCGGTACCAGCCAGAATCTGCGTCGAGAACTTGGCCAGTGCCTGTTCTTCCTCGGTAAATTCGCGCTGACCCTCGTTGACCTCCGTATTGGTGCCCGTCAGCGAACCCAGTCCACCGTTTTCAGTTACCTGCTGTACGACAGCCTCCAGGGGATTGCCTCCCGAAATCCAGGCCATCAGAGCCACTACGATAATACCACCGATACCCAGACCGGCCTTTGCGCCACCGCTCATACCACGGCGGTCTTCCACATTCGAGCTTTCGCGTCTTCCGTCTAATTTCATAGCTTATTTTTGTTTTAAGTTTATCTATTTGTCTGCAAAGATAGTGATTATTTTTTAATAAACGACACTATAAATGTATTTTTTTTCTTCATTATACACGGTTTCTATTTGTTCGTGGCCCGTCAGGACACCTTTCATGTTGTCAACAATGCCCTTGCCCGACAGTTTCAGCACGGCTTCCTTCATGGTCCACAGGCGGATGAACTCCACCTCAGGATGTTCCGCCTGTTCTATCTGTTGCACCTCGCAGTCGTTCATGGTGTAACGCACCAGCGACTCCTTGTATTCGCGGATGCTCTCGATATCGACACCTACAGGACGGTCGCTGACAACGCAGATGACGCCCTCGCGGCAGTGGCTGACGTTGAAGTGGATGTCGGGATGACCAACGATGATGGGTTTGCCGTGTTCACCATAGTCGAAGACGGGGCGTTCGGTGATGCCGTACTCCTGGCGCAAGCCCTCGCAAAGCAGCAGATAAGCCATCGCACAGGTCTTACGCCCCAGCTCATACTTGAACTTCAGGGCCTGTTCGCGGCGCTGGTCGCTCAACAGCGGGAGTGCTGCCTCGAAATCGAAACCGGCTATGTCGTCATTCAGATATATCATCGTTTTCTGGGCTTTCAGGTGCTTTTGGGGCTTCTGCGCAGTCTATACTGTCTGCGAGCGACAGCTCCGCCTTGGGGATGCGACGGTTGGGATTCTCCTTGCCTCCGAGGTCGATGAGTTCACGGCCCTTTTGCACCACGCTCTGGCGTCCGACATACAGTTTGTTGCCTGCCGAATCGAAGTCCTTGCGCACCAGTTCCAAGTGTTCGCCCAGCTTGGTATAGCGCTGGATGAAGTCACCCAGACGATCCAACAGTTGTTCGGCCACACCGAACACCTTCTCCTGATTCTCGGCCTGTTGGTTTTGCACCCAAGCCAGGTGTATCATGTGGAGGATGCCCAATAGGTTCTGTTCACCCGTAATGAACACTTTGCGCTCGAAGGCTTCGCGCCACAGCGACGGGTCGTTGACCAATGCCAGCTGGAGCGACGACTCGAAGGGTACGAACATGATGACGAAATCGACAGCCTCTCGGGGAGCCTTGATATATTTCGAATAGTCCTTGCGCGCCAGTTCGGTGACGTGCGAACGGACGCTGCGGATGTGTTCCTGCAGGGCGCGCTCTTTTTCCTCGGGCGTCTCGGCATTGACATAACGCTGGTAGGCCACGAGCGACACCTTGGAGTCGATGACTACATCCTGTCCCTGTGGATAGTGCAGGATGACGTCGGGCTGCATCTCGCGCCCTGTGTCGTCGTGTTTCAGCGGACGGCCCTGTTCGTCGCGCAGTCGGGCTTGCACCTCGTAGTGGATGCCCTCCGTCAGTCCCTGTGAACTGAGCAAGTCGCCAAGAATGATTTCCCCCATATTGCCGCTAATCTTGTTGTCGCGACGCAGCACGTTAGCCAGTCCTTCGGCCTTCTCGCTGATTTCGCGTCCCGTCTCCATCATCAGCCGCAGTTGTTCCTTCAGCGAAGCCGTCTGCGCCGTATGGTCCTTCGTGTTGTCGTTGATGGCCTTACGCATCTCCGAGATGGCATCCTTCAGCGGCTGTGTGATATGGTCCATACTTTCCTGATTTTCTTTGTTCAGGTGACGGGCCTGTGCCTCTGCCAACAACACCCCCATGTCGCGCAACTGCTCCTTGGTGGTTTTCATCATCTCTATCTCGGTTTCCTTCTTACCGAGTTCCACACGCAACGCACCCATCCGCTGGTTCATCAGCAGATAAATAATCACAGCCCCCAGGGCTATACCTACTATTATATATACTACTATCATCATATCTTTATATAGTTTGGGCGTCGGGCCAATTCACAAGGTACAGTCGTTCCGTTGCGCGCGTAAAGGCCGTATAGAGCCAGTGCAGATAATCGGCCGTCAGCATGTCGTCGGTCATATATCCTTGGTCTACGAACACATGTGCCCACTGTCCGCCCTGCGCCTTATGACACGTGGCAGCATAGGCGAACTTTACCTGGAGGGCATTGAAATAACGGTCTTCGCGCACCTTCTTGATGCGGTCGGCCTTCTGGCGGATGTCGGCATAGTCCTCCATCACATTATTATATAGCAACTCCTGTTGTTCACGCGTCAGGGCGGGAGCCTCCGAGGTCAGCGTATCAAGCAGGGTGACAGCAGTCAGTTCGTAGTCGTCGTAGTCGGGGAAGGTCATGGTGACCTCGGCAAAGTGGAAACCATACTGTTCGTGGATGTTGCGCACCCTTCGCACAACGGCCCTGTCGCCATTGGCAATAAAATCCATGGGCAGTTCTTTCGCCTGCGGGCTTTCCCCGTTGGCAACGGCCTGCACCAGTTCTTCTTTCATCCAGTGGTAGTTATTCTTGACAATCATCAGCTGGTCGCCCGAGCAGAGCAGGTCGTCGCGGTCGAGCACCTGATTGCGAATGCCCTGATTGTAGATGTTTGCCCGCTTATTAGAACGTGTCACCACGATGGTGTCGTCCAGTCCTACTTTCGAATAGCTCGCCGACAGCGTTTCTATCAGTTCGCCGCCAGGCACATTCCTGATATCCGTAAAGCCCTCAAAGCGAACCTTCGGCAATTCCCATCTGCCGTCGGACATCAGATTCCTGACATCAGTGGCGTTAAAGAGGATGCCCGACTTCTGACTCTGGCGCAACACCTCGTTCAGCGTGCATTGGTAGACGTGCAAACCATAGCTGCGCAACACGTCAGCCTGCAAGGCAGGACTCTCCGTCTCGCCTACGGGAGGCAGCTGAGCCTGGTCGCCGATGAACATCATACGGCAGTTGCGTCCGTTGTAGACAAAGCGGATGAGGTCGTCCATGAGTTGACCACCCGCAAAAATGGTGTCGCTGAAAGTCGACGCATTAGCCACCATAGAAGCCTCGTCAATGATGAACAGTGTGTCCTGGGCGGCGTTGAAGTTCAGGTCGAAACTGGCCTCCAGCGATTTTTGGCGGTAGATGCGGCGATGGATGGTGTATGCCGGATGACCCGCATACAGCGAGAATACCTTCGCGGCTCGTCCCGTCGGAGCCAGCAAAATGAGTTTTTGCTCCAGCGTCGCCAGTGCCTTCACGATAGCTGCGGCCAGCGTGGTCTTACCTGTTCCTGCCGAGCCTCGCATCACCATTACCGCCTCCTCGCGACGGTCGGTCATGAAGCGCACAAAGGTGTCGATGGCCACCTCCTGCTCTGCTGTAGGCTGATGGCCGAAAGCCTCCTTGATGCGATATGTCAGTTCGTCGGTAATCATATCTGCCTGCAAATTTACGAATAAATGAGAGAAAATGCAAATTTATTTGGCTTTTTACGCGCTTATTTGTATCTTTGCAGGCAAATAAGTGGTGATTGATTAAGTAGCATGAACTTCAAGACCATATTACTAATCCTAACGACAACGATGATGATGAATGGATGTAAGGGACAGTCGGCAACACCTGTGGTGAGGCCGGCGACACAGGCGAACCGATTCTATACGGGTGATGCCAGGGAACTGAGCGAGGAGGTGGATAGTTTTTTGGCGTTGCAACGTGACGACACGAAGTACAGTAATGTTGCGGCATTGATAGTGCCTCATGCTGGATACTATTTCTCTGGTAATGTAGCGGCGTCGGCGTATATGGCGATAGACACGAAGAAGCAGTATAAGCGGATTTTCCTATTGGGGCCGAGTCACCACGAATGGCTCGACGGGGCTTCGGTGAACACAGAGGCGGACTATTATGCCACACCATTAGGCAATGTGAAAGTGGACCACGAAACGGCGATGAAGTTAACGACCACAGATTGCACAGATGACACGGATTTCTTTTATAGGCCAGAGGCACATGATAGGGAGCATTGTCTAGAGGTGCAGTTGCCGTTCTTGCAAAGATTCTTCACTCTTTATTCTTCACTCTCCACTCAAGAGATGCCGCCGATTGTACCAATCGTTATTTCGACGAATGATTACGATAAGTTGAAGCGAATAGCGGAGGTGTTGAAGCCCTACTTTACGGACGAGAATCTGTTTGTGATTAGTAGCGACTTCTCGCACTATCCTTCGTATGAGGATGCCTACGAGGTAGATGCCAAGACAGGCAAAGCCATTGAGACGGGCGACGTAGAGGAGTTTATTGCAACCATCAATGCCAATGCGCGAAGTGGTAAACGCAATCTGCATACGAGTGCATGCGGCGAGTTTGCCATCATCACGCTGATGTTGATGCTCGACCAGAATTACGAGGTAAAGCACCTGGTGTACCAGAATTCAGGCGACATCGATAATCACGACCATAGCCGCGTGGTAGGCTATCACTCGTTTGCGATTCTTCGCAACGACAACACGGGTTTCACCCTTTCTGATGCTGACAAAAAGGCGCTGAAAGAGATCGCTTTTAATAGCATTCGCGATTCCCTTGACGGCAAGCCTATCGCACAACCAACTCTTACCTCTGACCTCTTACCTCTCACCTCTAAGTGCGGTGCCTTTGTCTCGCTGCATAAGCATGGCCATTTACGTGGCTGTATCGGGCATTTCGGTGAGGACTATCCTTTATACGAGATAGTAGCCGAGATGGCGCGGGCGGCAGCATTTGAGGATCCTCGGTTTATGCCAGTCACTCGCGACGAATTGAATGACCTCGATATTGAGATTTCCGTACTCACGCCTATGCGCCGCATCCAGAGTCTCGAAGAGTTCGAACTGCACCGTCACGGCATCTATATCAAGAAAGGTTATCGCAGTGGCACGTTCCTGCCCCAGGTGGCTGACGAGGTGAACTGGACCAAAGAAGAATTCGTGGGGCATTGTTCGCAAGACAAGGCCGGACTAGGTTGGGACGGCTGGCGCGACGCAGAACTCTACGTTTACGAAGCAATAGTATTCTGATGGAATGCAAGTATTATAAGCGGTTGGAGGATGGGAAGGTGGAGTGTACGCTCTGTCCGCATCATTGCCGTATTGCCGAGGGTAAGGCGGGTATTTGTCGCAGTAGAAGAAATCAAGGTGGTGTGCTCGTGAGCGAGGTCTATGGCAAGCCGTGTTCGCTGGCCATTGACCCCATCGAGAAAAAGCCGCTATACCATTTCCATCCTGGTACGATGTGCCTGTCGCTGGCCTGCACGGGCTGTAACTTCCGATGCCTGAACTGTCAGAACCACGACATTTCGCAGGCTGCGCCCGCTGATGTCAATCATTACGAACTCTCGCCTGAGGATGTTGTCGCGTTGTGCCTAAAGCATCATTGTCCAGGCATTGCATACACCTATACCGAGCCGCTGACCTATTTGGAATACATCATCGATTGTGCGCGTTTGGCGCACGAAGCAGGCCTCTGGAACATCCTCGTTACGGCGGGCTATGTCTGTCATGAACCGCTGGCCGACCTGTTACCCCACCTCGATGCCGCCAACGTCGACCTCAAGTCGTTCAGCGACGACATATATAATAAGGTAAGCGGTGGCCATCTACAGCCCGTCCTTGACACCATCCTCGCCATGAGGCAGGCCGGCGTGTGGGTGGAAACCACCAACCTCGTTATTCCAACAGTAAATGACGACCTTACGATGATTCGCCAAATGTGCCGATGGCTCGCAGAAAACGGTCTCGCTGAGGCTCCTTTGCATTTCAGCCGTTTCTTCCCTCGCTACAAGATGCAGGACGTTCCTCCCACGCCCATCGCGACGCTGAAAGCCGCCAAGCACATCGCTGAGGAAGAAGGTGTTAAACACGTTTACTTAGGCAATGTATAGGAATGTATGCAATAGTGGAGCAAGTAAAAAAACATGTTTTCCTTTGGTGTTTTGCTCACTTTTTCGTACCTTCGCAGCGAAATAGCGAAAACCAACATCAATAACGTGAACAAAAAGAATATTGTAATAGGATGTCTGGGAGTGCTGCTGCTGTCGTCGGTGGCGGCAGGGTATTATATGCGTCAGAGCAATGACAAGCGCATAAACGAGCTGGAGACGCAGATAGGTATTCTGAAAGAGCAGGAGAAGAAGTCGGTAGTGGACCGACGAGTCAGTAAACAGATGGAAGAGATAGCCTACGGTCAGCAGGCTTTGTCGGAAGAACGCAGTCAAGAGGCCATCCGCCAGTCGGAGATTGCCCAGGAGATGACGTTGCGTTCGGAGGCAGAGCGCAAGAAAGCCTTGGAGGCGCAGGGCGTTGCGGAAGAGATGGCGCAAGATGCTGTGGATGCCTACCAGATGGCTGAACGGCAGCGCGTGGAAGCCGACAACCAGCGCCAACAGGCCGAGCACGCGAAAATGGTGGCTGACACGCTGAACTACATTTCTCTGGGGCGTACGCTCGGTTCGCAGTCGTACGCCATCTATCAGGCCGGAGACCGCGAGTTGGGCACCATGCTGGCATACGCCTCTTACATGTTTACCAACAACTATGGTGGCGACCTCTACACCTCGTCAGTGTTTCAGGCACTGACGCAGGCTGCCGAAGGCCGTCGCAGCTGGAGTGTTCACAACGGGAGCATCTCGCGCATAGACATCATGGGTGACAATCGTCTGCTGACGGTAAGCACCTACGGCGAAATATTCACCCACAGGATGGAGGGCGATCGGATGCATACTTCGCGTCTGATGAGCGACAAGAACTATTGCTTCCGCGACGTTTTCGCCGCTAAGGGTGCCAAAGCCTATGCTATCAGCCATACCGGCCAATTGGTGGTTATCGACGGCGAGAAGACGCGTGTCATCAACGTGGAAAACGTTGTCAAGCCTTTCAGTCTGCAAGGCATGAACGACGGCCGTCAACTGCTGATTATCGGCGAGAACAGTGTCGCCATGCTCGATGTTGCTACTGACAAGATAGTAGGTTCGCGCCAACTCGGTTTCCGCGTCAACTGCACGGGTCGTCGTGACTACAAGCCTCTGCTTTTCGACAATCGCGGCAGAATGCACCTTGTGAACAGTCTCGACGACATGACCAACGAAAAGGTGCCTGTGTCGGGAGTCGTCACCTCCTTTGCCAGTTCAAAGAATGAGCATCTTAGTGCCTACGGCATGAACGACGGAACCATCTGGCTTCTTGACCGTCATGGTAAGATGTATAAGCTTGTTGGGCATCTCTCTCAGATTACCAAGATGAAATTGAACGGCAAGCTGCTTTACTCTTCCAGTTACGACGGCAAGCTACTTTTCTGGACGACTGGCGACGTGCAGATCAAGCCCATTACGTTGTTCCAGTCGAGCAGTTGGCTGACCGATTTCACTTTCAGCCCCGATAAGGACTACATCTGGACGGGTGAATACAATGGCACGATATCGGAGTACCTGATTTCCGTGCCGAAGATAGCCAATCGCATCCGTCAGAACGTGAAGCGCAACTTCACCAAGGAGGAATGGGACTACTACGTAGGGAAGGGCATACCATATATAAAGGTAAAAGAGTAAAAAGGTAAAAATATGAAGCAGTACAACATACATTGGATCATCAATTGGGTAAAACTGATTTTACCTCTTTACCTTTTTACTTTTTTACCTTTAGCCGCAGGGGCGCAGGGACTGCCCCTTATCCGCAACTTTACGGCTGCAGAATATGGTGGGCATAACCGTAATTACGATATTGAGATAGGTGAGGACGGTACGGTATTCGTGGCCAACTTTGAAGGTCTGCTTTATTATGACCATGTTCAGTGGCGCATCATTCATACTACCGACATCAACCGCATTACGGTAGTATATCGCGACAGCAAAAACACCGTTTGGGTGGGCGGCTACAACTACATGGCTCGTGTACAGAGACGAGCCAACGGCGAACTGTTTTTGCAGCCATTAGAGAAGATGGACCTGTTCAAGGGCGAAGTGTTGGAAATATTCGAAGACAACGGTTCACTGCAGTTTGTCGTCACTGACAATACTATTTATGAGATTAGAGAAAAGACGGGGCAATCCATCCCCAGCATCATGATAAAGGAGCGCACTAATGCCAAGTTCAATGTTGGCGTCGAGTCCGAAATCGTGTCAGTGGAAGCGCTGAAAGAGGGACATGCGGATGCCTTGTTAGAAGACATCACCCAGACGGAAGAACTGGATGGCGGGCTGCAGGTGAAAGTGAAGAAGAACCACGGCTTGATTGTTTGCGACGACCGAGGGCGCCAGCTCTATACCATCGGCGAGGACAATGGTCTATGTTCAAATCAGGTGGCTTACGTAGCCTACGACGGTCACGGCATCTTGTGGGGTGCCACTGCACACGGCATTTTTGCCCTTGAGCTGCCGTCGGTCTATAGCTATCTGTTGTCCAAGGACGGCCTGGCTGGCGAGGTTCATGCCATCACGGCCTTCGACGGCAAGATATATGTGGGCAGCACTAACGGTCTCTACGTCGTCGCTTCCAGGCAATGTAAGCGCATCGCCGACATCAACAACATCTGCTGGTCGTTGAACGAGGTCCGAGACGTTCTGCTCGTCGCTACCTCCAGCGGTATCTATCAAATAGCACGAGGAGGTGCTATCAGCAGACTTACCTCGAATGCCACTACTGCCTTGCTGGTAGATGGTGACAAGGTGTATGCCGCAGAGCCTGACGGTGTCTATGTCTATGGAGCGGGAAACCAGCGGACAAAGGTTGACAATCTCCCGCTGGTGACGGAATTCCGCCAAGACTCGCACGGCAATCTGTGGTTCCAGAATGTCCACGGCGAGAGCAAAGGCACCGACCCTGGCAAACCTCGCGAAGCTATTGCCGACCTGCCGAAACATCTGCTCATGCCCATCAGCGACATCAATATCGAAGCCCAATACCTTCACGGCAATGAGGTATGGATTGGCGGCGACGAAATACTCGCCATCATCGATATCGGCAAGAAGGACCTGGCCACGCTCACCGACTGCCGCACAGTGCGTTTCCGCTCCATCATCATTGGCAACGACAGCGTGTTGTGGGGCGGCTATGGGGATATGCCTAAGAACCTGAAAAAACTGGATAGCGACGAGCGGCACTTGCATTTCTTCTATGCGATGGACCATACTCCCCTGACTGGCAAGACACAGTATCGCTATCGGCTGAATAACGACCAGTGGAGCGCCTGGACGGAAAAGCAGGACGTGGAATTTCTGAACCTGCCATACGGCTCGTTCACGCTTTCCGTACAAGCCCTACAGGCCAACGGAGAACTGTCGGAAGTGGCTTCCGTAAATTTCAGCATCGCTTATCCGCTGCTGATGCGTTGGTACATGGTGGTGCTTTACTTTATAGCCCTTTCCTATCTAGTCTATGCCTTATTCCGCTATCGCCTGAAGCGCTTGGAGAAGGATAAGTTAAAGCTGGAGCGTATCGTTGAAGAACGTACCGCAGACCTCCGTAACGCCCAGCACGAACTGATTCGTCAGGAGAAGATGGCCAGCGTGGGTAAACTGACGCAAGGACTCATCGACCGCATCCTAAACCCTATGAACTACATCATCAACTTCTCGAAGATGTCCAACAACTTGTTGAAAGACCTCAAGGAAAACATTGACAACAACAAAGAAAACATCAATGAGGATGACTATGAGGACACTCTGGACGTGCTGGACATGCTGGGGACGAACCTGACGTCGGTAGACCAATACGGTCAGAACACCACCCGAATACTCAAGGCGATGGAAGAAATGCTAAAAGACCGTACTGGCGGCTATGTGGACATGGACCTGCTGTCTGTGCTGCAGCAAAACGAGAAAATGCTCAACAATTACTATGCCAAGGAAAAGGAAGAGTACCACATCCGGATGGTCTTCGACTTACCCGCCCCCAAAAACTCTGGAGGCGCTATCACTCCGACGATGCCCCTTCGCGGTAATCCCGACCTGCTGAGCAAGACCATCATGAGCCTGCTGGGCAATGCTGTCTACGCCATAGTAAAAAAGTGCCAGAAGACATCATACGCCCCAGAGATTTCGCTCACGGCTACAATAGCCGACGGACACTACATCCTGAAGATTCGCGACAACGGCATCGGTATCGAAGAGAATATTCTTGGCAAGATATTCGACCCGTTCTTCACGACGAAGACCACTGGCGAGGCAGCAGGTGTCGGACTCTACCTGAGCCGCGAAATCGTACAGAACCACAAGGGCGACATCAGCGTGGCTTCCGTCAAGGACGAATATACTGAGTTTACCATCAGCTTGCCAAAGGTAAAAGCGTAAAAAGTAAAAAAAGTAAAAAAGTATGAAGCAGAAAAGATATCAATGGGGCATAGGTATATTGAAATGGGTTTTACCCTTTTACCTTTTTACCCTTTTACCTTTATGCGTTTCCGCACAGGACGACTCGAAGATGCGCGAGCTGTATGCCCAGGCCGAGAGTGACTATCAGATTGGCCGTATAGAACAGGCTCGCGACGCACTGCTCGAGAACCTCAACACCTTTCATGGAAACCTGCGCCAAAACGCCCTCAGGCTCATAGCACTTAGCTATCTGGCACGGTTTGACATCGAACAGACCGAGAAATACGCCACCTTGCTGTTGGCACAGAATCCGTACTATAGTCCTTCGTCGAGCGACCCCGAAACCTTTGCAGACATTGTGAACAGTATCAAGGCCGGTATGACCGCTACCATCACTACGGCCTCCAGTCAGGCAGAGACGTTGGCCGAGGTGCCTGTACCTACAACGCTCATCACCGCCGACATGATACGCAACTGCGGCGGTCGTAACCTGCGGGAAGTGCTGGCCGCCTACGTGCCGGGCATGAACCTCATCGACTGTAACGATGATATCAACATTGCCATGCGCGGCATCTACAGCAACACGCAGGAGAAAATCCTCATCATGCTCAACGGCCACCGAATGAACTCCTACTTCACCAATGCCGCTTCGCCGGATTTCAGCATTTCGCTGGAAAAAATCAAGCAGATAGAGGTACTGCGCGGACCTGCATCGTCGCTATATGGCGGCGTGGCCCTGACAGCAGTCGTGAACATCATCACCAAGCAGGGTGCCGACGTCGACGGGCTGCAGGCCAAGATCGGTGCCGGCAACCACGGACAAGTCAAGGGCGATGCAGTCTTCGGCAAACGCTATTTCGACATCGACCTGCTCGTTTGGGGTAGCATCTATCGCAACAGCGGCGAGAAGCGTGCCGTGCCGGAAGAGCGCCGGGAAGAGAGTCCGCTCCCCATGCCTGTCGACGATATCCGCATCGGTCGCATTGGCCCCAATCCTTCCTACGACTTCGGCCTGCAACTTGACTGGCGGGGCTTCCAACTGCTTTACGACACCCACTTCTCGCAGGTGGTGTCACCCTACACCGCTTCCACCTTAGGCATGTCCTACGACCACGACCGCTACTGTACCCACTACGGCATCAATCCCAGCTTCTCCACATACTCCCGCCATGCCGAACTGAGCTACAGCCACCAAATCAACAGTCTCGACCTCAAATATGCCGTCACCTACGACAGGTCCGACATGACCCAGTATCAGGCCATCAGCGATGCTCCCATGCCCACCTTGGGTGCTGCGTTAGGACTGCAGTCTATCGTCGACAGCGTTTTCAGCAATTTCGGTGGCATATCCAGATATATCAACGGTCAGGATCAGGACTACGGCATCCAGGTGAAAGGCGGCTACGGCTACACCCTGGGCAACGGCAACAAGGGCGTGCTCTCCTTCGGAGCAGAGTTCAACCACTTCCAGCTGATGGACATCCGCTACCAGATAGGCTACGACTTCGAACAGACATTCAACGAGAATTACCTCATGCGCCGTATCGGTAAAGGCCACGAGAACAGTGCCGATGTCTACCTGCAGCTGAAGCACCAGTGGCGCTCGCTCATCTTCAATGCCGGTCTGCGCTACGACTACAAGCATCGCACTGACGACACCGATGTCAACGAATTCTCGCCCCGTGTGGCACTCATCCTGCTCCGCCCGAAGTGGAACGCAAAGCTCAGCTATAGCAAATCGTTTGTCGACGCACCCTATTTCTACCGTAAAGCCAATGTGATGGTGAAGGCCCTGCCGGGAACGACAGCCGAATTTACCGAGACAGTGCTGCCCGAGCGCATCCACTCCTTCCAGCTCTCGTTTGCAGGCAACGGCTGGGTGAAGGGTCTCGACTTCGAGCTGAACGGCTTCTACAACCGCGCCGAGGATCTCATCATGACCCACATCATGGACTACAAGAACGCCAGTAAGAACCAGACGGTCGGCGTCGAATTCACGGCAAGCTATCGTCTGCCCCGCCTCACCACCAATTTCAACCTCACCTGGACTCACACCTTCAAGTCGAACCTGATGGGCGTAGACTTTGGAGAGGTGCTGAACTCCTACTTCACCACCGACATCAACACCAACAACAACACCCCCGCCATCATGTCGAACCTCGTCGTCGGCTGGCAGACAACGAAACGGCTGAAGCTTCACACACATATCCTCTTCGAGGGCAAACAATCGTCCTACAACACCGACCTCATACAGCTCGTGCGCGCCGCCGGAGGAATTGCCGCCTACCAGAAGTATGCCGCAGCAGGCATGACGGAGGAAGCTGCCGCTGCCATGCAGCAAACCATCGGCTACGTCAGCCGCATCATCATGCACAAGGAGATGCCTGCCCGCGCCATTATCAATATTGGAGGCGAATACGAGCTGTCGCCCGTTACCTTCGGCCTCGAAATCCACAATCTGCTGGATACCCACTACTACCGCAGCGGCATGAATGCCCCCCTCATCCCCCAGCAGGGCTTATGGTTCCTCGCCAGCATAGGAGTACGGTTATGAATTATTGAAGTGCAGACGTTATGCTGACAGAGAAGACCATGGAGAAGCTGCGGATACTCGCAGAGTCGGCGAAGTACGATGTGTCGTGCTCGTCGAGCGGTACCGTGCGCAAAGGAAAGCAAGGTATGGTGGGCTCGACGGTGGGTGGCGTGGGTATCTGCCATTCGTTTGCCGACGACGGCCGCTGCATCTCGCTGCTGAAGGTGATGCTGACCAACTACTGCATGTACGACTGCGCCTACTGCATCAATCGCCGCTCGAACGATATCAAGCGAGCAACGCTTTCTGTCAGCGAGCTGGAGGAAATCACGATGGAGTTCTATCGTCGCAACTACATCGAAG
>JAEEGL014469820.1_pt1 | contig 13561 bp, 15 predicted proteins | sample 9134231 | NCBI WGS metagenome assembly JAEEGL01 (sample SAMN16246548, study PRJNA631951) | gut metagenome | biome: gut microbiome; feature: rumen; material: fiber-attached | host: Bos | place: Iran: Karaj | collected 2018-10
CCCTCAGCTTTCTTATCTCTGACTTCGTATCAACCTTCGGTAGTTCCCTCCGGCTTCGTGTCTTCGGCTTCGCCACAAGTGAATCCACTCTGGTTCTTCCCTGTGTCTAGCTTTGACTTAGGCTTCGGGCGGCCTTCCTCGGATCTTGGAAGTTATCGCTTCCGTATTCCTTGGAGCTGACTTTATAGTACAACCTCAAGCCCCATGTAACAATATTGCAACAATACTAAATGAAAATCACTTGCTTGTGCAATATGCACAATAAAAGGGCGTTTTCGCGCCCATTATTAATGCTTTGGTTGTCAAATTATACTACGAAGTGATTTTCATTTAAAAGAAATCAGCAACTGATGTGATGCCTGCTTTTGCCAGAAGGCTTACCACCAGCATGATTATTCCGGCCATGAGAATGCCCAGCATTACTGCGATGGAAGTCTTCTTCCAGTCCATGTCGAGCATTGAAGCTGCAAGCGTTCCGGTCCACGCGCCTGTTCCGGGGATCGGGATGCCAACGAAGAGCATGAGTGCAATGAAAGTTCCGTTGCTGCCGTTCTTGGTAAGCTTCTTGCCGGCCTTCTCACCCTTCCTTAAGATCCACTTGAAGATTCCGCTGCCATGCTTCCAGGTGCTGCCCCAGACAAGTACTTTACGGGCAAACAGATAGATGATCGGAACGGGGATCATGTTGCCTATGATGCAGACGGCAAGTGTCACGTACTCGTTCAATCCGAGCACCGTGATGCCGTAAGGAACAGCGCCCCTGAGCTCTATGAGCGGGACCATCGAAATGAAAAATACACATACATATTTAAGAAAAGGGCTCATGTTAATCCTCCGGAAAAAACTCCGTCTATTATCACACAGTAATTATTTAATTACAAAAAAATGTGTCAGGCCTTCTTTGCGCCGCTGTCAGTGAGCCCGATCTCCTTGAGATCCTTATCGAGGAACGCAATGATCTCATCGCGCATGTGATACATCTGCTGGACGCTGTTCTCAAGGAAATAGTAGTGCATGACATACCCTATCGTAAGCCCGAAGAATATGCATGTCAGAAGGATAGCGCAGATTGTGAACTCACGCGGGAAAATGAATATGCCCCCGATCGAAAGCAGAAGGAAAAGCGCAAATGAAAGTGTGACCATCAGGTGGATGATTCGCTCATGCTGGAAGTACGCGATCTTGATCTCAAACTCAGAGAGAACGCGGCGGGTCTTATCGATGTCCGCTGTCTTCATGTCATTATCAATATAAGACTGGCATGCCTTCATAGAAGCAACGACATATTCCTTCACTTAAGCGAACCTCCTGTTTATGTAATTGATCACGCTTCGCTTGTCTGCTGTCCACATTGGAGCCAGAAGAAGCTTCTTGGGGCCGTCTCCGGTAAGCCTGTGGATGACGGTGTCAGAAGGCAGGATCTTCAAAGCCTTCTCAACAATATCAAAATACTCCTCTCTGCCCAATACTTCAAACTCCCCGGCTCGCCACATCTTCTCGAGAACAGTATCTTTGAGGACATAGAGACACGTAAACTTAATGCCGTCAGTTCCCGCTTCCGCACAGTATCTCACTGTGTTCATCATATCTTCTTCAGTCTCTCCGGGAAGACCGAAGATCACATGTGTGATGACGTTGATCCCTGCATCTTTCAGTCGCTTTACGGCATCAGCATATTCTTTTGTTTCATAACATCTGTTGATGATCTTCGCGGTTTCATCGCTTGAAGTCTGAAGTCCCAGTTCAACATAAACCGGAACTTTAGCGGAACATTCAGCCAGGGCTTTCACGATCTCATCCGGCAGGCAGTCGGGTCTCGTCGCGATAGAAAGCGCTTTTATCTTAGGATGCGAGATTGCTTCATCCATTGCCTTTGCGAGCTCTCCGGGACTGCAGTAAGTATTTGTGAAACTCTGGAAATATGCTATGTAACCTGCATCGGGACCAGCCTTTTTTGAGACCTGCAAAATTGCATCGCCGATCTGTTCCGTAATGCTCTTCCGGGCGCATGAGGAAAACTCTCCCGAGCCACCGGCAGAACAGAATATGCATCCGCCGGTTCCTTTCGTACCGTCGCGGTTCGGGCATGTTCTCGCAAAGCTTATGGAAGCCTTGTACATCTTGCATCCGAATCTTGATCTGTAATGGTCATTTGCAGTCAGCATCAGAACCTGTCCTCCGGATGGAACGGGTCATTGCTGATGGGCGCTGCCCTGTCCTCATCCTTTTGCATCTTCGCCTCGGAAGCACTCTTAATTACTCCCTTGCCGTAACGTCTGTTGATATCATCTATTACTTTATCAAGTTTACCCGTCTTTTTGCGCGTTTCCTCATCCGTAAAGATGGACATCTGGACTCCGGCGTCTGCAGGAATGACTTTGGCGCACCTTACACCGATGCTCCTTATACCCTTTTTCCAGTCCCATGATTCATCGAAAAGCGCTTTCGCTGCACTGTAGATCGTCCCCGCATTGTCCGTGGGTTCAAAGAGAACCTTCTGCTTCTCGCAGCGTTCGAGGTCTCTGTCCCTTATCTCGATCTGGATGACGGTACCTTTCAGTTTATGCTTCCTGAGCCTCTCAGCAACGCTCTCAGACAGCATGTGCAGAGTCCTTGAAACCGCGGCATCGGAAGTCATGTCGGCCGCCGTGGTAGTTGAATTTCCGACCGACTTTATCTCGCGCTTATAACCTGCTACTGCGACAGGCGAATCATCGAGTCCGTTGGCATAGTGCCACAGGGTATCCCCTGCTTTTCCCAAATATCTGATGAGGTAGTCCTGATCCGTTTTTGCAAGATCGCCTATCGTCCTTACGTTTATCTTCCTTAACCGGTTCATAGTGCTCCTGCCCACGAAAAGCAGGTCATCCGCAGGCAGCGGCCAGATCTTTTCCTTCCAGTCGAGATCAGAAAAAACAGTTGTCGCGTCAGGCTTTTTATAGTCACTTCCAAGCTTTGCGAATATCTTGTTGAAGCTTATTCCGACTGAGCATGTAAGCTTGAATCTGTCCTTTACGATCTGCCTTATCGAATCGGCGATCTTAACTGCTTCATCGAAATCCTTGCAGGCATCCGTCATGTCGAGCCAGCACTCATCCAGACCGAACGGTTCAACACGGTCAGTGTAGCCGTAGTAGAGCTCTCTGAGCTTCATTGAATAGAACTCATATTTATCGTGGTGGGCAGGTGCAAGGACAAGATCCGGGCACTTGGCCTTCGCCTGCCAGATCGCCTCGGCAGTCTTCACGCCGTATTTCTTGGCAAGCTCATTCTTGGCGAGAACTATGCCGTGACGTGCTTCCTGATCACCCACGACCACCATCGGAACATTGCGGTATTCGGGGTGCGAGATCATCTCTACGGAGGCAAAATAGCAGTTCTGGTCAATGTGGAAGATTATCCGTTTCATGGAATGATAATACTATAAGACGAACATATTTTCTATTATCATGGTCACTTTATTAAAGATATTGAGTTTATATTTTAAAATTATCTTTAAAAATCGTGTGCAATTTTACGTTTGAGGGTATATAATAACCGTGTAATTATCAAAAATTCCAAAATTTGTAAAACTGCGACCGGCACAGTGGAATAATGCCGGTGACACTGTGATTTGGAGGTAATTGTGATGGCAAAACAAAAGGTATTTCTCGTTGATGACGATACCGATATTCTTACACTGAACCACGATTTTCTCGTAGGCGAAGGTTATGAAGTCATTACTGCGACTTCATGCGCTGAAGCAGTCGAGAAGGTAAAGGTACATAATTTCGCATGCATAGTCCTCGACGTCATGCTTCCCGACGGATCAGCTTTTGATCTCGCTCCGAAGCTTCGCACGTTCACCGACTGCCCCATCATCTTCCTTACTGCAAAAGATCAGCAGGAAGACGTAATCAAGGGCTTCAAGGTTGGTGCTGACGACTACATCACAAAGCCTTATTCCCTTCCTGAGCTCAGCCTTCGTATCAACGTTCACATCAAGCGTAATATGAAGAGTGAAGGATTCCTCGTTGAGTATCCGCCGCTCAAGATCAATATCAAGACACGTGAGGTTACCCTCAAGGATAAGCCTCTGCATCTCACAAACCGTGAGTTTGACATCCTCTGCCTGCTCGCAGAGACACCTAATGTCATCGTTCCTTTCACAAGGATCTATTCCCACGTCTGGGGTGACGATTCACCGTGCGACAACCATCTCGTAATGGTCAACATCTCCTATCTCAGAAAGAAGATGGAGAAGATCGCACCGGAGATCACATTCGTTAAGACCGAATGGGGTATCGGATATTCATTCGCTTATCCGCCGGTCAAGAACAGCATGAACACCCAGTACTGATACCGCGTAAGCCCACGTTCAGGGCTTCTACGTAAAGGAAAAGCAAGCCCCGGGCAGACTTACAGTTTCCCGGGGCATTTTAAACATTATCGGACACAAGGAGATTCGATGCCGCAGTACAGGCACAGCAAGCACGCCAGAAGATTTCTGGCAGACTTCAACAGGGAACGCAAAAAGACCGTAAGTTTTGCGCTCCTTACTTTCATTGTCCTTATGATCGCCACGATCGCCTGTGCGGGAGCCGTCAGTTCATTCAATACGATCACCGGAACCGAATCAGAATACGATGTCTCAAAGCGCGCATATGTAATCTCAGAGAATCTTGCCGGGGTAAATCCCTGCTCCACTTTCATATCACAGCACTGGGACTTCATCCCGAATGTCTCACCATACGATGCAATTACCAGAACAGGGACATGTCCTAACTCTCTCTATCACGACATGATGCACGCCGAAGAAGTCAGCATTACCGACTCCTGGCACGGATGGAGAGATTTCGAGAAGAATTCGGAATGGTTCAACAAGACCGGTCCCATCAATTACAAGACATATGTCATTGACGGAGTTGAAGTTCATTCAGTCGCCTATGTTAACTCTTTTGTCTGTGATCCGTCCGTCGATGCTCTGTACCTGAGTTTCTATCACATAAACGGTACGGCCCGCGTATACTGCAACGGTGAATACGCAGGCATGATCGGTGAACTGATGCCTTACTTCAACACCAGGGCTTTCTCGGATTTCTGCCTGCTGGTTCCCGAAGACGGAAAGATAGATCTTACCATCGTCGTTTCCTGCCCTACCAAGGTCACGAATCCGGGCATCATCTCATATCCGCTCCTGCAGAACAGAGCTTCGGTCAGCCTCAGGACCGCTTTCATGGGCGGACACTTTTCGGTAATGCTCCTTCTCTTCGCGATAGGAATCATCGCGGGTTCTTATCTGATCGCAAGCAACTTCAGGGACAACCTCCTGATCTGGTCTTTTATCATCGCATTCACATCAGTCTTCATCTACTATCTCGTCGACTTCAGGTTCATCCCGGTAAATGCGCATTACAGGTCAGTTCTAAGGTTCATGCTGATAACTGTTTCCGCAGTCTTTGCATATGCGATCAACACCTGCATATTAAGATACGGAAGAACGCGCAAATCACACATAAAATTTCTGCGTGTTGACCATCACCTGGTCTTCCTGACAGGCCTGGTGCTTGTGGCCGCATATCTCGTTTTCGATTTCGTATTCGGTCTTCTCTCGCCTGATTTCGCAGCGATATGTTTCGGACTTATGGTTATTACCGGCAACCTTCTTAAGGACATCCTGCTCTACAGACACAGGAACCCTAACCAGCTCCTTATCGCGATGTCCGTAAGCTTTGTTTTCTTCGTCCTCTATCTGTCTATCCTCCTGGACGGAACCGCAGTCTACATGCTGCCTACATACAGCATCCTTTACATCCTGTTTGTCATCGCGGTCGAGGTCATCTTCGTATCAAGATACATCAACCAGAGAAGGATGCTCGTCATAGATGCAGACAACCTCAAGCGCCAGGTGCGCGAAAAGACTCAGTACATCTCAGAGATCAACCGCGACCTCATCGAGACCAACAAAAAGCTCATGCAGGGTGAGCAGGCCAGAAAGAACGTCATGTCCAACGTTTCCCACGACCTGAGAACCCCTATCACCGCCATCCGCGGATACGCCGAACTCATGCTTTCTTCAGGCGACAGACTGAGTCCGGAACAGCGTGAAGGTTATCTCACAAACATAGTCAGACGTTCAGAGCAGATGGAAAGAATCGTTTCCGACATCATGGAGCTCACCAGAATGGAAGCGAGCGACTCCGAATTCACCTTCTCCGATATTTCGCTCTGCGAGATGCTCGACGAAGTCACTATGATGTATTCAATGGATCTTGAAGGCACAAAGAAACACATCACCCTCGACATTCCTGAGGATGATGCGCTTATCGTCAAGGGCGATCCGAGAAAGATCTCCCGCGTATTCGAGAACCTGGTTTCAAATGCGATCAACTATACAGGCGAAGAAGCCCTGATCGCGATCAAAGCATGGCGTGCAGGCGCAGATCTTCCCATAGACAAGCAGAAGATCCACGTTACTGTATCCGATAACGGTATTGGAATTCCTGAAGAGAGTATTTCCCGTATCTTTGACCGCTTCTACAGAGCGAAGAATTCGGGCATTAACATAAAAGGAACGGGATTAGGCCTCGCCATCGTAAAACTCATCTGCGACAAGCATGAGGCCGTAATCACCGTAAAGAGCAAGATTGGTGTTGGAACCACCTTTGAGGTGGTATTTAACGCTACCTACTGATCAGCCGAGAGTCTGAAGGTAGTTATTGAGCTCTTCGAGAAGAGCATCGCAGTCCATGCCGTGAACCATGCATGCTTCCTCGATCGTTTCGCCTGAAGCAAGAGCGCATCCGAGGCAGTGAAGTCCTGCAGACATAAGGATGGGTGCAACACCCTCATCAACGTTAACTACATCACCGATAATAGTATCTTTAGTAACAACCATTTTAAGGCCTCCAATATATATTTTAAGCAGTAAAAGAATACACTACGGAATGCCTTTTGTCATTCACTGTCATAAATTATGGCATATTAGTAAAAATTTTTGATAAAACTGACCTCAAACGCCCCAAAACCCTTGACATCGTTTGGTTTTAAGTCAATAATATGCTTGCAATAAAGGTCGTTTACGGCTATTTAGGAGGAAAATAATATGAATAAGTCACAGCTTATCGACGCAATCGCTGCTGAGTCCGGTCTCTCCAAGAAGGATGCAGAGGCAGCTCTCAAGGCTACTCTCAACGCTATCGAGGGTGCTCTTGTTAAGAACGACAAGGTTGTTCTTGTTGGTTTCGGTACATTCAAGACAAAGAAGCTCGCTGCTCGCAGCGGCCGCAACCCTGCTACAGGCGCTACAATCAAGATCGCTGCTTCTACAGTTCCTACATTCAAGGCTGGTAAGTCCCTCAAGGATAAGGTTAACGCTAAGAAGGGCAAGAAGAAGTAATCTACTTCTTATCTGATTAAGTTGTAACCATAGAACGATCGGCAATAGCCGGTCGTTCTTTTTTGCTTTCAAGGCCCTTCCGTTCCGAACTTCAGTCTCCTCCCCGTCCTTGTCACAAGGCTCTGGACTATGTTGCGGCTTCGCATACCCGCAAACGCGCTGTTCTTCACGGCATACCTTACATCCCTTTCGATCTGCGAAAAGGTCATCTTATAGGTCTTGGCCGCAGAAGCGTATATGCTCTTCATGTTTAAGGGGACTTTTGAACCTGACAGGTATATCGCTTTTACCGCGTCAAAGAGCACCGTTGTGCCTATGAGCGAAAGGTCAAGCCCGAATTCATTGAAAACACTCTTAAGACAGGCATCGAAGAATTCCTCGTCGATTCTGCCGGTGCTGTGGCCTCTTACAAGGGCCGTTACCGCCGCCGAAGCCCGCTGACGGTTCTGTCTGCCGTCAATGATATAATGCACCACGCCGTCTTCGCCGCGTATGCTTATGACGCCGTTATTACTGAGCAGAGTGTTGATGTTCTCCAGCAGGCTCAGGTCGCTGCATACCACAGACATCTCGATCCCGCCGCTGTATTCACGGATAGCTTCTGCCATTTTCTTCACCTCCTTGTGCCTGCAGTTTATAACGCTTAGGAACACTTTTGGGGATGAATTGATGCAATTTCAAAAAAACGGCCCTAAAATGAGACTTTCAGGACCATAATGAGACTTTTTCGTTTTTGGGACAGATTTTTACGTCTTCTCTTCCGTCTCGGAAGGCAGCGTTTCGGAATTGGAAACATCGATTACTTCCGCGGTGAAACGTGAGTACTGGGTATGCTTGATACGGACTGTATCACCAACCTTTATCTTCAGTCTCATCGGGTTAATGAAATACGTTTTGCCGTCAACGGTGAAACTGTTCTTGAGGAAAGATACATCCGTGACTTCGCCGGTATCGTAGTAATAGCTCCTGCCTGCCACACTGCTTATATCCATAAGCCTGGGAGCGGTAATGAATGCAAGATCGAGTATTGCGAGGACTGCGAAAAGAGACGGCAGAAAATAACCTATGACGCTCTTTGTCTTGCGCTTGCGGTTGCGCAATGTAAAAACGCACGCAAGCAGGATCAACGCGACAAGGATCAACGCATGCATCGCAAGATTAAGCAGGTAATAGCGCATCAGTCACTCTTCCTCGTAGTCATTATCTTCCGCGGTGGGGATCGCCACGATCACATCCGCGGTAATGTCATGCTCTTCGACCGGTATCTCAGAGCTGATCTGAAAGTCATAGCAGACACCGAGCAGGAACGGCTTCCTGCCTTTTATTCCCGCATAGAAACGGTCGTAAAAGCCTTTGCCCTGCCCGAGCCTGGTTCCTTCTTCATTATAAGCGACCGCAGGCAGTACAACAATATCGACGGATCCGGGGTCAACCGGTGCGATAGTATCTTTGGGTTCCTTAATACCGAATGCGCCCGTCTTAAAACAGCCGTCACCCAGATCAGCGCAGTCGCAGAAGACCATGTCATCGCCTTCGATCCTGGGAAAGCAGCATATCTTTCCTTTCTTCATCAGTGCTTTGGCTAGCCCGTCACAGGGCACTTCACCGCCGCAAGCCCTGTAGAGAGCGATCCTTTTGGCAGATTTAAGCCTTGCCTTCAGTTCATCGTCATCCAGTGAGAAGACTGCTTCGGGAAGCTCTTTGTCGACTTCGCTTAGAAACTCATCGTCAAGTTGAAGCCTGCGGCGTCTAATCTCTGTTCTTACGGCTTTTTTCTCTTCACTGATATTCATGTCATTCACCGGCGATCATGTTGTTAAGCGCATCAAGGTCGATTATCGGAACACCGAGTTCCCTGGCCTTGCGCTCCTTTGAGCCTGCGTCTTCACCCATCAGCAGGTATGAAGTCTTCTTTGAAACTGAAGATACGACCTTGCCGCCGTTCTTCTCGATAAGCGCGGAAGCCTCATCCCTGGACATGCCGGGAAGCGTTCCCGTAATGCAGATGGAGAGACCTGCAAGGCTGCTTCCGATATTCTCCTCCACACGCTCGAAATTGAGCCCTGCGGCCTTTAGACGCGCTATCAGCGCCATGTTGTCTTCGTCATGGAAGAATCCGTAGATGCCTTCAGCGGTTATTCCGCCGATGTCTGAAGCCTGAGAGAGAGCATCCCTGTCAGCCTCTGCAATGGCGTCTATTGAACCGAATGTCCTGATAAGCTCTTTTGCGGTTGCTTTTCCGACTCCGGGAATACCCAAGCCTCCGAGGACGCGGTCCGCGGGACTGTCTTTCCTTGAGGTCTCGATCGCTTCAAGAAGCTTATCCGTGTTCTTTGCGAGGCCTAAAATATGCGCCTCAATGAGTTCATCACGCTTAGATGCGAGATCGTAGATGCCTGCAATGTCCGTCAGGAAGCCGGTCTCGACGAGTTTTCTGATGTACTCGTCGCCGAAGCCTTTTACGTCCATGCAGTCGCGTGAAACGAAGTTGATTATGCGTCCTGCAACGGTCGCAGGGCAGCTCATGTTAACACACTTGAGATCAGCAGCGTCTGCTTCTCTGACGAGCGTGTGGCCGCACACAGGGCATTCATTAGGCATACGGTAGAGTTCCCAGTTATCCGGACGCTTGGATTCAATAACGCCCTTTATCTTCGGGATGATCTCTCCCGACTTGTATACGAGTATGGTGTCACCGATGCCGAGGCCGAGTTGTGTGATGAAATCCTGGTTATGGAGAGTTGCTCTCGATACTGTCGTGCCGCACAGCCTGACAGGCTCGAAAACGGCCACAGGCGTGACCCTGCCGGTCCTGCCGGTATTTACCTCAACAGAGAGGAGCTTCGTCTCCTTCTCTTCAGGAGGGTACTTGTAGGCGATGGCCCATCTCGGGAACTTTATAGTCGCACCGAGCCTTTCCCTCTCCGCCAGATTGTTGAGCTTTACGACGGCACCGTCTATGTCATAGGCAAGAGAACCCCTTGCCTCGCCGATCTTCTGGATCGCATCCCAGACCTCATCGGCTGTCTTACATTTATAGTAAGTCTCTATTACCTTAACGCCGTTGCGCTTAAGGTATTCATATCCCTCCAGATGCGTCTTGAACGTGATCCCCTTAGTCTCCTGTACGTTGAATATGAACAGGGACAGACCGCGCTCCTTGGTGATCCTGGTGTCGATCTGACGCAGTGTTCCCGCTGCGCAGTTCCTGGGATTTGCAAAAGGCTTCTTGCCCTCTTCCTCAGCCTGCTCGTTGACCTTAGCGAAGGCCTCACGGGTCATGTAGACCTCTCCCCTTATCTCGATATAGGGAACGGGCTCCGGAAGCGTTCTTACGACGTCCTTGATCATCTTGGCGTTCATCGTGACGTCTTCACCTTCAGTGATGCCGTCTCCGCGCGTTACAGCGAGCTTAAGCTCACCGTTCTCATATCTGAGTGCCATTGAAAGTCCGTCGATCTTTGTCTCGACCAGGAACTCGGCTTCTTCGCCGAACTGCTCTTTCATCGAGTCTACGAACTCATACACTTCTTCGCGCGAGAAAACGTCCTGGAGCGAAAGCATGGGAACGTTGTGCTTTACGAGAACGCCCTTTTCAGCCTTCCAGCCGACGCGTCTTGAAGGGGATTCGGGAACGATCCAATCGGGATGCTCCTTCTCGATCTCCTTGAGACGGTTGTTCATTGTATCGTATTCAAAATCCGAGATCTCGGGCTCGTCCTGTGCATAGTAACGCTCAGCGTGGTAATTGAGCGTCTTAACGAGTTCCAGGTATTCTTCCTTTGGATCAGGTGAGGAAGCGCCTTCTGCCTGCTCGAGGCTGGCAAATAGATCAAGCTGCTCCATAGATCAGGACTTTCCTTTCTGAGTTGCAAGAAAAACGATCGGGAAAGAAGCGATAAAGAGAAGGAATAATCCCCAGACTATCTCAGGGAGCCCTGCAAGGCCTGCGAACGGCTCCGTGATCTTGATCGTGTTATAACGCGTGATATAGAGGATCTTTCCTAAAGTATCATTTATCTTCGAAAGCGGAACGAAAAGCAGCGCGGTCAGGAGCGCCGTGGAAATACTGTATGTGTATACCGAAGCTGCCCACTGCAGCAGCACATCGCTCTTAATGATATAAAAGAGCATAACCATCGCTACCGAAACAGCGAGTATTATGCCCCTCTTCAGATCGACATGCCCGTCAGTAAGTGACTTGAAGCAGAATGCTCCTGCAGTCAATATTGCTATGATGCACGGAATGAACGTCTCTGCTTTGGTGTTTATAAGCTTCTGCAAAAGCATTACAGCCAGCAGCAGGACCACATACGAAGACAGCGCACAGAGGATCTCGCTGCCGCCCATTCCCTTAACTGAGAGCGAAGCGGCACCGGAAATATAATCCACAAAAATATGGAAGGGCTCTGTCAACAGAGTCCCCCACAAAAAGAGCATGATAACGCTGACAATCCCTGCGCGTTCGTTGCTTCTCATAAATAATCAGTATGAACCGGATGTACCCGGCAGATATCAGACGTCGAGCTTCGAGAAATCTCCGTCCTCGAAAAATGCTTTGAGCGTGCTGTATTCCTCGAAATCGAGTGAGATGCCCTTACCGACCTTCTGATGGTCCGGGCCCCAATCACGGATGTCGAGCTTCGGCTTACCGTTATTCCACTTAACGATGTTGACCTCGCGCTGCCAGCCGGACTTGTTCTCCTTAAGGATGCCGATCTGCTCGATGATCTCGTAGGTAATCTCTGTCTTAGGCATTTTTTCACCCTCCTTATATTAAAAGGTTTTTATATCTATAATGTAGGATTATAACACAGGTTTGCCCTGTGTATATTATAATTAAAAAGAATAATATAGGAGAATAAATTTTGAGCGAACTGACAACAGGCCAACTGATACTGATAACCGTCCTTGCCGTGCTGCTTATCACAGCTGTTTCGCTTTTGGCAAGGGCATTATATGAACCTTACGTTTTAAAGGTAACAACGAGAAAGATGTTTCCCGGCGATAAGTGTTCGGATTTCAGAAAACAGGTGCCGCCCGCTGATTCTTCAGAAAAGCCCGGAATAAGGCTGATATTCTTCTCAGATCTCCATGCCGACTTTTGCCGCATCAAGCCTGAACGGCTCATTTCCGCGATAAAGGATGCCAATTCATCCGCTCCTGTCGATGCCGTTGTATTCGGCGGAGACATCTGCAACAAGTATAACGTCACCGATATAGGCCTGTCATATCTCAGAAAGATCTCAGAGGCCTGCAAGGAGCTTGGCATCCCCTTTTACGGTGTAACCGGCAACCATGACCATGGCTTCGAGCCAGCCGCAGACAAATGCGGTTTTGAAAGCATCGAGAACAAACAAATCAGCATGACGTCCCGTTCAACCGGAAAGACGGTGATACTCTGCGGCGTTGACGACTCAGGCCGTGAGAACCGCATCTGGTATAAGGTTCCTGCGGTTCCGTCAGACTGTGTCTCTGTCGCCGTGATCCATAATCCGGACTCCATCCTGCACTTCGAAGCTGACGGCCACGTTGACTTCATGCTCAGCGGCCATCTGCATGCAGGTCAGATAAAGATGCCCTTCCGCTTTGAATTCATAGGTCTGCGTCCGGATAAGCTGCCCTGGTATAACGTGATCGAGGGCGTATTCGAGCATAACGGCACCACATTGTTCATCTCACGCGGATTAGGCTGCAACCTTGTTCCGTTAAGGCTCGGTGCATACCCCGAGGTTTCAGTCGTAGAGATCTACGCCTGATCACCAATGGTTGTTAATGTAATCGATCGCTTCATCGAGCCAGCCTGCGGGTGTGTTGCTTCCGTATTTCTCCCCCATCCAGGACAGAAAAAAGCTCAGTGACCAGTTAAGTTTTTTTGCCCTGTTGATCAGATATGCACGTTATCCGGATTACGAGCACAAAAAAATCCCCGGCTCATAAGAACCGGGGATCATTAAGTTCTTCAGTTAACTAAGCTATTAGCCGAGCTCTGCGAAGTACTTGATTGTTCTTACCATCTGAGATGTGTAAGAATTCTCGTTGTCGTACCAGGAAACAACCTGAACGAGTGAGTTGCCGTCATCCATCTTGGAAACCATTGTCTGGTTAGCATCGAAGAGTGAACCATATCTCATACCGATGATGTCGGAAGAAACGAGCTTCTCCTCTGTGTAGCCGAATGAC
>JAEEGL016609075.1_pt1 | contig 13561 bp, 13 predicted proteins | sample 9134231 | NCBI WGS metagenome assembly JAEEGL01 (sample SAMN16246548, study PRJNA631951) | gut metagenome | biome: gut microbiome; feature: rumen; material: fiber-attached | host: Bos | place: Iran: Karaj | collected 2018-10
ACAAAAAGACCGTTGCCTTCCTGGTTGAGAATGCCGTTGACTGATTGAAACTATGAAGAAGAAACCGGGAAACGACTTTTCAATAAAGTCGTTTCTTGTGTTTTCCGTGATTTTTGAGACAGAGAGGAGTTTTGCAAGATGAGCAAGAATGCTTTTATTCCCTACGTTATCGAAGATACCGGGCGCGGCGAGCGCACCTCCGATATTTTTTCCAGACTGCTGAAAGAGCGCATCGTGCTTCTGTGCGATGAGGTCAATGACCAGACGGCTTCGCTCGTTGTCGCGCAGCTGCTGTTCCTGGATTCCGAGGACCCGACCAAGGATATCCAGTTCTATATCAACAGCCCCGGCGGATCCGTTTCCGCAGGCCTTGCGATCTACGATACGATGCAGCTGGTGCGCGCGGACGTTTCCACGATCTGCATGGGCATGGCTGCCAGCATGGGCGCGTTCCTTCTGGCCGGCGGTGCCAAGGGCAAGCGTTTCGTCCTTCCGAATTCCGAGGTGATGATCCATCAGCCCTCCGGCGGTTCTCAGGGACAGGCGACCGACATCCAGATCCAGGCGGCGCATATCCAGCATACCAAAGAGCGTCTGAATAAGATCCTTGCCGAGAATACCGGCAAGTCGGTCGAAGAGATCGCGCGCGATACCGAGCGCGACAACTGGCTGACCGCGGAAGAAGCGGTGGCCTACGGCCTTGTCGACGAGATCATTACCAAGAAATAAGAATGCGGGGCGGCTTTTGAAAAAGGCCGCTGCCGAAACTGAGGGAAGTTATGGCATCAAGCAGAGATGAAAAAGGACGTGTGGTCTGTTCCTTCTGCGGGAAGGGACAGGATCATGTCCGGAGACTGATCGCGGGCAACGGGGTCTATATCTGTGACGAGTGCGTCGCGCTTTGCGCGGACATTATCGATCACGAATTCTCCTCCGGCAGCACGGAAGTCTTCGAAGGCGATCTGATGACGCCGAAAGAGATCAAGCGTCATCTGGATGAATACGTGATCGGGCAGGATGACGCGAAGAAAGCACTGTCGATCGCGGTGTACAACCACTACAAGCGCGTGATGATGCGTGACCGCTTCGAGGATGTGGAGCTCCAGAAGAGCAACATCCTCCTGATCGGTCCGACCGGTTCCGGAAAGACCTATCTGGCGCAGACGCTGGCGAAGATCCTCGATGTACCGTTTGCCATCGCGGACGCGACGACGCTGACCGAAGCCGGCTACGTGGGTGAAGACGTGGAAAACGTGCTGCTGAAGCTGATCCAGGCAGCTGATTTTGACGTTGAGAAAGCGGAGCACGGCATCATCTATATCGATGAAGTCGACAAGATCGCGCGCAAGAGCGAAAATCCGTCGATCACGCGTGATGTCAGCGGAGAGGGCGTGCAGCAGGCGCTGCTGAAGATCCTCGAGAGTACCGTTGCGAATGTGCCTCCGAACGGCGGACGCAAACATCCGCAGCAGGAGTTTATCCAGATCGATACGACGAATATCCTGTTTATCTGTGGCGGTGCCTTCGACGGACTGGAGCGGATCATCAAAAACCGCACCAACATCAAGACCATGGGCTTCAATTTGAGCGATATGCCCCAGAAAACACAGGAAGAAGTCGACGCGCGCATCTTCCACGAGATGATGCCGCAGGACCTTATCAAGTTCGGTCTGATCCCCGAGTTCGTAGGCCGTCTTCCGGTCGGCGTCGCGCTCGATCCGCTCGATGAAAAAGCATTGATCCGGATCCTGAAGGAGCCTAAGAATTCGCTTGTCAAGCAGTATCAGGCGCTCTTCGGACTCGACGATGTCGAGCTGACCATCGAGGACGAGGCACTGCGCGAGATCGCGCATGCCGCCCTTGAGCGCAAGACCGGTGCCCGCGGACTGAAATCGATCATGGAAGATGTCCTGCAGGACATGATGTTCGAAGTGCCGTCCCTGCCGAACGTGTCGGAGGTCGTCATTACGGCGGACGTCGTGACCGGCAAGGGCGATCCGCTGATCCTGTACCGGAAGGAAGAAAACACTGAGGAGACGGTCTGATGGCCATTCGTGAGCAAAACAGCCAGCTGCAGTGTGTCTGCGGAAACGTAAAGCAGTTTCCGGACGAGACAATGCCGGAGATCGCTTTCGCAGGAAAATCCAATGTCGGGAAATCCTCGCTGATCAACATGCTGCTCGGGAGAAAGGGGCTTGCCAGGACCAGCTCGGTTCCGGGAAAGACCCAGACCGTTAACTGGTACAATATCGACCGACAGCTTTACTTTGTCGATCTGCCGGGCTACGGCTATGCCAAGGCAGGCAAGGCGGAGCAGGCAAGATGGAGCAAGGTCATCGAGCAGTATCTTCATAAGCGCAAAACACTGCGCGGCGTGATACTGCTCGTGGATATCCGCAGAGAGATCTCCGAAAACGACCGGATGATGATGGACTGGCTGGATTACTACAAGATCCCGGCGATCCTTGTAGCGACGAAGGCGGACAAGCTCTCGCGCGCGCAGGCTGCCGCGGCCGTTAAGGCGATCGCGGAGGATCTCGGGATAGACAAAAGCCTTGTGATCCCTGCCTCGATCATGACAAAAGCAGGCCGGGATGAGATCTGGCAAAGTGTAACGGAGCTGCTCGTGAAGGGAGAAACCGAAGATGGATCATCAGCTGTCGGAGAATAAACTGATCCTGCTTTACATTATCCATGAAAAGGAAAACATCAAGGTCTCGGATCTGTATGACTTTGTGCTTTTCCGCGGCTACATGGATTATTTCCTGCTGCAGAATTATCTCGAGGAGCTTGAGGAGACCGAGCTGATCCTGCAGGTCTCGCAGGAGGGCGAACAGTATTACACGACGCTTCCTGCCGGCGATACCGTCATCGAGATGTTCCGGGCCCGTATTCCGCACAGTATCCGCGAGGATATCCGAAACTACGCGCTGAACTCTGAACTGAACAACGGTTCGCCCCTGATGGGTGTGGACTGTGATATCGAAAAGATCGACGACGAGCGATTCGATGTCCATTGCCGCGTGCTGGACTACGATCGCGCCGTTATGGAATTTATCAAGACTGCCCCGGACGAGGAGGCAGCCAATCGCATTCGCAATGCCTGGATGAAGAAGGGCATGAGCGTTTATTGGAACATTACGAAGGAGTTGAACTGAAAATGGCAGAGATCATGCAGCCCCGAATTCTGACGGGATTTATGGAATTGCTTCCCGAGGATCAGATTCTCTTCAACCGCATGCTCGATACGATCCGAAAGGTTTATGAAGAGTTCGGTTTCCTGCCTCTGGATACGCCGACCATCGAACTGTCGGAGGTGCTTCTGGCCAAGGCCGGCGGAGAGACAGAAAAACAGATCTATCGCTTCCAGAAGGGCGATCATGATCTTTCGCTGCGTTTTGACCTGACCGTCCCGCTGGCACGCTATACCGCGCAGCATGAGAGCGATCTGGTCTTTCCGTTCAAGCGCTACCAGATGAGCAAGGTGTTCCGCGGAGAGCGTCCGCAGAAGGGCCGCTTCCGTGAGTTCTACCAGTGCGATATCGACATCATCGGCCTCGACGAGCTGAGTCTTTTCTATGATGCCGAGATGCCTTCAGTCATCTACCATGTTTTTAAGGAACTGGATTTCGGCCCCTTCACGATCCGCCTCAACAACCGCAAGATCCTGAACGGGTTCTTCCGCTCGATCGGGCTGGAGGACCGGATCACCGAGGTGCTCCGGACGATCGATAAGCTGGACAAGATCGGGGAAGAAAACGTGCGGAAGGAACTGACGGAGCTGGGCGTTTCCGATGTACAGACCGACCGGATCCTGCAGCTGATCCATCTGGACGGTGAGGCAGACGAGATCCTCTCGTCGCTGGAGAGCTTTGGGGTGGAGGATGAGGTCTTTGAGGCAGGCGTTGCCGAAATGAAGGAAGTCGTCCGCAACATGCGCCTTCTGGGCATGCCGGATGAGTCTTTCAAGCTGGACCTGACGATCGCCCGCGGCCTTGACTATTACACCGGCACGGTCTACGAGACGACCCTGAATGATTTCCCGAAACTCGGAAGTATCTGCTCCGGCGGCCGCTACGACAACCTGACCGGGTACTATACCAAGCAGCGGATGCCGGGCATCGGCATCTCGATCGGCCTGACCCGCCTGTTCTCCCAGCTGAAGGAGGAAGGCATCATCAAGCCGGAGCGCAGGACCCTCGTCGAAGCACTCGTGGTGCCGATGGGCAAAGACCAGATGGAAGCCGCGCTCAAGACGGCTGCGGCGCTGCGCGATGCCGGGATCAGGACCGATGTGTTCTATCAGGAGAAAGGCATGAAACAGAAGATGAAATATGCTTCCCGCCTTGGCATCCCGTATGTCGTCCTGATCGGAGAAGAAGAAGCGAATAACGGAACGGTTTCCGTCAAGAATATGGATGAAGGCCGTCAGGTCACCGTTTCCTTGAATGAAGCGATCGGCATGATCGCAAGATAAAGAGGTTTATCATGGAAGAATCATTAAACGGATTGAAAAGAACCGTTTACTGCGGTCTTGTAACGGAAGAAATGATCGGCACCGAGCAGACCGTGATGGGATGGGTGCAGCGGCAGCGCAATAAGGGCAGTCTGATCTTCATCGACCTGAGAGACCGGTACGGGATCGTGCAGGCGGTGCTGAGCCAGGAAACTTCCGATCCGGCTGTTTTCGAGAAGGCCGGCGAGGTGCGCAGCGAATATGTTCTGGCGATCACGGGCACGGTAGAGGCGCGCGAAGGCGCTGTCAATGAGAAGCTTTCGACGGGCAAGGTGGAGATCCGTGTCAAGGATATCCACATCCTCTCCGAAGCGCAGACTACCCCGTTCCAGATCCTCGATGAGGTGCAGGTTCGCGATGAACTGAGACTGAAGTACCGTTATCTGGATCTGAGAAGACCGAAACTTCACAATATTCTCGAATTCCGCAGCAAGGTGGCACAGTCGATCCGTCGCTTTATGGATTCCGAAGGCTTCGTGGAGATCGAGACGCCGCTGCTTATTAAATCCACGCCCGAAGGCGCCCGTGACTATCTGGTCCCGAGCCGCGTCCATCCGGGCGAGTTCTACGCACTGCCGCAGTCTCCGCAGATGTATAAGCAGCTGCTGATGGTTGCCGGTATGGACCGGTATTATCAGCTGGCCAAGTGCTTGCGCGACGAGGACCTGCGCGCAGACCGTCAGCCGGAATTCACACAGGTCGATATGGAGCTTTCCTTCGCGGAAGCGGAGGATGTCATGGACGTCAACGAGCGCCTGCTGCATCAGGTGACCAAGGAGACCATGGGCTGGGATATCCCGCTTCCGATCCGCCGCATGTCCTGGGATGAAGCGATGGATAAATACGGCTCCGACAAGCCGGACCTGCGTTTCGGTATGGAATTCGTCAATGTGGATGATCTGGCGGCGCACTGCGGCTTCGGTGTTTTCGAAAGCACGATCGCAAGCGGCGGGATCGTCCGCGGAATCGTAGCCAAGGGCTGCGCGTCGATGCCGCGCAAGAAGCTGGATTCTCTGACGGAAGTTGCCAAGCTCTACCGCGCGAAGGGCCTTGCCTATATCGCGCTGGAAGAAGATGGCAGCGTCAAATCTCCGCTGGCCCGTTTTGTCACGCCCGAGACGATTCAGGCATTCGCCGATCGTATGGGCGCTGAGAAGGGCGACCTGATGCTCTTTGTCGCCGACAAGCGACTGGTCTGCCAGACCGCGCTCGGTCAGGTCCGTCTGGAAATGGCCAGACGCCTTGACCTGATGGACAAGAACAAGCATGAATTCGTTTGGATCGTCGACTTCCCGATGTTCGAGTGGAGCGAAGAGGAAGGCCGCTACATGGCGATGCACCATCCCTTCACGATGCCTCACGAAGAAGATCTGGAATTCCTTGAGAGTGATCCCGGCCGCGTCCGTGCAAAGGCCTATGACATCGTCCTGAACGGTGTCGAGATCGGCGGCGGAAGTGTTCGAATCCATCGCCGCGATATTCAGGAGCGCGTCTTCAAGAGCCTTGGCTTTACGCCCGAGAAGGCGAAGGAGCAGTTCGGCTTCTTCATCGAAGCCTTCACCTACGGAGCGCCTCCGCACGCCGGACTGGCCTACGGTCTGGACCGTCTGATCATGGAATTCTACGGTGTCGATGATATCCGTGACGTCATTGCCTTCCCGAAGATCAAGAATGCGTCCGATCTGATGAGCCAGGCGCCGAGCAAGGTGGACGAAAAGCAGCTGAAGGATCTGTGCCTTGCCATCGATCTTCCGACAGAAGAAGCGTAAAGCTTCGATCCTGATAAAATAATAAAGGTCTCCGTCTCCCGCAAGTGGGAGGACGGGGACCTTTTTTGCTTGCGCGGCGAGGAGCGAAATAGGCGGACGCGAATGCTGAAACAGTGAAAAACAGGTTGTAATTTGAACGTTCATTCGGTATAATATATAAAATGGATTTATTGTGGGGTTCTATGGGTATTGAAATGAAAGAGGCGAAGAAAAGGGCTGCCATTTGCACGATGGGCTGCAAGGTGAACACCTATGAAAGCCAGGGAATGGCCGAACTGCTGGAGAAGGCGGGCTACGAGATCGTCCCGTTTTCGGAGCCGGCGGATGTCTATGTCATTAATACCTGTACGGTAACCCAGATCGCCGCGCGCAAATCCAGGCAGATGATCCACCGGGCCCGGCATTTGAGTCCGGAGGCGGTCGTGATCGCTGCCGGCTGTTATGTAGACCGCGATGACAGCCTGATTCGGGAAGGCGTCATCGATTTCGCGCTGCCGAATCGGCGTAAGCAAGCCTTGATCTCCTATCTGAATGCCTATCTGGAAGGCAGGGAGATCGTGGATGAGGCGGACACGGAGCCTTTTACCGGCGGAATGCAGATCACGCGCAGCGACGGCAAGACCAGGGCCTTTCTGAAGGTTCAGGACGGCTGCCGCCAGTTCTGCACCTATTGCATCATTCCTTATGTGCGCGGACCGCTGAAGTCCAGACCCGCATCCGACTGCGTCCGGGAAGCGCAGGCGCTCGCGGAGGCCGGATACCGCGAGATCGTTTTGACCGGCATCCATGTAACAAGCTACGGAAGGGATCTCGTCAAAGAGGGGATCCGTACCGATATGGGAGATCTGATCCGGGAGATCGCCAAGGTGCCCGGAATCGAGCGGATCCGTCTAAGCTCGCTGGAGCCGGGACTCATCACGCCGGCATTTCTTGAAAAAGTGCGGGATATCCCGCAGCTTTGTCCACATTTCCATCTTTCGCTGCAAAGCGGCTGTGACAAGACGCTGCAGGCGATGAACCGTAAATACACCGCTGCACAGTTTAGAGAAGCCGTAGCACTTTTGAGAGCGCAGTATCCGGATGTCGCTCTCACGACCGATGTCATCGTCGGATTTCCGGGAGAGACGGAAGAGGATCATCTGGAATCGTTGGCGTTCGTGAAAGAAATGCGGTTTGCGGAAGCGCACGTGTTCCCTTATTCCCGCATGGAAGGAACTGTGGCGGCCGCGCGTGGTGACCAGATCGCGCCGGAGATCAAGAAGCGGCGCAGTAAGGAAATGTTATCTGTCACCGCGGAGTCCTCCATGGCCTTTATGGAGGCGATGCAAGGAAAGACCGTCCGTCTGATTCTGGAAGAGAAGGACGATAAAACAGGTTTCTGGACCGGATATTCGCCGAATTATCTGAAGGTCGGCGTGCCGATGGAGGCAGGCGATCATCAGGGAGAAGAGGTCGAAGTCCGGATCCATGGCTATGTACAACTGCGAAGCGCGAACCATGACGCTTCGGGGGTAGACCGAATCCTGAAAGGAGAACGACAATGAGAGACGAAAGTTCGGGTACGCTGTTTTTCAATCTCGTGGGAGAGAATGAAGAATCGGTAACAGACATTCTGATCGATGTCTACAAAGCACTTCAGGTAAAAGGATACAATCCTGTCAACCAGCTTGTCGGCTACATCATGTCGGAAGACCCGACCTACATCACGAGCTACAACAACAGCCGCGGCAAGATCGCCAGAATGAACCGGGACGAGATCATCGAAGAGCTGGTCCACGCCTTCGTGGAATACCATCATCTCGACGACAAGAAATAATCGTGAGAATACTCGGACTGGATTTCGGCAGCCGGACGGTTGGCGTTGCCATGTCTGATCCTACGGCTTTTCTGGCGAGCCCTCTCGAAACGATCCGGCGCGCGGAGGAAGCTAACCTGAAGGCGACGGTCAGACGCATTCGGGAACTGTGCAATCAGCATGAGATTCATCTGATCGTTCTTGGCATGCCTTATCATATGGACGGCAGTGTGGGCGCGTCAGGGGAAAAGGTCTTAAACTTTAAAAAGAGATTGGAACGGGATCTCTATCAGGTGGAGATCGTGCTGCAGGATGAGCGGCTGTCCACCTGGGAAGCGGAGCAGCCGATGATCGAGGCCGGCATCCGTGACCGTCGCAAACGCAAAGAGGTCGTTGACCAGCTGGCAGCCTCGATCATTTTGCAGTCTTATCTTGATGAACATAAGGAAGTAAAAAACCATGAGTGAAGTATCATTGTCTACGTTGATGGATCTGGATTGGGTCACGGTGACCGACCTTTCCGACGAGGATGGCGTATCGGCCGAGATGGAGGTCGTCAATGCGGCCGAAGTGCTGGTCGGTGAAGAGACCGGTCTCTATGTGCTGGTAACGGATACGACCGGTGTTCTCGATGACGAGGACGAGGAAGAGGAAGAGCCCGATCCGGAAGAGACCGAGGCCTATATCTTCAAGGTCTGCGCCGAGGAGGAAGCCGAATTCCTGCTGACAGAGGATTACAGCGATCTGAAGATCTATGTAACCACCGATTTTTCGGAAGCCGAGTTTCGTGAAGTGGCCGGGATATTCCAGGATACGGCCGAAGATTTTGATATTACCGTCGAGGATTGAGACGAACCATTATTACTGATTATTTAGAAAGAGAGTCAAATGAATTCGTTGTACAATACGAAAAGAAAAACAACAACAAGCAAGAAACCGAGAAAGACCGTGAAGATCATTCCGCTTGGCGGACTTGATCAGATCGGCATGAATATGACCGTGATCGAATGCGAAGACGATATCATTATTATCGACTGCGGTCAGGCATTTCCGGATGATAATCTTCCCGGAATCGATTCCATTATTCCCAACTTTGATTATCTGAGAGCCAATTATGACCGGATCCGCGGCGTCGTGCTGACGCACGGCCACGAGGATCATATCGGCGGACTTCCCTATTTTCTCCGCGAATTTCGGGTGCCCGTATACGGGACCCGGCTGACGCTCGGACTGGTGAGAAACAAGATGGCTGAGTTCGGGATCCGCGACGCCATGCTGTATCTTGTGAAGCCGGGCGACGTGGTGGAGATGGGCGGCATTAAGGTGGAGTTCATCCACACCAACCACAGTATCGGTGACAGCGTCGCGCTTGCGATCACGACCGAAGCGGGCGTGCTGGTCCATACCGGTGACTTTAAAGTGGATTATACGCCGATCCATGGTGAAATGATCGACCTGCAGCGTTTCGCGGAGCTGGGAAAGAAAAAGGTCCTGGCGCTGATGAGCGATTCGACGAACGCGGAGCGCAAGGGTTATACGATGAGCGAGCGGACCGTCGGCCACATCTTTTCCGAGATCTTCCCGCAGGCCGAGGGACGCATTCTGGTGGCGACATTCGCCTCCAACGTAGACCGTGTTCAGCAGATCATCAATGCCGCCGCTGCCTACGGCCGCAAGGTCGTGTGTCTGGGACGCAGCATGGTCAACGTTATCAATACCGCGCTGGAGCTGGACTATCTGGAGGTACCGCCCGGCGTACTGATCGACAGTTCCGAGATCAAGCATTACCGGGATGATGAGCTTGTCATTATCACGACCGGCTCACAGGGTGAACCGATGGCCGCGCTGTCCCGCATGGCGAGCGGGGAACACCGGCTGATAGAGATCGAAGAGGGCGATACGGTCATCTTCTCTTCGAGGCCGATCCCGGGCAACGAGAAGACCGTCAGCAATGTGATCAACGCGCTGATGCAGCGCGGCGCCAAGGTGACCTACGAGGACGCGCATGTGTCGGGTCACGCGAGTCAGGAAGAGTTGAAGCTGATCTACAGTCTCGTCAAGCCGAAATACATGATCCCGGTCCACGGTGAATACCGTCACCTGAAGGCGCACGCGGATCTTGTCAAAAGCATGGGGCACGATGAAAACGCTGTTGTGATCATGCACAACGGCGCGGTGCTTTCCCTTGATACCCACGAGGCAAGCGTGACGGGAAGCGTCGAAGTCTCTCCGATCCTGGTGGACGGACTGGGCGTCGGCGATGTTGGCAATGTGGTGCTGAGAGACCGCAAGATCCTCTCGCAGGACGGTCTGATGATCGTATCGCTTGCCATTGATAAAGAAACGAACGAGGTCGTTTCGGGCCCTGAATTCCTTAGCCGCGGTTTCGTGTACGTGAAGGAGTCGGAGGACCTGATGAACGGCTGCAAGAAGGTCGTGGAGCATGTTCTCGGCATGTACCGGGAACTGAACCTCTCCGACTGGGCGGGACTGCGCACGGAGATCAAGGATGAGCTGCGCGACTATCTGTGGCGCGAGATCAAGCGGAGTCCGATGATCCTTCCGATGCTGCTGGATGTGAAGCAGCCCTGACTTTCCGCTCTTGACAGAGCGATGATAAAGGGGACATTATGAATTTCGTAAACCGGATCTTCGGGTTTATTACCCGAAACATAAAACGCATTGCCTGGCTGGTGATGTGCTGCGTCTTTATCGCGGGGGTCTCGGTGATCGCCTATGACGTCAGCTTTGACTTTATCCGCGATGACAAGTTCGTGACCTATAATCATGAAGCGGAAGAGGTCACGATCGATATGCCGCGCGGCGCAACGGCGAGAGAGATCGCGGCGATCCTGAAGCAGAACGATCTGATCCAGAATGAGTTTCTGTTCCGTCTGAAGGCGAAGCTGAACGGCTCGGAGGATTATTTCCAGTATGGTGTCTACAAGATCATCCGCGGTATGCCGGATGTAGATATCATGGAAGTCCTGAAGGAGGGCGCCAAGGAGGAATCGGTCATGATCACGATTCCCGAAGGCTGGAGCGTCCGTCAGATCGGAGCTTATCTGGAAGAGAAGAGCATCTGCCTGCAGAGCGAGTTTGAAGACGCCTGCAACCGGACCGACTACGATTTTGACTATTATCAGTTCATCGATTCGAGAGCAAACCGTGAATTCCTGCTCGAGGGTTATCTCTGGCCCGATACCTACGACGTGATTCCCAGCAATGGCGCGGAGGGCGTTGTCAAGCGTATGCTCCGCGAGTTTGAGCGTAAGTGGGAGTCGCACGGCGCCTGGACCGAGCGGATGATCGAGATGGGGCTGACGATCGATGATGTCGTTACGATGGCTTCCTGTATCGAGCGTGAGGCGATGGTCTCCAACGAGGCACCCATGGTCGCCAGAACCCTGTACAACCGCATGGACGCGGGGATGAACTGGGGATTGAACAGTACGATCCTGTACATGCTCGGCAAGGAAGGCACCGGTGACGAAGAGGTCCTGTATTCCGATCTGGAGGTCGATTCCAGATACAATACGTATATGTATACCGGTTATCCGGTAGGACCGATCGGCAACCCGGGTGCTGCTTCGATCGAGGCTGTCCTGCATCCCGCGGAGGGTGACTGGCTCTACTTTATCGCTTACAATGACGGCAGCGGCGAGCATCTCTTTACCAGTGACTATGACGAGTTCCTGGCAGTGGAGAACGGCACCTATGTCCGTGACGAAGATTGATCTTTTTATGTCAGCACCTGCCCCTGGCGGGTGCTGATTGTCTATAGACCGGCGGCCCGGCGGCTCTTCATCCCTAAATGGATGAAGAGCGAGAAGCCGCGGTCATTCCGGTCGAAAAGGAGTCTGTATGATGGAATTGTTAGCCCCGGCGGGCGGCATGGAGACACTGAAGACGGCGGTGCTGTACGGTGCGGACGCGGTGTATCTGGGCGGTGACAGCTACGGCCTGAGAGCCAAAGCGAAGAACTTCGGCCAGGAGGAACTGGCGGAGGCGGTCGCATATGCACACGCGCACCATGTGAAAGTCCATGTTACGGTCAACATCATTGCGCATAACGAGCATCTGGGCGGGCTGGAGGATTATCTTCGGCAGCTGCAGGCGGCGGGAGTCGATGCCCTGATCATGGCCGACGCCGGTATGATCGACATTGCCAGACGCACGGTTCCGGATATGGAGATCCATCTCAGCACGCAGGCGAGTGCGACCAACTACGCGACCTTTGATTTTTGGCATCGGATGGGCGTGAAGCGTGTCGTAGCCGCGCGCGAGGTCTCTTTGGAGGAGATCGCCGAGATCCGCCGGCGCGTATCGCCGGATCTGATGATCGAGGCCTTCTGTCACGGAGCCATGTGCATCTCGATCTCCGGACGATGCTTATTAAGCAGCTATCTGGCGGGACGCGACAGCAACCTGGGGGAATGCACCCATCCCTGCCGCTGGCAGTACCGGTTGGTGGAGGAAACGCGCCCCGGCGAGTATTATCCGATCGCCGAAGGGGAAGAGGGAACTTACATTTTCAATTCCAAGGACCTTTGCATGATCGAACATCTGCCGGAGATGGAAGCGGCCGGAATCGGTTCCATCAAGATCGAAGGCCGCATGAAGTCACCGCTCTACGTGGCGATGGCGGTGAAGGCTTACCGGAAGGCGCTCGATGATCTGAACAAGGATCCGGCGCTGTACAAGGCGAATCTCCCGCTCTATAAAAAGTGGCTCGATATGGCAAGTCACCGTCAGGAGACGACCGGTTTCTATCTGGGAAAGCCGACGCAGGCGGATCAGGTCTATGAGGATTCGCAGTATCTTCGCAGTGCGGATTTTGTCGGAGTCGTTCTGGAACCGGCGGGAGACGGCCTGTTTAAAGTGGAGCAGCGAGGAAAATTCCTGCGGGGCGATGAACTGATGGTCGTCCCGGCAAAGGGAGATCCCGTTCCTTTCAAGGCGGATCCCCTCTATGACGAGGCGATGCAGCCTATCGAAAGTGCGCCTCACGCAAAGCAGATCCTGTACATGTCCTTGCCAATTTCGGCGGAGGGATGCATCGTCATCCGAATGAAAGAATCATGAAGAATCCGAGCAATCGAAAGCCGGTGCCTGTCTGGGTGAGTGAAGAGACCGAGTCGACCAGGATAGGAGGAAGCTGGCGTCTTGCGAACGTGAACAATCGCCCGGCCTCCTATGCGTTTATGGCGGAAAAATGCATTCGGCGCGAGATGGAGGTCATGACGGTCCTCGGCCGTGAGACCAATGTGGATATCGTTCTGCCGCTCTCGGAAAGCAGCAGGCCGATCGATCGTCTCTTAGAAGGGATCGCGCGCACGAACGTGTCGTTCCGCATGATCTTTGTCGATGATGGGATCCGGGATCCGGAAGTGAGCGAATCGCTGCATGCCTATCTGGAGGAGCATCCGGATTCCAGACTCATCCGCAACGAACAGCGGATCGGTCCTGTCAGCTCAGCGA
>JAEEGL016686449.1_pt1 | contig 13561 bp, 12 predicted proteins | sample 9134231 | NCBI WGS metagenome assembly JAEEGL01 (sample SAMN16246548, study PRJNA631951) | gut metagenome | biome: gut microbiome; feature: rumen; material: fiber-attached | host: Bos | place: Iran: Karaj | collected 2018-10
AATGTATTCTTCGGAATCAGATTCGCTTCTCTGATACACGGCTGTATCGGAAACATCAGAAGGGACAATGGTAATGAACAGGACTCGATCATTCCCTTGGTAAGCTTCATGAAGTATGATCGTGGGGTCAAACTGGATTTCTGACCTCATTTGCACCAAATCCTCCGGGAGCCAGCTGGGGTACAGAGGTTCGTCGACGCCCAGCGCCGCCAGCGCGGTGGGGATATCCTTCTTGTCCTGTACTCCCGGTTCCTCCGTCACGAACCGCAGGTCCTCCCGGCTCCACTTCGGCGCCCAGCCCCACAGGTCGAAGCCCATGGCGCCGGCGGTGACCGCCGCGGCGATGAGCAGCACGACGATGAGCGCCGCCACGAGCCCAAAGCGCAGCAGGACCTTCGTGTTCCTTCGCCGAACCTTCTGCCCCGATACCGCCGGATCCGGCCTCACCTCCCTGTCACTGTCGTCTTTTCGGACGCCGAGCTGCGACAATTCTTCCCGATGCTCGGCCCGGAAAACCGCCCACTGTTCCTCGGCGCTGGTCTCATGCTCCAGAGGCTCCTTTTCCCGCAGCGCCGCCATGATGCGGTCTATCTCCGCCGTCGCGTCATCGTTGATTTCATCGGAATATAAAAAGGCGGTTTTCAGCGCCTCTTTCAGCTCTTCCGGGGAAAGATCGTCGTATTTCTTCCCGATTTCGGCATCCTTGGCCTGAGACAAAGGATTCACCCCCTCATAAGCATAGTCACATGAGCAAGGCAAAATGTGACAAGGTTTTTTTATTTCTTTTTGGAACGGTCATTTTCTTCCAGCAGTCTCCGCAGCTTCTCCTTTGCCCGCTGGATGCGTTTGCGGCAATTGGCCGGGCTGATCCCCAGCTCCTTCGCCAGCTCTTTGTGGGTCCAGTCCTCCGCGTAGAAGCGGATCAGCAGCTTCAGATCCTCCGCCTCCATGCCGTTTCCGTAAAGCGTGGTGAGCTTCAGCTCGTCCGAGTACTCCCCGACGTAGGACCGTTCCAGCTGCCGCTGCAGATGTTCCGCGTACATGGCGCTCCGTTTCGCGTAGCCGATGCGGTTTTTCAGGATGCCCAGCAGCCAGGCCAGTTTGTTGTCGCTGCCCAGCAGCTTTTCCGGCTCCTGGAGCACGATCTCGAAGGTCTCCTGCACCAGGTCCTCCGCCAGGTCGCGGTTGCAGCCCAGGTAGCGGGCGAAATCCCGCAGATAATCATAGTGCTGTAAGTACAGGGAGCTCAGAAGCTCCTCGATTTCTTCGGGTCCGGCGCTCGGTTTCTCTTCTGTGCGCACAGAGACCACTCCTTCCCGGAATCATGGGATGGCGGTCGCCGGAGTTGACGGTTCCTCTTCGTCTTTGCCGGAAGTGTCCCTCTCCGCCTCCGCCGCCCGCAGCTGTTGGTCGCAAGAATCAACAAATCGACGGATGGCGGTGAGTTCCGCATCCGTCGATCGGTCAAAAAGCCGCTTGAGAGCGTCGTCGTGGTCGGGAAAACGGCCGAACAGGACATAATCGCTGCTGACCTCCAGCGCTTCGATGATCCTGGCGAGCACATAGCTGCTGGCGGTTTTGTTCCCGTTTTCGATCTGAGAGTAATAGGGCGTGGTGATCCCTGCGGCGTCCGCCACCTGCTGCTGGGTCAGGTGCTTCTGCGTGCGGACCGCCGCGATCCTCCGACCGACTTCCATGCAAAAGACAGTTTTCGTCAATTTCCGTTCTCCACCAAATAATGGGTTGATTTACTGATGGTTAAATTATATAAGCTATCTGAGAGAAAGAAAATTGACGATAGAATGAATTGTATTTGCTATAAGTAAATATTTGGGGAATAATGCCGAGGGATGGGCAGTTTACGGGGTTCCTGCCGAAGGAAAGGGGGGTGGAGAGGGGGGATTGAGCGGTTATGATCGGCGCATGGCTGAACAGACTAACGGCCGGAAACCATCATCGCAGACTTAGGAAAGAGGCCTTACAAAAGGCGATATCCCTTGTGATAAGGACATAGTGTTCTTGCTTTTCAATGGAATTATGATATACTCAACTCTATAAAACGGTTGGGGAACGCTGGAGCATCTGGTTATGATACTGCGCTTTTTGAAACACATGGAGATACTCTACAACAAAATACCCAAAAAACTGGTTGACGTGCTTTTCTACACGGCGTTTTCACTGGTCCTTGTTTACGATTATGCATTTTTGACCCGCTTTGACCGGGGATCTTTCCGTGTGCCGTATGTACTCGGTGCTGCGCTGGCGGGGATCGTCCTGTGTATCCGGTTCCTCAATGTCCGTAACGAGAACAAGTATACGGTGGGGACTGCGGCGCTTCTGGTCTTGATCGGTCTGGGTTACTGCCTCGTCCGGCACTCCTTCTATTTCCTCGTCCTGTCATTGCTGATGGCAGGAGCGCTGCGGATCGAGGACCGAAAACTGCTCGCTCTCTATTTGGTGATCACCGCAGTGTTTTTTGTCGTGATGCTGTCCCACTATTTCATCACGACCCCTGACTGGAAGGAACAAAGGCAGCACCATTTTGGCAGCATCAACACCACAGACTGCCAAAACATGATCTTCTTTCTCCTGATGGCCTGCCTATTCCTGGCGGAAGAGCGGATCCCTTATATCGCCTTGGCCTTGATGGCGGGGATCGTGTTGTGGTTCTGGCATTATACCCACGGGGATATCAGCATGTACTGCTCCATAGTCTGTCTGGTGATCGCGGCGGTGTGGAAAACCATGACGCGCTGCGGCAAGTGGATCGGAGACCGGCCCCGATGTATTCTGGGATATTTGCTTTCTGCCTCTTTCGTTGTGTGCGCTGTGATCATGATTGTGCTATCTATACGATTTGACCCGGACAACGGGAAATGGGACGCATTCAATAGGTTCATCCACTTCCGTTTGAGCGCGCCACATAAAATGTACCTGCTCTTTCCTCCCCGTCTGTGGGGAACCGAATTCCTGCAGGTTGGCTGGGGCTATGAACCCGGCGTGAACACCTGGGAAAGATACCTGGAATACGGCCTCACCTATATCGACAGTTCCTATCCGCAGATCCTGATCAACCACGGATATCTGATCTTTGCCGTGATTCTGGGGACGATGACCTGGGTCTCCGTTCGATACGCCCGCCGCGGAGAACTCTATCGGGTACTGCTGCTTGCAGTGCTGGCGGTGGACTTCGCCGCAGAAGGACATATGAAGGAACTGTCCTGCAATGTCTGGCTGCTGTTGCCTTTTGCGGCGTTCACCGTGAAAAGCACGGGAAAAATACGGAGAAAAAACACCGGTGCAATCAAGACCGGCGAATGATTGAGAAGCGTGAAATGAGCCAAATGAAGGAACCTCATCGAAAAAATAATGGTGCCCAGCGAGGAAGACCCGAAATATGAAGATCCTAGTTGTCTGCCAACACTATTGGCCGGAGCCATATTATTTGGCTGACGTATGTGAAGAACTAGTACGGCGCGGGCATACCGTTCACGCTGTGGTGGATGTTCCCAATTATCCCATGGGAACGATCTATGAAGAATACCGCCACGGGAAAAACCGGCGGGAGGTCCGCGGAGGCGTTCAGATCACACGAACATTCACCATCGGTCGCAGACAGGGCGTGCTTTTCCGCTTCCTCAACTACGAAAGCTACAGCCTCTCCTCGACCCGCTATATCCGCACCCTGCCCGGCGATTATGATGTGGTCTTTACGAATCAGACCTCTCCCGTCATGATGACGCGGGCCGCGACCGCGTACAGCCGAAAATGGAAGAAAAAATGCGTCTTGTACTGCATGGATCTTTGGCCTGCCAGTCTCGCAGCGGGAGGAATCAAGGAGAGCCACCCGATTTACCACCTGTTTGATCACGTATCGAAGAAGCTGTATCGTCGCGCGGATCGCATCCTCATCACTTCCCGGTCCTTCCGGGGATATCTGACGCAGGAGCATGGCATCCCGGACGAAAAAATCGCCTGGCTTCCCCAATATGCCTCCTCGCAGTATGAGATAATGCCGGCTCCTGGGGAAAAAGAGACTGTCGATTTCCTGTTTGTGGGAAATGTCGGCGTCGTCCAGAGCCTCGACACCCTGCTGAAGGCAGCGGCCATCCTGAAAAATGAGACCGTCGGCGCTAAGAAGCTGCGGTTTCATATCGTCGGGGAAGGGAGCCAGCTGCAGACGCTGACCCGCCAGGCAAGGTCGCTGGGACTCGACAATGTTTTTTTCTACGGGAGGAAGTCGGCACAGGAGATGCCGTCCTTTTATTCCATGGCGGATGCTCTGGTGGTGCTGCTGAAAGCAGAGCCGTTTCTGTCCATGACACTTCCTGGGAAAGTGCAGACCTATATGGCGGCAGGAAAGCCCATTCTTGCCGCGGCAGATGGGGAGATACCACAGGTGATCTCCGATGCCGGGTGCGGGTACTGCGCAGGGGCGGAAGACGCCGAAGGCTTTGCCGCTGTTATCCGCAAGTTCCTGTCGGAACCGGAACGGGAGCGAATGGGAGTAAACGCGCGGCAGTATTATGAGGAACACTTCACCCGGCAAAAGTTTATGGATGCACTGGAAAGAGAATTGATGACAGTATGAGGGTTTTGCTGATCAATGTCGTCTGCGGGATCCGCAGCACCGGGCGGCTATGTACGGACCTCGCTGAAACGCTGGAGGCTCAGGGGCATGAGGTCAAGATAGCGTATGGCCGGGAAACGGTTCCGCAGCAATTCCAGAAATATGCAGTGAGGATCGGCTCCGATATTGACAACAAAATCCATGGCCTTCAAGCCAGACTGATGGACGGAGCCGGATTTGGCAGCAAACGGGCCACCCGCGCCTTCCTGGAAAAGGTCAGGGAATTCGACCCCGACGTGATCCATCTGCACAATCTGCACGGATATTATCTCAACATAGAAGAACTCTTCTTTTATTTGAAGTCCTGCGGCAAGCGGATCATATGGACGCTCCATGATTGCTGGGCTTTTTCGGGTCACAGCGCGACCTGCGACGCTGCAGGGTGCAGAAAGTGGATCAGCGGGTGCGGTCATTGCCCGGAACTGGGCAGCTATCCTAAAAGCCTCACGGATCATTCCGCAGCGAATTGGAAGAGAAAACGGGATGCAATGAAGGGCATTCCTGACCTGTCTCTTGTGACGCCCTCAGAGTGGCTGGCGGGCCTCACAAGGGAATCGTTCCTGTCGGAGTATCCCGTATCGGTGATTCGCAACGGGATCGATACATCCCGGTTTCGCCCTGTGAAAAACGATTTCCGCGAGCGTTATGGCATCGAAGATAAGTTCATGCTTTTGGGCGCGGCGACGTCGTGGAGCGACAGGAAGGGTCTTGCGGATTTTCTCAGGCTTTCGGAACTGTTGGGCGACGAGTATCAGATCGTTCTTGTCGGCGTGACGTCAAAGCAGAAAAAGTCCTTACCTGAGAGAATCATAGGAATCGAACGGACGGACAGCGTTGAGGAGCTTGCCTGTATATACAGTGCTGCGGATCTGTATCTGAACCTGTCCTACTGCGAAAACTACCCCACGACCAATCTGGAAGCGATGACGTGCAATACGCCGGTCCTTACATATCAGACCGGAGGAAGCCCCGAAAGCGTGCTCCTGCATCAGGGGATTGTTGTTGATAAAGGTGATTTGAACGCGGTCATCGAAGCCGTCGCTCAATATAAGGCGGAGTCGTCGGGGAAGCCGGAACTCTCGTGTGCCGGTGAGTTTGACAAGCGGCTGGCAGCGAGACAGTATGCTGCCTTTTATAAGAGGGCCGCAGCAATCGTTCCGGCTGATCCCTGCGGCTGATCTGATTGTACACTGCACTGATGGATAATGGATATCAGAATTACATAAGTATGAGACGTTTGTGAGTAAACACGGACAATCCAGGCTGTTGGGTGCTGCAATGTATGTTTATTCAATAGTGTTCTTCGTTTGCTTGACGCTGGGGCTGCTGAGCCTCAAGTTTAAAACCCATGACACGACAATCAAGCTGATATTGGTCGCATTAACATTCCTCTTGGCATTCCGTTACGGGCAAGGAACGGATTATTTTGGTTACAATGTTCTGTTTAATGAGAATTACTCCATTTCAAGAGCTCTGAAAAACGGCATTGGGCACGGAGAAATTGGATTTAAGCTGCTATGTGCAGTTTTCAATGGAAACTATCAGGCGTTTGTGTTTTTCGTTTCGCTTTATCAGGGATTCCTGCTATACAGGTTTTTAAAGAAGCATTGCGATAATATGGGTTTTTCGCTCCTGCTGTTCATTCCGACGATTTTCTTAACCTATTATTTCAGCGCAATACGTCAGGGTATCGTTGTTGCGACGTTTATTGGCATTGGGATTTCTTTGATAGAGTCAAAATCCTGGAAAAGCTATGTTCTGATGTGCGTTATCCTTTCGACCATTCATTCTGTAGCTCTTGTCTACCTCCTTATTCCGTTAGTAACGAGGGTGCGGCATTATTTCTCTTTAGCTTTGTTCCTGCCGGTATCGGCAGTCATAGGGGTGCTGCTCGGTTCAGAATTCGGGATAGGTATTCTTCTCAGGATTCCGTATATAGGCCAATATCTGGGCAGTTATCTTAAGATCGGATACAGTTGGTTTGCGATCGCAGAGAGAGTGGTCACACTAACGCTGGTGCTGCTGCTTTACAGAGCAAGCAAGTTTTTCAAAAACGGTCATGACCCATGGTGGATCAAGGCGTACATTCTTGGCTATATTCTGTATTTCACGCTGATGCCGTTCAGTACCCTGTCAACAAGGACGCTCGTTTGCTATAGGGTTTTAGAAGTCATGTTTATTCCAAACATGATCAAAAATACAAAAGGCAGTATAAAACTGGTTACAACATGCGGCTTTTTGGCGCTAACGATCGTAATGTATGTGCATCATGTTGATGGGTATCTTAAGCAGGGAAACTACTACAGCAATGTGAACATTCTGAATTACCCTTATGTAAGCGTTTTCGATAAGGCATCGCTTTGGTCATACAGAGAGTCGGACAAATACTATGAAATATTGAACAAGCCGTAACCGAACAACAGTTTATGCTCTGACCTACAGACACGCTACCTATTATATGGAATCGATGGTTTTCTCATGAAGCGCATCCTGAAAAATACTTCATGGCTCCTTGTCGGGAATCTGGTCCGCATGCTGTTCCAGTTTGCCGTCAGCGTGTTGATCGCACGTTATCTTGGCCCCGAACAGCAGGGGAAAATAAACTATGTAGCCGCATACGTCGCATTTTTCTCTACGATCGTTGGACTGGGGATCAACGGGGTCATCATTCACGAGTTGGTCAGTTATCGTGAACAGGGAAGAATACTGGGCACTGCGCTCGTCCTGCGCTTTTGTACCGGGCTTATATCTCTGGCGCTGATGATCCTGCTCATGTGTTTGCTGGAGCCGGGAAACGCCGAGATTCGGACGATCTCGGTTTTGCAGGCCGTGCAGCTTCCGTTTGCGGCGATGGATACGGTCAAATACGTTTATCAGTGGAAACTGGAATCCTACAGATCCGTGCTCGTTACTTCCGCAGGCTATGCCGTTTCCTGCATTTTCAAGCTATACCTCATCGCTGCACATAAAAGCGTGATCTGGTTCGGCTTCGCGGGCTCTCTGGATGTCATATCGATCGGCGCGTTTTATCTATTGTCCTATCGGCGGAACAAGGAGGAGCCTTTTTCCTGGTCCTCCGAGGCGGCCAAACGGATGCTTCGCGGATGCGCGCCGTTTATTCTGGCAAACCTGATGGCTTTTGTCTATTCGCGGATCGATACGATCATGATTCGCTATATGACGGGCAGCATGGAGTTGGTCGGGCTGTACGGGACGGCGGTGACGATCTGCGGGCTGATCAGTTTCGTGCCCACAGCCCTGCTTGATTCCGCCAGGCCGGTCGTGATGGAAGCAAAACGGACGAATGATGCAGTATATCAGAAGAGAATGCGGCAGCTGTGTTTGGGAGTTGTCGCCGTTGCGGCAGCATATTCTCTGTTTGTCACGGTCTTTGGCCGCTATTTGATAATGCTGTTGTACGGCAAAGCTTATCTTGGGGCGCTGGAAAGCCTGCGCGTCGCTGTATGGTATTCGGCCTTTTCCTTCTTGGGCGGAGTAAAGAGCGTGTGGCTGATTTGCGAGAATAAAAGCCGGTTCGTCTTCCTGTTCGCTGTTCTTGGTGCGGCAACGAATGTGCTGCTGAATGCGATCATGATCCCGTGGCTTTCAATCAAAGGCGCTGCTTGTGCGACTCTGGTCACGCAGTGCCTGACGAACCTTGTTTATCCTTGCCTGTGGAAGGAAACCAGGGGGTTTGCCATATGTGTAAGGGATGCGGTATTGCTGCGAGGAAAATATGAGCTGATACCGGAGCAGTGGAAGCGAAGGAGATGATTCCACGATAAAAGGTGCGATCATGGATGAAGCTGAAACCAAAACCCTGAAGTCCGTAGAACTGGGAATTTTGAAAGCATTTATACGATGCTGTGAAGAACTGGGACTGAACTACTATCTTCTTGGAGGTACGCTTTTAGGCGCGGTACGCCATCGCGGCTTTATCCCTTGGGACGATGACATCGATGTAGGGATGCTCAGAGCCGATTACGAGCGTTTCCTTCATGAGGCGCAGCCTCTCCTGCCGGAATACTACTTCATCCAATGCAGAGAGACAGAACCTGAACTCCTCAACAATTTTGCAAAGCTGCGTGACAGCCGGACTACCTTCATTGAGTCGAGCATGAGGAATCAGAAGATCAATCATGGCGTATACATTGACATCTTCCCCCTGGACTATTATCCGGAAAAAGCCTGGAAGCAGGCAGTCTTTGATTTCCGTTTGAAGGTGCTTGGCCTGCGTATCCGATCCGCTTTTGCTCTGCCGGAAGAGAACAGAAAAAGCAAGCCGGTCGAATGGATGCTGAAAACGGCATCGTCGGTGTTGTCCCTCTGCTATCCCACGGTGGAGGATGCGCTTGACGCGCGGGATAAACTGTATAAATCCGTTCCGGGCAGCAGATGGATCGCCAACCTGGGCGGTGCTTGGGGGAAAAAAGAAATAGCCCCTGCCGAATGGTTCGGCGAGGGGACGCCTGGGGAGTTTGAAGGGATCAAGACGACGATTCCTATACGATTTGACCAATGGCTGACGCAAGTCTACGGGGACTATATGCGTCTTCCGCCGGTGGAAAAACGAGTAGCCCATCACTATACGGAAGTCATTGATCTCGATCATTCATTCACAGAGTATATGCAGGAGAAAATACCATGAAACGTGTGATCACATATGGGACGTTTGATTTGTTGCACTATGGCCATATCAACCTGCTCCGAAGGGCAAGGGCGCTGGGGGATTACCTGATCGTCGGTCTGTCAACGGATGAATTCAATTCTGTGGAGAAGAACAAGAAGAGCGTTTTTCCATATGAACAAAGAAAGATGCTCATAGAAGCGATCCGGTATGTGGATCTCGTTATTCCGGAAATGAGCTGGGAGCAAAAAAAGAAAGACATTCACGAATACCGCATTGATACATTCGTGATCGGCGACGATTGGCGCGGCAAATTCGACTATTTGATAGACGAAGGCGTGGAAGTGGTTTACCTGCCAAGAACTCCGGAAATCAGCAGCAGCATGATCAGACAAGGGATCTATGACGCAAATGAAGTTGAAGGGATAAGCCGGGTACCCTAGCTCACGGGATATTCGTATCCGTTTTGCACTTGCGGCAGCAACGCACGGTCTCTGAATGCGCATTTTCAGCGCAGGGATCAGGCGGGGCTGCCTTGCTTTCTTTTATGGAACTTATAGATCGCATGAAACAGGCTGGGGGAGAGAAGGAGAAGATAAAGCATAAGCCGCTGCTTTTTCGACATCCAATCGGGGCAGTGCTTCAAGCTGCGAAAATAACGGATGCATTTTTCTGTGTACTCCGATTTTTCCCAATGACTCGTGAGAAAGTCATAAAGGCAAAATGAGTAATATTCCGTCGCGTCTTTCCCATATCCCCAATCCCTCATGTTCTGTACAGCCAGTTCAGTAGCGTAAAAGCAATCGCTTATGTTTTTCTGCGATTGTATGCGCGTGATGCTGGCGGGGTGTAGCCGATAGTTGTAAAGGATCTGTGATGAATAAACGATCCTCGAAGCGCTGTGGATCAGAACCGGCGTCGTAATTTTGTCTTCATAGACTCTTCCCACCGGATATCGGATATCTGCGAACAAGCGGCGATGATACAGCTTGTTCCAAGCATACATCTTAACAACAGTCGTCAAAAGATGGTTAGCTTCCCGGGAGGTTTTTATTCCATCCGGAACCGCCGGATAACGACGAGTATCCTTCCCATTTGCAATCCTGTATTGAAACATGACCAGGTCGGCATGGTTTTCTTTTGCCAAAGCAAGCGGCGTTTTGCAAAAGTCAGGCTCTACCCAATCGTCACTGTCCACAAACATGAGATGCTCTGCCCTGGCTCGGTCGATCCCGGCATTCCGAGCCCCCGATAGGCCGGCGTTCTTTTGGTGGACGACCTGTATTCTGGGGTCCTTGGCGGCGTATTCGTCACAGATCTGCCCGGACCTGTCGGTAGAACCGTCGTCGATCAGCAGGATTTCTATCTCCTGCAAGGTCTGATGGATAAGGCTGTCAATGCACCTTGGCAAATATTCTTCCACATTATATACAGGGACGATGATGCTGACAGACGGTTTTGCCGAGAATGACGCAGATTCAAATGTAAAAGAAACAGCGTCTGACATCCGCTTGGATTCCTCCTGTTCAATTCTCAAGAACAATATGCATGATTGTTCCGTGTCGGGGTTCCGGCTCAATGCTGTTGGCAAGAAATCATTCTAGACTGGCTCCCCAAACGTATCCGGGTGATCGGGGTCAAAAACCTCGTTGGCCCACATCAGAGTGACCAGGTTTTCCGTTTCGCTCAGGTTGATGATCTCATGTGTGTATCCCGGCAGCATATGGACCGCCCTGAGCCTGTCACCTGAAACCTCCAATTCGATGATCTCATCTGTGCCTATCCTGCGTTCCCGAATCAAACCATGCCCGGAAACAACAATGAACAATTCCCATTTGCTGTTGTGCCAATGCTGGCCTTTGGTAATGCCGGGCTTGGATATGTTCACGCTGAACTGACCGTGGTCTACGGTCTTAAGCAGCTCCGTGAAGCTGCCGCGGGGATCGGATTTCATTTCCAGGTCGAATGCGGCTTTTTCCTTCGGCAGATACGACAGATACATCGAGTAAAGCTTCTTTTCAAGGCTGCCTTCCGGGATAGCAGGCATGAGCAGTGTTTCCGGTTGACGGCGGAATGCTCTGAGCAGCTCAACGATGCGACCAAGTGTGGTCTTGTGAGTTGTGGGGACGAAGCAGTATGGTCCATTCTCATCCGGCCTAGGGGTCATGCCGTCATATCCGTTTTCCCCGGAAGCTGGGTATTCGCACCTGTGGGGATGACCTTCCAGCAAGTCCAGCATCCCCTCTACCAGGTCGTCGATGAACATCAGCTCCAGTTCGGTGTTTGGATCGTTGACCGTGATGGGAAGGTCATTGGCGACGTCGTGACAGAATGTCGCGACGGCGCTGTTGTAATTGGGACGGCTCCATTTCCCTGCCAGGTTAGGGAAGCGATATACGTATACATCTGCGCCTGTTTCCTCGGCATAGCGAAAAAACAGCTCCTCACCGTCCTGCTTGCTTCGCCCGTATTCGGACGAGCCGAAGCGCCCGGTGAGCGCTGCCTGGATACTGCTGCTCAGCATGACCGGGCATCGGTTGCCGTGCTTTTTCAGGCAGTTCAGGAGGGTGGATGCGAAGTCATAATTTCCTGCCCTGAACTCCGAGGGGTCTTTCGGCCTGTTTACACCCGCCAGGTTAAAGACAAAGTCGGCTTTTCCGCAATAATCGTCCAGCTGCCGGGCGGTGCTTTCCAAATCGTATTCATAGATTTCCTCGATGTGCAGTCCGGGCCTGGTACGGTTTTTCCCATCGCGGATGTTCTTCAGGTTTTCTACCAGATTGCGGCCGACAAATCCAGAGGAACCGGTGACAAGGATCTTCATACATCTTTCCTCCAGACGACGCGGTTGACGACGCCCACGTAGGATTGAATGATCTTGATGACTTTATCGGATACGTTCGTATCCCCGTAGTCGGGGACAGGGGTCATGCCGCCGCCGACCTCGATTCTCGCCATCTCCACCGCAGTATCGACTGCTTGCAGCAGACCGGCGGTATCGATGCCGGAGAGGATGAAGCAGCCTTTTTCCATGGCTTCCGGGCGTTCGGTGGAAGTCCGGATGCACACGGCGGGAATCGGATAGCCGATACTGGCAAAGAAGGAGCTTTCCTCCGGAAGCGTGCCGGAATCGGATACGACGCAGAAAGCGTTCAGCTGCAGTGCATTGTAGTCATGGAAACCAAGGGGCTCATGCCGTATTAACCGTGGATCCAGCTGGAAGCCGCTTTCCTCCAGGCGCTTCCGGCTGCGGGGATGACAGGAATACAGGATGGGCATGTCGTATTTCTCGGCCATTTTATTGATCGCGGTGAACATGCTGAGGAAGTTCTTTTCAATATCGATGTTCTCCTCCCGATGGGCGGAAAGCAGAATATACCTGCCCTTTTCCAGATCCAGCCTCGCGAGCATATCGCTGCTGCGGATCTGGTCCAGATTTGCTGTCAGTACCTCAGCCATGGGAGATCCGGTCACATAGGTGCGCTCTCTGGGCAAGCCGCAGTCTGCCAGATATCTGCGAGCATGCTCGGAATAAGCCAAGTTTACGTCGGAGATGATATCTACGATCCTGCGGTTCGTTTCTTCGGGCAGCCGCTCGTCTTTGCAGCGGTTGCCTGCTTCCATGTGAAAGATCGGGATGTGGAGCCGCTTTGCCCCGATGACCGAGAGGCAGCTGTTCGTATCACCGAGGACAAGAACCGCGTCGGGTTTCAATTCGACCATAGCTTTGTAGCTTGCCGAAATGATGTTCCCCATCGTTTCTCCCAAGTCTGACCCGGCAACATTCAGGGGCAGATCAGGGCCGTCAAGACCGAGATCCTCGAAGAAAATACCGTTCAGGGTATAGTCATAGTTCTGGCCCGTATGGACAAGGACCGTGTCAAAATACCTACGGCATTTTTTGATCACCTCGGATAAACGGATGATCTCCGGGCGAGTGCCGACGATGATCATCAGCTTGATCCTGCCGTTATCCTTCCACATCCCCATGACGCATTATCTCCTGATTTATAAGAATTGGAGCGCCTATATCCCGGCTTTCTTCAGCTTTTCACGGATATAGTCTGTTGTGAGGAGTTTTTTCATGATACCGTCCACATCCAGCCGAAAAGCATTATCCGACGTATAACTTTCGGCGGCCTCTGTTTCGAGCCGGCCGCGGATGAAATACTTGTCATAATTCATATCCCGGTTGTCGGCTGCCACGCGGAAATAACGTCCAAGATTCTCGCTCCGGCTGCGTTCTTCACGGGTCATCAGCGTTTCACAGAGCTTTTCCCCGTGCCGGATACCGATGATGCGCG
>JAEEGL013522237.1_pt1 | contig 13560 bp, 12 predicted proteins | sample 9134231 | NCBI WGS metagenome assembly JAEEGL01 (sample SAMN16246548, study PRJNA631951) | gut metagenome | biome: gut microbiome; feature: rumen; material: fiber-attached | host: Bos | place: Iran: Karaj | collected 2018-10
AATGCCAAAACGGGAGAGGAGTACACGGTAACGGCTACTAAGGTAGAGATACTAAATAGCGAGGATGAGGTAGTACTAGAAAGAACCCTATAATTACCTCCTTATGACACCAGATAATTAAAGATATAGTTATATATGGCAGAGACAAAAAACAAGCTCCCGAAAGAGCTACAGACCTTTAAGCGGGAAATGAAAAAGGCTACCTTTGAGGAAAAGGTAGAGAGGTATTTTTCTATCTCTTATGTAATAGAGGAATACTCTGGGCAAAAGAAAGATATTATAATAAGCCTCTTTAATCCCGCTGAGAAATATACCTTCTATAACGAGTACTACCCTTTAAGGAAAGCTATAGAGGCAAATGAGGATAAAGTAAGAACAGTAAAGAGCGTTATAGATTTTACCGCTTATTTTATAGATTCTCTCCTACGGATAGCAAACTTATATACCTATATGGGGGAATTTACAGACTATGCCCTAGAATATCTAAAGGAGGAAACGGGCAAAGATAATGGTAAGACAGCGAAACACCTTAAGAGCCTACGGAGCGTAACTCCTGGCTTTGACTTTAAATATAACAGAAAAAGCGGGAAATATGAACTAAGGAGCGGGAACTTTACAGACGTAATAGAAAGCAATATAAAAGGGCTTAGAAAGGGTATAGCCACTATAAAGGCTTACTTTGATTCTCTGAGGGAATTTCTAGAGGCAGCGGGAAAGCCTCAACTTTTCCCAAAAGAATTTAAATCCGTAGAAAATCAGCTTATAAGAAGATTTGATAATCGTATAGCGCAGATAGTAGAGGATGGGCAGAACGACCCCAGAAGGGAAACAGATTACCCACAATTCAGAACCGCCACAGATCTAGAGAAAAAAGTTATCTCTATAGACTATATAGAGACTGAGGCAGCAGAGGGATATATGGGAGATAAAAACCCCTGGATTAGGGCTTATAATTCATACGTAGTAAGGGATTAGTTATGGGAAAGACAGATAAAACCGTTATACCCAATACGGAGAAAAACGTAAAGGAACCCTCTTTTAAGATAAAGGAGGAAAGGAGAATTATAGAAAACGGTACAGAGGAGAACGTTAAAAACGTACCCTCTGAGGGCTTAGAGTATCTTAATAAAGAAATTACGGAGGAGGAGGATAGGGTACTATCTAACGAAGAATTTAAGAACACTAGACCGAAAATTACTATAGCTCTAGCCCAAAATATATCCCTCTCCAAACAGAGCTTACCTATACCAGAGGCAGAAAAAGACACAGAGGAGGAGGTTAAAATAGAAGATACCCAGATAGTAATAAAGGACAGTAGGAAAGAGCTGCAGACAGTAGAAACTATACTTACCTTTAAGGGAAAGCCCGCAAAACTAGGAAAAAAGGATATACAAGCCCTATACGCTCTCTGTATCTATATAGCCAGATGGGGAGCAGATAAGCAGATAACGGAACATATAAGACACCTAGCAATGGGGGAATATACGGGTATGAAAATATCAAGGTTTATAAATATAACAGAATTAGCCTCTATAATATATATGACCCCTGCAGATAAGGTAAGAATGGAGGATAGGATAGAAGTATATAAAAGGCTCTGGAACCTATCCAAATTTAGGCAGGAACTTAAGGGAAAAGGAAATATATTTGATGAGGAGGAGGGAATAATACCAGACCAAATAATTCCTTTTGGAGATCAGTATATAGGCTCTATAGGTAAAACTTTCCCAATGAAGAACCCAAAAACGGGAGAAATAAATCTGTATGCAGAGATAGTATTTAGCGATCTCTTTTTCCTAAGCCTAATAGGGGAGAAAGCCAGATTTAGCCCTATTACTCCCTCTATTATGCAAATAAGGGATAAGAAGGAAAGAAAAAACAAAAAGGGAGGGATTATGCCAGGAAAGATACTTAATAATACTGAGGTATTCTGGAAAGTCTTTAATATGTTAAATGAGAACCGATGGAGATTTGTAACTAAGGGGGTAATAGATGCACGTAAAGGAGCAGAGGAAAAAATTAAAGAGGATGGAGTAAAGAACTACGGATTAAAACAGAAGAGAATAAACGAGGCTATAGAGAAAGGGCTAGTTTTTAAAGTTCCCGTATCTAAAATATTAGATATCGTATCAGACAGCTACAGAAACAATAGAAAGAGAATGAGCAAAACGGGAACAAAAGGGGATTTCTGGGTAGAATTAAGAAATACCCTAAAAGCTCTTATAATTGTGGGCTACCTTGATGAGGATAGTTTTATAGAGGAAAACGACAAAGAACCAGAGAAAAGTAAAGTGTACTTTATCTATAGCATGAGTTATGCGAAGTTACCCCAATTTAGCCTATCCTCTAACAGTTCAAAAGACAGCGAGGAGGAGAGCGAAGAATAGAAAGCCGTAGGAGCCTCTATCCCTAGAGATACGGGTACTTACTAGGCACAGCAGGGGAAAGGCTCTCACGGGCAAAGGAACGGGCAGCGTTGAGGCTACCCTTCCTTCTGGGTACTACTCCCGCCACCATGAGGGGGCAGGCTCTACCAGATGGGACAGTAGCACCAGGCAGCGGGCAGAACCTTCTACCCTTTGGGTAATATCGTAACACCAGGGAATACTAACAATATCGTATTACTGAGAAATATTATATTTCTGGGAAATTTGGTGCGAAAAGCGGGAAATTTGGTAACGCTTTCGGGAAATTTGGTGCAATTCTGGGAAATTTTGTAACGCTCTACCAGATGGGGCAGCAGAACCAGGCAGTACCTTCTGCAGATCCTTACGGGGGTAGCCTCAGCAGCCCACAGAAAGCCGTAGGAGGCTCTATCCTTACAGATGCGGGTACTTACTAGGCACAGCAGGAGAAAGCCTGCCACAGACGAAAGAACGGGCAGCGTTGAGGCTACCCTACCCTCTGGGTAATATCGTAACACCAGGGAATAATAACAATAACGTATTACTGAGAAATATTATATTTCTGGGAAATTAGGTGCAATTCTGGGAAATTTTGTAACGCTTTCGGGAAATTTGGTGCGAAAGCGGGAAATTTTGTAACGCTCTACCAGATGGGACAGCGGGCAGCGTTGAGGCTCCCCTACCCTCTGGGTAATATCGTAACACTAGGGAATAGTAACAATATCGTATTACTGAGAAATATAGTATTTCTGGGAAATTTTGTAACGCAAATAACACAATATTACTATAACACCAAGAAATAAAGTAATACAGTAATACGTATTTCTGGGAAATTTTGTAACGCTTTCGGGAAATTTGGTGCAATTCTGGGAAATTTTGTAACGCTCTAGCCAGATGGGGCAGCAACACCAGGCAGCGGGCTACCTTCTGCAGATCCTTACGGGGGTAGCCTCAGCAGCCCACAGAAAGCCGTAGGAGGCTCTATCCCTCTGGGTATGGGTACTTACTAGGCACAGCAGGAGAAAGCCTGCCACAGACGAAAGAACGGGCAGCGTTGAGGCTACCCTACCCTCTGGGTACTCCCGCCACCATGAGGGGGCAGGCTCCCAGATGAGACAGCAGCGGGCAGGCTATAGAACCTCTGGGAAATTTTGTAACGCTTTCGGGAAATTTTGTAACGTTTCTGGGAAATTTTGTAACGTTTCTGGGAAATTTTGTAACGCTTTCGGGAAATTTTGTAACGTTAACATTTCGTAAAGCGTTTATATACAGAAAGTTACAAAGGTAAAAATCCCTTTCTAAGACTTTTAATACATTTAAGAGTATTGAGACTCTTAATATGTGATTGGAAATCACTAAAGGCTTTGGCTTTCTGAGCCAAGCCTTAGATAGTAGGGCTTACAACAGTAACCCAGACAGTAGAAAGGATAGCAGGGTATGACCTCAGACTTTAAGGAATGAGGGCAGAACAGAGCGACAGTTATAGGCTCTCACTCTGGATCCTTCACTCTGGAGGACACTCCACCACCGAAAACCCCCCGTACCCCTTTTTTTATTTCGACCCTTCAATCTTCCCAAATCCCCTACCTCCGCCTTGTATTGACACAGCAATTTTTCAAAATGTTGGTTTTCCCTTGTTACGTTATAAAGGCACTTTCCCCAAATAAAGCAAAATAAAAACACGCTGAGGGGCTGAAAATCCCGTTTTTTCGGGCTATTTGGGCACTATTTACACCCTATAGAGGGGGCTTTTTCTCTATTCTAGGCTATTTTACGATACTCCCGTATAAATGCAGAGCCACGTAATAAAATGCAGGGAGCGAAGGGATAGAGGCAGGCTCTACCCTTCTAGATGATGGGGCAGCAAATGAGGGCTATAAAGCCTCTGGAACTCTCACCCTAGAGGTATAAAAGAAAGACAGATAGAACACCCTCCAGACCCCGCCAGGGGCTAGCCTGCCTCTGACAGTTCCCACTTAATTACGGAAAAAGGCTCTATCTGGGAGAGTAGATAAATAGGGAAAAACGGCTAAAACCGCTTATTATCAGTAACTTACGGGCAAATATAAGGCTTTTTAAATTTCCACAGAACGGAGAGTAAAAAAAGCCCAAAACAGCCGTAAATAGCTATATTTGAGGGCTTTTCTATTAGAAATAGGAATCTTTTTCCCTGCAGTATTAGAGAAAATCCCAAGATAATTACTTTTATTCGGGTAACGCTATTACCGCAACTTAAAAACGATAAAATAGGCTCCTTTTGCAGCGAAACGGAACACTTCCACGGAACGGGCAAATTACCGCCAAATGAAAAATATATTTTGAGCCTGCAATATCCTACCCTCTGGGTACTCCCGCCACCATGAGGAGGCAGGCTCTAGCCAGATGGGGCAGCGGGCTACCTCCTGCAGCCTGCCAGATCCTACGGAGGGTAGCCTCAGCACTCACGGAGAAAGCCGTAGGAGGCTCTGTAGCTTGCTATCTGGGAGCCTGACTTTACCCTAAGTTTTACTTTTAGGGGTATTAGGCTACCCCCAAAGGAAAACGATACACACAGCAAGCAGGGAGCAGGCTACCTCCTGCAGATCCTACGGGGGTAGCCTCAGCACCCACAGAAAGCCGTAGGAGGCTCTATCCCTCTGGAGGTAGGTAGTTATAGCCCTCAGCAGGAGAAAGGCTCTCACGGGGCAGATACTGGGCTATCTGGGGAATCTATCTCCCTTTCGGGTAAAGTGTTATTCTGAGCCTGCAATATCCTACCTTCTGGGTACTCCCGCCACCATGAGCGGGCAGAGCTGAGGAGGCAGGCTCCCAGACGGGGCAGCAGTACCAGGCAGCGGGCTACCTCCTGCAGCCTGCCAGATCCTACGGAGGGTAGCCTCAGCAGGGGCAGGAACCAGACGGGAGCCGACAGTTATACACGGTAGAAGGGTGTAGCCTAATACGTACCTTTGCGGGCTATGCCACAAAGGAACCGCCACAATACCCAGACGGGGCAGCAAGCTATAAAGGGTAGCCTCAGCAGCTCACAGAAAAGCCGTAGGAGCCTCTATCCTTACAGATGCGGGTACTTACTAGGGTAGGGCAGGAGAAAGGCTCTCACGGGGCTAAAAACGGGTAAAAACGAGAAAAATACACGAAAAACACAAAAAATATTATAGAAAATATTGTGATATAAAAATAAAATATTATCTTTGCACCGAAAATATAATGTTATAGTAATATAAAAATAGAAATTTATGGATAGTGTTATAGTAAACAGAACAGAAATTATAAGAGGCTCTAAGGATGAGATACAGAGCCTTAAGGAGGCTTTCCTCAACGGGCAGAACGTAAAGGAAAGCAGCAGGAATCTATACAGCCGTACCCTTAAGCAGTTCTTTTTATGGGTAGGCAGGACACAAAAAGCCCTTTCAGAACTTACTAGAGTAGATATCCTGGAGTATAAGGACTATCTGGAGAACGAGTTAAAGCTCTCTCCCCTTTCGGTATGCAGTTATATAACAGCCCTCAGAAAGTTCTATGAATGGACGGAGGCAGAGAAACTATACCCTAATATAGCCAAAGGGATAAAGAACCCTCCACGCTCCCAGACCTTTGAGAAAGGCTTTCTCACAGATGAAAAGAGCAGCGAGTTACTAGCCTACTTTGAGGGGGTATCTCTGAGGGATTATGCTATAGTTAATCTTATGCTAAGGACGGGCTTACGGACTATAGAGGTAACGAGAGCCACGATAGGGGATATTACCTTTAACGGAGAGCAGCGTACCCTAAAGGTATGGGGCAAAGGAAAGACAGAAGGGGAAAAGGGTAAAGATTGGAATTTCGTAATACTCACGGATAAAGCCTATATCCCTATAAAGAACTATCTGGAGGCTACCAGAAAGGGGGCAAAGGCAGGAGAACCCCTCTTTACCTCCACCTCCCACCAGAACAGCGGGCAGCAGCTTACCACTAGGACAGTTAGCAGGATCTGTAAGGACGGGCTTAAGGCTATAGGGCTAGACAGTAGGGAGTACACAGCCCACAGCCTACGGCACACGACAGCAAGTAGCCTCCTGGAACACGGTATAAACCTTCTGGAGGTATCACACGTTTTAAGGCACAGTAGTACAGTTACTACCCAGATCTATACGAAGATGAAGGAAAAGGAGCTACGGATAAGGAACGCTCCAGAGGCAGCTCTGGATAATGCCTTTTGATATATGTAAGTTTAACGTATTAAAAATAAAAGTTATGGCACTAGGACAATTAGACCAGGACACAAAGAGGAAATTATACCTCAGTATCACACACGGGAAAGTAGTACACTACCTCCAGAACGGGGGAGTAGAGTATTTTAAGAACGTAGAGGGAACCCTTAAGGATATCTCCCTTAAGGAGCGATCCTTTAACGGGCAGAAAGTACCCTTTTGGTATCTGGATATAAAGGACGGGGCAGAGCTTTACTCCCTTTCCCTGCCTTATATCTCTGGAACCTTTAAGAGTATTATCCTAGCCCTAGCCTCTGACGAGAAACTAACAGCAGATACCCCTATAGTAATAGAGCCTTACGAAAGAAACGGCTTTACGAAGGTAGTAGTATATAGCGAGGGGGTAAAGCTAGATTGGGTAACTAAGGAACTGCCACCGCTTAAGGAGGTAGTAGTAGGGGGAAAGACCTATACAGATGACGAGGAGCGAATGAACTTTATTAAAGGGATAGCCCACCAGGTAAAGGAGAGGATAGCAGGCTCTAAGAGTTGAGGCTCCCCTACCTTCTGGGTACTCCTGCAGAACCATGAGGAAAGAGGCTCTATCCTACGGAGGGGAGCCTCAGCACCTACAGAAAAGCCGTAGGAGCCTCTATCCTTACAGATGCGGGTACTTATAGGGCAGGGTAGCAGAAAAGCCCTCACGGGCAAAATGCGGGCTTTCTGTAACCTCTGTAATATAAAAATATAAAAATACAAAAATATAATGCGAAAGTAACACGAAAAAGAAATATTTCACTACCTTTGCAGCAGACAAAATTAAAGATATGGCTATAACGGATTTTATAAACGAGAAAGTCTATCCCGCCATGTGGGATGAGATAGGGAGCCTATTTCCAGAAATGGGCTTTAAACTGACAGCGGGTAAATGGAGATCCCCGAAGAAAATAGACGGTACAGACCCAAAGACCCCGAATAGGAGCAAAACTATAATTTCCCCTAACTATCCCTCCAGGGCACTAGAAAGCGGAGAGGGTAGTATAGACCTTATTACGCTCTATATGAACCTCAATAACAAGCCCTTTTGGGAGGCTCTGGAGGCTATCTGTAAAAAGCTGAATCTGGAAATACCCACCTCCAGGGATGATGGGAAATGGAAAGAGTATAGAGATATACGGGAGCAGAGGGCACTATCCTACGACAGACAGAAAAGAGCCTTATTTGCACCTGAGGGGGCAGCAGTTCTAAAGTACCTAAAGGAGGTACGGGGCTACTCTGAGGAGCTTATAAAGGAGATGGGGCTAGGCTATATCTCTCCAGAGGAGGCTAAGACCCTAGAGGAGAAAGGAAAGGTAGGTATGACCTGCAGGGCAGAGGATTTCCCGCTATCTATGCCTTATTTCGCAAATGGTAACGTAGAGGGCTTTAATTTCCGCTATATCTCTGAGGAGCAGATAAGAAAGAGCTACCCAGACGGTACGGGCAAATATAGGAAAACTAGGAGCCTCAACGGGATAGAGAATAAGCACCCTTTCGGGCTTTTATCCAATACCCTAAACAAGGGAACCAACAGAAAAGCGGGGATAGTGGTAGTAGAGGGCGAACTAGATGCACTCCACGCTATAGCCGTAGGGATGGAGAACGTTATAGCCACCTCTGGGGGAAAGCTCACACCCGAAACTATAGCCACGATCAGAAAGAAAGGCTATAAGGAAATTACCCTTATTCTAGATACGGACGGGAAAGGGCAGCAGTTCACACGGGAAAGTATAGAGAATATACACCAGGCAGGGCTTAACTCCTATGTAGCTACCCTCCCAGATGCGAAAGACGTAGACGAATATCTAGGGAAACACTCTGCAGATGATTTAAAGGGGCTTATAGATAAAGCCGATCACGGGAGCCTATATCTATTCTGGAAAGAGGCTGAGGCTTTCTTTAAGACAGAGCAGACCCAGAAAGACCAGGACAGATTTTTAGAGAGCGTTATAGGGATAGCTAGTAAGGAGATAGACCCTCTTAAGAGCAGCCAGATACTACAGTACCTTAAGGATAAGGTATTAGACCAGATGGGGGTAAATCTGGAGGAGATAAAGAAGGGTATAGAGTTAAAGGTAGCACAGCAGAGACGGGAGGAGGAAAATAAGAGGCTCACAACAGCAACGGAGGCAGAGCTTAAGAAAGCCTCTGCCCTTCTGACTGAGGGAAAGCCTGCAGAGGCAGCAGCCAAAGTAAGAAAGGCAGAGGATATCCTACAGAACGTAGAGGATAGGGAAAAATACGCTAAACTCCTGCAGGATAATACAGACGAACTATATGAGAGCTATAAGGTAGCACCTAAGAGCCTCAGCACTAATATACAGCTATACACTAGGGATAAGACCGTTTACCCGCTTATATTCCCCTCTGGGGCTATCTCTATTATAGGAGCCTGCACGGGGCACGGAAAGAGTAAATTACTACAGAGTATAGCCCTGGACGCTCTGGAACAGCCAGAAAAGGGAATGATCCTTTATCTGACCTATGAGGAGAGCGAGGCAAACGTTAATATACAGTTCCTAAATTCCTATGCGAATATAGAGGTAACGAAGAAAAACGCTAGCGGGAATAGGGGGAACCTACAGACTATTAGGGAACACCTTTCCAACGGGGAATATAACTACTTTCTCAAAAGTAAAAAGTATGATCCTACTACGGGCAGGCTGATAAAGGATAACTCCTGGATAATCCCTGCCTTTCAGAAAAAGGAGGAGGAATGGAAAGAGATACGTAAAAGCGGAAAGATACGGCTTATAAAGCCAGAGGATAATACTCTAGGACTGTTAAAGGGTATAATAAACTATGCCCTCCAGAACCCGCCTCTAGGACTGCCTATAAGAGCCGTTTTCGTTGATTATGTGCAAGAGCTTTACCTAGAGGATAAAGATAAGACCTACGGGAGAGTAGATGAACTAAAAAAGATAATGGTAGATATAGATATTTTGGCACAAGAGGCAAATATCCCTATTATTATGAGCGCACAGCTCAACAGAGACACAAAGAACCTTAAGAACCTCTGCAACCAAGTTATATCAGATAGCGGATGGATAGAGAGAAAGGCTAGCGAGATACTTTTAATCTGGAGTAGCAAGGAAAAGGGGGAGGCTCTGACAGAGAAAGACCTAGAGGAACTAGGAGCCGTTAAAAAGACAGATAGGGGATGGGAAACCATGAAACTAGGAATAGACGGGGAGTTATATCTTAAGCTCACTAAATCCCGAAACATACCCACCAACACCACAGCAGTACTGAGTATAAACGGAAATACGGGCAGGGTAACGGGTAACGCTGAGAGGAGGATAACTGCAGAGGATCAGAGCCTAGACCTTTCGGACGGGCAGGAGCAGCAGGAACCCGCAGGAATACCCCTCCCGCCAGATTATGACCCAAACCCAGAGGATCAGTACCCACGAAGGGGGAAATACGGGAATGATGATGAGGAGGAGATAGAACACCCAGGGGCAGCACCTGACGGGCTACCCTTCTAGGAGCTGAGTAATAATAATAAAACTACAATATTATGAGCAGAATTATAGCGATAGCAAACCACAAAGGAGGAGTAGGCAAAACGACTACTACGGCAAACGTAGGAGCCTGCCTTTCCCTGCAGGGATATAAGGTACTCCTTATAGATCTGGATGCACAAGCGAACCTAACAGAGTACTACCTCTCAGAGAGACCAGAAAGGACAGTTTATAACGCTCTGATAGAGGAAAGCCCTCTACCTATTACGAAGATAAGGGAAAATCTCTATATAGTGCCCTCTAGCCTGGAAATGCTAGATATAGAAAGTAAGACAGCGGACAATCTGGAAAGAGCGGAATTATTAGATATCCTTATAGAGCCGATAAGAGACAAATACGACTATATTCTGATAGACTGCCCTCCTACTCTGGGGATAGTAACCATAAACGCTCTAATAGCAGCTACAGACCTCTATATTACCCTCACGGCTGAGGCTATACCCGTAAAAGGATTAAAGACTATTTCGGATATTATAGCAAGGGTACAGAGGAGAAAGAACCCCTCCCTTAAACTCTCTGGGATTATTATTTGCAGATGGGGAGGCAGGAGCCTAAACAAGCAAGTAGAGGAAAGCCTACGGGCTAAATTCGGGGATATAGTCTTTACTACCAAGATAAGGGAAAATATCTCAATCGCTGAGGCTCCCGCTTTCATGCAGGATATAGTAACATACGCTCCCACCTCTCACGGGGCAGAGGATTATAAAGCCCTCACGGGAGAGATAGTAGCCAGAACCAAATAGATAGGGTATGGATAGAAAAGAAGAAACAAGGCTTAAGGCTCTCCAGAATAAGATAGAGGAGAAAGCCCAAGAGTACAAAGATAAGTACTCCCTATTACTTGATGAAGCCCGAAAGGAGGCAGAGCAGGCTAAACGGGAGGCAGAGCAGACTAGACGGGAGGCAGAGCAGGCTAGACGGGAGGCAGAGATAGAACACCAGAAAGCCCTTAAGCTATGCGAAGAAACAAGAAGGAGAACAGCCAGGATAAGGACTGCAGCAAATAGAGAAGTACCAGACGGAACTATAGGGAGTATAGTAAAGACTGAATGGGGAGATCTATTTAATATAGCCCAAACACCCTCCTAGCAGGCAGCAGCGGGGGCAGGCTCCCAGATGGGGCAGCAGCCTACCTCCTGCAGATCCTACGGAGGCTTATAGTATAACAGTAACAATATACACAGATGGAACAAAAGATATATCTATACGACAAAGAGAAAGATACTACCCTAGAGGGGTGTATTTCGGAACTCTCCACCATGACAGATGAGGAGAGGGTAGCCTACTTTGAGAAACTATCTGTAGAGGAGAGAAAAGAACTCTACTCTTATATGAAATGGCAGGCAGCAGCAGAGAGGAGTAAAAGGCTCTATCTGGAGGCTGAGCAGGAATTTCTAAAGGAACAGAGAGAGCAGCTTATGAAGGAAAGGGAGGATATCTTACGGAGCCAGATAGATGAGGCTATATCTATTCTGGATATTTGCGAGAAATCCCGTATCTTTAATAATCTGGGGGAGGCTTAAAATAATATAGTAATATACAATATAAATAATATAAAAATACGATTATGAGTAAAAAGAAATTTGAAGTTATCGACAGTATTCTAGGCGAAACTGAGGAGAGCCAGAACGAGGAGCAGAAAACCGCTACAGCAGGGGCAGCAGCTCCCGCACAGCACAGAGGGAAAGGCAGACCCAAAGGGGAGGAGTACGAGGCTAGATCCTTTAGGGTAAAGAAAGAACACTTTGCAAAGATGAGGATAATAGCAGCCCAAGAGGGTATAATGCTAAAGGATATCCTAGACTATGCCCTAGAGAGCGTTATAGCGGGCTATGAGAGCAAACACGGGGAAATAGACACCTCCCAGGTAAAGGAACAGAAAACGGATATAAAGGAACTTTTCTAAGCGTTGAGGCTCCCCTACCCTCTGGGTACTCCTGCCACCATGAGCGGGCAGGCTCTAGGGGATGAGGCAGCAGCCTACCTCCTGCAGATCCTACGGAGGGGAGCCTCAGCACCAGGGAAATATGAAGTATCTTATATTTGCTTTACTCTGGGTAATAGGGGCTATACTCCACTATCTTACTAGAAAGTACGGACACCCCAAATAAAAGCCGTAGGAGGCTCTATCCCTCCAGATGCGGGTACTTATAGGGCAGGGCAGCAGAAAAGCCCTCACGGGCAAAGTAACGGGCAGTGTTGAGGCTCCCCTACCCTCTGGGTACTCCCGCCACCATGAGCGGGCAGGCTCTAGCCAGATGGGGCAGCAACACCAGGCAGCAGCGGGCAGGCTCCCGCCAGATCCTACGGGGGTAGCCTCAGCACTCACAGAAAGCCATAGGAGCCTCTATCCTTACAGATGCGGGTACTTACTAGGCACAGCAGGAGAAAGGCTCTCACGGGCAAAGTAACGGGTAAAATGCAAAAAGATAGATAGATATTTTGTAATATCGGAAATATATATTATCTTTGCACCGAAAATATAATGTTATAGTAATATAAAAATAGAAATTTATGGCAGTAGATATCACAGACGAAACCAAACAACAGTATAGGGATAGGCTAAAGACCCTAGAGACGAAAGTATTACTTTCCTCTTATAACACCTATACGGATTTCGGCTATAACTGCGAGGGCTTAGCTACAGCGGACGGAGTTATAGTACCCAGATGGAAATATATAGAGGAAGAACTAAGAGCCAGAGGGGAGAAAGTTACTCCCTTTGGAGAGCAATAAAACGGGCTTTATTTCCGTAAACGTTGAATTACAGAAGTTAAAAATATAGGGTATATGGAGTACAAAGTAACGGTTATTTCCAACGAAGGAAAGAGGAGAACGCTAAACGATAATAGCGGATATGGAATGATACCTATCTCTAGAGGGGATTTCTGGGAGCTGTTATCAGATCTAGACAAAGGAAAAATTAAATCTTTTAGTGTTTCATTAAAGAAATAGGGAATTATGGTACACTATGAGATATTAATAAACGGGAACCTCTACGAAGGTAACGACAACTTAGAGATAGCTAGGCAGCTTTACAACACCGTAGATAACACCTGCCTACGGGAGTACTACGGGCAAAAGAAAACGCTGCAGAAAACAGATGGGGATAAGGTAACGATACTCCAAGAGGGTACGATCCTTAAGCCTTTTACCTCCTTTCGGATATATTACTCAGACGGGAGCCAGGCAGACGGGCAAATAAGACTATTCCCAGAGGAGGCTATAAGATACTATCTGGGGAACCCCTGGACTTTCTTTAATGCCAAAACGGGAGAGGAGTACACGGTAACGGCTACTAAGGTAGAGATACTAAATAGCGAGGATGAGGTAGTACTAGAAAGAACCCTATAATTACCTCCTTATGACACCAGATAATTAAAGATATAGTTATATATGGCA
>JAEEGL014079240.1_pt1 | contig 13560 bp, 12 predicted proteins | sample 9134231 | NCBI WGS metagenome assembly JAEEGL01 (sample SAMN16246548, study PRJNA631951) | gut metagenome | biome: gut microbiome; feature: rumen; material: fiber-attached | host: Bos | place: Iran: Karaj | collected 2018-10
TGTGCAGCGTGGAAAATATCATGTAGTTCCACCAATTTCATTCCAAAACGCGTGTCGGGTTTATCACTACCGTAGTACTTCATTGCGTCAGCCCATGTCATACGTGGCAAAGTGGGAATATCAATGTTCAAAATAGCTTTGAAAAGGTTCCGAATCATACCTTCAAAGGTGTTCAGCACGTCATCTTGCTCCACAAACGACATCTCGCAGTCGATTTGCGTAAATTCGGGTTGACGGTCGGCACGCAAGTCTTCATCACGGAAGCATTTTACGATTTGGAAATACCTATCAAAACCAGCCACCATCAAGAGTTGTTTGAGGATTTGCGGTGATTGTGGAAGAGCATAAAAAAGTCCTTGATTCATACGACTTGGCACAATAAAATCCCTTGCACCTTCGGGGGTAGAGTTCACCAAAACAGGTGTTTCAACCTCCAAAAAACCGATTGAATCAAAATATTTTCTCACTTCAAGCACCATTTTATGGCGTAATTCGAGATTTTTGCGTACGCAGGCACGCCTTAAATCCAAATAACGAAACTTCATTCGCAGTTCGTCGCCACCGTCCGTTTGGTCTTCGATGGTAAAAGGCGGTGTGATAGCGGGATTGAGCACATTGAGTTGTTCCACTTCGATTTCAATGTCGCCCGTTGGCATCTGCGGGTTTTTACTTTGGCGTTCAATCACCTTGCCAACTACCTGTATAACATATTCTCTTCCGACTTGGTTGGCTTGTTCAAAGGCTTGTGTGTTCTGGTTAAACGCTAATTGTGTCATTCCATACCTATCACGCAAGTCAATGAAAGTCATTGCACCCATTTTGCGTATGCGTTGCACCCAACCTGCGAGTGTAACTTGTTGATTTACATTGCTGATTCGCAATTCGCCACATGTTACTGTTCTATACATATTACTTCTGAATTTATTTTTTTGATTAAACCTTTTAGCACATTTCCGGGTCCGAACTCGGCAAATTCGCTCGCTCCGTCTGCTATCATATTTTGGATGGTTTGCGTCCATTGTACAGGCTTGGTGAGTTGTGCTATTAAATTTTGTTTTATTTCTTGTGGATTGGTGTGTGCCTTTCCATCAATGTTCTGATAAATGGGGCAGATAGGAGCATCAAACTCCAACGGGATGATGGCTTGTTTGAGTTCTTCTTCTGCCGACTGCATCAAAGGCGAATGAAAAGCCCCTCCGACATTGAGCGGAATAGCACGGGCTTTGAGTTCTTTTACCTGTGTTGCGACTTCGTCAATGCCTTTCATCGTACCTGAAACGATGATTTGCGAGGGTGAATTGTAGTTGGCTACGGTTACGACTTCGCCTTTTACGTTGTTGCAAATCTGTTGGATTTTTTCTTCTTCAAGTCCCACCACAGCCAACATGGTAGAGGGATTTTGGACGCACGCTTTTTGCATCGCTGCTGCACGTTTACTCACCAACACCAACGCATCTTCAAACGATAACGCCTTGCACGCCACCAAAGCGGTGTATTCGCCCAAACTATGTCCTGCCACCATACTGATAGTGTGTTGGTTCAAGACGGTGAACGAGGCGATAGAGTGCAAAAAAACGGCCACTTGCGTAACTTTGGTTTGTTTCAATTCTTCGTCGGTTCCCTCAAACATGATTTGCGTAAGGTCAAAATGGAGGATTTCGTTTGCCTTATCAAATAAACTTTTTGCTGCGGGATAATTTTGGTACAAATCCTTTCCCATCCCTACATATTGGGCTCCTTGTCCCGGAAAAACGGCTGCTGTCATCTTATTTCAATTTATACGACATTCTTACTGTTACAGATGCTTTTTTCTCTTTTGACCACGTGTTAAACGTGCCACCATAGAGATAATCTTCGTTACCTGTTGCGGACGTGATTTGGAAAACGCCCAACGAAGCACTGCTTGCCTTGCCTAACTTGGCACCTGCATTTTCCACCACTTTCAAAGCCCTTGCACGAGCATCTTTACTGGCTTTTTCAATCAAAGTCAACTTCAAATCATCTAACTTCGTGTAGTAGTATTCGGGCGAGTTTGACATGATATTCACGCCTTTTGCAATGACGGACGAAATCTCACGCGACACGGTTTCGACCTTATCCACCTCGTTGGAAACAATTGTAAACGACTGCTCCAACCGATAACCCACAAAACGAGTACCCGAATAGTTGCCTAACGAGTTGTAAATAGGTTCCATATTTTTGTCGGCACTGATAAACGAAAATGTGATTTCTTTCGCATCAATGCCACTTTTTGCAAGATAATCTGCCACGATTTTTTGGCAACGCTCCATCTCTTTGTAACCTTCCAAACGGTTGGTCGTCTCGGTTTGATACCTGCCTGTCCAGACAATTTTATCGGAAACAAACGTCTCTTCACCAAGTCCCGTAACGCTGATGACGTCCCTCGCTTTGATGGCGTAAATAGTACACGACAAAATAATCACACTCACAATGGCACTTGCGCCCACAAGCCCATATTTAATCCATGCAGTTTTTATTTCACTCATATTTTTAACTTTTAAAATTATCTTAATCGTTCGCTGGCTTTCACTAACGCTTCATCGCGTATGATTTTCACCATCGCCATCACCGTAAAAATAAGGCATACAAGCGGAAGAGCTGCCCAAGGTGTCGGAAGGCATTTATTCCCCTCGATAATTATTTCCGAACCGCTTGGATAGAGCATAAAATAGCGGTACGAAGCCAAAATAGCGTAGTATCCCAAACATAAAACAATGTTCACAATGCTCAACCGTATCTGCCACATTCGGTTACGAAAACTAAACAAGATAATCAACGCCAGCAACGGAATAATTATTGTGATTACCAATAAGGGTATCTTTTGCCAACTAACAAGCGGGAAAAGGTATAAATGTGTTATTTCGTTGGACCCAAAATCAAAAAAATCCAACGAAGGCAGGAAACAATACACCGTTCCCAACACAACCACAAACAAGAGATATAAACTCTGTATTCTTTGTATCATTACAAAAACTTTTTTTATTGTAGTGCAAAGGTATATTTAATTTTCTATTTTAGATAGAAAAATTTTTCCTTTGATTTTTTTTCGTTACCTTCGCAAGAGTAGTGCAAATTCAATGAAAACAGCAGATTTAACGAAACTTATTGCGATTTGGTTTGAAGAAGATATTCGTGAGGGCGACCACACATCGCTTTGTTGTATTCCTGCAACCGAGCAGGGCGTTCAGCAGTTAATCATCAAGCAAGAAGGCATTTTGGCAGGTGTGGAAGTGGCGAAAGCCATCATCCATTATTTTGATAACTCGTTGAAAATCAACACGTTCCTTCAAGATGGTTCGCACGTAAAAGCGGGTGATATTGCCTTTGAGGTGAGCGGAAAAGTGCTTAGTTTGTTGCAAATAGAGCGTACGATGCTCAACGTGATGCAACGGATGTCAGGTATTGCGACCACGACTCATGCCTATCAGTCGCTCATTGCCGACACGGGTTGTTATGTCTTGGATACTCGCAAAACGACTCCCGGATTACGTTATTTGGAGAAAGAGGCGGTCAAGATTGGTGGTGGAAAAAATCACCGTATCGGGCTGTTTGATATGATACTTTTGAAGGATAATCATGTGGATTTTTCGGGTGGGATAACCAACGCTCTCACGCGTGCAAAAAAATACTGCGAAGAGAAAAATCTTGACCTCAAAATAGAGATTGAAACGCGTAACGAAAAGGAGATACAAGAGGCTTTGGCAACCAATATCCCCGACCGCATTATGTTGGATAATTTTTCGGTAGAGCAAACCAAACAAGCCGTTGAATTGATTCGTGCGTGGGAAAAAATGCACAACAAACATATTGAGATTGAAAGTAGTGGCGGAATAACCTTGGAGACGATTCGTCCGTATGCACTTTGTGGGGTTGATTTTGTGTCGGTGGGGGCTTTGACGCACTCCATCAAGAGTTTAGATATGAGTTTTAAGGCAAAAAAGTAATTATTAACATAAAAAATTAGATTTAATACTATGACAGAACAGAAAAAAAGAGTTTACACGTTCGGTAATGGTAAGGCAGAAGGAAATGCTTCTATGCGTGAAGAATTAGGTGGAAAAGGTGCGAACTGTGCCGAGATGAACTTGGTCGGCGTACCCGTGCCTCCTGGATTTACAATCACAACCGATGTATGTAATGAATACTACCAAGTTGGACAAGAAGAAATCGTTGCTTTGTTGAATAATGACGTAAACAAAGCCGTTCAACACATCGAAGGTTTGATGAATTGTAAGTTTGGTGACCCTGCCAACCCACTGCTCGTGAGTGTGCGTTCGGGTGCTCGTGCTTCGATGCCAGGTATGATGGATACCATTCTTAACCTCGGTTTGAACGACACCGTAGCAGAAGGTATGGTGAAGAAAACCAACAACCCACACTTCGTTTACGACTCGTATCGCCGTTTCGTGCAAATGTACGGTGATGTCGTTTTGGGAATGAAGCCTGTAAACAAAGAGGATATTGACCCATTTGAGGCAATCATTGAAGAGGTGAAAAAAGAACAAGGTGTTGAGTTGGACAAAGACCTTTCGGTTGATTCGTTGAAAAAACTCGTAAAACTTTTCAAAGAAGCCATCAAAAAACAAACAGGAAGCGACTTCCCAGACAACCCAATGGAACAACTTTGGGGTGCTATCTGTGCCGTTTTCCGCAGTTGGATGAACGAGCGTGCTATCTTGTATCGTAAGATGGAAGGTATCCCAGACGAATGGGGAACAGCCGTTTCGGTGATGGCGATGGTGTTCGGTAACATGGGCGAAACGTCTGCAACAGGCGTTTGCTTCAGCCGTGATGCTGCAACGGGCGAGAACATCTTCAATGGTGAGTACCTCGTAAATGCACAAGGTGAGGACGTGGTGGCAGGTATTCGTACACCGCAACAAATCACCAAGATTGGCTCACAACGTTGGGCTGAACGTGCAGGTATCTCAGAGGAAGAGCGTGCTGCTAAGTATCCTTCTATGGAAGAGGCTATGCCAACGCTTTTTGCTGAATTGAACGAGATTCAACAAAAGTTGGAGAACCACTACAAAGACATGCAAGATATGGAGTTCACCGTTCAAGAAGGCAAATTATGGTTCTTGCAAACCCGTAATGGTAAACGTACGGGTGCTGCTATGGTGAAAATCGCTATCGACTTGCTCCACGAAGGTAAAATTGACGAAAAAACGGCTATCAAACGTTGCGAACCGCAAAAACTCGATGAGTTGTTGCACCCTGTTTTCGATAAAAAAGCATTGACAGCTGCCAAAGTGATTGCTCAAGGTTTGCCTGCTTCCCCAGGTGCTGCTTGCGGTCAAATCGTGTTCCACGCTGACGATGCTAAGGATTGGCACGAAGACGGACATAAAGTAATCCTCGTACGTATCGAAACCTCTCCCGAAGACCTTGCAGGTATGGCTGCGGCTCAAGGAATCCTCACGGCTCGTGGTGGTATGACTTCGCACGCTGCTGTGGTGGCTCGCGGTATGGGTAAATGCTGCGTTTCGGGTGTTGGCTCGTTGAATGTTAGCTATAAAAATAAAACGGTAGAGATTGACGGCGTGGTTTACAAAGAAGGCGATTATATCTCGCTCAACGGCTCAACAGGTCAAGTATATGCTGGTGAGGTGCCCACAAAAGCCGCAGAGTTGAGTGGTGACTTCAAAGAACTGATGGACCTTTGCGACAAGTACACCAAGCTTCAGGTTCGTACCAATGCTGACACGCCCCACGATGCACAGGTGGCTCGTAACTTCGGTGCAAAAGGTATCGGTTTGACGCGTACCGAGCACATGTTCTTCGATGATAAGAAGATTGTGGCGATGCGTGAGATGATTTTGGCGAAAGATACGGCTGGACGCGAAAAAGCGTTGAGCAAACTCTTGCCTTATCAAAAAGCGGACTTCAAAGGTATTTTGGAAGCAATGGACGGCTATCCAGTGAACATCCGTTTGCTTGACCCACCTTTGCACGAGTTCGTTCCTCACGATTTGGCTGGACAAGAGACGATGGCAAAAGAGATGGGGGTTAGTGTCGAAGAAATCCAACAACGCGTTGCTTCTTTGGCAGAAAACAATCCAATGCTTGGTCACCGTGGTTGCCGTTTGGGTATCACATTCCCCGAAATCACCGCTATGCAGACGCGTGCTATCATGTCTGCGGCTTGCGAGTTGAAGAAGGAAGGTAAGAACCCGATGCCCGAAATAATGGTTCCGTTGATTGGTATTTTGTACGAGTTCAAACAGCAAAAAGAAATCATAGAAAAAGTGGCTAACGAAGTGTTTGCAGAGTACGGCGTAAAGGTTGAATACGAAATCGGTACGATGATTGAAATTCCGCGTGCTGCCTTGACCGCAGACCGTATCGCAACCGAGGCTCAATACTTCAGTTTCGGTACAAACGACCTCACGCAGATGACTTTCGGTTACAGTCGTGATGACATTGCGTCTTTCTTGCCTGTATATTTGGAGAAGAAGATTTTGAAAGCCGACCCATTCCAAGTTTTGGATCAAAAAGGTGTTGGTCAACTCATCAAGATGGCGGTAGAAAAAGGTCGTGCTATTCGTCCAAATTTGCGTACAGGTATTTGTGGTGAGCACGGTGGCGAGCCTTCGTCGGTGAAATTCTGTGCAAAAGTGGGTATGAACTACGCAAGTTGCTCTCCATTTAGGGTACCTATTGCACGTTTGGCAGCCGCTCAAGCAGCCGTTGAATAAGCCGTAATGAAAAAGAATTTTTTATTACTTGTGATGTGTCTGTTGGTTGGCGTTGTCTTTGTCGCTTGCGAAAGTGATGAAGACAGCGTCCCGACGGGACCATTAGCTAAAATAGAGATAAAGCAACTTTTAGGCACAAAAGATGATACGGCGTTTGTGTTGCTCAATCTCTACTTGCGAAGAGATTTGAGGAGTGAGATTGACAGGGCATTTACTGCTGCATTCTTTGAAGAAGAAACCCCGTTGCTTTACGACCCGAGTATCGGCTTTTTGGTAGGAACAACGCCTTTACTTAGTGCAGAAAATGCGTGGGTAATGAAAACCAATCCCGTCTTTTTTGGCGCAGCACCGCTGAATACGATTCTCAAAGCAATGCACGCCCAGATGGAACAAGACCCGCTAGGACCCGAAAACGTTGCTACTGTCGAAGCGTTGTTGGATTATGCCAATACGATTATTGTCGAAAGCGACGGCTCCAATACGTATCCTGTAGCGATTTGGGGGTTAGAACCAAACACAAAATATTATATTGTGCCGTTCTTCAAGTCGGATACAACAGGAGTAGTAACGGGAACTCTACCTTGCTTTGTAACAACAACGCAAAATTGAGCAAGAACGCTTCTGTTCACCGACTTTTAAGGTCGTCTTTAAGAATTAAATTTCTCGGATGTAAGCCGAACGATTGTTGTAAAACAACCCATTAACCAAAAATGATATGAAATTTATTCAACCCGATTTTAAGGGAGAAAACAAAGGACACTACACGCCAGGAATCATTTCACACGGAATGCTGTATATTTCTGGGCAACTATCCATTGATCCCGACACCCGCGAAGTACCTCAGGGTGATATTTATGAACACGCACGGCTCGCTCTTAATAACGTGGATAGAGTGTTGAAAGCCGCTGGACTTGGCAGAAATAAGGTCGTTCAAGTAAGGATTTTTACGACAGACGTTGCTTATTGGGACGCTATAAATGAGGTTTACAAAGAGTTTTTTGGCGAACATAAGCCCGCAAGAGTTATCGTCAATGCTCCTTCGCTTCATTTTGGTTGTAAAATTGAAATTGAAGCCATTGCAGAAACCGAAGAATAACAACATTAAAGCTTAAATGATATGAAAGAAGTAAAATACGAGTGCACCAAGTGTGGACACATTGAAGAGGTTACAACCCGTAAAGTGAAATGCGATTGTGGTGGTTTATGGCGTTTGAAGTGGGAAGCCCCGAAATTTGATTTGAACAAAATTGACCGCGATACGTGGAGTTTGTTCCGTTACAGAGAGTTTATGCCCTTGTTGGACGAGTCGTGGCGAGATGTTACGCTCGGCGAGGGAATGACACCTATCGTCCCGTTCAATGACGATGTGCTTTTTAAGATGGACTATTTTATGCCGACTCTTTCGTTTAAGGATCGAGGGGCTGTGGTTGTGGTTGCACACTGTAAGTCGATTGGTGTGGATTCAGTTCTGCAGGATTCAAGTGGCAATGCAGGCAACAGTGTAGCGGCTTATTGTGCAAAGGCAGGCATTGAATGCGAAATCTTTGTTCGAGAAGGCACTTCTCCCGCTAAAATCAATATGATTCAAGCACATGGTGCAAAGATTAATATCGTTCCAGGTACACGCGACCACTGTGCCGATGTGTGTCGCGAAAAAGTGGCTTCAGAAGGGAAGTATTACGCAAATCACGTTTACAATCCGTTCTTTTATGAAGGCACAAAAACCTACATCTATGAAACCTTCGAGCAATTGCATCGCATACCGAAAAATATCTTTGTACCGTTAGGCAATGGGACACTGTTTATTGGCGTGATGAAAGCCCTTGAAGAATTGCTTGCGTCGGGTTGTATCAAGGAGTTTCCGCAAGTCGTTGCTCTGCAAAGTGAACATTGCGACCCATTTTTTAAGGCCGTTGAAACCAAGAGCAACGAGCCTGCAAAAATTGCCGTCAAACCGACCATAGCAGAGGGAATCGCAATTGGTGTGCCGATGCGAGGAGCAGAGATTCTGAACTACATCTACAAGCACAACGTACGGCTTATCACCGCTCCCGAAGATAAAATCCTCGAAGCAAGAGCCGAAATTGCAGCCAAAGGAATCTACTGCGAACACACAACAGCAGCGAGTTATGCAGCTTATAAGAAGTACTGCGAAATATTCGGACGCACAGAAGATACGTTAATATCCATGTGTGGTGCGGGCTTGAAATCCGACCATTAACAAAATGATTTAACACAAGCAAGGACAATTATAGTTGCTTATGATTGTCCTTTTTTTAATGAAAAAACTTGTTTTTATACTATCGCTTCTTTGTACGACCGTTATTCATGCCCAACTCAACACGGACAGAATAACGGCGATAGGGCGTAATGCACTCTATTTTGACGACTACGTGCTGTCCATTCAGTACTTTAATCAGGTCATCAAACTCAAGCCTTACTTGCCCGAACCGTACTTGTTACGGGCGATTGCTAAGATTCAACTCAGCGATTTTCATGGAGCGATAAAAGATTGCAACACGGCGTTGGAGTTTAATCCGTTCCAGCCGGGCATCTATTACGTGCGGGGATTTGCCTATCGGAACTTAGAAAAATATGACTTGGCAGAACAAGATTTTGATAAAGCGTTGCAATTATCGCCCGAAAACCGTACGTATTTGTCGTTGCGGGCTGATGTGCGGGCTTCCCAGAAGAAGTTTGACGAAGCCCTGCTCGACATTGATTATTTGATAAAACGCGAACCCACTTTGGCGACTTTGTACTACGAACGGGGCGTCATTTGTATGCAAAAAGAAGATACTGCCCAAGCCAAGAAAGCCTTCACAACCACCACCGAGTTGGATTCGCAAAACCCGTCTAACTGGTCGGCACTCGGTATGGTTAACCTGATGGAAAATGACGACCAAGAGGCGTTGGACAACCTCACCAAAGCCATCAATTTGGGCTCCAAATGGCCAGGCGATTACATCAATCGAGGTATCGTTTTTTACAAGCAACACAAGTACACAAGTGCTTTGAATGACTACGACAAAGCCATTGCTCTTGCCCCACAAAATGCACAATGCTACTTCAATCGGGGCGTTTTGCGGCACGAACTCGGCGACTACAACAATGCCATCTCCGACTTTAATAAAGCCATCTCCTTAGCCCCCGACAACTACGAGATGTACTACCAGAGAGGCTTTACGCTCCTGCAACTCAAACAATGGCAACAGGCGATTGCTGATTTTGAAGTCCTTATCGAACGTTACCCGTATTTTTTGCCTTCCTACTACCTCATTGCCCAAGCCAAACAGGCTTTGGGAGACAAGAAAGGGGCTTTTCAATACCGCAAAACGGCTAACGATTTGGAGGAAAAAAAGGACAGTATCCAAAAAAGCCAAATCAATACGCAAGTTCAAATCGCAAGCAATAATCCCAAGACGAAGGACAGAAGACGCGAGTTTTCGGCACAAACCGCACAAAACCAATCCGAAACCTCCAACGAGTCGCAACAACAAACCTCCTCCACGCGTGGCAACGTGCAACATAGGCGTGCGGAGTTGGTTAACGAAGGCAACATCGTCTTGAGTTATTATAGCCAGCAGAACACCTTGCGACAGACCAACTATTTCCATTACATCGTTGATACGTACAACAAGCAGGAACATCTGCCCTCGCCGCTGCACTTTACCATCCAAGAGTTGTCGCTTACGGCGGAGATGGTCAACCAACATTTCGCACAAATAGACCGTCTTTCGCAAGCCATTGACAAAAACGAAAAGGATTGTAACCTATTCTTTGCTCGGGCGATGGAGTTTGCGTTGGTGCAGGATTATTCCTCTGCCATAGACGATTGTACGCGTGCTATTCACCTCAATCCCAATATGATTTTGGCGTATTTTTGTCGGGCAAATTGGCGGTATAAACTGTTGGATTATCAGCGTGCCAATGGCGAGTTGCCCAAAGATTATGCCCTCGCATTTGAAATTATGTTCCGTGACTACGATTATGTGATTACTTCGCAGCCCGATTTCGCCTTTGCATACTACAATAAAGCCAATATGCTCTGTCTGCAAAAAGATTACAAATCGGCTATCAAACACTACAATAAAGCCATCGACATTGACCACGATTTTGCCGAAGCATACTTCAATCGCGGGCTGATGTACATCTATTTAGATAAGGTGGAGCAGGGTATCAGCGATTTGAGCAAAAGTGGCGAGTTGGGCATTTATCAAGCATACAACCTAATCACACGACTGCAATGAGAAAGATTTTCGTCCTTTTTTGCTTCATGCCTATGTTTTTGCAAGCCCAATTATTGTACGAGATTTCGGGCAATGGCAGTGCAAATAAATCCTATCTTTTGGCGACGAATAAGTTCGTTCCGATGGCGTTTTTGGATACGATTCCGAACGTGTACAAATGTTTTGACAAATGCGACAAGGTCGTTTGCGAGTTCGTTATGGAGGACCATCAAGCCCTTTCTGCCTTGCGTCAAGCCGCTCTGTTGCCCGACACAATCAAGTTGGAAAGTTTGTACTCCAAAAAAGAGTTGGAGCAGATTGACCAAGCATTGCAACTAACTCTGGAGATGCGTTTGGAGCAGTTTTATCGTATCAAACCCTCGTATCTGACCGAACTGTACCGCAATGAATTGATGAAGCAATGGTTGGATTATGACGAAAAAAACACGATGGAAAACGCTTTTCAGTGGCTGGCACAAAATAAAAATATGCCCGTGTACGGCTTGGACGATGTGGGCGAGACGCTGTATATGATTTTTGACCGCGAACCCATGCAGTGGCAGGCGAAGGAGTTACTCAACATCATCGAAAACCCCGAAAAAGAAGTCCGACAGGAGCGAACGATACGCGAAATGTATCTGTACGGACGCTTGTACGACATTGCATTTCAGATTTATTCGCCTGATAATCAAACAGTTATATCCTATTCCGATTACCAAGTGTTCATCAAACGCAACAACCAATGGGTCAAACGCTTGCAACCGTATCTTAAAGACGGCAAAGCCTTCATCACCCTCAATGCGATGTACCTCGGTGGCGACGAAGGGCTGATTGCTCAACTCAAAAAAGCGGGCTACAGAGTGAGGGCTGTAAACCGATAAGCCACTTGCAAAAAGCAAAAAATCACACATTTGTGAAAATTATTTTTTACTACCCGCTTTTTTTCTACCTTCGTGCAATCGAAATTAAAACACTATAATTATGGCAAAACAAATCTCTCCAAAAGTGAGTTGGGTTGGCAAAGTGGACTGGGAATTGACGACCTTCCACGGCGACGAATTATCGACCCAGCACGGTTCAAGTTATAATTCTTATTTGGTGCGGGACCAGAAAACGGCGTTGATTGATACGGTTTGGTTGCCGTATGACCGTGAGTTTGTGGCACGATTGAAGCAAGAGATTGACCTCAACAAGATAGATTATATTGTGATGAATCACAACGAGATAGATCACAGCGGTGCCTTAATGGAATTGATGCGAGAAATCCCCAACACGCCTATTTATTGTACCAAAAAAGGCGAGGAAATCCTGCGTGGACACTACCACCAAGACTGGAATTTTGTCAATGTGAAGACGGGCGACACGCTTTCGTTGGGCGAAACAACCCTCACGTTTGTGGAAATGACCATGTTGCATTGGCCTGACTCGATGCTCACGTATTTTGATGGCGATGGTGGAATCGTCTTTTCCAACGATGCTTTCGGGCAACATTTCGCCTCCGAATCCCTCTATAATGATGCGGTGGAGCAGGAAATACTGATTTACGAAGCCAAAAAATACTACGCCAATATCCTCAATATGTATAGTCCGTTGGTGCAGAAAAAAGTGCAACAAATTTTGGCGATGAACCTTCCGATGAAGTTGATTTGCCCGAGCCATGGCATAATTTGGAAAGAAAACCCTCAGCAAATCATTGATTTGTACCTCAAATGGGCAGATGCCTACCAAGAAGACCAGATAACGATTGTGTACGATACGATGTGGCAATCGACACGCAAGATGGCAGAGGCAATTGCACAGGGCATCTACGAGGTTTCACCCCAGACGACCGTCAAGATTTGCAACATCACCCACGATGACAAGAACGATGTCTTGACCGAAATCTTCCAATCCAAAGCCGTTTTGGTGGGTTCGCCAACTATCAACTATGGTTTTTCGTTTGCCATTGCAGGTCTGCTGGAGATGATGAAGGGCTTGAAATTGAAGAAGAAAAAAGCGGGGGCTTTCGGCTCGTTTGGTTGGAGTGGCGAGGCAGTCAAACTAATCAATGAGCACCTCACAGAAGCTGGATTGGAGCTCGTCAATGAGGGTATAAATAAAAAATGGGTACCAGACCAAACAATGCTTGACGATTGTGTTGCATACGGGCGAGAGTTCGCAAAAGCGTTGTAAAATAAGTATAACTAAATAAATTTAAGAACATGAAAAAGTACGTTTGTAACGTGTGCGGGTACGAATACGACCCAGCAGTAGGTGATCCCGATAACGGTATTGCCGCAGGAACCGCTTTTGAAGACTTGCCAGCAGATTGGGCTTGCCCACTTTGTGGCGTTGGAAAAGAGGATTTTAGTGCAAAATAAAAAGGCAACTAACAAGGTAGAAGAAAGAGTGGGACTTGAAGGTTCCACTTTTTTTATTTTTTAAGCCCGCCAGTATCCGCCCACATCTCACCAAGCCTCGCTTCGCCTCCCAGCAACCCTCACGCTTGTCAAGCCCTCTCAAAACAAGCCTCTCATCAAGCCCAACAACCCTCCTCAACCTTTTAATAACCCTATCAGATCCTAACCAACCCAACCACGAACCCCCATCCATTTTTTTACAACCCGAGCCAA
>JAEEGL014082397.1_pt1 | contig 13560 bp, 4 predicted proteins | sample 9134231 | NCBI WGS metagenome assembly JAEEGL01 (sample SAMN16246548, study PRJNA631951) | gut metagenome | biome: gut microbiome; feature: rumen; material: fiber-attached | host: Bos | place: Iran: Karaj | collected 2018-10
GGTACAATATCGACACCACCTGGGGGAGATTTTTGGAGAACGATGTTCAGTTCATGGATCACCCAAGGGACAAGGACTACAGAACTGACAGCTATAAGAAAAAACACCCTGTATCCAGATACAACTGGGGTTTGACCACCGCAGGTCTTAACAAGCCCAACCAGGAATTCGTCTTTGACTCTGTTGACGGCAGCGTTATGACTTCAACGGTGGATACTGAAACCAAGACACCTAAGATTATTGTTTTATACTACTATGGCGAGAGTAACCAATCAGCATTTCCTGCGCAGTTATTCAAGTCCCTAGAGTCCCACAAGATACTTAAGAGTAAAAAGATTGAAGTCTATGCCGTAGATGTTCACAATGACGTTGATTCGGTAAAAAAATACATGAAAGACAACGGGCTTGGTTCCGAGATCAAGTTCGCCGGTTGGAATCAGGGCTCCAACGATGCTGGAGATTATTATGGAGTTGATTACTCTCCTTTTGTGGTAATGATAGATGAGAACAACGTGATTCAGTTCGCCAATGCCTATACCAGCGACTACATAACCAAGAACTTTGCCGCTTATGTCTGGGACACCTTCATGTATTACCTCGTGGAGGACTGGGATCACACAGCAGTACTTAAGTCCATAACCCTGGACAAGGCCACCATGAGTCTTACCAATGGCGAGTCCGATACCCTTGAAGTATCCTATAATCCGACAAAAACCTGTGATGACAAGACCGTAACCTGGACCAGCTCTGACGAAACGGTAGCGACTGTTACTTCCACCGGCATGAACACTGCAACGGTGACCGCAACAGGCTCCGGAGTTGCAACTATTACTGCAAAATGCATGAGCAAAACTGCAACCTGCCGTGTCACAACTTTTACTCCTATAACGGGTGTAACCTTAGAGCCGGAGCGCACCAGCGCCTTTGAAGGCGAGAAAATCCGCATATCTGCTGTGGTTTCACCAAAGAAGGGTGATGTAATCGGCGGATATAGCTGGGAAATCTCAAATCCAACCGTTGCTGCAATCACAGTATCCGATAACGGAGACTATGTGACTTTGACGGGTAAAAAAGCAGGTGATACCACCGTTACGGTAACAGCTGATGGCAAAACAGCCTCACAGGCGATATCCGTTATTTCGTCAAATGTGACCCTGAATTATCAGGGCGGAAGCGCAGCAGAGGATGATCCTTTAGTTATTACCGGAGTTTATGGCGCAGCTCTTGGAGAGCTCCCGGTTCCTACTTATGAAGGACATGTTTTCCTTGGCTGGTATACAGGTAAGGACTGCACCGGAACCAAGGTTTCCGACAGCACCAGAATCACCAGATATGAGCTGGGCGAGAGCTTTGTCCTCTATGCGGGATACAAGGAAGCTCCGAAGGGAGCCATGACAATCCTTCCCGTTGCGGATCAGATGTATACAGGAGCAGCGCTCAAACCCGCAGTGATAGTCTATTACGGAGATGTGAAGCTAACTGCCGGCAAGGATTATACAGTTAAATATACCAACAACAAGAACGCCTATGCTCTTGCAAGCACGGATGCAGGCTTTACTGAAAAGAGTGCGCCGACGGCTACGGTTACAGGTAAGGGAAACTTTGCGGGAACAGCGGCAGCTCCTTTCAGAATCCTTCCCAAGAACCTTGCGGACAACGATGTGACAGTTAACAGCAGTGCCCTTTATCTCACAGCAAACGGCAAGGCTCAGAAGTCAACGCCCGCTGTGAAATATGGTAAAACAGCACTTAAGGCAGGCAAGGACTACGACTACAGCTATCCCGACAGCGACGACGGCGACTATGTAAAAGCAGGGCAGAACCGAGTTGTCATAACTGCAAAGGAAGGTGGAAACTACACCGGAACAAGAACTCTCATACAGACCATCGCAAGAGGAGACCTGATCAATATCTCCAAGTGCAAGGTAACAATCGGAAAGTCCTATGAGTATACAGGAAGTGCAATAACACCTGAAGTTAGTGTGAAGAGCGGAAACACAACGCTTACCGAGGGCCGTGACTACAAGCTGATCCTGTCTGACAATATTGAAGTTGGCACAGCATCTGTTATTGTAAGCGGCATCGGCGGCTTTACCGGAGTTAAGAAGGGGAGCTTCAAGATAACAGGTGTCAGCATTGCAAAAGCAGACGTTACTTTAAACGAAGCAGTACATACCTACAACGGAGCAGCCCACAAACCTGCTGTCGCAGTCAAGTTAAAGAAGACAGATGCCGCATCCCTTGTGGAAGGAACGGATTATACAATTTCATATGCTTCCAATGTTAACAAGGGAAAAGCGAGCGTTATAATAACAGGATGCGGTAAATACACGGGTGTAGCCAAGAAGACTTTTACCATCGCAACAGCGAAGCTTGATGTAGCAGATGTTACTTTTGCAAACGGTGATACAGTGGGACTTGAGAGCTATGTGAAGGGCGGAAGTACGCCTGTGGTAACAGTTGTTTCTAATGGAAGAACTCTGAAGTTGGGCACAGACTACACTCTCAAGTACTCAGGAAACAATCAGATATATGAATACAAGGGAGAGGACAAGAAGGCTCCCACAGTGACCATCACCGGCAAAGGCAACTATGCAGGAACTAAGAAGGCATATTTTAGCATTGTACCTTCAAAGCTCCAGGATAGACTTGATGAAGGCGCCTATGCACTTGCGGGAGATGTGGTTTACAGCAGCAAGGCAGGTAAGTGGAAGGGTGCCGTGACTGTTTTTGACAGTAATGGTAAGAAGCTGGTGGCAGGAACAGATTACCTTAAAGACATCAAGTACACCTACAAGGAGACAGGCCTCGAGATCTCAGCCACAGATGCGCCTGTGGAAGGGACTGAGATCACTGCCACAATCACGGGAACCAGGGCCTACGAGGGAACAGTTCTCACAGCGGATTACCATATAATAAGTAGCGACAAGAACATCGCAAAGGGCATCACCTTTAAAGTGGCCGACAAAGAATACACCGGAAAGCCTGTTGTACTTAGAAAGAGCGACATCACATTTACGGCCAAGGGCAAAGCTGACTTCACCGAGAGCTCTTTTGAAATCGTGGAAGGAAGTTATGTTGCCAATACAGCCAAGGGTACGGCCAAGGTGACTATAAAAGGTGTGTATCCTTACGGCGGAACTAAAACATTGAGCTTCAAGATATTGCCTAAGCCGGTTAACTGACGCATTTGCGGGGAACTAGCCATCTCAATATAGTGTATTTTTAATCGTTATTTAACACTCTTTTCATGGAAAATATGCTACGATTATAATGCATAAAAATGCAGATGTAATAAACGTGATGTTTATGAAAAAGGAGATCGTGGCATGGCTAATAATCAGACAAAAACTGAGAAAATCCCGTTTCTGAGGACTGTGACCGGTATGATCATGATGTCGTACATAGCGCTGATGGTGCTGTTCATTGCGTCTATTGCGGTGGTTACCACACAGATGATGGATATCAGCAACAGTTCCATTGAGCAGGCAAACAAGGTACAGTCCGTAATGGAGGATATGCGCATGTTCGAGGTAGATATGCGCATTGTCGATAATGATGGATTCGCACTGGCATCAATGTACGATACCATCAAGGCGATGGGGCAGGTGGAACAGAAAATCCCCGAGATGCAGCAGTGTCTTGATGAGATGGACAAAGCTTCCGCCGGGATCACATCCACTTTTACCGAGCTTACAGGCGCAAACAGTGAGGCCTCCAAGGCAGCAGCGGTTATAGCCGAGAACTATGCTACTTATAAAACAGGATATGAAAAAGTGATCAAGGCTGCAGGAGAAGGCGATGTAGACACAATCGTAATGGTAGTTTATGCGGAGTGCTCAACACAGCTCACCGTTATGAAGGAGCAGCTGGAAATTCTGGACGGCGCTATCAAAGAGGTCGAGCAGCAGGCTCAGCAGAACGTGCAAAACAGAGCGTTGGGGGCGATAGGCATAGTCAATTGCCTCATGGTAATCTATGTAATTGGAATTATTATTTTCTCAATAATCAATTATCGCCTTATCGGTCGCAAGGTTAATCAGATTGCCGACGAGATAAACAGCATCATTAATAATATCAACGACAATAAGGGCGACCTGACCGTCAGAGTTCAGACCAAGACAACTTCGGAGCTGGTGCATATTAAAGAGGGCTTCAACCACTTTATGGAGACTTTGCAGAAGGTCCTCAAAGAGGTTAAGGACGGAACAGTTACACTTACGGAGTCTTCCGAGAGCATGACCAATCAGATCGTCCTTGCCAACGACAATATCACCAATACCTCGGCGGCTCTTGAGGAGCTGTCCGCCAGCATGCAGAACGTATCCGAGACGTCGGAAGTCATGATGGATAAGCTTGGGAATGTTCGTGAAGCCACCGGCAATATCAACGGCGGAGTTGAGAACGGAACAGCCAAGGCTGAGGAGATCAGGGCAGAAGCCATCGAGATCAAGAACAGTGCTCAGGTCAAAAAAGAGAATACCGGAGCCAAGATGGAGAACCTTTCCGGCGTTCTTGAGCAGTCCGTAAAAGACAGTGAGAAGGTTAAACAGATCAACGAGCTCACCAGTGTTATCCTTGATATCGCATCCCAGACCAACCTCCTTGCTCTTAATGCCAGCATTGAGGCTGCAAGAGCCGGTGAAGCAGGTAAAGGCTTTGCGGTAGTTGCGGAGGAGATCAGCTCCCTTGCAGAGAACTCGCGTCAGACCGCCGCCAACATTCAGGATATCAGTAATGAGGTTACAGAGGCTGTTAAGGCACTTGCCGATAACGCCATGCAGGTACTGGAGTTCATCAATACAACCGTACTTGCTGACTATGACGCTTTTGTTGACACGGGTGAAAAATATGAGGAGACCGCAAGGCTCATCAACGAGATGCTGGATGATATCTCGCAGCAGACCCAGAGCCTTAATACCATCATGGAGGAGATGTCCGATTCCGTTACATCCATCTCCCAGTCTGTTGGAGAAGCCTCCGATGCCATCAACCAGTCCGCAGCAAACTCTCAGGATATTGTTGATGAGATCACGGGAATCAGCTCAGCGATGGATACCAATAATGATGTAACCAAGAAGCTGAACGCCAGCACGAGACAGTTTGTGAATATCTGATAGATGATATTACTTTAGCTAACGACAGTGCCTGTCACTTTAGTATATTGAAGTGACAGGCACTTTATTATGCGAAAGTGACAGGCACTTTAATAGACTAAATTGTGATATAATATTAACAGTCAGCAACAAATCACAAGAAGGGGGTAGTGTAATGAGGAAAGTATTAGGCGGCGCCCTGGCAGGGCTACTTGCCATGACGCTGACTGTTTCCGGCGCGTTTTCTGCCGCGACAGTTAATGCAGCACAGCCTGAATTGGCTGAGTATGACAGTCTTGTGTCACTCGACACGCAAGAACTCACAGAAGTACAAGAACTCACAGAAGTACAAGAACAAGAACTCACAGAAACAGAATTAGCTCAGGAAGGACTGACTGTGACCTACGAAGCCGAAGAGGCGGATGTCACAGGTATTCCTGTGGACACAAAACTGTACGAGATCGGTGACAGCGTAACTGTGTCCGAGGAAGTCCCTCATAGGGACGGCTACGACTTCATGGGATGGAGCCCTGTGGGAGACGGATCCAGAATCTACACAGGAGGGTATTCTTTTACCATTGAAGAAGACACCACTCTGACAGCGATATGGGAGAGCGACGAGGAGTCTTTTTACCCCATAGAGGAGGATACGGAGGAAGCAGAACTTCTGGGTATATCTGCCAAGGAACAGCAGGTTATCAACGCTGTAGACAACTATGTCAATTCCCTGGATGGCGGATGGCTTCCCTATGACTACTATGCAAATGGTAAGTGGAAATCCAATACCTGCTGCGCCGTAGTTGACTACATCTGGGAGGCCGTCTACGGGCATAGCCGCAGGCAGAAGGATGATATGTTCAAAAGGATCAATTCCGCCGGTAAGCTGAAAGGTGCGGAAATTGCACAGTTCTTTAGCGACAACGGAGCAACCGCAGGTGATATCATCTGGTGCCACGATCCGAAGAAAACGGATGATCGCTACACAATTACTCACTACATGATTCTTCTTGCTTACGACGAAAACGGCATCACCATCACCGACGGACACGCCGTAAATGACCACAACGAGATATGGTGCAATCATTCGACCATAGAATGGGATGACACCAAAAAGAATCATAACAAGTATTTTAACGGAAGCTGCTTCGTGTCTTTGTACCATGTAAATGAAGACGAAGAGGTAGTAGGCGACACTTCAGGCCCTGTAGGACCTACTCCTACACCTGCGCCCACACCCGGCGATTACTCGGGAAAATGCGGCGACAACCTTACCTGGAACATGAAGTCCACCGAGAAGGACCCTTACAGCTACAAGCTTACCATCTCCGGTACAGGTCCCATGTATGACTATACCTACTATGACAAAGACCGTAACATAGCGATCCCTTGGGAAGCCAAGCTAAAGAGCCTTCGCGGTTCTGACTACCGTTTTGAGTCGGTGACATTTGAAGAGGGCATAACCAGGATCGGTAATTGCGCATTTGAGTATTTTGCCCCCACGGTAAACAAAATCACGTTACCTGAGAGCCTCCAGGAGATCGGTGACCATGCCTTTGATACCTGTAAGATCAGAGGTCAGATCAAGTTTCCTGACAAGCTGTCGAAGATCGGAAAGGGAGCCTTTGCTCATTCAGAGTTTACAGGTGCGCTGGATCTGTCTCATGTAAAAAAACTGGGAGATGCAGCTTTTGAATATACAAACTTCACAAGTGTCACCTTTGGCAGCGGGCTCACCGAGATTCCCGAAAACTGTTTCAGTTACTGCCAAAAACTCGGGGGAACAATCACCCTTCCCGAAGGATTATTAACGGTTGGAACAAGAGCTTTTTACTTCTATGAAAAAAACACAACCGAGAGAAAATTACAGCTTCCAAGTACGATAGAAGTAATTGGCACAGAAGCATTTAAACGTAATAACCTGACGCAAATCAGCCCTATGTTCCCGACTTTTCTTAAGAAAATCGAGACCAGTGCTTTTGAGGACTGCGAGAACCTTGCGGGATCCATTACTTTCCCGGAGGAGATTGCCGTTAGGGAGTATGCATTCAGAAATTGTAAAAGTCTTACAGGCAAGCTGAACATTCCCGCCAAATTCTGGAGCGGCAGCGAGATGACTCACTATCATTCGGACGGCTCAGTGACCAAGAGACCGTACCGAGAGATTGCGGATTTCTGTTTTGCAGGATGCAGCGGCTTAACGGGCCTTACAATTGCTGACGGAATTGATGAGATCAGGGAATGTGCTTTCTACGGCTGCTCAGGCATGACCGGTGAGCTGGTGATTCCGAGTGCTATAGATATTGATCAGGAAGCATTTAAGGGCTGCAGTTCATTTACCAAGCTGACATTTAAGCATAGAAATGCCAAGAACGGGGAAGAGACAATCACAAGGACTCGTTTGAAAGAAGCCGCATTTGAAGGCTGCAGCGGCCTTACCGGCACTCTGACGATGTATGAGGACGACCTGCTCATCACAGGTGCAAGACTGTTCTATGGCACCAATTTCAAGGAAATCCATCTTGAAGGCCGGTGGTCCTACCAGCTGGATGATTCAAATAACTACTTATATGGCAAAGACAGAACCGGAACCTTCACCTCCAAAGCAGATTCCGAGTATCCCTGGGAGGATACGGTTTATGAGAACTATCCGCTCAGGTCTTTCCCCGAGGATGCGGTGATCTTCTATGATGATGCGCCTTATCGCAGATGGGGATATGACACTACTGCGGAGAGAATGAGGGAGACGCTGAAAAAATTCGGCTATCAGTACTGTTTTTATTCAGACTCCACATATACATCTCCTGCCAATCACATTGTGGATGCCAATGCACCGAGTACGGTTCTGGCATTGGATCAAATAGCCAACACGACTTATTCTTTGACACCGTTTTATCCCTACTATTCGGATCCCGAGGAGCTTAGCAGGATCACGATAACCGTTGCGGATGAGAGTATCGCTGAGGTTGTGCGCTACGGCAAGGATAACAGGGAGTACAAATTTGTACCTAAAAAAGAGGGTACGACCACCTACACCGTTTCCATAAACACCTACGGACACGGAGTGCAGACAGAAACAGGCACCATCAAAGTACTTAAGACAAAGGCGGATGAGAAAAAGATTGTCAAAGGCGTTTCTCTTAATTCAAGTGAATTAGAAATGGCCAAAGGCGAGACCTTCACCCTGAAGGCAACCGTTAGTCCCAGCACTGCAGCCAATAAGTCGGTGACCTTTAGTAGCACCAACGAAGCGGTCGCAACAGTAACCGCCAAGGGACTGGTCAAGGCCGTTGGAAAAGGAGAAGCCACCATCACCGTGGCAACAGTTGAGGGAGGTTTCAAGGCTTCCTGTAACGTTACTGTCACTGCCAACAGCTACAGGGTTATCCTGGACGGAAACGGCGCAGACAATGCACTGACAGCGCAGGGCGCAGCTACAATGAATGCTCTGGACTGCGATTTTAACAAAAAATATACTTTGCCTCAGAACATTTATACAAAGGCAGGATTCGTATTTGACTGCTGGAGCTCTGCGGATCCAAGTGACGATGAGGCTGTGGGAATAAGGCTTGCCGACAAGGCCTCTTTTACCGATCTGGTGAGTAAGCCCGACGGAGCCGATCCCGACACGGATTACAGCATCACGCTGTACGCGCAGTGGAGACCCGATAAGTCATATTCGGTAGTTTACGATGGCAATGGGAAAAAAGCATATGGCGCTACCGTACTTGGTGTCATGAGGGATACAGAGGGCCTTGCCTACGAGGGTGAGTTCTATCCTGCGTCATGTCTTTTTACCGCAGAAGGCTGCAGCTTCGCAGGCTGGAATACCAAGGCGGACGGAAGCGGCATTGCTATTACAAATGAGAAGATTCTGAGCGGAGAGGCGCTGTCACTTTCCAAGGATCTGGGAGTGGCACAGCTGACCAAGGCAGGAATCAGCAAGACTGTTTTGTACGCACGGTGGACGGCAAATAAGTACACCGTAGCCTTTGATCTTAACGATGAGGGTGAGGGAACGGCAAAATTTGCCGACAAGAGCTTCGGTGCAGGACAGCTGGGAACAGGGCAGCTTGGAACAGGCGAGAGTGCTGCTGAGAACGAGGGCGTTTATACCTTCGGTACTGCGGTTACTAAGCTTCCGGTAGCTGAGAGAGAAGGATATGTGTTTGGCGGATGGACGATGGTTTCCGGCGGGGCAGCAGTGCTTAAGTCAATTCCGGCTACACAGGCAGGAGACATTACGGTTTATGCGAAGTGGACGCCTTGGACATATTCGGTTAACTTCGATGCTAACAAGACCCAGGGCGGAAATAAGTTCGCGGTTAGCGGGAAGACTGCCAAGGCTACGGCGAAATATGGAGAAGAGCTGGATCTTGGCGCGAACTCTTTTATCAACAAAGGATACAGATTCATGGGCTGGTCCACAACTAAGGACGGCGCGGTGCCCGATGAGGGATTGTCGGCAGGGTCTCTGGCGGAGGGTGGAGTTCTCAGCTGGGAGGCAGTTGCGGCAAATGCGGCGCTGAGGCCCGATAAGAATAAAGACGTCGTTACGTTGTACGCAGTTTGGGAGCTGTCCGATTACACTTTGGAATATGAGCTGTGCGGCGGTGAGAGGAACGAAGGCACAGACAATGTATATGCGGCGGTCTATACCTACGGAACGGGACTTGCGGGCGCGCTTCCGACACCGGTTCGAGAGAACTACGAGTTCGAAGGATGGTTTGCGGATGCGGGATTCAAGAAGGCGGTTAAGAAGATAGATGGTAAGACCTTCGGCGACATGGTGCTCTATGCTAAGTGGAGGGCACAGTACAGTGTAGTTCTGCACGAGGGACCGGATAGTTCGGCAGCGACTAAGACCTATGGTGGTTACGTATACAACAAGGCGAAGGCGCTTCCGGCAGTTCCTTATAAGAATGCGGATAAGGCATTTATGGGATGGTCGACATCGCCCGAGGCGGCAGCAGAGCCGGAAGTTGTGTATACGAACAAGGAGAAGATTGCGGATCCTGAGCTGGTTAAGGATGAAGGCGGATTGACGCTGCATCTCTATGGCATATGGAGAGACAGTTTTACCATCTCGGCGGATTTTGACGGCGGAAGCTATGTGAAGGGGGAAAAGAATTATATCCCGGATTACTACACATACAGGGAGGTTGCGGCTAAGGCGATAACACTTCCTGCCAAGCTGGAGAAGAGCGGCTATAAGTTCGGCGGATGGTTTGATGCTGTGACAGGTAAGAAGGTCACTAAGATCAGTAAGACCAGCTGCGGCGACTATGATCTCTACGCTAGTTGGACGCCGCTTAGCTATGTGATCAGCTTCAAGGCTAACCAGCCTAAGGGAACAAAGGCTATCGGCAAGATGGCAGATCAGAAGATGGTTGTTGGCACCGAGGAAGACAATCTGCTTACAGAAGGCAAGTTCAAGGTCAGCGGTTACGTATTCATGGGATGGTCAACGAAGCCCGATTCGACAGGCGACCGGTATCAGGACGGAGATGTATTTGGTTTTGGCGCCGGTGGTTATCAGAAGAAAGTAACGCTGTACGGCGTGTGGGCTAAAGAGCAGTAATATGGTGACAGGCACTTTACTTTGGTGAAGTGCCTGTCACTTTGTTCTGCGAAAGTGCCTGTCACTTTAGTTAACTAAATTCTTTACAATATGCGAAAATAGTGCTACGCTAGCTTCATTGAAAGCAGAAGATCATTTCTACTCCTTTCGGAGTAATCACGAGTATAGGCGGTGGTTCGTGCCGTTTTCATCAGTCCGATGATCGTGATATCTTTCAACAAAATTTTTTTAACAGAAGAGGAAAAAGAGAATATGGCAACAGTAGTAAAGAGCATGGCTACTGCCGGAGTTGAGGGTTACATGGTGGAGATTGAAGCCGGAACCATCAAGTCGCCGCAGCAGATCATGTCGATCATCGGCCTACCCGACCAGGCCATCAAAGAGGCGGGAGAGCGCATACAGGCTGCGATTGAGTCCTGTGGATACGAGATGCCCAAGGAGAAGATTATCATCAGCCTTGCGCCTGGAGATAAGAAGAAGCGGGGGTCCCATTTTGACCTGGGGATGATCATTGCGCTGCTGAGGCAGACGAGGCAGATACAGGCGGAGAGCCTTGGGGATTATGCTTTTATCGGCGAGTTATCGCTGGATGGCAGGATCAGGCCCTGCACGGGGGTGCTGTCCATGGTGACGGAGGCGGCGAATTGCGGGGTAAAAGCGGTCGTGGTGCCCTTCGACAACAGGAAGGAAGCGGCGACGGTGCCGGGGATAAGGATTTGTCCGGTAAAAAGCCTCTCGGATACGGTGAAGGTGCTTGAGGGGAAGGGGGATGAGCTTTTTTGCGTAAAAGAGGATGAGGCTCCCGGCGGGAGTGATGAGGCGGGGGAGAAGGCAGTTTTTTTCTCAAATCTTGATTTCTCGGACGTGAAGGGGCAAAAAGAGCTGATTGACGCCATTGTGCTGGGTGCAGCAGGGGGTCACAATATTCTGATGATTGGGGAGCCGGGCTGCGGCAAGACGATGATAGCCCAGAGAATTCCCACAATTCTTCCCGAGATGACTGTAAAAGAATCGCTGGAAATCAGTAAGATTCACAGCATAGCGGGTCTTTTGGAGCCCGGGTCTGGGCTTATGAAAATGCGTCCGTTCAGGGCGCCTCACCACAATGTTTCACTTAATGCACTTATTGGAGGGGGAAGTTTTGCGCAGCCGGGGGAGGTGTCTTTGTCCCATAACGGGGTGCTGTTTCTGGATGAGCTGGCGGAGTTTAACAAGGCGACGCTGGATGCGCTGCGGCAGCCGATGGAGGATAAGAAGGTGACGATATCGAGGGTAAGCGGGAGTAACAGTTATCCGGCGAATTTCATGTTTGTGGCGGCGATGAATCCTTGTCCTTGTGGGTATTATCCATCAAAAAAATGTCGTTGCAGCGATTATGAGATTATGCAATATCGTGGAAAAATATCGGGCCCGATTCTGGAGAGGATTGATATTCAGAAGGCGGTGGCGCACGTGGACTTTTTTGACCTGGATAAGGCACAAGGGGGTGTGAGTTCGGCGGTTCTTCGGGAAAAAGTGGAGAAAGCGAGGAAGATTCAGCAGGAGAGGTTCAAGGATGCGCCGGGGATCAGCTGCAATGCGCAGATGACGTCAACGATGGTGGGGAATTATTGCAGGCTGGATGCGGAGTCGACGGCGCTGCTGAAGCGGGCGAGCGATAAGTTTGACTACAGTGCGAGGGTGATACATAAGCTGCTGAGGCTGGCGAGGACGAGTGCGGATCTGGACGGTGCGGAGAATATCAGGCTGCAGGATGTTGAGAGGGTGCTTGGGTGCAGGGATCTGGATGTGTCGAGTAGGGGGATGTATACGGTGAAGAGGTGATGAGGAGGGATGTGAGAGTGGTTGCGTGAGGCAGTGGCGGCGGTGAGAGTGGTTGTGATAGTGAATAGCGGCGATTGTGAGAAGAGGAGCGGCGGTGAGAAAAATAGATTTGAGGAGGTTGAGGGAGGTAAATGAGTATGAATTATGAGGATTATACGGAAGAAGAATTGTATGTTTTTATGAGCTTTATTCCGGGATTTGGATGCGTGTCGCAGCATAAGCTGCTGGAGATGTGCCAGGGCGTGAGAGGAGCTTTTTTGGCGGATGGGGCGGATATTGGCGGAATGACGTATAGAGAGGCGAGGGAACTACCCGGTTTTGCCAAGGCGTTCAATGCATTTGTGAAGGAAAAAGAGGATGAGACTGTGATGGAGAAGGCTCTGGAAGTCCTGGGCAGGTGCAGGGAGCTGGGGATAAGCGTGGTGACGGCGGGTGATGCAGCGTATCCAAGGAGGTTCAAGGGGCGTTTGGAGATGCCGATTGTGCTGTATACAAAGGGGGAGCTGCGGATAAATGAATTCGACAGGGCGATAGGCGTGATAGGAGCAAGGCGGTGCAGCAGAGAGGGGCGGGCCGCCGCCATAGAGATCTCGGAGGCGGCCGGAAGGAGCGGAGCTGCGGTCGTTAGCGGCATGGCGAAGGGGGTGGATTCCTACGCAAATACAGGGTGTATCAGGACCGGCGGGTACACCGCCGCGGTCCTTGGGAGCGGGCCGGATATCTGCTATCCCAAGGAGAATCTGCCGCTGTATGAGGCGATTATCGAGACGGGCTGCATTATCTCCGAGTATCCGCCGGGGACTGAGGTAAGGCCCTATGCTTTTCCTGCCAGGAACAGGATAATTGCGGCTCTGTCGGATGAACTCTATGCCATTGAAGTGGGCGAAAAGAGCGGATCCATGACGACGGTGGAGTGGGGGAAGAGATACGGGGTGCCTGTCACTATGGTGGACTAAAGTGCCTGTCACTATGGTGGACTAAAGTGCCTGGCACTTTAGTCCGCCATAGTGACAGGCACCAATAGAAAGCCTACTAATAAAAAGTCAATAGGAAATTGAAGAA